>Ga0307373_10014676_pt1 | contig 10736 bp, 8 predicted proteins | sample OX2MG_FD_202534 | JGI IMG/M metagenome (GOLD analysis project Ga0307373, IMG submission 202534) | Soil microbial communities from Risofladan, Vaasa, Finland - OX-2 | ecosystem: Environmental > Terrestrial > Soil > Coastal area > Acid sulfate soil | place: Finland: Risofladan, Vaasa | collected...
CTCAGCGATGACGGTCACACGCAGGATTGACCAATGTCAGCAAGAGGTCAAAGCGATGAGGTTTTCAGCTCGCCGTCAGCGCGCCGAGGAAGAGCAGGCGCAAACCACTCCGGCTCATCCCCTCCATCTGCGCCATGCCCAGCGCCCCGAACCCGAGCGCGTAAGCACCCGCCAGGCTGACCTTACCCAGCGGGTTCCCCCGGACCAGGCGCGTGACAGCAGCCTGAGCCCTTCCCCTCGGGTCATCGTCCAGGCCGCCGCCATCAGCCCTGCGGTTGCGGGACGCCGGGGCGCCCTGCCGCGCCGTGCCCTGGCGGCGGCACCGCGCTGCCTTGCCCACTCACCGATCCTGCCACTGGCCTCCGCAGAGCCTATCCAGATGAGCAGCCGCAGGATGAGAGCCGCGCAGCGGCACGCGAGTAGGCCGGACAGATGACCAGCCGACTCTTTGCCGTAGCCGCCCGCCTGGCGTTCCCGGCAGGTAGACGCTCGCGCCACGCCTATCCTGGAGCCGAGACGCCCGGAGTACCTGCACGGAATCGCGCAAAGGTTCTTGGCGAGCGGATAAGGGCACCGCTGCCCTCGATACGACTTTCGGTTGCCGTCGGCTCGCTCAAGCTAATGAGCGGCCGTTGCTGGGACTGTCAGCGCCAGCCGGTAGCTTGACCGCGTGAAGCTTCCCGGTCCCAGTGAGAAGTCCGGTCCGCTCGCTGGCCATGTCAGGAAGGGGCGCACCTACCGGTCGCCGCTCGCCGCGACCGGCGTGCTGCATGTCGGGGACTGGGTGCGGGACGACATGCCGGACCTGCTGTGGCCGGTCCTGGTCTTGTCCGAGCTCGGGACCGCAGAAGGCCATCGGTTCCTACGCTGGCAGAAAGCCGTTCAGGACGATCTCTCTGGGAAGGCCGAGGTCGGCTTCATCGCCGAGTGCCTGGACGGCAGGCTGACAAGCCTCGACCGGCTGGCTGCCCAGGTTCCGGAAGCGAGGGCCGTCGCCAGGACCCGGGCGGAAGAACGCGGGCTGCTTCCCGGGTCCGTCGCGAGCGCGCTGGCTTCCTACCCTCTCCGCCCTGCCGGATGGCTGGTCGACCGCGAGACGGCATCTCCGGGCCAGGATGGGATCGACCTTCTCGCGCGGGCGGTCCTGGGCGTGCTCATGGACGGGCACCGCGAGGCGGTCATCAAGTGCCTTTCCATCTGGAGCGAGGTTCAGGCCGGCACTTTCAGCTCTGACGCCGAGACGATCGAGCTGCTTAAGTCGTATCCGGCTGACCCTGGATCACGCGCCAGGGCCGATTCGGCTGTGCGGTCCATGTGGGGCGCCCGCAAGGAGCTGGTGCTGCACGAGAACGAGAACCGCTTCGCGGACGCCATCAGGTGGGCCAGGGTGTTCTGGGGTGCCAACTCGATGACCACGCGATGCGTGAGACGTGGCGAAGCCGAGGCAGGCGAGGACGACCGTGAGGAGGGCGCCGCAGTGACACCAGGCGACACGGCACCACACAGTGAAGCGGTTGCTCCGGGTGCTATGCCGGAGCACGGTGCCCATCTCCGCCAGCTGGCGATGGACCTGCTTTCCAGCTTCATGGAAGCGCTCGAAACGTCGCCTTCCCGCCTCTACGACCGCGAGCAGCAAGAGGTTCTCTCCGGGCTTGTCGCCCGCGCCGGGCGCGACGTGATCACGGCACTCGGCGCCCCAGACCTGTGGTGCATGGAGCACGGCGCGCACATCACCCGCGTGCTCGTGGAGGTACGCATCTACATCCAGTGGATGGCGCAGCAGGACCCGTCTATCTACCGTGCCTTCCAGGACTACGGCGCCGGGAAGGCCAAGCTGTACGCGCGGATCATGGACGAGCTGCCCCCCGAGACCAGGCGGCCTGACTTCGAGGCGGCGGTCAGGGAGCTGAAGGCACTGAGCCGTAACAGCGAGGTGCTCGATCACCGGGTCGTCGACACTCGCGACTCCTTCGCTGACGGAAAGTCGATCCGGGCGATGGCAGAAGAATGCGGCCTCCTCGATCTCTACCGCCAGGCGTACTACATGGCCAGCGGCGTCTCACACTCCGAATGGTGGTCCATCGAGACCCACGCGATGGAGCGGTGCCTCAACGTCCTCCACGGAGGCCACCTCATCCCGAGCCTGTCCATCAGTCCCGGCGGGAACGTTGAGTTCGCGAGCTCATGGGTGGATCAGCTGTACACGCTGATCCGGATCAGCCTGCAGGTCCTCGGAACCGAAGAGGCCGCAGTGGAAAGCGCCTTCGCCTGGCTGGAGGACGAGCCAAAGGAACAAAAGGAAGAGGCATCCGACGGCGGGGAGGAAGTCGCATCATCTGGCATGGCTGAATGACCTCGCGGTCGCGCGCCTTGAAAAGCAGTGAATGCCGACCGCGGCTCGGCCTACTGAGTTTCGGCTGGATGGCGAGGCCCATAGCCGGGGGTTGGCGTGATGGTTGTCTCGTAGGGCACACCCGCGGCGTAGGCTGTGGCCATGCGATCGTAGAACGCGAGGATCGTCTCCTTCGTGCGGTACGAACCACACTGCGCGACATCCCTGCGCTTCACGATCGGGAACGTCTCCATAATGTAGTCGGCGTCGTCCCGCTCAATGCCGTAGAGCCGAAACAGCAATGCATCCAGCTCCGCTCGGATCAAGAACCTTCGCTCGTCATCTTGGGCACGGCCGATCACGTTCGTCCGGTGGAGTGCTCGGGAAAACGTTGCGACTGAGGTAGCAGCGACGGCGGCGAGAGGTTGCTCATGCCTGGTCCCGGCTTGCCGTTGCAGGGCTTGATCGGGCTTAGCCGGTCCGGCGCTATGGCAACGGACCACCCCAGCCTGCCCGGCGACGTGATCGCTGTGGTCGCCCCTAGCATCTACGCGCTCCCGCCGGGCGTGCCCAAATGCCAGGCCGAGGACATACAGATGGCATCGTTCGCTGGTGCCCTTGCCCTAGCGGAGGGCATCGACAGCGGGCACGTTACGTGGACGCGCGGCATCGATCAGGATGCGCCCGACATAACGGTGACAGTTAGCGATCACAGCATGGAGATCGAGCTCACTGCCCTGACCGCGGGAGCGCTGCGGGCCGAGCGTCGACGACTGTCTGACGTCGCTGAGCAGGTACGTGATGCAATCGCTGGTCAGACCGGCCTAGGCGCGGCGCTGGCCGGGTGGACGGTTGATCTGTCCGACGCCGCGGCTCTCCGTATGCCGGCCAAATCCGGCGCGCCCGCGACCGCGGCGCGGATCACGGCGCTTCTCGCCACGCTCGCCTCGCCGGGTGCCGTGCCGTCCCCTGCACGCGGCGACGACACGGCAGCTGCGGCGGACACCCCCGAGGACTCGCGGGATACCGGCAGCGCTGCGGCTGACAGTCCCGAAATGGTAGACGGGATCCGGGTCCGGTTGGTCCGCAACGGCACTGTCGGCGTACGCATCGTGACCCGCGCATCCCAAGCCAGCGTCACCCTGGGCGAAGCCCGCAGCAAGCTGTCCGCCCGGCTGCTCGACAAGAACTCGAAGATGCGCGAGAACGTCGTGATCTGCGCAGGCGACCCTGACCGCGACGGCCTCGTCCTGCCCCTGGACGTGGCCGAGTTCGAGCTGCTCTCCATCTTCGGCTGCGGCGATCTGCCGCCAACGCCGCACGTGAAACGCGCATGGCTTCACCTGGCCGGCACCACTGAACTGATACCTCTCATCCGCGTCCGCAAGCCGGAATAACTCCACTTGCAGTGCCACCGGCCTCGACAGCAAGTCGCAGCGGCGCTGCATTCTCGCCCTTTACGCCACCGGTACTCGCGGCAGCGCCACCAAGCATCTGCCAGCCATAGATGCCAGACTTCTCTGCATGACATCCGCTGAATCCGAGCCTGAGGCACCAGCTCAGACCAGCTTTGACGCAGCCACGGTCCAGGCCCTGCTCGAACGGCTGGGCAGCGAGCCAGACGAAGCCTGCGCCATATCCCTTGCCGCCGCGTCCCAGGAAGCCGGGGCCGCAGCCCAGCTTGCGTTCGCCAGTGTCCTGTTCGGCCCGCCGGAGATGGCGGCCGAGCCCTGGCCGCGATGGTCAGCCCGCACGAATCCAGGAACCGCCCGGCTGGTGGCTCAGTGGGAAGCCGCCGGGCTGGCGCTCAGCCAGTACCGGGAATTCTCCGAAGTGCGCGAGGGATTCCTGTTCGGGCGCTGGACTGTCACCGCCAGACAGTCCGCGACGATGGCCCGGTGGCTTGCAGAACTGCTAAATGGTCAGGTGACGACGGTTCCTGGGACCGGATCGCCACCGCTCATGGCAAGCCCACGCGAGTCGACTGCCCTTATCCGCGCCTTTCCTTTTCTCGCCAGCCCTGCCGGTCAGCTCATCAGAGCCGCCGGGCGGCCGGTGACCGGGTTCTTGTTCCCCCTTGAGGTAATCCCGGGCTTGCCGGCTCCACAGTCGACGTGGGATCTGGCGGGGTAACTGGTCAGGTATATGGAGCGCGGTGTGACATTCCGCGGTCGTGCCGACACGCCGGTCGATGGTGATTGCCGGTGGTAATGGATCTACGTCCCGTAGTGTCCGGGTGTGCCCGGCGATCATGATGGTGGCGGCGGTGAGGTGCTCGCCGCGCTGGTGATGTCGCTGCGCGGGGATCTGGCTGTGGCGCTGGATGAGCTGGCCCGGGTGCGGGATGAGCTGGCGGGGGCGCGGGAGTGGATCGCTGAGCTTGAGGAGCGGCTGGCGAAGACGTCGCGGAACTCTAGTAAGCCGCCGTCGTCGGACGGCCTGGGCAAGCCGCCGCCGAAGCCGCGGTCGCTGCGGAAGAAGAGCGGCCGTAAGCCGGGCGGGCAGGACGGTCATGAGGGCAGGACCCTGTCCCAGGTAGGGAAACCGCGTCATGAGCGGGTGCATGAGCCTGTCAGCTGCGGGAAGTGCGGGGCCGGGCTGGCCGGGGCGCCGGTGACGGGGGTGGAGCGGCGGCAGGTGTCCGACCTGCCGCCGGCGGCTGTGGAGGTGACTGAGCATCAGCTGGTCGAGCGCGAATGCGGGTGCGGGCACCGGACCAAGGGGGCCGCTCCCGCTGGGGTGGATGCGCCGGTTCAGTACGGGCCGCGGATCGCCGCGATCATCGTTTACCTGTACGCCGGGCAGTTCCTGTCGAAGAAGCGGACCGCGCAGGCGCTGGCGGAGCTCTTCGGCATCCCGCTGCCGTCCGGCACGGTCGCCGCGCTGACCGCGCGGGCCGCAGGGCGTCTGGGCGGCTTCCTGGAAGAGATCCGCGCCCGGATCGCCGCCGCCGGGGTGGCCGGCTTCGACGAGACCGGGCTGCGGGTCGAAGGCAAGCTCCGCTGGGTGCACTGCGCCCGCACCGGCAAGTACACCCTCCTGTCCTGCCACCCCAGGAGAGGCACCAAGGCGATGGACGCGATGGGGATCCTGCCCGGCTTCGCCGGGATCGCCGTTCACGACGCCTGGGCACCGTATGACACCTACGCCGCCCCGGGCCATCAGCTTTGCTGCGCTCACGCGGCAAGGGAACTGCAGGCCGTCGCGGACCAGGCCCCCGCCGGGCAGTGGTGCTGGGCCACCCAGGCCGCCGGAGCACTCACCGATATGCAGCGCCTGGCAGCCGGCGCGATCGCGCAGCGCCGCGACGCCATCGACCCGGCCGCGCTGGCCGCCCGGGTCCGCCTCTGCCGCTCCGCTGCCCTGATCGGCATCAGGGAGACCGCGGCCCGGTCCGGGAAGCTGATGAAGAAGCACAATGCCCTGGCCAGGAGGCTGCTCGGCCGCCAGGACGACTACCTGAGATTCACGCTGGACTTCCGGGTACCCCCGGATAACAACGGATCCGAACGCGACATCCGCATGGTAAAACTCCGGCAGAAAGTGTCCGGGTGCCTGCGCACCCTCACCGGCGCAAAGCAGTTCTGCGCGATCCGGAGTTACCTGTCCACCGCCGCCAAGCACGACATGACGTTCTTCGACGCCCTCGTCATGCTCACCGAAGGCCAGCCCTGGATGCCCGCCCCGGCATAACCACGCTCGCCAACCTGTCTGAGACCTGACCAGTTACCTGGCGGGTTACCGCCTGTCCAGTGCCCCGCTGTGGCTCCTCGGGCTGCAGACCGGCAATTCGCCCGCGCATGGCAGTGCTGTCTCCGATGGAATCCAGTCTGCGCCGGCGTTGTTCGTCGGCCGTTTGCAGCGGCAGGCGTGGATCACCGGGCTGCACGTCCAGCACGACCCCGGCCTGTTCGCTATCGGCCTGGGAATTGATGAATCCAGGATCAGTCTCGCAGACCTTGAGATCGATCTTGAGGAGTACGCAGACGGTGATCTCGCCAGTGCCCGCCGTATCCGTCTGGGTGACCTAGCTCTGCCACCGGGTCCAGTGGCCGCAGGCAAGGACGTGACCGTGGTGCTGCCCACGCTGGGGCCGGGTCTTCAGCGTCAGGTCCGGCTCTTTGACCGCAATGGCCTCCTCCTCGACGCCACCGACCGGCTTGCGATGGTGGAGAAGATCGACATTGAGGGGACAGTCGCTGGCGGGCAACCCTTCCGGGTGACCGTTGGTCAGCGGAATGCGGTGGGTCTCCTTGACCGCCTCAAGCGTGCCGACCAGTCAGATGCTGCCTATCGCGCCCTGCTCGAAGCGGGTTTGCCGGGGCGGGTGGTCGATGACCCGCAGCATGGCCTGCCAGCGCTGACGGCGCTCCTGAGCCAGGCCCACGGGCAGTTGGATGTCCTTGATGCCTATTTCGGCTGGGACGTGAGCGACTGGAGCGTCCTCGCCCAGGTATCAGCCCCGATCCGCGTCCTTACTGGCCATGGCTATTACGACGGCGGTGTCCTCAGGAAACGGAAAGTCATCCAGCCACCGCCTGGCACCGCTCCGCAAGCGCCTTCCCTCGAAGTACGAAGCTGGCGCGGGCACCCGGCCTGGCACGACCGCGTCTATCTGGGGCTGGCGGCGGTCTTACCGTCGGAACGTCACCAAGTGGCCTTGGCAAGCGCATAGCCCGCATCGATCGCCTCGGTGCCGCCGAGGCGGCCGACTGGCAAAGTCACTTCGCTGCCTGGTGGAGTGGCCAGGACGTCGCCCCGATCTGACCCAGCGCTCAGGCAGCCATCAATCGAGCTGCTCGCGGAAAGGCGTCCGTGGTTCTGGCATGCGCCGCTCATTCCGGACTTCACAGATATTCTGCAGCGAGATCGCACAGGTGCATCGGTGCCGGGAATTGGGTGGCCTGCTCGGTGTGCAGGTAGGTCCTGCGCAGGTGGCTGGCCAGGATCGCGTAGTCGGCTGGGTCGTCAGCGGGCTGCACGAACACGGGGTAGATTTCCAGCGGGTTGGGATTGGCCGCCTGGGCGGTGTAGTTGCGGAGGATGTCCGGGTCGAGCTTGGTGACGCCGAGCGGGGTCTGCATCTGGTCGGAGCGAGGGTTGACTGAATAGAACAGCCGGGCAGTGAAGGCGAAGAGCCCGCTGATCCGGACGCTGGCTGAGCGGTAGTCGGCGGCAAAGCCGCGCGCCACTTCCCCGGTGCTGGAGCGATCGCGCACCCGGATGATCCGCAGTCCCGGGCAGTCTTGCGGGAGCAGCGGCCGCGGGGGCTCGGCGTCGTCGCTGAGGCTGACGCCGGGGAGAATGAGCCTGTCGGGCCGGATGTGCTTGTCCTGAAGCCAGTCCCAGCCCCAGTTACGGAAGCTGGCCGAGCGGACGAATACGACGCGGTCGTGGGTGTCCTGGCTCACCTGGTCTCCGACGCCCAGGGCGTTGATGAGGAACCTGGCGACGTGGGCTTTTTGCTTGCTGTCTCCGCGGATGCGGCCCTTGCCGCCGGCCAGGGCGGTGGGCAGGTCGCGGTAGGGCAGGGGCGGGTTCGGGGTGCCGTCGGCCGAGGCCAGGCACGCGGCGGCGGTGCCCTCCGGCTTGAGGCGTATCACGATGGGGATGCACGCGCTGCCGCTGTGGTGGAGCCAGATGCCGATGTGTTCCAGGTCGGGCAGGTGGTCCGGGGTTTCATAGGTGCCCACGCGGCCGAGCTGGCGCAGGGCGTCGTTGATGGCCGCGGACGCACGGTAGATGCTGCCGGTGGTGAAGCGGGTGCCCGGGTAGGGCGCTGGCGGGGCTTTTTTCGTGCTCTTCGGGAGGGCTGCCGGGGGCGTGAACACCTTGGCGGGCCGCAGGCACTGCAGCCGGCGGTCGGTGCGGGCGAATGCCTTTTTCAGGGCTGGTTTCGGGTCGACCTGGCGGGCGCGCTGGAAGTAGCGGTCGTCTTCGAGCTCGAAGATGGCTGCGCGGGGGTCGGGGCTGTGGCCGATCTGCCCGGCCACGTGATTGGCGTGCGCGCCGAGCCTGGTGGATTCGGGGCGGGCGTCATCGTGCGGGCGGTCCAGGCCGACTCCGAGGGTGCCGATGTCCTTGAGGATGACCTTCAGGGTCAGGTCGCCGGTGAAGTGGGTGACCGCAGGGTCCCCGGGGTCAGGAACCGGGGTCAGCCGGTGGTGGTGTTCCAGGGCGGCCAAGATGGTCTCGCGGGTGATGCCCGACTGGGTCCACAGTTCGAGGGTGTATGCCTGGCCCGGGGCTTCGGCGGGCCTGACCTTCCGGTAGGTGCGCTTCCCGGCCCGGCTACAGGGCTCCAGCACGCCGATGCCGCGGGGCCCGAGGACGGCGGCGAGCTGCTCGTGGACCTCGATGTGGTCGGCTGGGACAAATCCGGTGTTCGCGGCGTGGAGCAGAGAGCGTGCCCGATGCACCTGGCTGGTCAGCGCCTCGGGATCGTCAAGGTCGTCGACGTCGGCTGCCAGGCTCTTGCTGCCTTCGCTGTAGAGGACGTAGGCGCGGATCTTGCCTTCGTCGGCGGCGGCCGAAGGGTGAGCGAACACCTTGTCCGGGGCGGGGAACGGGAGGTGGGTGAGCCGGCTGAGGGCCGTTGCCAGGCCGGGTTTCCACTGCCATTGCCGGATGCGGGGCTCCCTGGCCCACATGTGTTGGGCGGGCGCCGCGAGCAGCGTGTGGGGTTCGTGCTCGCGCAGGAATCCTTCGGGGGCGTGCAGCCATACCGTCGCGCGAGGCGGGCCGTCGCCGCGGGCGGGAATGTAGGTGACGGGCATGAGCGGGAACCGGCTGATGCTCAGGTCGGCGTGGACGTGCGGGACCGGGTGGTTGGGGACGGTCTCCACGTGGAAGGTGATCTTCGCGGTGGCGAGGGCGTCGCCGGTCCTGGGGTTCTCCAGCCTGTCCGGCGGCCACAGCACGGCGCTGCGCCGGCCGTCGGCCCGGGGTGGTCCCGCGATCCAGGTGCGGGGCCGGCCCAGCAGGGGCAGCTGTCCGGCCGCGACGTGGTGAGCGAGGAAGCTGGGCAGCAGGGTGAACATGGCCTCGGCGGGCGCGGCGGTGCCGTTGGGATGGGTGTCGTATTCGAGCAGGTTGATCGTTTCGTCGCAGAAGTGCAGGTCCTCGGCGCGGCACCGGTCCCACCAGTCGGTGTGGCACTCGTCGGGGGTGACCTCGGTGGTGGCCCAGGATGCGATCGCGGCGGCCAGGACGCTGGTGTCGGCGCCGGGCAGCGCGACGATGAACCGGTCGCTGCGCAGGTTCCAGCTGGCGTGCACGACGGCGGGGTCGAGCCCGATCAGCAGCTCGACCAGGCCGCGGGTCGGCAGGGACCAGTCGTCCTTGATGCCTGGGCGGCGGTGGTAGGCGTCCGTGAGGGCCTGCAGCCATTCCGGCGGGAACCGGGCGACCTGGCAGGGCATGTTCCACTGGGCGCCGGGGGTGATGGTGAAGGAGGTCAGGCGCATCTGGTCGCTGATGGGCATCGGTTACTGCCTTCGTGATCCGAGGGGGTCGTTGGTGTAGACGAGATGGCCGAGCAGTCCCCAGACCGCCTCGTTGATGGCGTGCGCCCGCTGCTGGCCGGCGCCGGCGCCGGGCGCGGGCGCCCGCAGCAGCCCGCTGAGCAGGGCGTCGGTGGCTACGACCAGGCTGGTGCGCGCAGTGTCCGGCGCGGTGTCGCCGGTGGCGAGCCTTTCGGCGAACGCCGCGTCGCACAGCAGCACGCGGGTGGGCTGGTTACCGCGGATGCTGCGCCCGATGGTCTGGCTCATGGGGACGAGGTTGTTCGCGACGAACGCGGTGCGGTAGCGGGCGTCGAGGGTGCGGAACTGCACGGGGCGGCCGATGACGTCGAACCACAGGCGGCGGGCGTCGCCGCGTAGCTGGCGGGCGATGTCCCCGGCTTGCCCAGGTTCCGCTAGAGCGGGGTGCTGCAGGTGCTGCATGGCCAGCTGGCAGACAAGGGACAGCGGGAAGGCCAGGTCAGACGGCGGCGGGTGGGACCGGGTGAGGTAGACGACCGCTCCGAGGGCGGCGGTGTCGCTGGAGTTGAGGATGTTGTAGCCGCGCTGGATGGACATCTCGGCCGCGACAAGGATGTCGTCGGTTCCCTTGCCGAAGCCGCCGACCAGCCGGCGCAGGATGCCGTCCTTTCCGGGGTCGGCGGCGTCGGGGACGACGTGGCGGGCCGTGTAGGGGGTCCGGTGGTTGACTGCCTCGCTGACTACGCGGGCTTCAGCGCCGGACAGCACGACGAACAGGATCTGCTGCCGGCCGGCCGGCAGCTGGGCGCGCAGCTCGTCGACCACGCTCCGGTGGCGTCCGCCGACCGGCTCGCACAGAGCCGTGACCATCTGCCGCAGCGCGTCGGAGCGGGCGCTGCCCTGGCGCCCGGATACGAAGA
>Ga0307373_10014678_pt1 | contig 10734 bp, 9 predicted proteins | sample OX2MG_FD_202534 | JGI IMG/M metagenome (GOLD analysis project Ga0307373, IMG submission 202534) | Soil microbial communities from Risofladan, Vaasa, Finland - OX-2 | ecosystem: Environmental > Terrestrial > Soil > Coastal area > Acid sulfate soil | place: Finland: Risofladan, Vaasa | collected...
GCGGCGGGTTTCTACGTCGAGCGCCTCACGGAGCTGGCGGCGCAGCCGGTGCTCGCGATCGCCGGCCGTGTCTCCAGCTTCGACGACCAGGTGACCGCGCCGATCTCGGCGTCGGTCGGGGAGAGTGCCGACGAAGCCGCTGCGGTGCTCGGCGCATACCGCAACGCGCGGTTCGCCCGCTATCTCGCCGGCAGCATCGTGGTCGTCGCGATTCTCGCGCTGCTGTCGGTGCTGGCGGCGACTGGTCACCTCTGGGTGCACCTGGCGTGAGCGTCATCCTCTCGACAATCGTCTGGTCGCCGCTGCTCTTCGCGCTCATCGCGCTGTTCCTGCCCGAGCGCGACGACGACCAGCGTGCCCGGGTGCGCACGGTCGCGCTCGGTGGCGCCGGCGCGAGCTTTTTCGTGACGACGTTCTTCGCCATCCTGGGTCAGATCGGACTCGGCCAAGGTGGGGGTCTCGCCTCCGCGTACCAGGAGAACCACACGTGGTTCTCGAGCTTCCTCTTCCAGGCGCACTATGACCTCGTTGCGGACGGCATCACGCTCCCGCTCCTCGTGGTGGTCACCACCGTCTTCGGGTGCGCGATCTTTCATTCGTGGAAGATCCACGAGCGCGTCCGTCTGTACGTGATCCTCGTGCTGCTCCTCGAGACCGCCGTCAACGGCGTGCTCTGCGCTTCGGATCTCGTGCTCTTCGTCGCCTTCTGGGGACTGCTGCTGCTCCCGATGTACCTGCTCATCCGCATCTGGGGGGGTGATGGTGCGCGGCGAGCGGCCGCGTGGTTCGCGGGATTCCACGCGGTATCGCTCATGCTGGTCATCGCGACGGTGGCGATCATCGTCGTGGAGGCGGGCGCGCATTCCTCGGACATGAGTGCGACCCTGACGAAGTTCTCCGTCACCGCAGAGACTGTCGGATTCTGGTTGAGCTTCGCCGCCTTCGCCATCGCGATGGCGATCTTTCCGGTGCACACGTGGATGCTCGAGGCTCAGGCGAAGGCGAGTGCAGGAGTCGCCACGATTCTTTCGGGAACGATGCTGCTGCTCGGCGCCTACGGCATGATGCGCATCAGCCTCGTCGTCTTCCCGGTGCCGGCTCACTACTACTCATTCGCGATCACCGGACTCGCCGTCGTGGGCGCGTTCTGGGGCACCATCGGCGCGCTTCGTCAGGACGAGTTGCGCCGATTCATCGGATACATGAACGTCGCGCAGATGTCGCTGGTCCTGCTCGCGATTGGCGCCCAGACGTCGGTCGCCCTCGTGGGCGCGGTGCTGCTTCTCGCAGGTCAGGGACTGGCGTCGGCGATGCTCACGCTCGTCAGCGGCGCCATCGAGGAACGCACCCGGACCACGAGCATCCGCGCCATGGGCGGTCTGGTCACGCAGGCGCCGCGGCTGGCCGGCTTCTGGCTGGTCGCAGCAGCGAGCGTGATCGGGGTTCCGATGCTCGCCGGCTTCACCGGGGACTTCATGGTGTTTGCGGGCTCCTTCCCGGAGCACCGAATCGCCACCGTGCTCGTGATGGCGAGCGTGATCGTCACCACCGGCGGCCTGTTGTGGGTCGCGAATCGCGTCTTCTTCGGGCCGGTTCGCGACCAGTTCGCACGCGTCCGTGACGTCACACTGCTTGATCTGACGGTGCTGATTCCGCTGGTCGCCGCGGCGGTTCTCTTCGGAGTCCGGGCGGGAGCTGTCGTGCCCGTGATCGCCAACGGCGTCCTCGAGATCACCACGCGGATCTCCGGAGGCTAGGATGCCATCGGATTTCGCGCATGCCATGACGCTCGCGCTGCTCCCGGAGGCGATGCTCGTCGGGATCGCCCTCCTCTCCGTGCTCATCGCGGTGCTCAGGCCCGGACTCCGCCCGGACATCCATCGCTGGATCGCCTGCATCGGCCTCGTCGGGTCACTGGCCGCGTGCGGGCTCGTGTTGCTCGGACTCCGCAACGTGCGCTCCGGAGTGGCGATCACGGTGTGGAACGGCGGGTTCGTCGTCGACAGTTTTGCGCTGTTCATCGCGATCCTGGCTTGCGTGACGGCACTCTGCACCTGCCTGATCAGTGACTCGGCGGTGCGGAACATTCCCTCGCGGTCGAGTGCCTTCTACGCGCTCATTCTCATCTCGACCGCGGCCGCGGAAGCGATCGCCGCGGAACGCGAGATGACCACGCTCTTCATCGCGCTCGCGCTGCTGCTCGTCTGCCTCGTCGCCCTGGGCGCGCTCGTCAAGACCAACCCCCGGGGCGCGGTCTCCTCATTCGAGCATCTCATCGAAGGAGGGGTTGGCCTGGCGCTGGTGCTGTACGGGCTCGCGCTCCTGTATGGGACCACCAGGAACACCAACCTCGATGCCGTCGCCCCGGTCGCCGGAGCAGCGGCGGGTGCTGTCGCGCTGGGCGTGGCCCTCGTGGTCCTCGGTCTTTGCGCCACACTCGGGGTCTTCCCGTTGCGGCGATGGGTGGGACGTGTCGCCACCAGCGTCCCGGCGGGGGCCGCCGGCTTCATCATCGCGATCAGCCTGGTCGCCGGGGGGGCGGCACTCGCACGCGTGACCGTTTCCGGCCTCGGTCCGGCCGTCGGAGTCTGGAGGTGGCTCGTCCCGATCGTTGCGGCAGTCGCGCTCGGCCACGCGTCGCTCAGCTCGCTGCGGGAGACGACCGTCTCGCGTCTCATCGGTCAGCTGGTGAGCACCCAGGCGGCGATGCTGCTCCTCGGCCTGCTCGCGTTCACCACCGGGTCGCGGGGGCTCCCCGCGTACGGGATGACCGCGTTCCTCGGGGGTCTGGGTGTCACCGCGATAGCGACCCTTGCCGCATTCGGTGTTCTCGCCATGCTTCAGGTGGCGGGCATCGGCGACGCGATTGACGACGTGCGAGGACTGGCACATCGTTCGGCGCCCGCGGCGCTGCTGATGACCGTGGCGGTCGGAACGCTTGCCGGGGTTCCGCCGCTCGCCGGTTTCCTCACTCGGTTGCTGCTGGTGTCGAGTGCCGCGGACACGCACTACGGCTGGCTCGCGATCATCGCCGTCGGCGCAACCCTGCTGACGATGGTCGCCGCACTCCGTTTCGTGGCAACCCTGTATGCGGACGCGGGGGACGAGGTGCCATTCACGCTCGGTGCCACGCCGCTCGTGTCACGCATCGTCGCGGGCGCGGCGTGCTTTGCCGGGGTTGGCCTGGTGGTGCTCATCCAGCCGCTGCTCGCGGTGGCGACGGCGGGAGCCGGAACGCTGCGCTGACAGCATCGCAACGCACTCCCGGAGCAGCCAAGCGGGACCTGCCCGCGATCGCCCTCGGCGCGCTCGCCGGAACCGTGCGCCTCATCGGCCCATTTCGCGGGACGGCAGCAGACGTTGTCGGGGCGGCATGGTACGCGCGACTGAGCCGCGACGACCGCGTCCGCGCCGCGGCGAATCACCACCGGCTGCAGCCCCACCTCGATCATCCTGCGGCCGCCGCGCTGGCACGCCGTTCGTACCAGGAATACGTGCGCATGATCGTCGACTCGATGTGGGCCGAACCCCTGGGGTCGGCGGACGTCCTCGCGTTCTTCCGTGTGATCGGCGCCGAGCACCTCGACGTCGGCGACCGGGGATCGATGGTCGTGCTCCCGCATTTCGGCAACTGGGACATGGCCGCGAGTGCGTCGCTCGGCCTCGGGCTGCACCTCAGCACAGTGATGGCACCCGTGGTCTCGCCCGGGATCACCGAGATGGTGGCGCTCTCCCGCCAGCGCAAGGGACTCGAGATCTTCACCGTACGGCAGTCGGCGCGAGGCCTCTTTCGCGCTCTCCGGCGGGGGAGGACCGTCGCGCTGATGCTCGACGTCCCGGAGGCGGGGCCGACGGTCGTCGTGTCCTTCTGCGGCGGCCCGATTCGATGCAGCGCCGTCCCGGCTCGTCTTGCCGCATCAACCGGTGCGTCGATCCTCCCGGTCACCTGCCGCCGCGACGGCCGGGGGTGGGTGCTGGAGATCCACCCGCCCATCGACACGTCCGGTGACGATGCCGCGGTGATCGGCCGCATCGCCGCATGCGTGGAACCCGCGATTCGCGCCCACCCCGAGCAGTGGTATCCGTTCCACCACGTCTATGCCGACCGGTGAGCCGAACGACCTGACAGCGGCGGCGGTCCTGGCCCTGGAAGGCGCCGGGGGAGCGGGACCCGTCCCTGCGACCGCCTGGGCTCCGGGACGCTGCACCCTGGTGGGAGAGCACGTCGACTACGCCGGGGGATTGGTGCTCTGCATCGCGGTCGATCTGGGGATTGCCGCCGCGGTCCGCCGCAGCCGAACACGGCATCACCTGGTCGCGAGCGGGGGGGTCATCGTGACGCGCTCCGCCGCCGGCCCGGTCGGGGACATCGGGGATCGGGTGCTCGCTCCGGTGATCGCGCTGCGCGACCGTGGTCTCCCCGTTCCCGCCGTCGAGGTGGGCATCGCCGCGACCCTTCCCCCGGGTGCGGGGCTCGCCTCGTCTGCGGCACTCATCGTCGCGGTCACCACGGCGATCCTTCGCCTGCTGGGTGCGACGATGACGGCCCGGGAGCTCGCGGGTGCGGCGCTCTCGGCGGAACGGGACGTCGTCGGCGTTCCGTGCGGTCCGCTTGATCAGCGCGCGGTCATCGACGCACCGGCGGGCGGCGCGCTGCTCCTCGACTGCCGCTCGGGAGACCACGAGCAGGTTCCCTGGCCGTGGGTGGATGTGGTACTCGTCGGCTGCGACACCGGGACTCAGCATGACGTCGGCGGCGTCGAATACCGCCGCCGCCGCGCGGAGACCGAGATGGGGCTCGAGGCGCTGGGCGTTGCGACTTGCCAGGACCTGCGGGTGCCGGCGATCGACTCGGCGGCGCTCGATGCCACCGTCGAGCGGCGCGTTCGGCACGTGATGGGGGAGAGCCTGCGCGCGGCGGAGGCTGCTGACGCGCTGCGCCAGGGCGACGTGGTCGCGCTCGGTCGCCTGATGTCAGCCAGCCATCGCTCCCTCCGAGACCTTCATGAGGTGAGCACGCCGGCGATCGACGCGGTGGTGCGTGCTGCTCAAGCCGTCCCCGGGTGCGCCGGTGCCCGCATCGTGGGCGCCGGCTTCGGCGGTGCGGTCGTGGCGCTGGTCGGGAGAGCCGCAGCCGGAGCCTGTGGTGCAGCGATGGCTGCTGCGTGCGATGGAGGGCAGACCTTCGAGCTCCGGCCGTCTCCTGGACTCGCGGTGCTGGCCCCGGACGTCGTGCGGGGTTAAACTCGCCGCATGGCTGGCAACGCGGCTGCCGCGGCGAGCTGCGCCGCCGGGTACCTCATCGGTTCGGTGCCTTTCGGCTTGATCGTCGGCAAGGCGGTCGCGGGCCTCGACGTGCGCGATTTCGGCAGTGGCAACATGGGGACGGCCAACGTCCTGCGCACCGTCGGCGCCAGGGCCGGTGCCATCACCTTCGCCCTCGACGTCGCCAAAGGTGCGGCCGCCGTCGGACTCGCGCGACGTTGCGGCGCCGACCCCGCCGCGCAGGCCGCCGCCGGGCTCGCGGCATGCGTCGGACATTCATGGCCGGTCTTCGCTCGGTTCCGGGGCGGGAAGGCGGTCGCCACTGCGTTTGGCGGGCTGCTGATGGTGTCGCCTGAGGCCGCGGCCTGGGCAACGGTCGGCGGCCTGGGTGCCCTCGCCGTGAGCCGAACGATGTCCGTGGGGTCGCTCACGGCGGCCGGGACCGCGACGCTCGGCGCCGGGCTCGAGAGCAGCCGCCGCCACAACGCGATCCCGTTCGTGTTCACCGCGCTCGCCTCGGCGCTCGTCATCGTCCGCCACGCTTCCAACATCCGGCGGATCGCGCGCGGAGAGGAACCCCAGCTGTCGACCCGTCTGTGGAGCAGTCGTCACTGACTCATCGCCGGGCGCCCGGTGACCCCTCCGTATGATCGGGACATGAAGGGCGTCCGAGGTTCGAACCCGCACGTCTCGGTCGACGGCGCGGTGGACCGGGTCGGCGCCGTCGCCCGGGCTCTGACGAGCACCACGGGCGGTGTCGCGGAGCTGCAACGCGAGGTTGTCTGCACCGCCGCGTCGATCGCGGGTGAACGGGCATCGGCCGCGATGGCGCTGCGCGACGGTGGCAGCCTGACCGTCAGGGTCGTCGACCCGCATGCCACGGGATCCCAGGCTTTCGCGGGCTGGGAGGCGGTGCCGGCCGTGATCGCGGGGGAACGCGTCGCCCAGGCGTTTCCAGGCCGGGGATCGTTGCTGGTGCTGCCGATGTCGTACCGGGGCGAGGTGGTCGGTGCGCTCGCCGTGATGCTGCCGCCGGACGCCGCGGCTCTTGACGCGGACGCCGAAGGTGTTTTGGCCATCCTTGCTCACAACGCGGCGGTTGCCATGGAGAACGCGCGCCTCTACGAGCTCGAACGGGAGTCGGCCCGCCGCCTGCGCGAGCTGGACACGCTGAAGACGGACTTTCTTGCGACGGTGCAGCACGAGTTGCGCACCCCGCTGACCGCGATCCTGGGACTCGGTGACCTCATCGAGATGTGCTGGGAGGTGTGGGAGGACCCACCGAAGCTCGACGCGCTCCGGGACATCCAGGTTGCCGCGCGGAACCTCGACGGCATCGTCGAGACGATCATCGATTTCTCCGCCGGCGACGGCGAGGAGATCGTTCTGGGGCTGGCGGATGTACCCCTGGAGGCGGCTGTCCGCGCCGCGCTCGATGTCCTGGGCGAGCGGCGCAAGGGCGGGCTCCCGGTTCCGACCGAGGTCGAGGTGGATCCCGGCGTCACCCTGCTCGCAGACCCCGATCGACTTGGTCAGGTGCTCCGGGCGCTCATCGACAACGCGGTGAAGTTCAGCGACGGCCGTGGGACCGTGGTCGTCCGCGGGAGTCGCGCGGATTCGGACAGCGTGCTCGTCGAGGTCGCCGACGAAGGGATCGGCATTCCCGCCGACGATGTTCCCCGGATCTTCGAGCGCTTCTTCCAGGTGGACAACACCGCCACGCGCCGCTTCGGCGGCACGGGCATGGGGCTCGCCCTCGTGCGACGCGTCGTGGAGGCGCACGGCGCCACGGTCGAGGTCGCGACCCGGGTGGGGTCTGGGACGCGCGTCTCACTGCGCTGGCCGGAGCGGGTCGCGGCACGTGACGCTGCGCATGAGAAGGACCCGATGGCGTCGTCGGTGCCGGTACAATGAGGACGGTCGCGCTAGGCGGGGCGTTAGCGGTGCCCTGTACCCGCAATCCGCTACAGCGGGGCTGAATTCCCCACCGAGGGGGCGCGTCATTGGGTCTGCTCCGGACGCGCCGGCGTTGACGACTGGGTCCCGCGCAGCTCGGGCCCGTGAACCCCGTCAGGTCCGGAAGGAAGCAGCGGTAAGCGGTTCCCCGGGGGTGCCGTGGGGACACCTGGTCCGAGCCGGTCGTACGGGTGAGCGCCGGTGGCGTGCCGACGACGTGGGGTGCGCGACTACCCCCGTTCCCCGGCGACGCCTTCGCAGGCGGCCCGCCGTCATTGCGACAATGCGCCCGCTTCGGGTGACCACGGTGGAGGAGTCGCACGCCTTGAATCGCCGCTTGACCGCCCTCGGATGGGGGCGTTGCGCATGAGCCTCGCCCTCTATCGGCGCTACCGGCCGCAGCGCTTCGCCGACCTGGTGGGGCAGGAGATCGTCGCCCACACCCTCGTGAACGAGGTGCGGTCCGGGGAGCTGGCGCACGGATACCTCTTCACCGGGGTCAGGGGTACCGGCAAGACATCGACCGCGCGGATCCTGGCACGGGCTGTCAACTGCGACGCGCCCGTCGACGGGGAGCCCGACAACGTGTGCCCTCCCTGCCTCGAGATCCTCAGCGGAGCTGCCGTGGACGTCCTGGAGATCGATGCCGCCAGCAACCGCAGCATCGACGACATGCGCGAGCTTCGGGAGCGCGTCGGCTACCTCCCCGCGTCACTGCGTCGCAAGGTCTACATCATCGATGAGGCCCACATGCTCACCACCGACGCGTGGAATGCCTTCCTCAAGACCCTCGAGGAGCCGCCCCCGCACGTGCTCTTCGTGCTGGCGACAACCGAGCCGCACAAGGTGCCGGAGACCATCCGGTCGCGAGTGCAGCGCTTCGACTTCCGGCGGGTTCCGGTTCCGGCGATCGAGCACCTCCTGGCCGGCATCGCGCAGCAGGAGGATGAACGTGTCGATGCCGACGCGCTGACCCTCCTCGCCACGGCGGCGCAGGGCAGCCTGCGCGACGCGCTGGTGCTCCTGGAACAGGCGCTCGGTGCCGGGGAACGGCCGGTCACGGTCGGCGTCGCCCGTCGATCCCTGGGGCTCACCGATCCGTCGACCCTGCACGCCCTGGTCACCTCCCTGGCCGGCGCCGATCCCGCGGGCACCCTTCGAGCGGCGGCCGCCGCCTTTGACGCGGGCGCCGATCCCCGCCAGCTCTTTCGCGACGTCGCGCGCCTCGCGCGCGCTGCCGAGCTGGTCGCGCTTGGGTACCCGGAGGGCGCGTCGGTGGGTCCCGACGAGGTCGGCCTGGTATCCGACCTGGCCGCGATCGCCCCAGCCGGGCTGTGGCTGCGACTCCTCGAACTGGTCGCCGAGGCCGAGATGAACCTGCGTCAGTCGGTGGACGCCCGCCTGCTCGTCGAGGTGTGCCTGCTGCGGGCGCTGCGCCCGCCCGCCGCGGATGGTGAGGCGGCCGGGGTTGCCGCCCTGGCGCTTCGCGTTGCGGCTCTCGAACGCGGGGCGCCGGCGCCGGCGCCCCGACCGGTGGTCGTTGTCCCGGCTCCCGCTCCGGGGCCGATTGCGGTGACCAGCCCGGTGCCCGCTCTCGAGAGCGCGACCACTCCGTTCGCCGCCCCGGCCGAAGTCGTCGTCGAGGCCGTCGGTCGGCGCGATCTCACCACGGTCGATGGCTGGGTCGCGGAGTGGCCGGTCGCCATTGAAGCCGTGGCGCGGGCGAACAAAGGGCTCGCCGGTGTGCTGCGCGATTGCAAGCCGGTTGCCGCCGACGCGACCAGCGTGACCATCGGGACGAACGGCCGCTTCCACCATGAGCAGATCAGCGACCCGGAGCGGCGACAGGTGATCGCCGAGGCCCTGTCCGCGATCGGCGGCCGGCCCATCGAGGTGGTGACGCTCTTCACGGGCGAGGAACGCCCACGCGGCCCCTCGGGGGCGGTGAGCGATGTCACCCAGGCGGTGCTCGATACATTTGCCGGCAGCCGCGTCACGGCCACGCGCCTCCACGACGATACGAGGCTCGGGGCGCCACGATCGGCCAACGGTGCGTAGACTGCCCCAACGAGGTCTGAGATGAAGAACCAGCAGCAGATGATGAAGCAGCTCCAGCAGGTGCAGGCCCGAATGGCCAAGATGCAGGAGGAGCTCAACGACGTGACCGTAACCGGCACCGCGGGCGGCGGCGTCGTATCCATCGCGGCCGACGGGCATCAGAAGGTGCTGTCCGTCACCATCGAACCCGAGGCGCTCGAAGAGGGTGCCGAACTGCTCGCCGACCTCATCCTCGCCGCCTGCAACGACGCGCTCGACAAGTCGCGCGCGGCCGCGGCGGCGAACATGTCGCAACTGACCGCCGGTTTGGGGCTTCCTCCCGGCCTGCTCTGAGCGGGGGCAGGCGCCGCATGATGTCGGAGGAGGGATGTGCCACTCGTTCCTGAGGCCGTCGAACGGCTCGCCGCTGAGTTCGGACGCCTTCCGGGAATCGGCCCGAAGACGGCACAGCGACTGACCTTCTACTGCCTTCGGGCGTCAGCCGACATGTCCCAGCGTCTTGCCGCCGCGCTCACCGACCTGCACACACGGGTCCGTCCGTGCTCGCGCTGCTTCTTCATCGCCGACGGTCCGCTGTGCGCGATCTGCATGGATGCAAAGCGAGATGGATCGTTGCTCTGCGTTGTTGAGGAAGCGCTCGACGTGCTCGCCGTGGAGCGGAGCGGCGAGTTCCACGGGCTGTACCACGTGCTCGGCGGTGCTCTGTCGCCGATGGACGGCGTCGGTCCCGACGACCTCAGGATTCGCGAGCTCGAGGCTCGGGTCGCCGAGGGGGAGATCCGCGAGGTGGTGATCGCCACCGATCCCGACGTGGAGGGTGAGGCGACCGCGTATTACGTGGCCGAGCGGCTCGCCAAGCTCGGAGTCACGGTGTCACGGCCGGCGCACGGGCTGCCTGCAGGCTCGGACCTCGAGTATGCGGACGAACTCACCATGGCCCGAGCGTTCGCGGGCCGCCGCTCGCTTTGAGTGGCGCCACGTCAGGCGCTGTCTCAGGTGGGTTTGGGTAGCCGCTGACGGGCGACGATCTTGGCGAAGATGCGCTGCCCGCATGCGGAGCACTTGGCCAGGGGCCGCCGGAGGACCACCTCGGGGCCGGCCTCGCGCCGATAGACAGGGAAGGTCAGCGGGATCAGCCGGTCGGCGCCGCAGGAGGGGCAAAGGATCACAACGCGGGTGAGCGTGCCACGTCGACGAACCTTTCGTCTGTCCGCCGGAGAGCGTTACATCGGTGTTGCGCCCGCTCCAGGTCAGTCGTATTCGATGTCGATGGGCAGCCGAGCCGTTGCGACGATGTGGGCGAAGATTCGCTCGCCACACGCGGTGCACTTGGCAACGGGGCGGCGAAAAGTAATCTCAGGACCGGCCTCACGCCGGTACTGAGGAAAGCTCAGCGGAACCAGCCGGTCGGCTCCGCAGCCGGGGCAAAGGATCAAGGCGCACAAATGGTGCCAC
>Ga0307373_10014679_pt1 | contig 10734 bp, 14 predicted proteins | sample OX2MG_FD_202534 | JGI IMG/M metagenome (GOLD analysis project Ga0307373, IMG submission 202534) | Soil microbial communities from Risofladan, Vaasa, Finland - OX-2 | ecosystem: Environmental > Terrestrial > Soil > Coastal area > Acid sulfate soil | place: Finland: Risofladan, Vaasa | collected...
CGATGAGAAGCTTCTAATCCAACTCTCATAAATCGGTCACCGGCCCGGTCTAGGCTGCAGTACAGATGCCAACTTCAAAGCGCCGAGTGATCGCGGTAGCGGCCTCTATGGGTGGAGTTCTCCTCGGTGGCGGCTTGGCGCTCCAGCGAGCCCCGGGGATGCCGGCCACCGCCAGCAGCCGCGCGGCCCCATCGGCATTGACGCAGGTTGAGGAGCGGCTACGCCAGCAACAGCAGGCGCTGGCCGCCCAGACCAAGCTGGTGGCGGCTCGACAGCGGGCCCTGGCTGCCGAGGCCAACCAGCTGGCGCAGGCTCGGGCGCAGGCGCAAGCTACCCCCGCGACCCACGCCACCACCGGCGCCAGCGGGGCGTCCGGCGGCGGCGACGGGGGAGGCTCGAGCGGTGACGGCTGATTGGCAGGTCGCGGCCCAGCGGTCGGCGGCCCTGCGGCGCCGCGCTCGTCGGGCCCTGACTCCGTGGGCGGTCGGCGTGGCGGCCTTCGCCAGTTCCGCCGGCGCCTTGGCCTGGGTCGCTCACGCTCCGGCAGGGGCGGGGAGCAGTGCCGCCCAGTCCGCGAGCCGGGCGCGAGCGCTGCGCGCGGACCAAGCCCTCAGCGCGCAGCTGGCCAACCAGACCCAAGCTGAGCAGCGTCTGCTGGCGGCCATGGGCGGGTCCCAGGTCGCGGCGATTCCCGCACTTCCCCCGCCGACCCATGCCACGACCGGAGCGTCGGGTGTTCCTTGAGCCGGTCCCTGGCGAAACCGCCGGCAGGGTCCGGGCGATGGCAACTGACATCACAGTGCGGGCCCTGGTCCCCGGCGACCGCCCCGCCGAGCGCCTGTGGCCGGTACTGCAGTTGTTCTCCGAGGTCGAAGCCGAGTGCACCAGGTTCGTTGCCACCAGCCCCTTGATGCGCGCCAATGCCAGCCCCCAGCAGTGGCATCGAGTTCCCCAGCGCTGCTTTGATGCTCTGGTCGAGGCCGACCGCGCCTACCAGAGCACCGCCGGGCGCTTCGATCCCCGGGTGCTCAGCGATCTGGTTCGTCTCGGGTATGACCGGTCCCTGCCCTTCGCCGCCGGGGCTCCGGTGCTGGCGGGACCGCGCCCCCGGCGGCGGCGCCCGCTGGGGCCTTGGCGACCGCGCTTTCGCGGCGGCTCCAGCGAGGTCTGCCTGGGTCCCCACCCGGTTGACCTGGGCGGGATCGGCAAGGGTTTGGCGGTGCGCTGGGCGAGTCAGATGCTGCGACCGCTGGCGCCCGACCACCTGATTGAGGCTGGGGGCGACTGCTACTGCTCCGGTCGAGCTCCGGGCGGGGGTCCGTGGCTGGTCGCGGTCGAGGACCCCAGCGGGGGCGAAGCCCCAGTCGCGGTGCTGTCATTGAGCGACAGGGCCTGCACCACGTCGTCGCTGCGCCTGCGCCGCTGGCGCTTGGGGGGCGAGGCAGTGCATCACCTGGTCGACCCCCGGGATGGGTCTCCGGGCGGCTCAGGTCTCCTCGCCGTTACGGTAGTCGGCGCGGACCCCGCCGTCGCCGAGGTATGGAGCAAGGTGATCTTCCTGGCCGGGTATCGGGAGGCCCCGCGGGTCGCCGCGCGGAAGGGGCTGGCCGCCCTCTGGGTGGGCGCCGACGGCAGCCTGGGCATCAGTCCGGCGATGGGCCGCTACGTGACCTGGCGGGCCGATTCAGCGTGAGCCCGTGAAGGTTCACGGCGCTCGGCTCGGGCGGAGCGTCGGGTTCCCGGCGCTGGTGGCCCTGGTGGGACTGCTGGCCGGCTGGGTCCTGGCAGCCGGAGCCGGTCCGGCGGTTCACAGCCGGATGCTGCCCTGGATCCTCGGCCGGGGCCTGGGCGTCGCCGCCTACCTCGACCTGACCCTGCTGGTTCTGCTCGGGCTCTGGTTTCGCCATCCCTGGCGGCTGCACCGGCCGATCGTCCACCCCGCGGTGCAGATCCGCGCCCACGCCCTGCTAGCAGTCGCCTGCGGGTTGCTGGTGCTGGGACACGTGGTGGCGATGGTTGCCGACAGCTATGCCCGGGTGGGCTGGGTGGGTGCGATGCTGCCCGGGGCCTCGGGTTACCGCCCCTTCGCCGTGGCTCTCGGGAGCGTGTCACTGTACCTGTGCTTGGTGGTCGGTCTCAGCGCCCGGTTCGCCGGCCGATTGACCGGCCGGCACTGGTTGGTGCTCCATCGCCTGGCCCTGGTCGCCTTTGCCCTGGGCTGGGGCCACAGCGTCCTCACCGGCAGCGATGTCGGCGCGCTGCGGCCCCTGTTCGCCGTCTCCGGGGCCGCCGTGGCGCTGCTGGCCGCCTCGCGGCTCTTGGCGGCTGCGCCCTCGCCCCACGCGAGCCGCCCAGGCCCGGATGAGATCGGGGGCGTGGCGTGACCACGGTCGCTACCCGCAGCCCGCTGGCTTGGGCCCCGCCGGCGAGCTCTCCTGCCGACGCCCCTACTACCGCCTTGGGGGGCCCGGGCGCGCTGCTGGCGGGACCGCCCCCCGAGGCAGGCGCCGAGGACCTCGACTCCCACTGGCAGCGGCTGGGGGCGCTCGCCCCTGCTCTGGGCCGCCCCGACGCGTTTCTCCAGGCGGTGGCCGATAGCGGCCTGCAAGGCCGGGGCGGGGCGGCCTTCCCGGTCGCCACCAAGATGTCGGCGATCGCGGCGGTCGACCGGCAGCCACTTCTGGTGGTCAATGGCTCGGAGAGCGAGCCCGCTAGCCGCAAGGACTGGACCCTGCTCTGTCTCCGTCCCCACCTGGTGCTGGACGGTGCGGCGCTGGCGGCGGCGGTCATTGGCGCCGACACCGCAGTGGTGCAGCTGCATCGCGGCAGTGTCGGGCCGGCTGCGGCTCTGCGCGGGGCGCTGGAGCAGCGGCGCGCCGCCGGCCTGGCGGACCCGGCATTCCAGATTCGCTTCGGCCCCCGCCGCTACGTGGCCGGGGAGTCCAGTGCGGTCCGGGCCTTTCTCGCCGGCGCCGCCGCCAAGCCCACGCCCAGCGGCCCCAAGGGCGGCGGCCCGGGGCGGCCGATGCTGGTGCAAAACGTGGAAACCGTGGCCCTGCTGGGCCTGATCGGGCGGCTCGGGCCTGACTGGTTTCGCCGCTTGGGAACCCGCCGGTCCCCGGGACCAACCCTGGTCACCCTGGCGGGGGCGGTCGGGCAGCCAGGCCGGGTACTGGAGCTGGCCGGGCCAGTCCCGCTCTCCCAGGTGCTCAGCCAGGGGGGCGGCCTAGCTCGAGCGCCCCAGGCGGTGCTGTTCGGCGGATACGCCGGGAGTTGGGCCGACGGTCGGCAGGCGTGGGACCTCGACCTCAGCCGCGACCACCTGGCCGCCGCCGGTCTCACCTTCGGCTGCGGCCTGATCGGGGTGCTGCCCTGGGACGCCTGCGGCGTGGCGGAGACCGCCCGGATTCTGGAGTACCTGGCGGCCGAGAGTTCCGGTCAGTGCGGCCCCTGCGTCTTCGGACTTCCCGGGCTGGCCCGGACCATGACCGGACTGGCTCGCGGCAGCGCTTCTGCGGGTGAGCTGAGGCGCTTGGCCCGGATGTCCACGGAACTGACCGGTCGGGGCGGCTGCCACCACCCCGACGGGGCGGTGGCGCTCTTGGAGCACGCCCTGACCGTGTTCGCGGACGACGTATCACATCATCTCCGGCGTGGGCGCTGTGGCCGCTCCCAGCGCACGCCGGTGTTCCCCATCCCGGCGCCCGACGCCGACTCGAGTTGGCGATGAGGTTCCAGCTCCGGATCGACCTGGAGCGCTGCACCGGGCATGGCATGTGCGCCCTTTTGGCACCCAGTCTCATCGACCTCGACCAGTGGGGCTTCCCCGTGCTCCGGCATGAATCCCTGCCGTCCGAGGCCGAGGCGCGCTCGGCCCGGCGCGCGGTCGCGGCCTGTCCCGTCGCGGCGCTGAAACTTGAGCCGGCGGCGCCGCAGCGGCCCCGGTGATCCGGTCCCGGGGCCAGGGCGAAGTGGTTCGGCTTAGGCAGAGTGTCACGGGGCTGGCTCGGCTGACCTGGGCCTGGGGTCGGCCGCCCCAGCTGCGCCGCTCGGCGCGTGGTAAGAATCGGAGCAGGTTCTCGTCGCGGTGCGGCGAGAGTTCGCCATCACCGCAGTCCCGAGGTCGTCAGAGGTAATGTCCCGGCAGGTGCGTTGGAGCCGATTCGTCATCCCGATCCGGCCCGGACCGGCGCTGGCGCTGGCGCTCGCGGCCGTGGTTGCCGTCGGCCTCACCCTGGGGACCAACCTGGTCGTGAGCTCGGGCCAGAGCCCGTCCCCGGTCCGCCTCAGCACCGCCTTGCCGGGGGCCCGGCCAACGCTGAGCCCGGCTCCCGGGTCCACCTCCAAGGGGGACCACAAGGGCGATGCCGGGGACAGCGGCTCTCAGTCTTCCGAGCCGGTTGAGACGGTTACCGCGCCGGGAACGGTGGTCCGGCTGCCGGGGGCCTCCGGTGCCAGTAGTGATCTGCCCAAGAGCACTCCCACTCCCAGTCCCAACTGCGCCGCCGACGGCTCCGGCGGCGACGGCGGCGGCGGTGCCTGCAGCTCCGGAGGGGGATGACGGCGACGTCATCCAGCACCGCGACGCCAGGTTCGGCTGGGGACGCTGATGGCGGTGGGAACGCAGCGGCCGGCGCCCTCGGGCGGGCGCGCCGGCCAGCGCTGGGGACGGTGGGGCGGCTGCTGCTCCTGCACGGGACGGTGGTCGCCCTGGTGCTGGGGGTGGTCCTGGTCCAGGTGATCCGTGACTTCACCGCGCACTATCAGAACGCGCTCCAAGCCCAGCTCACGGCAGAGATGGGCGGGTACTCCGCCGCCTTCGCCGGTAGGCCCGCCGGACAGAGCCTGGAGGCGTTCAGCAACGGCTACCTGCTGACGCACCCGGTGCCCCCCGGAGAGGTGGTGCTGATCGGCCTGCTGCACCAGCCCAGTCTCGGCAGCGGTAATGCGGTCGCCTTTGCCCGGGTCCCGGTGGTGCGGCGTTGGCTGACGGCGCCCCCGGTCCGGCCGGAGACGGTGCAGGTGGTGTCCGGTTCAGTGAGCTATCTCACCCTGGCCAGCCCGATCACGCTCGGGGGTTCGACTCAGGGGGTGCTGGTGGCCGCCGCCAGCCTGGGCCGGCTGCAGGCCGAGGCCAACCAGGTGGCGCTGCTGGCGGCGGCGGAGGCGGCGGTGGCGCTGCTGGTGGCCCTGGCCAGCGCCTACCTCATCTTGCGGCGCGTCCTCCGCGCCGTGGGCACCCTGACGGACACCGCCATGGAGGCGAGCCAGGGCGACCTGACCCGGCGGATCGGCTACCAAGGGGTGGACGACGAGGTGGGTCGAATGGCAGCGACCTTCGACAGCATGCTCTCGCGGATCTCCGCGACCGTGGCTTCGCAGCGCCAGCTTCTGGCCGACGTGGCCCACCAGTTGCGCACCCCCTTGACCGTCGCCAAGGGTCATCTGGAGGTGCTGCACCGCAGCGGCACCGACGATCCCCAGGAGGTAAGCGAGACCACCGCGCTGGTGGTCGAGGAGTTGAGCCAGATGAGTTCCCTGGTCGATCAGTTGCTTCTCCTGGGCCATTCCCTGGAGCCCGACTTCATCCAGCGCGAGCCGGTGGACCTGAGATCCTTCATGGCCGACCTCGGGGCTGCCGTCACCGTCCTTGCCGATCGCAACTGGGTCCTGGCGCCGGTCCCCGACGCGGTGGTGCTGATCGACCAGGCCAAGCTCCGGGGGGCGCTGCTCAACCTGATCGACAACGCGGTCAAGGCGACTGCCGCCGGCGACAGCATCAAGCTGGCGGCAGCCTGCGACGGCAACCCCCTCTTCAGCGTCAGCGACACCGGCCGGGGCATCGCTCCGGAACTGCAGACCCGGGTCTTCGATCGCTTCCGTCGCGTCGGACCGCAAGACCAGCGCGGTTCGGGGCTGGGCCTGGCCATCGTCAAGGCCGTGGTCGAGGGGCATGGCGGCTACGTCCATCTGGACAGCTCGCTGGGACAGGGCACCAGCGTCACCCTGGTTCTTCCCGCCGCTTGTCTCCAGACGCCCGGTGAGCCCGGGCCGGCGCTGCCGTGATCCTCCTAGTCGAGGACGATGCCCGCATCGTCTCGTTCATCGCCAAGGGGCTGAGGGCCGAGGGCTACTCGGTGATGGTGGCCGCCGACGCCGAGTCGGCGCTGGAGATCGTCGCCACCCGGGGCGCGGACCTCGACCTGGTCCTGCTCGACCTGGGCCTGCCCGACCGCGATGGTCTGAGCGTGCTCCGGAGCTGGCGCCAAGATCGCCTGCAAATCCCGGTGATTGTGCTCACCGCCCGCGACGACCTGGCCAGCAAGGTCGCCGGTCTCAACGCCGGAGCCACCGACTACGTGACCAAGCCCTTCGCCTTCGACGAGCTCATAGCGCGCATCCGGGGCGCGCTGCGGACGGCGGAGCAGGCCGTCTCCACCGAGCTGGTGGTCGGCGACCTCCGGCTCGACCTGCTGTCCAAAGTCGCCTGGCGGGCCGAGCAGAGGGTCGAACTGTCACATCGGGAGTGGGCCCTGCTCGAACTATTCATGCGCAACCCCAACCAGGTCTTGTCGCGCACCCAGATCCTCAACCGCGTCTGGGAGTACGACTTCGACCCCGGTAGCAACGTGGTCGACGTCTACGTCAGCTACCTCCGCCGCAAGCTCAACCGAGCGGGACTGACGCCGCTGCTGTACGCCGTGAGGGGGGCGGGTTACCGCTTGCTCGCGGCTGATGCCCGGCCTTCGTGATAGAAATCTAATCCTCCGCCCACGATCCCTTCATCTGCCTCCTGCAGGCTGAAAGCTAGCGGTCAGTCAGAAACAGAGGAGATGCGCTATGAGAATCCCAATCGTGGGTGCGGCGGTCGGTACCGCTGTGGTGGCCGGGGGGGCGGCGGCGATCGCGCTCAGTGCCCATGGGGCGCCTGCCGTCGCCAACCTCGCGGTGCAACTGGCGTCAGCCTCAAGCCCGGCGAACGCCGCCGACCAGGCCGCGGTCAGCTACGTCGCTCAGCACTTTGCTGGCAGCGGCATCGCGTCGGTGCTCAAGACGGAGGCCGATACGGAGCATGGCATGCCGGTGTACGACGTCCGGATCAAGGCGCCCAACGGGGCCGTCTACTCGCTTTCGGTCCGGAGCAGCAACGACTCGATCATGTCGGCGCACTTGGCCGAGACCTCTCCGGCGCCGTCGTCGACCCCCGGCGAGTCCGGCCCCAGCTCCAGCCCGACGCCGATCCAGCGAGCTGAGCCCCAGCAGACCCCAGAGCCCACGACCTCCGCCGTGGAGCCGCTCCAGTCGCAGAGCCCTGCGATCCCCAAGGGCGAGGCCCAGGGCTCTCCGGAGCAGCAGCCGAGCGGTCCCGCGACCAAGGCGGACGGATGAGCCGGTAGGCCCCCTCCTGGTGGGCGGCGAAGGCCCTCGGGGCGGTGCGCTTTCCCGGGCCGGGATCAGCCCCCCGACTTGGAATGAGAGGCGGAAGCCTCGGCCCGGACACAATTCAGAGATGACCTATCGCCGTAGCGGGCCACCTCGGCCGAGGAGTCGGCGCGTCGGGCCTACCTCGGGTGGGGCCGGAGGGCTCGTGGCGACCCTCGACCGAAGGCTTTCCAAGTGATTCCCCGAGTCGATGTCAGGGCGGGGGAGCGGGTTCGCCACCGACTCGGGGTCCGCCCATGAGTCGGGTGGCGCCGCTGATGGTGGTGGTGATCCACTGCGTGCCCTGGCCGCAGCAGGGCGGTTTCGCCTCGGTGCTCTACCCCGAGCTGGGTCTGCTGGCGCCGGTGTCGGTACCGCTGTTTGTAATCCTGAGCGGGGTCCTCCTGGCCTATCGCCGCGACGCCGCCGGAGCGGCGCCTGGCTGATCCGCGATTCGCTGATGCTCCGACCCCGCTGGGTCGTGTTCGTACCCCCAGCCGGCGCCGCCGCGGTTGACAGGGGCGGGCCCAGGCCCCAACATAGGCCAGCACATGAGGGATCAGGCTGCGGCCACACGGAGCCACGGGGGATTGGGCTGGTTTACGTATCGATACGTGAACTCCAGCACGCCTTCCGTGGGCGGCTCTCCCGGGTAGGACACCGGTCGCAGCGAGCAACGGAAGGCGTGGAGCGGGCTCCGCGCCTTTTTTGGTCTAGCCCGGTCCCGCTCCCCAGACGATCCGACGGTCAGAGGAGATAGAGGACTGGATATGGACGAGATAAGCAGCGAGCCTCCGCGCTCAGCCACCGGCGCCAGCGGGGTCAGCGCCTGCCGCGGGGTTCGGGGAGCGACCGCCGTCGCCCCCTTCGCCAGCCCTGAAGCCCTAGCTCAGGTGGTGGGGGAGATGTTACGGCGAATCCTCGATGACAACCGAGCCCGAACCGAGGAGATCGCGGCGGTGATCTTCACCGTGCCCGAGGACCTCGACGGCGCCAATCCAGCCGCCGCTGCGCGGAGCCATGGCTTCGAGAGCGTTCCCCTACTGGTGGTGCGGGAGCACGGTGGCGACCAGCGGGTACCCCGCTGCCTGCGGGTGCTGGTGCTGCTCAACACCCACCTGGCCCAGAGCGAGCTGAGGCACGCCTATCTGCGCGGGACCCAGCTGCTCAGACCCGACCTGCTGCCCAAGGTGGGGGACCAGACATGATCGTGATGGCGGCCCACGCTACCCCGTCCCAGGTGCGGGCGGTCCGGGACCGGATCCGGGCCCTGGGTCTCTCCGCCCAGGTCAACCACGGTGCCGAGCGGACCGTGATCGGAGTTCTCGGTCACGAGAACGAGTCCGACTTGGAGGCGCTCGGTCTGCTTGATGGGGTGGAGCGGGTGGTCCGGATCCTCCACGACTATCCTCTCGCCAGCCGCGACTTTCATCCCGAGGACCGGGTGATCTCCCTACCCGGTGGGGTCCAGCTAGGCGGGCCGGGAGTGCTGGTGATGGCCGGGCCCTGTGCCGTCGAGAGCCGGGCCCAGCTGCAGGCCGCGGCCGAAGCGGTGGCGGCCCAGGGCGTCAAGGTGCTCCGGGGCGGTGCCTTCAAGCCCCGGACATCCCCCTACTCCTTCCAGGGGCTGGGCGACGACGGTCTCCAGATGTTGCGGGCGGTCGCGGACGACCTGGGGTTGGCGGTGGTGACCGAGGTGGTGGCCCCGGAGGACGTGGCGCTGGTGGCCCGCCACGCCGACCTGCTCCAGATCGGCGCCCGCAACATGCAGAACTACCGGTTGCTCCAGGCCTGCGCCCAGGTGGACAAGCCGGTTCTTCTGAAGCGGGGGATGTCCTCCACGCTTGAGGAGCTGCTCCAGGCGGCCGAGTACATCCTGGCCGGAGGCAATCTCCAGGTGGCCCTCTGCGAGCGCGGGATCCGCACCTTTGAGCCGTTGGTCCGTTTCAGCCTCGACATCTCCGCAGTGCCGGTGCTAAAGCGGATGACCTCGTTGCCGGTAGTGGTCGACCCCAGCCACGCGGCCGGCCGCTACGAATACGTAGGCGCCATCGGGCTGGCGGCGGTGGCGGCCGGTGCCGACGGACTGCTGGTCGAGGTCCATCCCAATCCCGCGGAGGCGCTCTCCGACGGGGCCCAGTCGCTCAACCCCAAGGCCTTCGCCGCGCTGATGGGAGGGGCCCGCAAGGTGGCCGAGGCGGTGGGAAGGCAGATAACGTGATCCGAGCGGAGACCGTCGCCATCGTCGGGTCGGGCCAGGTCGGCACCATGGTGGGGTCCGCACTAGTGGCGGCCGGGAGCTCCGCCGGAATCGCCGCGGTCGAGCTCTTTGACGTCGATCCCGGGGTGGCGAAGGCCTCGTTGGCCCTGGGGGGTGGACATCTGGTGCTGGCCGACCCGGAGTCGGTGCTCCGGGCCGACGTTGTGATCTTGGCCATCCCCCTCGGTGAGATCGGCACCTGGCTGGAGCGATTCGGGTCGCGCCTGCGTCCGGGTCAGCTACTTCTCGACACTGGCAGCGCCAAGGCGGCGGTGGTGTCGGCGATGCGAGTACACGTCTCAGCGGCTGTCCGGGCCATCGGTGGACACCCCATGGCCGGCAACGAGGCCTCCGGTCCTGGCGCCGCCGTGCCCGGGGCTCTCCGGGGGGCCACCTTCGTGCTTACTCCCGTTCGCCCCGACCAAGCGGCGGTGACGTGGGCCAGTGCCCTGGTGACGGCCTGCGGGGCCGAGCCACTGGTCCTGGACGCCGAGATGCACGACCGCCAGGTGGCCAGAACCAGCCACCTTCCCCACCTGATGGCCAGCGCTCTGGCCGCCGTGGCGGCAGGAGGAGGTCGCGACCCCTCCCTGACCCGGGCCCTGGCGGGAACCGGCTACCGCGGCGCCACCCGGCTGGCCGCCAGCGACTCCCAGATGGTGGCGGCCTTCCTCGATGCCAACCGCGAGCAGGTGGGCGCCGCGCTCCAGGAGTTCCGAGGCGAGCTGGACCGGCTGGCTCTGGCACTGGCCTCCGGGCCAGTCAGCCTGGAGGCGGCGCTGGAGGTCGGCCGCGCCGGCCGGGCGCTAGTGCTAGGGGCGCGGTGAGGACGGCCACCACCGGGCCCCAGCTCGGTCCCCTTTCCGGGCGCTGCCAGGTTCCCAGCGACAAGGCGATCTCACACAGAGGCGCGCTCCTGGCCGTCCTCGGCGCCGGCTCCTCGCGGATCCGGAACTTCTCCGCGGCCGGGGACTGCCAGTGCACTGTCGCCCTGGTCCAGGCGCTGGGCTGCGCCGTGCGCCGGGACCAGGGCACCCTTGAGGTCTTTGGAC
>Ga0307373_10014682_pt1 | contig 10734 bp, 9 predicted proteins | sample OX2MG_FD_202534 | JGI IMG/M metagenome (GOLD analysis project Ga0307373, IMG submission 202534) | Soil microbial communities from Risofladan, Vaasa, Finland - OX-2 | ecosystem: Environmental > Terrestrial > Soil > Coastal area > Acid sulfate soil | place: Finland: Risofladan, Vaasa | collected...
CTCTTTCCTTCAAAAAATCTGGAGCGCCGAAATGCGGTCCTGGCCGATGTCGATCGCGTGCTCTATGGTTATGTGCGAGGCCAGGCGACGGTAGCACTCCTTGTTGGAATCTTGGGCGCGATTGCCTATTCGATTCTCGGAATTCCGTATGCGGTGTTGCTCGGCGTGATTCTCGCGGTCTCGGATTTGGTTCCCATCGTCGGCATGATCTTCAGCGCATTCATCGTCGAGCTTGTCATTTTTCTAACGATGCAGCTTAACTTTGCCGTGATTGCCAGCGGAATTCTTGTCATCGTGGGGCTTCACTTGCTCGAAGTCTATATCGTCGGCCCGCGTATTATCGGGCAGGGAATTGGTGTGCCGCCGATCCTAATGATCCTCGCGTTGCTCGTCTTCGGATTTTTCTTTGGTTTCGTTGGGCTTCTCGTTGCCGTGCCGACGACCGGGGTTATATTATTGTTTTTGAATGAATATCGGAAAGGCAATGCGGGAGCAGCGGGGTGAAATGGAACACCGTCTTTCGTTTGTTTGAATGTTCTGTGAAGTAAAATATATTCCTCACTAACTCTCCTACTCGAATGCCAGGCTTTAGCACCACCGCCATCCACGCCGGACAAGAACCGGAAAAACTCACCGGCGCCGTAACGGTTCCCATCTTCCAATCGACGACCTATGCGCAGCACGCGCTCGGCGAGCACGTAAAGTATGATTATGGGAGGACGATCAATCCGACGCGCGAGGCATGGGAAACGAGCATTGCCGCGCTCGAAAATGGGAAATTCGGATTTGCGTTCTCGTCCGGAATGTCCGCCATCGCCGCGGCGCTTTCGCTGGTTAAGCCGGGCGAGCACATTATTGCCGGCAGCGATATGTATGGTGGCACCTACCGCTATTTCTCAAAAGTGCTTGCGCCTTTAGGCATCGAGTTTTCCTACGTGGATATGAGTCCCATCGGACCGATCAGTCCCACCGAGCACATTGGCAAAGCCATTAAAAAGAATACCCGCCTCATTTACTGCGAAACTCCGACGAACCCGATGATGAGCCTCACCGATCTTGCCATGATTGGGGAGCTCGCGCGCGACCGGGAAATCATGAGCGCGGTCGATAACACGTTCGCTTCTCCCTATTTGCAAAATCCGCTGGATTTCGGAATCGACATTGTCATTCATTCTGTGACGAAATATATTGGCGGACATTCCGATGTGCTCGGTGGCGCGCTCGTTACATCGCAGCCGGAGATCGCGGAGCAAATAAAATTTTATCAGAATTCCTATGGCGCGGTTCCCTCGCCGTTCGATTGCTGGCTCCTCTTGCGAAGCGTGAAGACGCTCGCCTTGCGAATGCGCGCGCACTGCGAGAACGCGCAGATTATCGCCGAGCGCTTGGCTGCCGACCCGCGTATCAAGAACGTATATTATCCGGGACTCAGCTCGCATCCACAATACGAACTCGCCCTTCGACAAATGAAGGGCTTTGGTGGAATGGTCTCGGTCGAAACTGGAAGCTTAGAAAAGACGAAAAAATTTACGGGCGCGCTTCGCTATTTCACGCTCGGCGAAAGCCTGGGCGGCGTGGAATCGCTCGTCTGCCATCCGCTGACGATGACGCACGCCTCGGTGCCCGAAGATCGGCGGAACGAGCTTGGCATTACGCCGGGGCTTATCCGGCTCAGCGTCGGTGTGGAAGATATTGGCGATCTTCTCGAAGATATCAATCGAGGTTTAAGCGCGCTGTGAAAAAAATATTTTTCGTCCTTGCTGTCCTTTTTGTCGCTGCATGCGCCAAAAAACCGTCATTGAATGATGCTGACACCGAATATATTCGCACAACGGTCGATCTTCTAAAGACACGGGCCAATTTTGCCGTGGGAGAAGATTCCGTTCATATCAAGTATTCGCTCGATTCGGTTTATCGCCGGCATCACACTTCCGCGGCCGAGTACCGAACGCAAACCGTTTCGCTCGCCACCGATCCCAAACATGCCGAAGCCGTCTTCGCTGCAATCAGCGATTCGATCTCGAAGAAGTAGCGCAGCATACATCGCACACTCCGCAGGCAATGCGAGATCGCTCGCCGAAATAGCGTAGGATCGTGGACTGCCGGCAATTCCATTCCGCGGCATAGGCGACCATCGCGTCGAGCTTCGCAACATTCGCTTCAAAACGTGCTTCGAGCGCGCGGCCACCGACATCGAGGTGATGCAAGGCGACCCGCTCAGTCGTAAGAGAAAGATGATACACGTCCGACTTCGTGCGCATGGCTGGAGTAAATCGAACGAGTCCGAGGCCTTCCATCGTGCGGATGGCAAGTTTAAATTCCTCGCGCTCCAATCCATGCCGCACTAATACTTCATCGAGATCGAAGAACACATCACGCTCGAACGCTTCGGCATCCAGCGTGCGCAGTAATGCGGAGATAGTGTTTTTCACGCTCTTGCTCGCAGATTTAAAGGCGACCTCATCGAGTCGCGCACGGGTGGCCGTGAAGCGCATGCGCGGGCGGTCATTCGTTTTCATGCCGCGATGATACGTGACGTGCCCCGCTTGCACCAATGCCTCGACGATGGACTCCATCGAAGCCGGCGGTCGCGGAATCCGGTCGAGGATTTGCGAGCTTTGCACCGCAAGCATACCCGGATAGATCGCGCCAACCGGCGTGCATGCAATTTCGTGCAGCGCGTTATAGACCGCCTTCACGTCCGCTTCTGCCGGTGAGTTCGCGCGAAGCAGCGATTCCTGCAAGCCACGGTCACGTTCGTTGAAAAAGAGAATCGCGTGGGCTGCGGCTCCGTCGCGTCCGGCGCGGCCTGACTCCTGATAATACGCTTCGATCGAACCGGGAATATCATAGTGGACTACTACCCGAACATCCGGCTTATCGACACCCATGCCGAACGCGCTTGTCGCAACGATCGAGCGCGTTTCATTGGATTGATATCGCTCCTGAACTTGCCGGCGTAATATAAGCGGAAGCCCAGCGTGGTAACTTTCGGCGGCAATTCCTCTTCCGCGAAGATCAGCCGCAATGCGATCGACCGATTTGCGCGTAGCGGCATAGACAATCGCGGAACCATTATCGACGGATTGCAGAATATCGCGGAGTCGCACATCTTTATCGCACTCTCGAAGTACCCCATAGGCAAGATTGGGGCGCTCGAAACCTGTCACGATTTCAAGAGGATTACGAAGTTGCAAAAGCTGCGAAATATCGACGCGAACTTCCGGCGTGGCTGTCGCGGTGAGCGCAATGACTGGTGGGCGCTCGCCATTCGAAAACTTTACATAGACGTCCGGAATGCGGCGGTAGGAAGTTCGAAAATCATGGCCCCATTGACTGATACAATGGGCTTCATCGATGGCAAGAAGCGAAATCGGAAGATGGGCCAGTTCTTCCACGAAAGGATAAGATTCCAGACGCTCCGGCGCGACAAAAATAACTTTAATATCTCCGCTTTGCGCGCGGCGCACAAGTGCGCGCGTTTCCGCATAGGTGAGCGTGCTGTTCAGTGCGATCGCCGAAATACCAAGTTCGCGCAAATGGTCCACCTGGTCCTTCATCAGCGCGATGAGCGGCGAGACGACGAGCGTAATGCCTGGCAAGAGCAATGCCGGCAGTTGATAGCAAAGAGATTTACCGCCGCCCGTCGGCATAATGACGAGCGTATCTCGTCTCGCGAGAGTATTCTCGATGGCTTCCCGCTGCATCGGGCGAAAGCGGTCGAGATGAAATCGCGTGGCAAGCGTGCGATCGAGCGCATCGGTTGTCAGACTGGGAATTTCAAGCTCGGACAACATTTCCAATCCTCACGGGCTTTTCGCCACATTCCATCAGAGCATTTTCAATAGCCGATGTTCGATCCGGGGAAACAATAAGTATCAGTCCAATCCCAAGATTGAACGCGCGGCGCATTTCTTCTTCCGGAACCAGTCCAGCGTCCTGAATAATTCGAAAAATTGCCGGCTGTTCCCAGGCTTTCCAATCAATAGACAGCGAAAGACCTTCGCCGAGCACGCGCGAAGTATTGCCCACGATGCCGCCACCTGTGATGTGGCTGAGAGCGTGAATATCCTTCGCGGGATCGAATGTTTCAAGGAGGTGAAGAATCGGGCGCAGATAAGACCGATGGATTTTGAGGAGAGCATCCACGATTGTTTCACCGCCAAGCATTTTCGGAGTGGATTCAAGCGTGTACCGCGAAAGCAGCGCACGCCGAGCGAGGCTAAAGCCATTTGTGTGCAATCCACTGCTCGGAAGGCCGATGAGCACGTCGCCCGCGGCAACATTCTCGCGGCGAAACATCCGCTCGCGCTCGACGACGCCGACGATCGTTCCGGCAAGATCGTAATCCGCGCCGGAATACATGCCGGGCATTTCGGCAGTTTCGCCGCCGATGAGCGCGCAATTATTTTCCGCGCACGCTTTTACAAAACCGGAAATCACCGCCTCGCCAACTTCGACACGCAATTTCCCGCACGCGAAATAATCGAGAAAAAAAAGCGGCCGTGCGCCACAGACGAGAATGTCATTCACGCAATGGTTAACGAGGTCCTGACCAACGGTATCGTGCCGGTTGGCTTCGATTGCGATTTTTATCTTTGTGCCGACGCCGTCCGTGCTTGAAACGAGCACGGGAAATTTCATTTCCGGGAACCGCGCATCGAACAGGCCGCCGAAGCCGCCAATATCGGTGAGAACGCGGTCATTAAATGTTTTCCGAACGAGCGGCTTGATGCGCCGAACGAGTTCTTCACCCGCGTCGATATTCACGCCGGCCTGCGCGTAGGTCAGGCCAGGCTGCTGCTGCGTGCGGATTTCTTCGGCTATCATTATGGTGCTAAACCGCTCGCGATGGCGGTGTGGACGATCGTCATGCCACACGTTATCGTCGTTGGATTCGCGGGAGCACTTGCGAGTCTGCATTGCAGGGTTGCAGTGAAAGAAGTATCGCGCATGTACTTCGTAATATCGGCTTTCGTCAAAGTAAAATTCGTATCGACGGTGCCTTGCGGAATAGAATCGAATGCGATAGTATCCGAACCGATTAGAATGCGCGCGTAGGTCAATTGATCGAGCGTGTAATTCGGATCGTTCGACTGAAGGTAAACCCGCCAGACCTCGGACGTTCGTAATAAATAGGCGGAGCTTGAATTTTTTATGTAATCATTTGTATCGATCGAACCGGTTGCGACAAGATTAATGTCTTGATTGAGGTTCTCGGTATTCGGAAGCCCAAAATTGGCCGAGCGATTGATATTGAAGGTAAGATACGGATCGATCGGGGGATAATCCGAGCAGCCCGCGATAAGAGCGAGCAGAGGCAGAAGTAAATAAAAGCGGTTTCGTCGCACGTTGTGACTCCTGAACGGAGAGCTAACGATTAGGGGTTCCGGGATGTTCAGATTAAGTCATTGCGAGGAGCGTTCGGCGACCGAAGGGAGCCGAACGCGACGAAGCAATCTCTTCCCTTCAGCGTAGAGATTGCTTCGTCAGATTTTTCTCCTTTCGGTCGAAAAATCCTCCTCGCAATGACACTCTTCCTAATTCGTAATTCATAACTCGGAATTGTATCCCAGCCTTCGCATTCGCCACAAGGAAGAACTTCGCCTGCTCGGCGGACATCTTTGGGCCTTCAGCAACGAATTGCTCGATTTGCCGAAAGACCTCGCGGCTGGCTCAGTTGTCACGCTTGTCCGCGAGCGCGATGGCTCCCCGATTGGTAACGGATTCTATCATCCGAATTCTCTGATTGCATTCCGGCTTTTGACCCGCAACGCCGAAGAGGAAATTGATGCTAACTTTTTCGAACGAAGAATCAGCGAGGCGGCTGAGCGGCGTGGCCTTCTGCGAACTCGCCGGAATGCGCTTCGGCTCGTGCATGGCGAGAGCGATTTGCTTCCGGGTCTGATCGTCGATCAATACGACCACGTCATTTCCTATCAAATCGTTTCGGCTGGGTTCGAAATGAGGAAAGATCTGATTGTCGAAATTCTTCAGAAGCTATTTCAGCCAAGCGCAATTGTCGCGAAGAATAATTCGCATCTTCGAAAGCTCGAAGGGTTGCCTCTCGGAGAATCCCTGGTTTTTGGTAGCGATGCAAAAGTCGAAATCCACGATGCGGCCGGCACGCGTTACGAAATCGATGTGCTGGCCGGGCAAAAGACTGGCTTCTACCTCGACCAAATGGAGAACCGGACTCGCCTCCGTGACTTTGTTCGACGGGGAGCGCGCGTGCTCGATCTTTTTGCGAACGATGGCGGATTCAGCATCAATGCGGCATTGGCCGGAGCGGAATCGGTCGTCGCCGTCGATGAGTCGGCTTCGGCGCTCGCGCGGCTCGCGCATAATGCGGAGTTGAATGCAGTTCAAAATAAACTCGAGACGGTCGAATCCGATTGCTTCGAATTCGTCCGAGAAATGCGTGGTGAATTCGATGTAATAGTGCTCGATCCACCCGCGCTTGCAAAATCGAAGAAAGATATTCCAAAGGCTCGGAAGGGTTATCTTGCCCTCAATTCTGCTGCCATGCGGCTGATGAGCAAAGACGGGATTCTCGTAACATGCTCCTGCTCGCATCACATCGACCGTGGGCTGTTTCTCGATACGCTCCACGAAGCCGGACGCCGGGCGAAACGGACCGTTACCATTCTGGAGGCCCGTGGCGCGGGAATTGATCATCCTTTACTTGCTGCGATGCCGGAAACGGAGTATTTGAAGGTCTTTTTTCTCGGTGTGCATTGAAGAATAGTGGATGGATGAAAGCATCATAATTTAGCAACCCCGCAGGCCGAACGGTTAGCGGATACGCGGGGTTGCTAATTATGAATAGGTCTGCTGTTACAAACGGCAGTTTGAAGTGTTTAGCAGATGGATATTTAGATTACGGACTGGAGAGAATATGAAAGTCGCCTTAAAAAAAATATCGGGTTTAGGATTATCCGTCGCGATTGTGTTCGCGTTTGCGGTAACGGTTCAGGCGCAAACGCCGATCAGCCCGCGCACTCCCTCGACGGCCACGGATACGGCTATGATTTTTCAGCCGTCGCATCCGCTCATCCAGAATGCGAACGAACTTGCGAAAGAGAACCCAAACACCTGGGGCCTCGACGCCTCGTTCAGCGATTATGGCTTCGGCGGCGGAGCTTTTCTCGGGCATTCCTTCAGCCCCGACATTACCGGGATGCTCTCGCTGGATTTCGGCACGGCGGAGGGTTCCCGTGAGTTCGATCTGCTCGAAGTCAATAAGATAAACCGAATTTTCGTCATTCCAATCATGGCGAGCTTGCAGTACCGGGTCTTCCGCGACGCCCTTAGCGATAATTTGCGGCCCTATGTTGCCGTTGGCGCCGGGCCGGTCATCGCCATGACGACGCCCTATGCCGATGATTTCTTCAGCGCCTTCGGAAGCGCCAAAGCGAAAGTGGTTCCTGGCGGATACATCGGACTCGGTGCGAACTTCGGCATGGATCCGAAGACGAATTTCGGCGCGAGCCTTCGGTATTTTATCATCCCCTATCCCGGCGCGATCCAGAGCACCACAACGGAATCGCTCACGAACTTGAGCGGGCTGTTTTTGACGGTTAGTTACGGGTTCAATTTTTAGCAGTGCTCTGATCGGCCTTATCCGCCCGATAAGACCCATGAGAGAGGCCGTGCAAGGCGCGTCAGTGGCGCTTGAAGTATTGCACTTCCCGCTCGTGTTTTTTCGCGGCGGCTTCGGTTTTGAATGTTCCCAGATTTCGCCGCTTGCCCGTCTTCGGATTTTTCTTGCGTGAGTAAAGGCGGTATTCGCCCGAGGCTAATTTTCGTATCATGGTTGAGATTGTTTTACTATAATTTTAGGGCAATAGAAATGCCATACTGTTGCGGAATCTTGCCTGAACGAAATGGTTTACTTCGAAACCACGAAGGCTTTTGATTTTTAATCACTTCTCTCGGTATGACTAAATCCATCTCCATACTTCGCTTCGTTTCTCTGCGCAGCTCTTCTGATGACGCGCCATTATAATAATTCCCGTCCGCGCATTCATGGGCGCGAGGCGCTGGACGCGGAAAACCTCGAAGCGCAACAGCTTTGGAATTATCTCCGGCTGCGCGATCCGGCTACCGGCGAAATCCCGCGCGGCATTCATACGAGGGAATTGGCTTATGCGCGAACGATCGGCACCAACCGCCCCGCGCTGAAGGGTACGCCCACGATTCACACGACGGGCTGGAATTCTGCCGGCCCCATCAATGCCGGCGGCAGGACGCGCGCAATTGGAATCGACACAATGAACGAAGCAATTGTGCTTATCGCCACTGCTCAAGGCGGTATCTTTCGCTCGACTGACAGCGGACAAACCTGGGCGCGAACGACCGCGCTGGGAGAATTAAAGAACATGAGCTCGCTCGTGCAAGATCATCGTCCCGGCAAAACAGGAACGTGGTATGCCGGTACGGGCGAACTGATCAGCACAATCTGGCGAAGGAGCGCTATCAATACCGATCCCATTCCGCATAGCCCGGATGTTGGCAATGGGATTTACAAATCCATTGATGACGGTCTTACTTGGAACGTACTTCCATCGACTGTCGATGCTACGCCGGTCACTCTCGACAGCACATTTGACGGTGTGTGGAATATCGTCGTCGATAATTCACGCCGCGATTCGGACATCGTCTATGCCGCAGGATATGGCGCAATTATGCGCTCGAACAATGGCGGCACAACGTGGCAGCATGTTCTCGGCGACCCGACGCATATCTCCGAAGCGACGGATGTGGCTATTACGTCTTCGGGAATTTTGTACACGTTCTTAAGCGGCGAGACGGCGGATGGCAATGTCTCCACGACCGCCGGCGTGTGGCGCTCCACGGACGGGTTCCACTGGACGAATATCTCACCCGACACCTGGCCCGCCGGAACCGGGCGGATGCGAATTGCCATAGCACCGGCGGATGAATCCATGATCTATATCGGGGGTTTCGATCCGGATTTTGGGGATGTCCCGGCATTCTATGCTTATACCTACCTTTCGGGAAACGGCGCCGGTACTGGCGGGCAATGGGATGACCGCTCGCAAAATATTCCAACCTACACCGGTGGCAACAACAACGATGGCATCTTATGCTATGGCGGTTATACCATTGTTTTGAAGGTCTATCCCACGGACCCCAACACGGTCTTCTTCGGCGGCACGAACCTTTACCGATCGTCGGATGGATTCGCTTCTGGAACGAACATCGATTGGATCGGAGGATACGATCCGGGTTCCAATGGCACCTCCGAATATACGAATAATCATCCGGATAACCACGCGATCGAGTTTTTGCCTTCGAATCCTTTGGAAGCATACGATGCCAACGATGGCGGGATCTACCAGACGTATGATATTCTCGGCTACGACGATCCCACCTATCCCGTGACGTGGCAGAACAATAACTACGAAGATCAGGCAAGCATCATCTATGATGTGGCGCTCGATCATGCCACGCCGGGCGATAGTACGGTGCTCGGCGGCTTTCAGGACCAGGGGTCGTGGCTATCCTACGATTCCGCAAATTTATGGTATCAGTGGGATGGCGGCGATGGCTGCTACTGCGCTATTGCCGATCACAAAGCAGCATACTATATGTCCTCGCAGGATGGATATGTCAGCCGCTGGAAGATTAGCTCGAATTATTCGTACCGAGGCTACGCCGGTATTATGCCCACCTCCGCTCCACTGGCGCAATTTGTCACACCATGGATGCTCGATCCAGCAAATACGGACCAAATGTATTTCGCCTCTAACAATTTGCTTTACCGCAACAACGATCTTGCCGCCATTTCGGATAATCAGGGCGTAACAACAGATCAGAACTGGGTTCAACTTACAAGGTGTACGTTGTCGTCGAATTCCTTCTTCACCGCGCTCGGGATGTCCACGGTTCCGGCACACCGGCTGTATTATGGCACGAGCGACGGGCATCTTTATCGCGTGGATAATGCTGATGGTGCTTCGCCCACGCCGCAGGAAATTACCGGCTCGATCTTTCCGAAGAACGCTTTTATTTGCTGCGTGGCGGTCGATCCGCAGAACGCGGATAGCATCGTTGTCTGCTTTTCGAATTATCACGTCATCAGCATTATTGCCTCGAACGATGGCGGAGTGACATGGCACGATGCAAGTGGCAATCTGGAACAGAATCCCGATGGCTCCGGCGATGGACCGTCCGTGCGGTGGGTAACGATTGTGCATCAACAGGGCGAAACGCTCTATCTGTGCGGCACCAGCGTTGGGCTGTTTTCGGCAACGGATATTTCTGGACAGAATGTAACGTGGAATCCGGAAGGCGTGGAAACAATTGGCCGCGCTATTGTCGAAAATATCGATGCCCGGCAGTCCGACGGATTTGTTGCGATTGCGACGCAAGGGTCCGGCGTTTATACGACGCACATCGTGGCTTCACCGAGCGCGGTCGGCTCGAATAGCGCGGCGCAATTTGCTTTCAACCTTTCCCCTAATCCTTCGACAGGCCGGGTCACCGCACTTTTTACTCTTCCGGTCAGTGGACAAATCAAGTGGACGGTAGTGGACGTAACAGGCAAAACGGTGCTTTCGCCAAGTCCCGGAGAATTCCCGGCTGGTCCTTCGAAGTACACGTTAGATTGCACCCGGCTCCCAACCGGGACTTACTTTGTTCAACTTCAAGCCGGCGATGCCATCGAAACGCGCCGACTCATCATCGAGCGATAAATAATTCGGCGAT
>Ga0307373_10014684_pt1 | contig 10734 bp, 9 predicted proteins | sample OX2MG_FD_202534 | JGI IMG/M metagenome (GOLD analysis project Ga0307373, IMG submission 202534) | Soil microbial communities from Risofladan, Vaasa, Finland - OX-2 | ecosystem: Environmental > Terrestrial > Soil > Coastal area > Acid sulfate soil | place: Finland: Risofladan, Vaasa | collected...
GCCCACTTCATCGCGCGCCACCCTATCGATCACGCTGCCTGCTGGCTTCTCCTCAGGCGCTATCCCAGCTCCGCAGATAGCCCGGGTCGTCGATCTCGGCGGCGGCGGCGGCCAGGCGAAGTGGGCGAAACGTATCGACCATGACCGCCAGCTCGTTCGTCTCCCGTGGCCGGCCCAGGCTCGCCTCGACCGCGCCGGTCGACGGCCCGTGGGCCCAGCCGCGCGGGTGGAGCGTGATACTGCCGACCTCGACCTTGCGAGCACCGTAGTCGCCGTCGACATAGTAGAGCACCTCGTCGGAGTCGATGTTGGAGTGGAAGTAGGGAATCGGCACGGCGTCCGGGTCCCAGTCTAGCTTGCGTGGGACGAAACTGCAGACGACGAAACCGGGCCCCTCGAAGGTCTGGTGCGTCGGCGGTGGCACGTGCAGCCGGCCCGCTCGGGGCTCGAAGTCGTGGATGCTGAAGGCGTAGGGGTAGAGGTAGCCGTCCCAACCGATGACGTCGAACGGGTGATGATCGACGTGGTACGCATACAGTTGATCGAGGATCTTCAGGCGGATCTCGAACATTCCCTCACCAGTGTCGTGCCGCGTTCCGAGGCGCTCGGGCTTGCGGAAGTCCCGCTCCCAGTACGGCGCGTGCTCGAGTAGCTGGCCGTGGTCGTTGCGGTAACGGCGCGGCGTGTCGATCTGGCCGTCGGCCTCGATCACCAGCAGTCGGCCGCGATTGCCGACGAGCCGCACCTGCTGGGTCGTGCCACGTGGGACGTAGAGGTAGTCGCCCTCCTGGAAGGCGATCTCGCCGAGTTGGGTCGCCAGGGTTCCCTCGCCCTCGTAGACGAAGAGCAGCTCGTCGTGGGTGCCGTTCCGGTAGAAGTATGGCTGTGGCTCCGCCGGCGCCACCAGGCTGATCGTGACCTGATCGTTGAACAGCAGCGGCACGCGTCCGTCGACGGGATTCCCTCGCGGCGTGAGCCGGGTGGTGTGTAGGTGGTGGTGGCAGTGACCGCTGGCGTCCCACGCCTGGGGCGCGATCGACCCCAGGGACTCGATGCGCCGGGCCTGGGCCGGTAGAGCCAGGTGATAGAGAATCGAATAATTCCCGCCGAAACCCTCGGTGCCAAATACTTCCTCGGCGCAGAGCTGCCCGTCCGGCAGGCGAAACTGCACGTGCCGCTTGGCCGGCACCTGCCCGAGCCGATAGTAGCCAGGCACGACACCCTCCCTTCCGGGCAGCCGGTGGCGTCAGAGATTCCCTCTCTTGGCTTGCTCCAACTCGATGGCCTCGAAGAGGGCCTTGAAGTTGCCTTCGCCGAAGCCGCGGGCGCCGCGCCGTTGGATGATCTCGAAGAAGGCGGTCGGCCGGTCCTGGACCGGCTTGGAGAAGATCTGCAGGAGGTATCCTTCGTCGTCGCGGTCGACCAGGATGCCCAGCTCCTGGATCACGTCGAAGTTTTCCTGAATCGCACCCACCCGGCCGTGCAGGCCCGCGTAGTAGGCCGCGGGGACTCGCAGGAACTGGAGGCCGCGCGATCGTAACTGACGCACTGTCTGGACGATGTCGTCGGTGCGGAGGGCGAGGTGCTGGACCCCGGGAGTCTGGTAAAAGTCGAGAAACTCCTGAATCTGGCTCTTCTTCTTGCCGATGGCCGGTTCGTTAATGGGAAACTTGACCCGGCCGGTCCCGTTCTGCATCACTTTGGACATCAAGGCGCTGTACTCGGTCTTGATCGCCTCGTCCGAGAAGTGGACGAGCTGGCTGAAGCCCATCACGTCACGGTAGAAGGCGACCCAGCGATCCATCTGTCCGAGCTCGACGTTGCCGACGAGGTGATCCAGCGTGTCAACCCCGGTCGGCGCACCGCGGCGGTCGCTCACACGGTGGTAGCCAGGGAAGAACGCACCGGTGTAGTTGCTGCGATCCACGAAGGAATGAATCGTCTCGCCGTAGATGGCGATGGCAGCGCGTCGAATCGCTCCCTTTTGTCCTTCGACCGTCGTGGGCTCGACCACGGGGCGCGCTCCCCGACGAGTCGTTTCGGCGAACGCGCTGTCCACGTCCGGCACGCCCAGGGCGACGTCGCGGACGCCGTCGCCGTGCAGGGCGGTGTGCTGGACGATCGGACTGTCGGGCCCGAGGCCGGCGGTGACGACGAGGGTGACCTCGCCCTGACGGAGCGCGTAGCTCGCGCGGTCCCGTACGCCGGTTTCCGGGCCGGCGTAGGCGATCACGTCGAATCCAAACACCGTCTGGTAGAAGTGTGCTGCCTGGAAGGCGTTGCCAACCCACAACTCGACGTGGTCGATGCCCAGGATCGGCAAGAAGTCGGTGGCGCCGTTCTGATTCAGGGAATTCGACGGTCTGGTCACGATCTATCTCCCGGCAGGGATGGGCAGCCGCCCGAGTGATCGCGTGCAATTTGTATGCCAGGGAGAGAGAAGCAGGGATCGACAGGTATAGAAAGCGCGCTGCCCATCGGTTACACTGTTTGCTCAGAGGCAGCTCGACAACGTAAGACGCGAAGCGTACAACGCTCATCGCGACACGTGACACGTCACCGGGAATCCGCTCCCGGTGTACTTGGCGCCGTATGTTTGACGCCGTGCGCATTGCTCAGTCGCTGCAATTGGAGGTCCGACATTGAAACTGGCGATCTCGAGCTACTCGTTCCACCGGTTCGGAGAAGGGCCGGAAGGGAAGGCCAGGCCGACCTTCGCGGCGATGATCGATCGATGCGCTCGGTTGGGCATCGACGGCCTGGAGCTCCTCGGCGTTCACTTCGACAGCACCGATCTTCCAGAGATTCACGCGCTGAAGCAATTAGCCGGTCAGAACGGCGTCCAGATCGTCGCCGTCTCGGCGCACCACAACTTCGTGACGCCCGATCCGGTCAAGCGTCGACAGCAGATCGACGTCCTCTGCCGCTGGGTGGACGTGGCCCACGAGCTGGGCGCGCCGGTGGTCCGCGCCTTTGGCGGGCGCTGGGCGACGCGACCGAGGTTTGCCGAGTTCATGGCAGCGCGTGGCGAGGAGCCGCCCCTGGACGGCTACACCGAGGACGATGGCTACGCCTGGAGCGTCGAAGCGTTCAAGATCGCCAGCTACTACGCCGGGCGTCGGGGCGTGACGCTGGCCCTGGAAAACCACTGGGGATTCACCGGCACCGCGGCCGGTGTCTTGCGGATCGTGCGTGGGACCGATTCGCCGTGGCTGAAAGTAGCCCTGGATACCGGCAACTTCACCCTCCGACCGGATCAGTACGCCGAGATGGCGGAGATCGCGCCGTACGCCATGATGGTCCACGCCAAGACGTACGTGGGCGGTGGCATGTACTACACCGCCGATCTGGATTACCCGCGCATCGTTCGCTTGCTTGGCGAGGTGGGGTTCCGTGGCTATGTCTCGATCGAGTTCGAAGGCAAGGCGCACCCCGATCAGGGCATTCCGGAAAGCGTCGCGATGCTCAAGGCGGCACTGGCTCAGGGCTAAGAGTTGCCCGTACAAACCCGTGGTTGGCGGTGCGCCGCACCGCCAACCACGGGTTTGTTATGGGCAACTCTTAGCCCTGAGCCAGCAGGAGAGGACGCGGTGTCAGAGCTGCGACCATTACACCTCGCGCCGCGCTTCGCCGAGGTGATCTGGGGCGGGCGGCGGCTTGCCGATGCTCTGGGCAAGGCGGTGCCGCCCGACCGACCGATCGGCGAGTCGTGGGAGGTCTTCGGCGCCAACGCGATCGTCGACGGCCACTGGGCCGGCTTGACGCTCGACGACGCTGCTCGGCGCGACGGGCAGGGTATCCTTGGCACGCGCGTGCTGGCGCAGCAGGATGCCGCGGACGGATTTCCGCTCTTGATCAAGTTCATCGACGCGTGCCAGCCGCTGTCGGTGCAGGTCCACCCCGACGACGCGTTCGCGCGGCAAAACGAAGCGAACAGCCGTGGGAAGACCGAGGCCTGGTACATTATCCAGGCGCCGGCCGATGGCGCGCTGGTCTACGGGCTGCGCGAGGGCGTCGACGCCCAGCGCGTGGCCGAGGGGGTCGCCGCGGGTGCGTTGCACCGCCATCTGTCCTACCTGGCGGTCCGGCCTGGCGACGCCGTCTTCGTCCCGGCCGGGACCGTCCACGCGATCGGCGCCGGCATTCTGCTCTACGAGGTCCAGCAGCGCTCGGAGATCACCTATCGTCTCTACGACTGGGGCCGCGTTGGCCCGGACGGTCAGCCGCGGGCGCTGCACGTGGAGAAGGCGCTGTCGGTGCTGCGCTTCCCCCAGCCGCTGCCCCACGCGACCGTACCGCTGCGCGTCAGCACCGCGGGAGGTCACGTCACCTTCCTCGCCGCCTGCCGCTACTTCGCTTTGACGGCGCTGGAAGGGGCGATCGACGTCGTGGACGATGGGGCGACGTTCGTGGCGCTCAGCGTCGTCGTCGGCACGGCGCGCCTCTCCTGGAACGGCGGGACCGAGGATCTCGCCCTCGGCGAGTCCGTCGTGCTGCCAGCCGGTCTCGGCCCGTACCGCCTCGAGCTCTCGCCGGGCGGACGAGCCTTGCGCGCGACAGTGCCAGATCTGGAGCAGGACGTGGTGGCGCCGCTGGTCGCGGCCGGCTACGCCGAGGAAGACATTGCCCGGCTCGGCGAAACGATGGCGCGCTCTGAAGCAAGTTGAAGGTGAAAACTGCCGAGATGTGCTGGATGTGCTCAGCATATCCAGCACATCTCGGCAGTTTTCACCTTGAACCAAGTTCGACGGTTTTCGGACACAGGGAGCGCGCGCGGCCACGGCAAGAAAGTTGCCACTCGGCGCACTATTGACATAACTATAACAGGCGACGATCATGTCAACGAGTGCCTGGATGTGCTCGTCGTTCGGCTACAAGGATAGACCTCGTTTATGTACATTTACCACTTGAAGCTTCGCGCGCGATCCCCCGCGGAGGCGCAGCGTGTCTGCCGTTTCTACCGGCACAGCCTGCACCTGATCTCGAACCCGGGTTTCGTCAACGGGACCTACTCGATCAACCACGATGATCCCCGGCTCATCCTGATCGAGCAGCAGTGGGGCAGCCTGTGCGCGCTGGAGGCGTGGCTGACCTCCGAGGTGCGCCAGCGCCTGCTGCAGCGGGTCGCGGCCTCGATCGAGGGACCCGGTGAGATCGCCATCTATGAAGAGAGTTGCGTCTGAGGCCCGGGTGTGTGACCGAACCATCCTTCACTGTTGCCAAGGTCTTCATACTCCGCGTGCTTCATCGCCGCGTTAAGGTAGTCGGTGAGCACCCCGTATCCTCCGCTGTCCGTCTTGGACACGTCCCATCGCGGTGTGGTCACGGCTGGCTTTCGCCCGGTTCCTCCGCTTGACGACAAAGAACATAAGTTCTATAGTAATCCAGGGTACCGCTCGGCAGGAGGGACGATGGGCCAGCCCTGCTACCAGATTCTCACCGCGCGGTCCGCGGTCAACCGCGTCGAAGGCATGCCGTTCCGCTGGAGTCTGAATCCGTATCGAGGATGCACCCACGGCTGTCAGTACTGCTACGCCCGCGTCACCCATGGCTACTTTGACCTGGGGATGGGCCGCGATTTCGAGCAGGTCATCTTCGTGAAGCAGAACCTGCCAGAGCTCTTGCGCGCGGAGTTGCGGCGACCGAGCTGGCGCCACGAGGCGATCGTGATCGGCACCGCGACCGATCCGTATCAGCCGGCCGAAGGGACTTTCCGGATCACCCGCCGTTGCCTGGAAGCGCTGGCCGACGAGGCGAACCCTTGCTCGGTGACGACGAAGGGAACACTCGTCGTCCGCGACCTGGACGTGCTGCAGCAGCTTTCCCGTGACACCACCTTCGGCGTCCACGTCAGCCTGATCACGCTGGATCCCGTGCTCTGGCCGCTGATCGAGCCGGGCACACCGCCGCCGTTCAGTCGGCTGCGTGCGCTCGAACGGCTGCGCGCCGCGGGAATTCCGGCCAGCGTCTTCCTCGCGCCGATCCTACCGGGCCTGACCGATCGGCCGAAGCACCTGGAAGCGGTAGTGCGCGCCGCGGCCGAGCACGGTGCGACCGGCGTCTGGCCGGGCACGCTCCGGCTGGCGCCCGGCGTGAAGGAGTGGTTCCTCGGCTTTCTCCGGCGGGACTTTCCTGAGCTCGCCGCCAGCTACGAACGCGGCTACGGCCACGGTGCGAACGCCCCACCGGCCTACCGCGAGCGCGTTGCTCAAAGGGTCGAGGCCATCAAAGGCCAGGTGGCGTTCCAACGCGCCCCCGTCGCGGCCACGCCCAGCCGCGTCGGGCGGCAGTTCACCTTTCTGTGACATCCACGGAGTGACGAGTGACGAGTGACGAGTGATGAGGGGAACGAGGTCGGACGCTTCGCGTCCCGCGAAATCCGCGGTCGCAGGACGAAGGCGTCGCGAGCCGCGACAACCTTCATCTGCCACCTCAACGTGGTCGAACGCTCACGTCGCCGAGCACCAGGTGATCCCCGATTGGCTTCCCGGTGGCATCGCGGATGGAAAGTCGCTGCAGCGTCTCGACACGGTACAGGCCGGCCACCAATTGCAGGGTGCCCGTGGCCGCGTTCGGAGGAACGGTCAGGTGACGGACGTCCGCGACGACGTAGCCAGGAGTCCATTCCGACGTTGGGTAGCGCCCTTCGACCGGATAGGAATCCGACTGCGTCACCACCTGATGCTCGCTGTTCTCGAGGTGGACGAAAACGGTGTACTTGAAGCGCGGGCGACTGGTCGCCTCCCAATAGAGGGTCAGAGCGAGCGTGTCGCCCGGATGCACCGTCGACGAGGATGCGTCGAATCCGAGAAAGGACACGTTGTCGCCGAACTGCGCGTGCGCGGGGTGTTGCGCCTGCAGGTCCCTGGGCTCGAACGGCGGGTCGAGCGCGAACAGCGTCGCGTCGCGCGGCTCGACCCGCCCAATCTCCTTCGCCCCGGCGAGAAGGAGCGAGCGATCACCCTGCTCGATCGTTGCCACCTCCCAGCTATCGCCGAGAAGATAGACCGAGCCGCCGTTCTGGGCGACATGGTGAAGGATCGAGAGCAGTTCTGGTACAGGAGCGATGTCGTAGCGCATGGTATCCAGACCGCCGTACAGGCGCAGAGTCCCGCTGTGCTGCATGGCCAGGACTAATGCCGGCTGATGAACGTGCTGCCGAGCGAACCGGGCCGTGACCGCGTAACTCAGCTCACCCTGCGCGCCCTGAAAGACGCTCCGGCTCTGCGCGTAGCTGACCGATACCACGGCGAACGCGGCGAGGCCAATCGCTACCGCGGAGCCGCGCAGTTGCCACAGCCGACCGGGCTGGAGCGCGCGGACCAGAACGGCAGCCTCCAGCGTGGCCACGGCCGGGAATCCGGGCAACAGGAAGCGCCCGTACCACCAGGCATCGTCGATCGGGTAGAACGCGAAGAAGGCGAGAAAGACGGCGGCGGCGCCCGCGAGCGCGAATCGGCGCGGCCACGTCAGCCGACCGAAAAGAAATCCCAGGAGCCCCAGCGGGATTCCGACCTGGGCCTGCTGATCCTGGAGGCGCCGCAGGTGTCGGACGGCGCGGGCGCCGGCGCTTGCAAGATTATGGTCCAGTGACAGCGCGCCATAGCCAGTCGTCCAGGGAGCGCCATACAATTGCAGGTCGAGAAAGCCTTCCCCCGCGGCGAACGGCAGCAGCGCGACGCCGAAGCGAGCGATGCGCCACCAATCTTGCCGCCAGACCAGCCAGGCGACGACCGGGATGAGGATGATCGACACGTTCGGCCGGATCCAGACCTCGACGCCGATGGAACCCGCCAGCAGCACGTCGTGCCAGGGCCGCGGCTTCGGTCGAAAGAGCGCGACCAGGGCGAGGGCGCTGAAAAAAGTGGCCGGCACGTCGCTGATGACCTGAAACGACGACCAGACGAAGTTTGGGAGCAGGGCGGTGAGGAGGCCGGCGATGACCCCGCCGGTCCATCCCAACCAGGTTCGAGCGAGCACGTAGGTCAGGATGACCGTCCCCGCCGCGAACAGGGGCGTCACCCAGAATGCTGCCGCGAAGCCACCAACACGCATGGCCGCTGCGAGGAACAACGGATAGCCGAAAGGATAGGTTGGGACGAGGTCGTCGGGGCCTCGCGAGGCGTAGGCGAGGGGGTGCGTGATGTCGCTGTTCTCGGCGAGGCCGAACGGCGAGAGGACGCGCTCCGGTTCGGAGAGGCGGCCCTGGTCCAGCAGCAGGGCCTCGGACACGTAGCCGTAGCTGTCTGACCCGCCCGCCGTCGTCACCGCGTAGGTCCGAAAGAAGGCCAGCAACCCGATGAAGGCGACGAGAATGGCGAGGGTCTCGCCGATTCTAGCCGGGGTTGACCTGGACCCCCGCGTGTTCGCCGCCATCTGCAGACCAGTTGCGATTCCCACGCTCAGCCGACTTCGACCTCGGAGGCGTCGCCAACGTTGAGGCGACGGAAGGACCCCTTCACCACGGCGTTGCTGCCGACAACCGATTCGGTCAGGGCGACCCCGGAGATGGTCGCGCCATCGCTGAGGATCGAGTCCCGCACGATCGAGTCGCTGATGGTGACGCCATCCGCGACGCTCACGTCCGGCCCGACGACCGAGTTCTGGATGCGCGCCGTCGGCGCGACGTAGACGGGCGGGATGATGATCGAGTTGTCGGTGTTTTCGGCGGCGGTGGGCTGGCGGTCGTGGCCGTGGCTGAGCAGGTAGCGGTTGGTCTGGACCAGCGCCTGGACCGTCCCGCAGTCCTCCCACGCCTCGACCGGCCAGGCCTCGAACCGGGCGTGCCGATCGATCATCAATTGCAAGGCATCGGCAAGGTAGTACTCGCCGCCGGTCTGGATCCCCAGCGCGATAACGTCGCGCAGCGCCTCGCGGAGGAGCTGCCAGTTGCGCAGGTAATACACGCCAATCACCGCGAGGTTCGACACCGGAGTCTTTGGTTTCTCAACCAACCGGACGATCTGGCCATCGTTCAGGACGGCAACGCCGAAGCGGCGTGGGTCGTCGACCTCCTTGACGTAGAGAACGCCGTCGCTGGTGGTCTCGATTAGGCGTGTCAGATCTGCCTTGACGATGGTGTCGACGAAGATGATCAGGACCGGCTGGTCGATGAAGTCGCTGGCCAGGTTGATCGCGTGCGCCTGGCCCCGCAGGTCGGTCTGCTCGACGAAGCGCGCCGGGAAGCTGTAGCGGGACCGCACGTACTCTTCGATCTGATCGCCGAGGTAGCCGGTAATGAAGATCACCTCGTCGATCGGCAGCCCATCCAGGCTATCCAGGACGTGGCCGAGCACGGTCTTGCCGGCGACGCTGACGAGCGGCTTCGGCTTCGAATAGGTATGAGGCCGGAGGCGAGTGCCCAGACCCGCGAGCGGCAACACGACTTTCACGATCCCCCCTTGGCCCGGTACGCTCGGTCGAGTAGATCGACGATGTGCATGGTCTCCACGCGCAGACCGCGCTGTCGAACGCCGTGGGCGAGCTGGATCAGGCAGCCGGGATTGCCGGCGACCACCATCTGGGCGTTCGTCGCGGCCAGGTTGTCGACCTTGCGCTCGAGCAACTGCATCGAGAGATCGAACTGCGTGACGTTGTAGATGCCGGCGCTGCCGCAGCAGGTATCCGCCTCTTTCATCTCGACCAGCTCGATGCCCGGGATCATCTGGAGCAGCTCGCGCGGCTGGGCGCTGATCTTCTGACCGTGAACGAGGTGGCAGGCATCCTGGTAGGTGATACGGCGGCGGACCTCGCCAAAGTCGCGGTTCAGCTCGACCGAGGCCAGGAACTCGGAAATGTCACGGACGCGGCTGCTGAACTGGTGGGCCCGCTCGGCCCAGCGCTGGTCGTCCGCGAGCAGGTGGTGATATTCCTTCAGCGTCGAGCCGCAGCCGGCGGCGTTGATGATGTAGTAATCGGCGCCGGTCTGCTCGAACGTGGCGATGTTGCGCCGCGCCAGCGACCGCGCGGTGTCGCGCTGGCCGCCGTGGGTGTGCAGCGCGCCGCAGCAGGCCTGGCCGCGCGGCACGACCACCTCGCAGCCGTTGATCGCCAGCACGCGGGCCGTCGCCGCGTTCGTCAGGCTGAAGAACTGGTCCTGGACGCAGCCGGTGATCAGCGCGACCCGGTACCGAGTCGCGCCCCGTGCCGGCACGGTCTCCGGCAGTCTAGCCTTGACCACGCCGCCCTGGAACGGTGGTAGAAGCCCTTCCAGCTTGCCGAGGTTCATCGGCAGCCGGTTCAAGAGGCCGGTGGCGCGCGCGACCGCCTGCAGCCCGCTCTTCTGATAGAAGCGCATGCCCATGCCCAGCGCCTCGAGCAGGAGTGGCGTCGTGAAGACCCGGTTCAGGACGACGTCCTTCAGCAGCCGTTCGGTGTCGCTTTTCGGCGGGATCACCGCTCGCGTCGCTTCGAGTAATTGCCCGTATTGAACGCCGGAGGGGCAGGCCGTCTCGCAAGCACGGCAGTTCAAGCAGCGGTCGATGTGGAGCTGGAAGCTCGGCTCCTCGACGGTGATCTTGCCGTCGTGGAGCAGCCGCATCTGATAGATCCGGCCGCGGGGCGAATCCAGCTCCGACCCGAGGATCTTGTACGTCGGGCAGTACGACAGGCACATCCCGCAGTGAACGCACGCTCGAATCAGGTCGCGGTCGACGAAGTTGAACCGCGCGCGACCGACCTGGTCAGTCTCGATCGCCATTGTCGCCTCATTCACATTCCGCCGGCGAACCGGCC
>Ga0307373_10014685_pt1 | contig 10733 bp, 7 predicted proteins | sample OX2MG_FD_202534 | JGI IMG/M metagenome (GOLD analysis project Ga0307373, IMG submission 202534) | Soil microbial communities from Risofladan, Vaasa, Finland - OX-2 | ecosystem: Environmental > Terrestrial > Soil > Coastal area > Acid sulfate soil | place: Finland: Risofladan, Vaasa | collected...
CGTCGTGGAAGTTGAGGTGGCGCTACCCGCCCCTGGCCCGCGTGCGGAGGCGCCGTCAAATAGGTTGTATCGGATGGCCGAAGGATCGTAAAAGTGCGGAGTCGTTGAGATCAGAGCTAGTGCTGGTCGAGATCAAGGATGGCGACGGGCCGAGCCGGTTTGCAGCCATTCTGACTGCCCCTGGCCAGGATATGGCGCGCTTCGGGCCGTCCGGGAGAGCCCGGCCACGACCTCCCGCCCCACCCAGGGTGGTCGCTGGACAAGGTGGGCGGGGTGGAGATCGTGGCCTGCGGGACTCCGCCCCGGACCGCTATCGTCGTGGCTCGGTGATGGGCCGGTAAGTCTGGTCGGCGAGGATGCCGTTCGGCTTCAGCGGCCGAGGAGATCCTGGTGCTCAAGGTGATCAACCGGTGCGCCCCGGGGACAGTCCCACGCCACCCGCAACCGGCCCCCCTGGACGCGCGCGCGCCGCGGCGGGAGGTGCTTCTTTGAGTGGGGCCATCTCCTTCGGGCTGGTGCTCCTGGTGGCATCCGGGGTCGGCCTGGTGGCAATCATGTCAAGCCGGGCCAGCCAGAGGTTGCTGGTTCCCAGCCCCGCGATCTTTCTCCTGGGGGCGGCCACCGCGGCCCAGTTCATACCGCGCCTCCACAGCGTGCTCACCGTGGAGGCGGTGGACCAGGTGGTCACGGTCGCCCTGGTGGTGATCCTCTTCGACGGCGGCATGGGGATCGGATGGCGGAAGTTCCGCTCCGCGGCCGCTCCCATCATGTGGTTGGGGGTACTGGGTACCGCGCTCACCGCTCTGGCGGTGGCTGGGCTGGCCCACTTCCTGTTCGGGTTCGGCTGGCTGCCCGCCATGATCCTTGGGACCGCCCTCTCCCCGACTGACCCGGCGGTGGTCTTCGCGGTCCTGGGACGCCACGAGGTACACGGCCGCAGCTCCTCGATCCTGGAGGGCGAGGCAGGGGTGAACGACCCGGTCGGGATCGCCCTCATGCTGAGCCTGATCGCGGCCTCCGGCACCAGCAGCCTGTCTCCCGGCTCGGTGGCCCTGGAGTTCTTCCTGCAGATGGCAGTGGGGGGCGTGATCGGCCTCGGCGGCGGGTACCTCCTGCTTCAGTTCATGCGCCGGGTGGCCCTCCCCAGGGCCGGGCTCTACCCGCTCCGGGCACTGGCCGCAGCCCTGCTCCTCTACGCCATCGCCACCGTCGCCCACGGGTCCGGCTTCCTCGCCGTCTTCGTCGCCGGAATCATGGTCGGGGACCAGAGGTTCCCGTACTGGCGCGACATCGAGCGCTTCCACTCAGCTCTGGCGAGCCTCGCGGAGATCGTCGCCTTCCTTCTTCTCGGGATCACCGTCCACCTGCAGTCGCTCGCGGCCGGGGGCGTTTGGTGGATCGGGCTGGCCATGGCCGTCCTGCTGGGACTGCTGGTACGGCCGGTCCTGGTGGGTGGGCTGCTGCTCCCCGTCCGCCTGCGCTGGGGGGAGCGGGGATTCATCGTCTGGTCTGGCTTGAAGGGCGCCGTGCCCCTGCTGCTCGGCAGCTTTGCCCTGGTCGCCCGTCTTCAGGGTTCCGCCCGGGCCTACGACGTCATCTTCGTGGTGGTGGCCTTCTCGGTGGTCGTCCAGGGCGGACTGGTGTTCCCGGCGGCGAGGCACCTGCGCATTCCCATGCGCCTAGTCCAACTTGAGCCCTGGGGGCTGGGGGTCACCCTCCGCCACCAGCCGCCCGGTCTGCAGCGCTTCCTGGTGGTCGATGGGTCGGTTGCGGACGGGGCCACCGTCGCCGACCTCGGTCTCAACGAGAGCGTATGGGTCAGCCTGATCATCCGCCACGGTGCCCTGGTCCCGGTCGGCGGCGCCACCCGGCTCAAGGCCGGGGACGAGGTGCTGACCCTGCCCGAGCCATCCTCCGACATGGCCTCCGTCTTCGAGAGACCGCCGCCCCCGGAATCCTGAGGAGGCGGCTCCCCATCGGGAAAGTGCCCGCTCCGGGTGGTGGCGGCGTGCCGCTGCCGGGCATGGGAGCGCTGAGGAGCAGCCCCCACCGACGGCCCCCCACGGCTCGGGTCCCCGCTTTCGGGCCGATGGCCTCGAGTGCCGCGCCGCCCCGCGGCAGGTGTGGTCCCCCTGGAGCGCCGGCGGCCCGGAGATGGCGAAGGCGCTGGCGACGCGCAGGGCGACCGGACCGGGGAGCCGGCCATCCCACTCTGAGCTGAGGCACGCGCCTCTCCTTGCTGGTGCCCGCGCCTGAATGCTCTGGCAGTCAGAATGGCAGTAAATTCCGGGCGGCCGACTCACCGGGTCTGGCCCTTCGTCGCGAATCTGAGATCCAAAAGTGGTGCCAGCAGTGGGAGTCGAACCCACACGAGCTTGCGCTCAACGGTTTTTGAGACCGCCGCGTCTGCCATTCCGCCATGCTGGCTGGACTGCTCAGTATCGCTCAGGGGCCGCGGTCTTCGAGGTCGGGAAGGTTCATGTCATTGACCATCTGCTGGAACACTGCCAGCTTGGCATCCTCATCCTCACCCTCGGGCAGGACCGCTGCTTGGTCGAGCACCTCCTGGGCGACAAAGATCGGCGCGTCGACCCGCACCGCCAGGGCGATGGCATCGCTGGAGCGGGCGTCGAGTTCCAGATCGCGGCCCTGCGCCTGGGCCATGATGCGCGCGTAGAAGGTGTCATTGCGGAGCTCCGAGACCACCACCTGCGTGACGGTCACCTCCAGGGCTGCCAGCATGTTCACCATCAGATCGTGGGTCACCGGCCGCTCCGGTTGGACGCCCGAGATCTTGAGGGCGATGGCGTTGGCCTCCGCCATGCCCACCCAGATGGGCAGGAAACGCTCGGCGTCCTTCTCCTTCAGGACCACGACGTGTTGGCCGCTGGGCATGTGGACGCGGATACTATCCACCGCCATCTCGATCAGGTCCATGGCTCCTCACCGTGTCGCCCATCCGACGGGACTCGGCTCAGCCGTCGCTGGAAGGCTGCCCGTCCGGACTCTGGCCAGGCCTCAGCCTCATGATAGTGGGGCCGGCGGAAGCGCCATCAGCCGCGGCCGAGCTGGAGTCGATGTCCCGGAACTCGATTGGCCGCGCTGGAAGCGGTGGCACCAGGGGATGCAGGCGTGAGCAGGGAGCAACGGCTGGTCTTCGGCGAGGTGGCCGATCTTTACCATCGGCATCGCCCCGGCTATCCCGAGGCGGTGTTCGATGAGGTGATGGCGTTCGGCCGACTGGGGCGGGGAGCCCGGGTGCTGGAGGTTGGAGCGGGAACTGGCAAGGCCACGGCCGCGCTGGTTGGCCGCGGCCTCCTGGTCACCGCCCTGGAGCCGAGCCCAGAGATGGCGGCGGTGGCCCGCAACCAACTCCGGGGCGCGTCCGGGTGGGACGTGGTGGGGCAGGCCTTTGAGGCTTGGGACCCATCGGGGCGTCGTTTCGACCTCCTGTTGGCGGCGCAATCATGGCACTGGGTGAAGCCGGAGGTCGGCTACCTCAAAGCCGCGAGGATTCTGAGTCCAGAGGGGACGCTGGCCCTGGTGTGGAACCGTCCCCGGATGGACCCCGACCCGGTAACGTCGGAGATCGACCGGGTCTACCGGACGCTGGTACCGTCGTTGACGGGTCGTCCCCCCGGCGAGCGGCAGGTCGACCGCACCTCAGAAATCGAGAACTCTGGCCATTTTCAATCCGTGAAGGTATGCCGGTTCTCATGGGATCTGGAGTACTCGGCGCGGGACTATCGCTCTTTGCTCCTAACTCAGTCCGACCACCGGATGTTGGCGCCTGACCTGAGGGACCGGCTGCTGGCCGCAGTCGAAGATGTGATAGCTAGCTCGGGTCGTCCCTACCGGGTCGGGTACCGCACCGTCCTCTACCTTGGCCGCCCGCGGTCCTGAGCCGGCGGAGGGCTCGAAGCCGAGGTGCGGACTCACCTGGAACCGATAATGGCCTCCATGTCTGATTCGGGGGAGCTGGCGGCCCGGCCCCGGCTCTTGCTGATCGATGGGCACGGCCTGGCGTTCCGGGCTTATCACGCTCTCCCCGAGATGACCAATTCGAGAGGCGAGCCGATCCGGGTCGCCTACGGGTACACCTCGATGCTGCTGCTGGCGCTCGCGCAGGGGTTCGACTGCGCGGTGGCGGCCTTCGACCCCCCGGGGCCGACCTTTCGGGACCGCAAGATGGCCACCTACAAAGCCCAGAGGCAGCCCACCCCGGGGGAGCTCATTGGGCAGATCCCCGTCTGTCAGCAAATCACCGAGACCCTCAATGTCCCGGTGGTGGTGGTACCCGAATTCGAGGCCGACGATGTCCTGGGGACACTCTCGAAGCAGGCCCTGGCCGCTGGTTGCCAGACCGTGATCCTGACCGGCGACATGGACCTGCTCCAGCTGGTTGACGAATTCACATTCGTCCAGACCAGCCGGCGTGGCAGCAGTGAGCCGGTGGTCTATGACCCGGCGGGGGTGCGGGCGCGGTACGGCTTTGATCCGCTCCGGATGATTGACTTCAAGGCGCTGAGGGGCGACGCCAGCGACAACATCCCTGGGGTACCCGGAATCGGGGAGAAGACTGCCACCGCCCTGATTCAGCAGTACGGGGACCTCGACTCGGTGCTGGCAGCGGTGCCGTCGATGTCCCCCGGTCGGGTCCGAGCTACCCTCGAGTCCCATCTGGACGAGGCGCGTTTCGGACGTGAGATGGTGACCATAGTTCGTGATGTTCCGGGCGTCGAGCTGGACCTTAAGAGCTGCCGAGTCGATGCCTACAACCATGTGGCGGCGCGCGAGCTGCTTGAGGACCTGGGCATGCCCAGCCTGGTGGCGCGGCTGCCGGCAAGGGCTGAGGTCCGTGAGCCGGCCCTCAGCGGCCCCGCCATCGCGGCCCCGACCTTGATCAGGGACGCAGCCGCTCTGCTGGCGATGGTGGACCGGATTAGAGGTTCCAGCGATACCGTGACGGTGCGGGTGGCCGCCGACCCGCCTCGGCGGCGGGGCCGGATCGTGGGGATGGCCCTCGCCCTGTCTGATGGTGAGAGCTGGTACCTATCCGTGGGGGGCCCGGCAGCGGGGGGGCTGGCGGAGAGCGACCTGCAGCCCCTGCGCAGCCTCATCGCAGATCCCGCCATCAGCAAATCGGCGCTCCAACTCAAGGAGGAGCTGCTGGCGCTGGGCGGGGCTGGCTGGGAGCTGCGGGGCGGGGAATTCGACTGCGTCCTGGCTTCCTATCTGGCCGACTCGAGAGGGCGGACGCCGACCCTCTTCGCGCTGAGCCAGGAGTACGGTGGGCCGACTCCCCCGGATGCCGAGGAGTTCCTGGGGCGAGGAGCCACACAGCGTGCGCCCTCTCAGCTCGCGATCCCTGAGAGCGCTGCCCTTCACGCGGGGGAGGCGGTCTGCGCGGCCGTGATCCGCGGGCAGCTGGCGGAGCGGTTGGAGACGGCAGGAGCAACCGCCCTCCTGCGAGACCTCGAGCTCCCGGTGACCTCTATCCTGGCGGCCATGGAGGCGCGCGGAATGCGCCTTGACGTGGCCCAGCTCCAGGCGATCTCGCTGGAGATCTCGAGCCAAATCAGAGATCTCGAGGCCGAGATGTATCGCCTGGCGGGACATCGCTTCTCGCCCGGCTCATCCCCGCAACTTTCCAAATTGCTGTACGACGAGCTGGGTCTGAGGAGTTCTCGACGAACCAAAACCGGTCGGTCGACAGACGCCCAGGCCCTGGACGGGCTGCGCGCGGAGCATCCCATCGTGCCTCTGGTGCTGGAGTGGCGGCAGCTCACCAAGCTGAAGAGCACCTACGTCGATGCTCTGCCTGAGCTGGTCGACGTCGAGGATGGCCGGATTCACACCCGCTTCAACCAGGCGGTGGCGGCAACCGGGCGGCTCTCCTCGAGCGACCCCAACCTGCAGAACATCCCGGTCAGAACGGAGCTTGGCCGGCGCATCCGGGCGGCGTTCGTGCCGGCGGAACGAGACTGGCAGCTGGTGTCGGCCGACTACTCGCAGATCGAGCTGAGGGTCCTGGCCCATCTCAGCCGCGACCCCCAGCTGCTCGAGTCCTTCGCCCGCGGGGATGACGTGCACTCGGACACGGCCGCCCAGGTCTTCGGTGTCGAGCGAGAGGCGGTGACCCCCGAACAGCGGCGGATGGCGAAGGTGGTCAACTTCGGCGTGCTCTACGGGCTCTCCGGCTTCGGCCTCGCCCGGGACCTGGGGATTCCAGCCGACGACGCCGATAGGTTCATCAAGCGGTATTTCGCGACCTTCGCGTCGGTTCAGGGGTACCTGGAGTCGGTGCGGCAGGAGGCGCGCCGGCTCGGCTACGTGAGCACCCTGATGGGGCGCCGGCGCTATCTGGCCGAGATCAACTCCAGCAACCGCCAGATTCGGGAGGCCAACGAGCGGATGGCCATCAACATGCCCATCCAGGGCTCGGCCGCGGACCTGATGAAACTGGGCATGATTCGTACCGCGGAGGGGCTGGCGAGGGCCGGAGCCAAGGCCCACATGCTGCTCCAGGTCCACGACGAGCTGGTCTTCGAGTGCCCGGCCGACGAGGTCGAGCTGGTGGGACTGACTGCCCGGGAGGGGATGGAGGGTGCCGCCGACCTCCTGGTTCCTTTGGTTGTGGACCTCAAGGCTGGCCCCAACTGGCGAGACCTGGCCCCGTTGGCGATCGGCTCTGCCGAACGCTGAACATGCCCGAACTGCCAGAGGTAGAGACCATCGTCAGGGACCTTCGGCCATACCTGGTGGGGAGCCGTGTGGAGGCTCTGGTGCACCTCAACCCGGTGGTTGTGCGCTATCCCGACCCCCAGAACGTCGCCGCCGGGGTCGAGGGCCACACGGTCGCCTGGCTGGGTCGGCGGGGCAAGTTCATCCAGATCGGGCTGGACTCCGCCCAGGAGTTGGTGGTCCACCTTGGGATGTCCGGCACGCTGACCCTGGAGCTGGCCGCGGCGCCGGCCCGGACGCATACCCACCTGCGCCTGCGACTCAACTCAGGGTCCGAGCTGCGCTACCGCGACCCCCGGCGTTTCGGCCGTGTGCTGCTCGGTACCGAGGGCGAACTCGAACAGGCCGGGGTGATGCCCCATCTGGGGGTGGAGCCCTTCGATCCAGACTTCGCAGCTGGCCTGGCAGCCGAGGTGCTGCGGACCTCGCGGCGGCCGGTCAAGGCGGTGCTCCTGGACCAGGGGGTGATCGCCGGCTGCGGCAACATCTACGCGGACGAGGCTTGCTTTCTGGCCCGGGTCCGGCCGGGACGGAGGGCCTGGCGCCTGACCGCTGCCGAGCGGCGCCGCCTTCTGTTGGCGCTCCCGATCGTGATGGCGGAGGCAATCGAGCGCCGGGGCACGTCGTTCTCCGACTACCGGGATGGCTTCGGGGCCAAGGGGCAAGCTTTCGAGACCCTGTTCGTTTATGGTCGGGGCGGGCGCGCCTGCGTACGCTGCCGTAGTACCCTGCGCCAGGTCCGGATCGCTGGCCGGACGACTGTCTTCTGCGGGAGGTGTCAAAGCTGACTTCGCGAGTCGCGGTCGTCTCCTTCGACGACGTTCCCGCCATCGGCGGCCAGGGGCGCTATGTAGCCGCCCTGGAGCGGCAGATGCCCGCTGAGGGTTATCAGATCGACGTGATCAGCCCGCGACGCGGCCCTTGGGGTGACACTGCCAAGATTCCGCGTCGGACCCGCCGGCCGCCGCTGGACTTCTCGCTCTTCCTGCGCTCGCGGCTGGAGATGGTGGCGAAGTCGGTCCAGCCGGACATCTGGCACGTCCAGGGTGGGCCAGGCGGAGTCATGCTCCGGCGGCACCCACCGCAGGCTCCCCTGGTGTACACCTCCCACCACACCTACCGGACCGCGCACGGGCGCAACCTCACCACCATGCCGATGGGATATCTGGAGTCAAAGGGCTACCGATTCGCCGAGCATGTGATCGCGGTCTCACCGTCCACGGCCGCCTCTCTGATGGCAGACTCAGGGGTCAAAAAGGGCAGGATCTCCGTGATCCCCTCGGGGGTTGACACGGATTGGCTCTCGCCTCCCGAAGCAGGCGATCGCAGCACCATCATGTTCGCCGGTCGTCTCATCCCCACCAAGGGGGTGCAGTACTTCGTGGCCATGTTCCGGGCCCTGGCCGCGCAGCACCCTGAGCTGGAGGCGGAGGTGTGCGGCGAGGGAGTCCTCTACCATGCCGCCCTGGGGGCGGCCGAGGCTCTGGACGGTCGCCTGCGGATCCTGGGCCGAGTCTCCGACGAGGACCTGCGAGCCGCGTATCGGAGGGCCCGGGTCTTCGTCATGCCCTCCAAGTACGAGGGGCTGGGGCTGGTCGCGCTCGAAGCCATGGCATGTGGCACCCCGGTGGTGGCGTTCGACGTGCCTGGCCTGCGCGACATCCGCGACACCGGCGTGATCCTGGTCCCTCCTGACGACCAGAAGGGTCTTCGGGCGCAGGTGGAGGCCCTGCTGCTGGATGGCGCGCGCTGGCGAGACCTATCGGCCCAGGGAATCGATGTGGTGCGTTCCAAGTACTCGTGGGATGTGGTCCGAACCCAGATCGCCGAGGTCTATCGGTCGGTGCTGGCCTCCAGCGCCAGCCACGCCGCATAGGTCCCAGCCAGCTCCTCTTCGATCTCCTCCAGGCGCCTGAGCAGGCCGCGCTCGTCGGAGCTGGACCGGTGGGTGGCGGGGTCCTTCAAGCGCTCCCCGATCTGGCTGCGCTCGTCCTCCAGGCCGGCGATCCTGCGCTCTGCGGAAGCCCGGCTCAGCGGTGGCGGGGAGGCCCCGGCCCGGGCCCGCTTGGGCCGGGCCGAAACCGCTCGGGCGGGGGCCGGGAGCTTACCGGACCGCGGGGGGATGGGCTGCGACCGCCGTTCCACCAGATGCCCCTCCTTGACATCCATGATTCGAGCCGCCACGGCGTCCACGAAGTAGCGGTCGTGGGAGACCAGAACCACCGCCCCTGGGTAGTTGGCGATGGCCTGTTCCAGGACCTCCTGGGCGGGAATATCCAGGTGGTTGGTGGGCTCGTCCAGGAGCAGGCAGTTGGCGTCGTCCATGCCCAGCCGGGCCAGCGCGACCCGCGCTTTCTCGCCTCCGGAAAGGTCGCCCACGATGGCCTCAGCGCGGTCGCCGCTGAAGAGCATCGCCCCCAAAACCGAGCGAGCCCGCTCGGAGAGAGCATTGGGATGGTCGTCGAGCAGGGTCTGCAGCACGGTGCGGTCAGGGTCGAGGTCGGAGAAGTCCTGCCGGTAGAGCCGGATCCGGGCCCGGGAGCCGGGCACCGACCGGCCGCGAACCGGATCGAGGTGCCCAGCCAGGGTGTGGAGCAGCGTGGTCTTGCCCGACCCGTTGGGTCCCAGGATCGCTATCCGATCTCCCCGCGAGATCACCAGGTCGGGGACCTCGAATAGAGCCTGGTGATCACGGCCGCAGGCCAGGGTTTCCGTGCGCAGCACCACCTGGGCGCTCGGGGTGGCGTGCAGGGAGAGGCGCATCCGGCGCAGCTCGGTTGGCTCGGGCACCCGGTCCAACCGGTCCAGCAGGGTCTGTCGACCCCGGGCCTGCCGCGCGCGCTGACCGGCCTTGTAGCGCCGGATGTACTCCTCCTGGTGGGTGATGTGGGCCTGCTGAGCCTCCCAGGTGCGGCGCCAGCGAAGTCGGCGGGCCTCGCGCTGTTGCAGGTAGCTGTCGTAACTGCCCTCGTAGACCTCGACCCGGCCCGCCTCCAGCTCCACCACCCGGGTGCACACCCGCTCCAGCAGGCGGCGGTCGTGGGCCACCAGGCAGAGGGTGCGGGCGCTCTGCATCAGGTGTGCCTCCAGCCACTCGATGGCGGCCAGATCAAGATGGTTGGTGGGCTCGTCCAGAAGCACCAAGTCGGCGTCCTGGAGGAGCAGCTTGGCCAGCTCCATGCGGCGCACCTGACCCACACTCAGTTCCCGGGGCGAACGCGACTGCTCCTCCTCCTCCAGGCCGAGGCCGTGGAGCACAGCCCTGGCCTTGGACTCCAGCTCATACCCGCCGAGGCCCTCGTAAGCCGCCTGGCACTCCCCGTAACGAGCCAGCTGGGCGTCGATCTCCGGGCCCGGGGCGGTCATCTGCTGCTCCAGATGGATCATTTCGTCGTGCAGCGCGGCCAGATCCAGGCGGCTTGCCATGGCCTCTCCCAGGACGGTCTCGGAGGTGGGCTCTGGGGACTCTTGCGGAAGGTAGGAGACGATCAGGCGGCCGGGGCGGTCAAGCGTGCCGGCAGAGGGCTCGTCAGTCCCCGCCAGGAGGCCAAGAAAGCTCGACTTGCCGGCCCCGTTGGCGCCGACGACGCCGATTCTGTCCCCGGGCTCGATCTTCAGGTCCATCCCGGAGAAGACCACCCGATCCCCGTACTCAACCGCCACCTGGTCGCAGTTCAGGATGGCCATGGGGTCTCCGCCAGGCGAGGGCCAAGCTCGCGCGGCCCCTTCGCCCAGGGGTCCGGGGGCCGGCGCTGGCATACTCGAGGGGTGGCGGTCCTCAAACTCGAAGCACCATTCAGTCCCACGGGGGACCAGCCCCAGGCGATCGCCACCCTCCTCGAGGGCGTGGAGCGGGGCGAGCGGCACCAGGTGCTGCTAGGGGTCACTGGGAGTGGCAAGACTTTCACGATCTCCAATGTGGTGGCGGCGGCGGGGCGGCCGGTGCTGGTGCTGAGCCCCAACAAGACGTTGGCGGCCCAGCTGTGGGC
>Ga0307373_10014688_pt1 | contig 10733 bp, 11 predicted proteins | sample OX2MG_FD_202534 | JGI IMG/M metagenome (GOLD analysis project Ga0307373, IMG submission 202534) | Soil microbial communities from Risofladan, Vaasa, Finland - OX-2 | ecosystem: Environmental > Terrestrial > Soil > Coastal area > Acid sulfate soil | place: Finland: Risofladan, Vaasa | collected...
ATAGGCGTCGGTGAGCCTTCAATGCAGAAGATTGGTTGGGGCACGACCTTTGTCGATTTTGATTCTGACGGCTGGCCAGATCTCATGGTCGCAAACGGCAGTACATTTGAGCAGAAGCAAGACTCGCCTCATCGCCTCATCCCGATGCCGTCATTTCTGTTCTGGAATGAGCAAGGCGATTTCTTCGAAAATCTTGCGCCTTGGAATCGCTCCTTCTCGCAACCACACGTGAGCCGAGGCCTGGCAGTCGCCGACTATAACAACGATGGAGCAATGGACGTGGCAATCGTCGACCAGGGAGAAGGAGTTCGGCTCCTGCGAAACGATATCCCCCAGGGTCACTGGGCCGAGTTTCGTTTGCACAATCGCGTTCCGCCTGCGGGTGCGCCGATAGGTTTTGGCGACGGCGCCACGGTCATCGCCTGGGTCAAGGGTATCCGGTTACGCAGGTATGTCGGAAGCTCATCCTATCTTTCTCAAGACAGCCATCGAATCCATATCGGCCTTGGCAAGGCCACGAAGATTGATCGTTTGGAAGTGCTTTGGCCTCGCGGTGCATCGGAAACATGGACAAACATGGAGGCGAACCATATCTGGGATATCACACAGGGCGAGGCTGATGCCAAACAGTATATTCCGCGCACAATGGACTCTGGAGGAACCAGCCTAACTGCAAGCCCAATGGACAAATCGGGTGTCGTGCTGTTCTGGGACAAGGAACATGCAGCCATGAATGCGATGAAGCTGGACCATGACTTCGCCAAGGCCGCCCAGCTATTCCGCGAGGCACTTGCCATCAATCCCAATCACGAGGATTCTCGCTACTATCTGGCAAATTGCCTGGTCGCGCTGGGCAATACTCCTTCGGCGATCGTTGAACTGGATACGCTCATCCGTATCAATCCTCAGAGTCATCGTGCCTACCAGCGCAAAGGAGAACTTCTGGCTGCATCCGCACATACGCGAAGACAACTTGAGGCCGCACGTCAGACATTGGATACTGCACTCAAACTGAACTCCGAAGAGACGGGAACCCTGATCCTCTTGGGTGAAGTATCGCTTGCGCAAGGCGACAGAACTGCGGCAGAGCAGATTCTAGCCCATGCCTGCCAAGCCAATACTCATTCCGCCAATGCGTGGTTCCTTCGCGGTTATATTGCGTGGAAAGGAGGAAACTCCAAGAAGGCCTCTGCGATGTTGGCTGCAGCCCACAATGCTTTAGGTCCGGACTGGAAGCCATCTGGATCGGTGCTTGAAGGGGACGTGCGGCAACGCATGTACAACGAGTCCGGCTTCCTGGATCTATTCGAGCAGCAATGGGATGGCTCGTTGGATCAGCCTCATTCGTTCGCCAGGCTTGATGCATATCTGGGACAACTGCGGTGACAAGGTTTATGTGAAGGCGAAGGTACGCTTGGAGTAGGACGGATGTACTCGGCAATTTGCCGCTTCAGATTTCTCGTTAGACCCTTACAAAACATGGAGAGTCTCGCAAAACCCTCTTCACTTTGTCAGGAGATGCGAAGAGGAATGCCCTGCACACCAGGGATGAGGCCGGCTTGGAGCGCCACCCAGTGCCGCGAGATTGCTATTGTTGGGACTTTGGTCACTGCAGCCGGGGAAATACCGTGCCAGAATTATAACCATGAGGGATCGTTGGGTGGTTTTGCAACACGCGGCCTGGGAGGGACCAGGATTGATTGGCCTTGAAGCGGAAGCTCGTGGTTTGCGTCTGGATGTGAGGCGTCTTGACAGAGGAGACAGGGTTCCGGAGGCTGACGATGTTGACGGCCTGGTTGTGATGGGCGGGCCAATGGGCGCCTATGAAGACGGCAAACATCCGATTCTTGCCAGCGAATGCAGGCTCATGGGACAACTCGCTCGTAACGATCAACCCGTACTTGGAGTCTGCCTGGGTTCTCAACTGCTCGCAAAGGCTCTTGGGGAGAGTGTATTTCCTGGGGAAACTCCAGAAATCGGATTTGGGGCAGTGGAATTGACCGCATTGGGAAAGCATGATCCTCTTTTCGCACAAGCCGGAGAAATCATTCCAGTCTTTCATTGGCATGGCGATACATTTTCGTTGCCCAAGGATGCGGTCTTGCTGGCGTCGAGCGTGCAATACACGCAGCAGGCATTTCGCTTCGGAAGTTGTGTCTATGGATTGCAGTTTCATGTTGAGGCGGATTCGAAGACCTGGTTGAGGTGGCAGAAGCATCTGCAGAAAGATGTCATTGAGGAGTTCAATCCAAAGCAGAGCCTTGTCGAGCAGATTGGGAGACAAGTGATTGCGAACTTCTTCGATATCGCTCTTTAAACGAGTGCGCCTTTCTACTAAAAGTAGACACTTAGAATTTTTAAGTGTCACCGGCCGTTTTCTGAGTTTGCCGGAGTGCGTAGTGGGTATCTTCAATCTGGACTCCTCAGCATAGAGTCCATCGGCTTTATGAGGGAATATGAATCGATTCCATCGATGGTACTGTCGATCTGGTCACTGGAAGCATAAGGTGCAGGACGGAATAGTGCCTTGGACCCTGGCGGGAGTCGAGTTGGGCGACAGGGTTTTGGAAATAGGGCCGGGACCCGGAATGACAACCGATGTCTTGATAGGTCGTGCAAAGAGCATCGATTGCATAGAGGTGGACCCAGTGCTTGCGAAGGATCTCAAGGCTCGATTGGCCAATACGAATGTTACTGTGCGGTGTGGAGACGCAACGGCAATGCCATATAAAGATGGCGTGTTCTCAGGCGTAGTTGCCTTTACGATGCTGCACCATATTTCCTCAGCGGAATTGCAGGATCAACTCTTTGCCGAGGTTTATCGGGTGTTGAGGCCTGGGGGTGTTTTTGTCGGTGTCGACAGTCGGCCATCCTTATGGATGAAGATAGTTCATGTTTTCGACACAATGGTACCCATCGATCCCGATGGCCTGGCTGATCGGCTTTGTTCCCTCGGATTTGAGAAGGTAGAGATTGAGAAAGATGCCGAACGATTCCGCTTCTCAGCACGGCGCACAGATGGATTTGAGGACAGGATTGCTGCGCGAACAATGCAAATGATCCACCGGAAATAGATCGTACAGGGGGCGGCGCGGGGAGGGGGTAACGCTGCATTGCCCACGGTGCTGTGCGGAGGCCACCTGGCTTCGATATGGTCAAGAGAGCGGAACGCATTGAATCCGTGAAGTTGGGCGCTCTGTAAGCCTTGGGAAAGATCGCAAGGATGAAGATGACGATGAGTACGACGGATGATCGGGGGAGACAATGACTTCCATGGACAAACAGAAGGATGCGGGCGGATTTCACACCAGCTTCACAAGTCTCCCCGCGCTACTGGCGCGCATACGGCTTGAACGCCTGTTAAAACACTTTCCATCGAATGTGATCTGGGCCATCTATGTTTTTATCAACGGCTTTGTATCCATCGGTCTGCTCGCGTTGCTGGCCCTTTTCACAGGTAGTCCTTTTGTCTTTCCATCTCTCGGTCCGACTGCGTATCTATTCTTCTTTTCGCCGCTGGCGGAAACGGCCAGTCCGCGTAACACGATCCTGGGACACGCCATAGGGCTCATATGCGGTTATGGCGCGTTCGTGCTTAGCGTTGCTACCAGCCCGCCGTTCGGGGTACTCCCAGGCGTCCATGGCCCCAGAGTGCTGGCCGCGGCGCTCTCGCTGTCGGCCACAGGTGCTCTCATGGCTCTCTTCCGCGTAAGCCATCCACCCGCAGGGGCGACGACGCTTATCGTTTCGCTGGGTATTATTTCTCATCCCAAGGACCTTGTCATCATCGAGATAGCAGTCATTTTGCTCACTGTCCAGGCTCTCGTAATCAATCGACTTGCCGGGCTACCCTATCCTTTTTGGCAAAACCGCGAATCCGCTGAACCGGCAAGAGTGCCCGGCAAATCTGGAGTTGGCAGCCCGCAGCGCTTGTAATTTCGATGACAAGTTGAAAGGAGCTTGATCGCCAATGATGCACCGCGATTTGTTTAGTGCCTGTCGTATTCCTGATGAGCTGTAAAGGCCCCCAAAGGTACCAGTACGAATTTGGTCTCGATGCGTGTGTGGCAGGTGGTTCGAGCCCGATTGAGGAGATACTCAGAATCGTCTCGGTCACAATGACTGAGGCTGGGCGTGTACTCTATTTGGACTTGAGCATCTGTGAAGCCGCGGTGAGGAGCAATGAAACTCACAGGCATGAATTGGGAATCGAGCGCGGCGGGCTTTGTTCTTTCCGGAGGACGATCCGGCCGTATGGGCATCGAAAAGGCCACGGCGTGCTTAGCCGGAAAGCCGTTGATCGTCTACGCGTTGGGTATTCTCCGCCAGGCTGGCCTGACCGCGTCGATTGCAGGCGCGCGCGTGCCCTTGAGCTTGTTTGCGCCCGTCGTGGCGGATTCAGAATTGGATAGAGGTCCTCTCGGCGGTATCTGCGCTGCTTTAGCATCGACCAGCGCACAGCGAGCGGTCTTCCTTCCCGTGGATTTGCCGCTGCTCCCTGCATCCCTGGTCACTTTTCTCCTTGCACGAGCCGAAAGCGCCGATGCTGCCATCACCGTCGTTGAGGTGAATGGTTTCGTGCAGACTTTTCCTGCAGTAATCGAGCAATCGGCCTTACCCGTTCTCCGCGTGGAACTCGCGGCCGGAAAAGGAGGCTGTCTTGCCGCGTTTAACTTTGCAGGAGGCGTTTTGGGAAAGCCAATCCTGGTTTTACCACTTGAAATCGCGGTGAATGAAGGCCGTGTGGTTCACCCAGATGGCCTGCCGGAGGAGTGCTGGTTTCTAAACGTGAATGCTGCAGCGGATCTCGTGCGCGCGGAGGCCTACCTGGCAGGAAGAATTGCATGAGCAGCAGGTTATGGTAATTGGTATCAGCCGAAATAGCCGATCAGAGACTTCTCTGAACCTATACCCCATTTCATTTCTCGCTCGGGCGGCGGATCATTTCGTTCAACGCATTGCCGGCTGGAATCATCGGATAAACCGCGTCTTCCTTTTCAACCATGAAATTGAGCAGGAAGGCACCCGATGCCGAGCGAGACTCCTTGACGGCAGAGATCAATTCAGATCGGCTTCGCACCGTACAGCCCGGAATGCCGTGCGCGTCGGCGAGTTTAACAAAATCAGGACTGATCAGGGGAGTTGCTTCGTAGTTGCGCTCGTAGAAAAACTGCTGCCACTGCCGCACCATGCCCAGATATCCGTTGTTAATGATGGCGATGTTGATCTTGATCCCCTCCTGGACAATTGTCGCCAATTCGCACGCAGTCATCTGAAAGCCGCCATCTCCGGCAATCACCCAGACCTCCTTCTCTGGGTAGGCGACTTTAGCACCTATCGCCGCAGGCAACCCAAATCCCATCGTCCCTAGTCCGCCGGAAGTAATCAGTGTGCGAGGCAATTCGTGATGAAAATACTGTGCCTCCCACATCTGGTGCTGCCCGACGTCGGTCACCACAATCGCGTTGCCCCCAGTTACTCGCCACAGATCATGCATTACGTGCGCTGCATACAGATGACCATTGTCGGGGAGATTCTTGATGTCCCGCACCGCAGACTGGCCCTTGAGATCCTCGATCGACTTGAGCCAGTCGGAATCTTCGCGACTGGAAATCCGGGGAAGAAGATCTTCCAGTACACTGTTCAGATCGCCTACCAGTGCAACATCCACCTTTACGTTCTTGTTAACTTCGGCGGGATCTATTTCAATATGAATCTTCCTGGCCTTGGCGGCATAGTGCGAAGTCGAACCGGTGACGCGATCGCCAAACCTCATTCCGCAGGCGATCAACAAATCGGCCTGCTGTATGGCGTGGTTCACCCATGCCTGCCCATGCATGCCCATCATGCCCAGATTCAACGGACTCGATGCAGGAAACGCGCCCAGCCCCAGCAAGGTCATTGTCACAGGGATCTGTGCCCGCTCAGCCAACATGCGCAGCATCTCCATCGCCCCAGATTCGATGACTCCATGGCCGGCAAGAATCAACGGACGCTTGGCATCACAAATCAGTTTGGCGGCCTGCGCCAAGCCGGACTCTTCCACGTTCAGCATTGGATGAGGTCGATATGGCCGTGGCTTGGAAGCTTCAAAATCGAACATCGCCTTTCCCTGTTGTGCATCTTTCGTAATGTCCACCAGAACCGGGCCCGGACGTCCGGACTTTGCAATCTGAAAGGCATAACGCAGGGCAGGTGCAATATCCTCTGTGCGATTGATCAGCATATTGTGCTTTGTCACTGGCAGCGTAATGCCTGTAATGTCGACTTCCTGAAAGGCGTCCGTGCCGAGCACTTTGCTGGAAACATTGCCGGTAATGCAAACGATTGGAATGGAGTCCAGCATGGCCGTTGCGATACCGGTGACGAGGTTGGTTGCTCCGGGACCGCTGGTTGCAATGGCGACGCCAACCTTGCCCGATGCGCGTGCGTAGCCATCTGCCATGTGCGCGGCCCCTTGCTCGTGACGCACTAGAACATGATGAATGGGAAATTTGCGCAAGGCGTCATACACCGGCAGAATTGCGCCGCCAGGGTAGCCGAACACGTCGGTTACACCTTCGCCCACCAGCGTTGCCCACACAATCTCTGCCCCAGTTAGTTGGATAGGCGTGTTGAGATATGCATTTGGCACTAGCGTATGATCAATGGACTCCATAGCAGACTCCTTTTTCAGCTTCAAAACTCATCAGAGCAGTTGCAGTGTTTGTGCTTGAGGACGATCTTCTGGCATTCGTCCCCATAACGCAAAGTAATTATTAGTTGAGGATGCATAACAATAATGAATGCAAGGCCTGTACTTTCGAGTGACTTTTGTCACTGCCAAAGTCCAGTGTCGGATCTATGCGGATCAATCTCTTTCTATTGCTTGCCAACGGATGATTTTGCTCAAGTGAAAATAATCGTTGATTGACCCAAGAATCTAAGGGATCAAGCTGCGAAAAAGATGGACTCCATTCCAATTAGTGCCCGGCGTCGAGGTAATCGTCCAATGATTCCCGGTGACTAGCGCCTGGATATAGAAACCAATGTCGCATCTCCAGAGTTGCATTTTTCGGACCTATAGGTTCGATGTGCCGATCGGCAGGGCGTTTCAGCACTCCCGCACGTCACGACTGGATAGTCTCGGTGCCAGTGGATTGTGTTGAATCAGAGAGAATCAGGTTTGCATCGCTAGACATATCGTGTCACGATATATGTATGGGAATTCCAACTGCCCCTTATGAACCTGATCTCTTGCTGAGACCTCTGGCTGAATTTCGATTTGAACTGCGCTGTTTCTTGCACTTCAGCGAAACCGCGGCGCTGGAAGGGGGACTACAGCCTCAGCAGCACCAGCTTTTATTGCAGGTGGCCGGCGCTCCCGAGGGTATGGCCGTCACGATTGCGTATGCGGCCGAGCGACTCGGGCTAAAGCACAACAGTGCGGTCGAACTTGTGAACCGGTCCGAGCGCGAAGGATTGCTGACGCGCACCGTGGATGCGGCCGACAAGCGCCGGGCAATCTTGAAGCTTACGCGAAAAGGCAAACTGCTTCTTGGCAGGCTTGCAGGCGATCATGCTCGTGAGTTGAATGAGTTGGCGCCACGACTGGCAAGGACGTTGAAGAACATTAGCAGACATTCGCACAAGTCGGCACAGTCGGAGCCACAATGAGGTCACGCACCTCCGCATTGCGCGACTTCACTGTTGATCGCCGGGTTTGGCTGTTGACAGGCGTGGCCCTGTTTATCGGCGCAGCTGCAGCGGCTTTGGCCGTGTTCTTGCTGCGGGCCATTGCGTTTGCAACCAATGCCTTCTACTACCACCGGCTGAGCTTGGCGATGGTAGGACCTGCCGGGTCACCCCTCGCGCCATGGATCATGCCGCTTGTTCCTGTGGTTGGTGGACTGCTTGTAGGGCTTCTCGCGCACTATGGATCGGACAAGATTCGCGGACACGGAATTCCAGAAGCGATTGAGGCAATTCTGCTGCATGGCGCGCGGGTTGACCCCAAAGTTGCCGTACTCAAGCCACTTTCCGCAGCTATTGCAATTGGCTCAGGCGGGCCGTTCGGCGCCGAAGGTCCGATCATCATGACAGGAGGGGCATTCGGCTCACTGGTCGCGCAGTGGCTCAATCTGACGGATGCGGAGCGTACAACGTTGTTGGTGGCAGGTGCCGCTGCCGGCATGTCCGCGACGTTTGCAGCGCCAATAGCTGCGATTCTGCTGGCGGTTGAACTGCTGCTCTTCGAGTGGCGGCCCCGCTCGCTAATTCCGGTTGCCGTAGCCAGTGTGATGGCTGGAGCATTGCGCATCCAGTGGCTCGGTGCTGGACCAATCTTCCCCGTTGATCTGCGCTCGGCCATCCCTCTGCAGAAATCGCTCTTGGTAGCGGCTCCTTTAGGAATGCTCGTCGGCATTGCTTCGGCAGGACTGAGTCGCTTGATGTATGGCTTCGAGGATGGATTTGAACACCTTTGCGGTCGCCTGAAGCTGCACTGGATGTGGTGGCCGGCGATTGGCGGCATCGGAATCGGATTGGGCGGCTTCTTCTTTCCACGTGGGTTGGGCGTTGGATACGACAACATCGCGGAACTGCTCCGTGGCAATGCTCCGGCAGCGCTGCTCCTGGGATTGTTGATTGCCAAATCGCTGATGTGGGCGTTTTCGCTGAGTTCGGGAACGTCAGGCGGCGTTTTGGCACCCTTATTGATGATTGGCGCGGCGATCGGAGAATCGGCCGCCCAATTGGCACATATGCCCGGCGAGACACAGGCGCTGTGGGCGTTGATGGGAATGGGAGCGATGCTCTCAGGCGCGTTGGGTGTGCCGCTGACTGCGATTCTTTTCTCGATTGAACTTACCCATGCTCTGCCTGCGCTGCTGCCGTTGACGCTTGCCTGTATAGCGTCTTACATGGTGACCTCCTTGGTGATGCCGCGGTCGATTCTGACAGAGAAGCTAAGTCGCCGCGGCTATCATCTTTCGCGTGAGTATGGCGTAGATCCCCTAGAGATGGTCAGTGTCGCGGAGGTGATGACAGAGTTTTCCGCGTCAGCCGAGTTCGGGGAGGCAAGTGACCCGCTCGAGACGTTGCCCGAGGTCCTTGCTTACACAGATGAAACCTGCCGTGCCGTGGCGGAGGAAATGGCAACTACCGGGGTGATGAGCATGCTGGTGGTGGATCGCGAGAGCGGGCGAGTATGCGGGAGTATCAGCGCACAGGAGTTGCTGGGCGGGCGACGGCGAGCAATCGCGCGGGAGTCGGAACGAAGCATATCCTTTCAAATCTAGTGACACCGAGATTCCATCATGCAAATCTCCATACAGGATTAGACATCCTTCTCTGTGCCGAGACTTTGGATCAGGAACTCCTTCAACGCAACGGCGTTGTTGTGCTCAGAATCATGGCTGCTGTAAATCAGCGTGACAACGCCGCGGCGTGAAGCTTCCAGCAGGGGAAGCCACGAAGCTGGATTTTCTTGGAGTTCGGCAAAGTAACGCCGGCGGAACTCATTCCACCGCGCTGGATCGTGGTGGAACCATTTCTGAAGAGCAGCGCTTGGAGCGGCATCTTTCAACCATGCCTCAATCTCCAGCGAAGACTTCTTCACCCCTCGCGGCCATAAGCGCTCAACTAGAAAGCGGGTTCCATCTGCGCCGGTGGATTGCTCATAAACACGCTTGAGTTGAATCACAGCATAACCTCCTTGATGAAGAGATTCATCTGCCCACAATGGAGAACAAGAAAACCGGCGGCAACACGTCGCCCTGTTGCCGCTGACCGAATCACTCGCAGCTCATCGCGAGTGATTCAGTCGATGATTTTCATGCGGCTCCATTCAACCCAGCCTTTATCTGAACGAGCAGCATTTTGACGGGGGATTTTGCCGAAATTGCGTGTGGCAACATCGGAGGCATGTAGACGAACGATCCGGCCTGGGCCTGGACCCTATCCTCTCCCAATTGGACTTCGGCCTCTCCTTCGAGGAAATACAGCACGGCCGGAGTGGGCGCTGAATGAGCAGACAACTCCTGCCCAGCTGCAAATCCAAATACTGTGATGTTCACATAGCCGTCCTTATGCAGGATATTGCTGAGAATTCCCTTTTCTGGGATCGCGAATTCTTGCCCCAGATTTGCAAGAAATGTGTAATCCATAAACTTCTCCTTTGTGTGCGTCCATCAGGTTCGCTGTGGTTTCATGCAGCCGCTTCAACCGGAACTATCCCATCGAGTGCACCGCATGGTCTTGGTGGAGAGCCCGGCGGCACGCATTCGCCCCAATCGCACCCGACTTCTGAGAGCTGCTCGAAGTAGATCAGGCTGCGTTTTCGGGCCAGCAGATTGTGAGGAGGAAAACACTCTCCTCCACTGCCTCAACGTCGTGCGCAATGCAGCGATCGAGCGCCATCAAATGGCCAGCCGGAACCTCGACAGTTTGCTGGGGTAACTTCAGTCGCACATGGCCGGCGATAGTCTGGATCGAGATCCTTCCATCTGCCCGGTGCTCTTTTATCTCCGTGTTCCGCCTCATGGCAACCAGCGCGATGCGGAAATCCGGCTGCTTCACAAGTGTTCTTGAGCTTCGTCCTGTCCCTCGCTGCCACGATTCCTGGCTCCGCAGATGTTCTATCTCTGCGGCGAGATCAAACTGGAGCAAGGGTTGAGCCAACTCGGGGAGCCTGGTCAGGCCGCTGACTTCCTCTTCATGTCAATCCATTTCAGCCTCCATGCCAATGCGGTTGT
>Ga0307373_10014692_pt1 | contig 10731 bp, 11 predicted proteins | sample OX2MG_FD_202534 | JGI IMG/M metagenome (GOLD analysis project Ga0307373, IMG submission 202534) | Soil microbial communities from Risofladan, Vaasa, Finland - OX-2 | ecosystem: Environmental > Terrestrial > Soil > Coastal area > Acid sulfate soil | place: Finland: Risofladan, Vaasa | collected...
GATGGCTTTGCGATGGCTCTTCAGGATCGACCGCGCGCCAGGCTGGCGATGATTTACGGCGAGGCGCCGCTGCTTCCGCAGGTGCTCTCATGGCTCCGCTCGCGGCCGGGCGTCGCCCGCTGCGTGACTCTAATTGGTCCGCGACCGCATGCCGAGCTGGAAGCGTTTTACAACAGCGCGGACCTCTTTCTCCTCGGAAGTCATCACGAGGGCAGCGGATATGCGGCGCTGGAAGCAATTTCCTGCGGGGCGGTACCGATCCTGACAGATATACCCTCGTTTCGACGATTGACCGATAACGGCCGGTGGGGCGGACTGTGGCGCGTGGGAGACGCCGCATCATTGGCGCACACTCTCGTAGATTGGGAAAGCCGGCTCGCGGCGGATACCCGCGTCCAAATCCGCCGATTCTTCGAGGACCGGTTCACCTTCGAAGCGATCGGGCGGCGGGCCGTCTCCGCCTATCAGACACTGATCCCACGAACGGCGTCTGCGCAAATCCCGCTCACCTCTCTGCGCCGACCGGGGGAATTCGTATGAAGATAGGATTGGTGGCGCCCGGCGGCTTCGATCGCAGCGGGACCGAGCGAGTGCTCCCGATTTTTCTATGGTTCGTCGAGCGGCTGGCGAGGCGGCACGAGGTCCACGTCTTCACGCTGCAGCAGTATCCCTGGCCGGCTCACTACCCTCTCGTGGGCGCCCAAATCCATAATGTTGGGGAAGAACGCCGTCGACCACGGCTTCTCCGGCTGATGACGAGCACGCTGCAAATGATCTGGCGTGAACACGCTGCGGGCGGCTTCGACGTGTTTCATGGGCTGTGGGCCTCGCAAAGTGGACTCGCGGCGGCCCTGGCCGGCCGATTATTTCGCGCTCCATGCGTCGTGTCCGTCGTTGGTGGGGAATTGGCGCGGGTCCCGCAGATTGACTACGGTTCCCAATTGAGCATCCGTGCCCGGATGACTGTTGCAGTTGCGCTTCGTCTCGCTCAGATGGTGACGGTGGAGAGCCCCTACAACCTTGAACTGGTCCGTAGACTCCGGCGTGACGCGCTGCTCGCGCCGTTTGGTGTCGACACCGACCTCTTTTCGCCTCCCACGTCTCCACCGCCGCATCCGCCGTGGACTCTCCTTCACGTTGCCAGCCTCAACCGCGTGAAGGACCAGCCCACGCTGCTGCGGGCATTCGCCAGAATCCACGCCGTCAATCCCAACACCCGGCTCGATATCGTGGGTATGGATACGTTGAACGGCGCCATCCATCGCCTGGCCGCGGAACTGGAACTGGGGGATTCCGTTCAATTTCATGGCTTCCAGCCTAGCGGGCAGGTCGCCGACTTCATGGCGAGAAGTCATTTGCTGCTGCACAGCTCGCTGCACGAGGCCGGAGAGGTGGTGACGCTCGAGGCCGCGGCCGCGGGGCTTCCTACCGTAGGGACCGCCGTAGGGCACGTGGCCCAGCTCGCGCCAGGCGCCGCTTTCGCGGTTCCCGTCGGCGACGATCGTGCGCTCGCCGCCGCTGTTCTCGATCTTCTGGCCGACCCAATCCGCCGCCGTCAGTTGGGACAAAACGCGCTGGCGTGGGCACGCGCCCATAACGCAGATTGGTCAACGGCGCAGTACGAGGTCCTCTACACCGATTTAATCTGTGGCGTCCCATCCGGTACTTCGCGGCGCGTATTGAGGGAACGCTCGTGAGCTTTCCGGGCTATGCGGGATCCAGGATGTCTTCAACTCGCTGGGCGGTCCGCACTCGCTCCGACCAGGCCAGCAGCGTCTCAGTGTCCGCCTCGGCGATTCGCCGGCGCGTTGCTTCGGTAAGGCGTCCAAAAGAGAGTTCTATCTGCCGCGTCAGAATCTCTGCCGCACCTTCCTGCCTTCCTTCTTGCCTTCCTTCTTGCCTTCCTTCTTGCCTTCCTTCTTGCCTTCCTTCTTGCCTTCCTTCTTGCCTTCCTTCTTGCCTTCCTTCCTTTAGCCCTTGTTGTCTGCCTTCGCGGAGACCCTGTTCACGATAGGGAAGGGTCCAATCGATTGTCGATTCTTCTAACATCGCCTTTACCTCCTTCAGATCTTCGATCGGCGGCAGCGGTACCCCTCGCAGTCGTGAGGGCAGCAGTACCTGTTTGATCCAGGCTGTGAACGCCCGCGCCAGATCCGCCTTTTCTGGCCCCTTGAGCCACTCCAATAATAATTCTACCACTTCCCTGGCTCCCTCCGCTGTTCTGGAGTACTCTAACTTGAACATCGCTGCGGCTAAGTTCGGCAGGGGACCTGTATCTACCTCGCTGCACTGCTTTTCATCCAGCAGCAGGTATGGAAGCTGCGGTCGGAATCGCTCCAGCCCCTCGGGCATTGGTCCTATGAGATCTGCTATATTCTGAGCCGCTGTCCATGGCCTCGATCCATTATAGAGGACCAGCGGTAATACCGCGGGGAGTTTGGAACCCGACGGTACGGCTCCTGTGTTAACGCTGTCCTGATAGAACACGCTCTCGTAGGCCATCATTCGCAGCGCCATCATGGGATCGACGGTGGATTGGAACTCCATCAGGACGTAAACATAGATCCACGCGCCTCTCCATTGTACCCGCCCGATTATGTCATCTTCGCGACCCCGCAAGTTATCCGTGATGAAGCTGGCATTGACCCTCTCAAGCGTCTGGATGTCGAGTTCCGCGACCCAGGGGCCGCGAACAAAACCCTGGATTAAATCCCAGATCATGTCCGGGAACGAGAAGAGTTTCTTCCGGCTGTTGTCGTGACCCGGTACAGCGCCCTGCTTAACCGATCGATTTCTCATCGCGTTTTCTGAACGACGCTCGCGAGACCCACGTCGATATCCTGACCACCGGTCGTCTGGTGGCAGTGAACGGCGAGGGTGACGTGCGCACCGGGCTTCAGCATCGCGCGGGCGGGCGCGGTTATGTCCAACGGGACGTAACTCGTAGCAAAGCCGGCCTCACCGGCAGCGGGAACGCCGTTCACGAAGATCTGAACGTCCTCGTCATGATAGACGAGAAAGACAAGGTTTGGATGGTTCCCGGCCGGCATGGTGAGCGTCCGGCGAAGCCAGATGTCATCGGTATTCCAGGTGGTCCCGATGACCGCGCCGGGAGTTCCGGTCGTTCCGAATCCGGCCCGGCCTTGCTTCCATTGTGAATCGTCGAAACCGGGTTTGGTCCAGCCGTCCGGGGGACGCTGGGTCGTGTAATTCCAGATGGCCGGCCGCTGCATCGCCGTGGGAACGACGACTACAAGCTTCGGCCGGGCCGGGATCGGCGCCCAATTGCCCACTTTCGTGCGGTCGCCGCTCGACCATTTCTTCCACATGGCCCGATCCGCCAGCATTTTGATAAAGAGGCCGCCGACAACCGGGCGGGCGTGCATTCCATCGCTTTTGATATTATCGGTCACATAGGAATCCACGAGCGGATCTCGCGAGCTGGTACGGTCCATGTAATCATAGATCGGTGATACCAGCGTCTCAAAGTCGGCCTTGCTGCTGGCCAGAGTCGCGCTCCAGAGTGACCAATCGGTCTTGGTGAGATGCGTCCGGGAGTCGAGCGGGACGCCGTAAGGCTGCATCATTTTCTTATAGTAAGCGATCTCCTGCTGCGCGACGCTCGGGGGAAAAACATTAAGGGCTAGAATCTTATCCCAGACCAGGTTATACTTCTGGCTCCAGGTGCCGGGCCGGTCAAACGCCAGGCGGGAGTGGCCGCCATCCGCCGTTACGCGAACCCAGTGCGCGGCGTCGGTTTTCGCCTCTTTCGTATACCGTGCCGCGTCGGCCTTATCGCCGCGCATCCGGCAAAGATCGCCGTAGGCGGCGAGCGCCAGAATTGCCTTCACCGAAAGATTCGCGTTATGCGCCAGGTGACCCATAAAATCGTCGGTGCAGAGCTGATTTTTGGGATCAAGCCCATACTTTTCGAGGTATTGCGCCCACTGCGTGATCTTGGACCACCACGGCGCAACGAACCTGGCATTCCCATCCTCCTGCGCGATGGCGTCGCAGAGAATGATCATGTTGCCGCTCTCCTCGACCGGCATGCCTTCCCCACCGTTGTCCGTGCCTCGAACAATCGGGTAGGTTCCCAGATCGTGCGGCGCATTCGGAAAGCGCCACCGGCCGGACGCGGCGTAGCTGAGGTCGGGGACGAGTGACGCTTTCGCCAGAGTCGGGCTGAAGAGAATCATCATCGGATCCATGGGAAAGATGACGTCGACGGTCGCAATATCCCCGTTGCTTGTGTTTTCTTTCGTGAAGAGGAGGGGCTGCTTGTTGGCGTCGGCGGCGAGGCCCGTGCCGGCCAGGCATTGGCGATAGGCGAGCGCCGCAAGCTGAGCGTACCGTGGGCCGCCCTCTCGACTAAGATCCGCCATCAACTCCTGGTCGAATGCGGCGCACCGCTGCGAAACGTTAGTGTAATCGTGTTCGGCGCTCTGAAGAAGCGTGGATGGCGTCGCGCCATTGCGCCGCCAGTATGGCCGCAGCTTCTGCCCAAAATACTTGATGGCGTAAATCTCATCGTAGGCCACCATGACGTGCCGCGATACGGGGGCCGCGCCGATGACGCCCAGGTTAAATACCAACGCCATTACCGGCTGATCGTCGCTGACCGCGCGGGGGGCCCGGGTATCGTCCCGGGCCGGAAGAGCGCCGTGGTCCACGAAGGAGCTGAGCAGAGTCTGGTCACCGCCGATCGCCGACGTTGATTGCGCGCGGGACGCCGCGAGATAAGCGTAGCCCCAGTTGATCCGCACGCCATCCCCCGACATCTGGAGGATGGGCTGGTCCACCGTTCCCATTCGCATGGCGGTCAGAGTTCCCATGCGCGCCCGTGACCAATCCACCTTCTCATCTGGCGTGTTGACCACCAGCTCAGAACTGGCGCTGTCGTAGATCGAGACGGTGTGCCGCGCTCCATCGACCGATCGGACCTGCCAGGTGATATAGCTCAAGGGCCGGGATAAAATGTTCAGATCGTGAGGCAGCGCCGCCGTCATAAAGGTCATGGTGACGTGGACGTGCGCATTGTCGAAATTGTAAATGGTGCGGGTCGGAAACACGCGTAAACCGGTCTGCGGGAACGCTGGAACCGCGGCGGGATCGGCGCCCATCAAGCGATACGTTTTGCCATCGATCCGGATGAGGCTTCGCAGCGACTGCTCACGCCGTGTCCAGTGCCGGGTATTTTCGTCCGTGAGGTGATCCGCCTCCGACCAGATGCTCAGGTACGGGTCGAAGGTGACCAGGGGTACCGCCGGCGGGCGAAATTCCGTCGTGTTAGCGGGCGATTGCGCCAGCGCCGGAAGCGGCGCCAGCAGACCTGCGACCACCGCCGCGAGAGCCGCGACCGCGGCGCGCCGATTTGGTTCCATCATTAATAGCTCCTTCAGAATGAGTTCTCTCTCTCTCGAAATGCTCGCGGCGTGCTCCTACCCAACGATCGCTGCGGTTCAGGCCTTCGGTTCTTCAAAATGGCCAAAATCCGACAGCGCCGGGCAGACCGGGCGCCGGATGATTCGCGGCTGCGCTTTGGTGGCGCTCACCTCGTGGTTGATCCGCGTCCATCGGCAGGCGCCGACACTCGCACGCTCGGTCGGCGGCCGCCACGTTCCATCTTGCCAGGAATCCAGCCCGAATTGCTCTATCCGCTGTCCGAGTTTGATGTTCTCCCGCACGCGGATCACGTTGGACGTGACGTCCTTCCCCATATCAATGACCAATTACGGGGTCTTCACGTTCTCATCTGTCGCGCAGTAACCGTATCGAATCCCATTTTGCCGGGCAAAAGCCGTCGTGAGGTTTGCACGTCTGGATCACTGCATCCCATCGTTTGCCATCGTACCTGCCGCGGGAAGGGGATAACATCGTACCGCGTCGGGGGCGCGACGGATGTGACCGCCTGCGCGTTAACCACCGCGGCGGCGAACGCGGCGCCTCTCAACGCTTGATTTTCCATGCTCGCTCCGGATCAATGGTAACATTCGGGTTTAGGAGGGTGCGAGCGAGCGAGATTGGGAAGGTATGGGGACCGAGCATCGTCCATCACTCTTTCATTCGGATGATCTGTCGATAACCGGAAGGCCCCGGCGGGTGGGCGAATTCGACCCAATATCATGCTATTGTGTTCTGCGGTGGTTTGAGGCTATCCTTCAAAACATGTACCCTCTCAAGTACGCCACGTGCGCCCCCGCCATCGCTATCCTCGCGGCGGTCCTGCTCTCCCAGCCGGCCGCGGCCGCCCCGGTTCAACCCCGGATTGGCCTCTGGTATACCGCGTGGTGGACGAAGGACGATCAGTTCCATCATTGGGATCACTGCCATATCCTGCCGGTTGGTGGACCGTACACCGCCGGTGATCCGGCGATTATCGCTAAAGACTTCGCGCAGTTTCGAGACCTGGGAATACAATTTCTGATCATAGACGATACCAACGGCGTGGGAAACGACGGCGGCCGGATCAACGATAACATCCGGGCGTGGTTCGACTTCATGGATAAGCAGCCGGCTGACAAACGTATCCCCATCTGCATCGGCGGCGGCGGCGAGATGCGGGCCGGTGGACGCGCCGCGCAGCAGGTCGCCGCCGACTACTACTGGACTCACTGGGCGCAGCGCCCGTCCTATTTCCATCTGGGTGGCAAACCGCTCCTGCTCATTGACACCGATAAAAATTACGGACCGAGCGACTTCGTGGATCCCCGATTCACCGTGCGCTGGGTCTATAATGGCGATAACCATGCGGCGATGCTGAAGAATAAGACGTGGGGATGGGGCTCTTATTATCCGCCGCCGGCGCTGAAAGAGTGTATGAGCATCTGGCCGGGCCATCGTTTTCCGCAGAATGTCGAGCATCAGGGCAAAGATCCGCTCGAGGAGCCGCGGGAAGGCGGCCGGCTTTACGTGCGGATGTGGCTTCAAGTGTTAAAAACGAATCCGGAATACGTCACTATCGCCGATTGGAACAACTTTCAGGAGGAAACCTCGATTGAAGACAGCTACGCGTGGGAGGACCCACTCGGATACGACGTCCCGGACCTCTACCGGCGGATCACGCGCGCTTATTCCCGTCTCCGAACCGGCAAGCTCGTGACCGGCGAGTATTACCGGGACGAGGACGATGCCACCGTCTACTGTTTTGATGGCAAGGAATTGACTCGAGCGCGGACTCCTCCCCGGTGGGCTACTGTCATCGTCGTACCCCACGGCAAATTGGCGCTCTATCGAAGCCGGGCGAATACGTGACGTGATCCGAAAGAACGTCATCGTTGTGACACACCACAAGTTGGCTCTCAATCCAGCGCACGAAAGGGGAGAATAACGTTGTCAGCCACGATCGGAGTGCAAATGCCGGATCAGGCGGCCGCAGCCGACGAGCCGGTCAATCTGCTGCTCGCGTCGGATGAGGAGGGCCTCGCCGAAGAATGCCGCGCCATCTCGGAGCGGATCGTGATCTACACGCGGGCCGATCTGGACTCGCGACCGGAGCTTCTCAAAGCGATCGAAGTTGTGTATGGCTGGCTGCCACCTGCGGAGTGGCCGCAAGCTTCCCGGCTGCGCTGGGTTCAAATTACGGGGGCCGGTGTTGATTCGCGCCTCACCCCGGAAGTGCGGGCGTCCACCGCGATGCTCACCAACGCCAGCGGCATCCACGCCGAGCCTATTACGGAGCATATGTTCGGGATGCTGCTCGCTTATAACCGCCGGCTCTGCGCGGCGCGCGATCGTCAGCGCGAAGGTCGATGGGATGGATCCGGCCTGGGCGGCGACATTCCGATTCTGGAGGGAAAGACACTCGGGCTTCTTGGCCTGGGCGCCATCGGAACGCACAGCGCCCGGGTGGGCCGGGCTTTCGGAATGCGCGTGATTGGCCTCCGGCGGACGGCCGCGGCCCACCCCGACGTTGATCGGGTCTTCGGCCCCGAGAATCTGTTTGACTTCCTCTCCGAATCCGACGTGGTGATGAATTCGCTGCCTCTGACCAGCGAAACGCGGAATATGATAGACCGGCGTGAGTTTGCGGCGATGCGCGAGGGCGCGGTTTTGATCAATACCGGCCGGGGCGGCACGATCAACACCGTTGCGCTGGTGGATGCGCTGCAGCGCGGCCGGCCCGCCGCGGCCCTTCTCGACGTCACCGCACCCGAGCCGCTCCCCGCCGGCCATCCGCTCTGGAAAATGGAGAACGTGATGATTACGCCGCATTACTCGGGTTCTCACGCAAATTATAGCGCCCGGGCGGCCCGCATCTTCCTCGACAACCTCCGGCGCTATTTGCAGGGCCAACCCCTCCGAAACGTTGTTGATAAGGAAGCCGGCTACTGATCCGCGCGGACGGAGGACGAAGGACGGGAGACGGGGACCGGTGGGGCCACTCCGCCGGGGCCGACCGCCGGGGCGTCCGACGTCTCAGGGTAAGCCGGTCTAGTTTCGTACGTCCTCGTTCCGCCCGCAGGAATTCACCTGGGCGCCTGCGAATACGGGATTGTTGGATCGTAGGCGCTCTGTACCGAGGGCCAATGAGTTGAAACCATCCGGCCGCGAGCCCCGGCTCCGGCAACCTAAGAATGACCTGAGCCTGCTGGATCGCCGCAAAGTGTTGGAATGTCTGGATGCCGTTCGTGACGCCGCGCCACTGAGTCCGATAACCGCGGACGCGCCGGCTCAAAAGCTCCTCCGGATAGGGCGAATTGCGCCTGCCACCTTGCTGCGGGCACTGGAAACGGAACGCGACCCGGCTGTTGTGGGTCTTGCCGACAGGACTCTTGAACGAATGGCAGACGCCGGCGCCCCGGCCGGGTCGTTGATGGAGAATGATTTATGAACACGGCGCCAACCAGATCGCTGAAGAGACTTTTGACGGAAACCGGCCGGATCAGCCCGGCATATTTGCTAACCGTCGCCGCCTGTTTCACTCTACTTGCCGGAGGGTGCTCCCAGCCGCTTGGTCTGGGAAGCGGCACGGGCCAATTCCCGGAGGGCGGCGCCGGCGGCGGATTCAACTCAAACCCTAATTCCACCGGGCCAACTCTCGCCGGTTTGCGGGCGAGGAGCGGCAATCCGGGCGTCGAGTCGGGCCTCCGTGTGTCGCCCAGCGCAAAGTGGACGCTGAAGGTAGACCCGGGCGCCGCGATGATTGCGGGAAAGCAGATCCCAATCACCCAGCCAGGAGTGCTCAATGAGACCCCGGCGCCCGAAACCACGGTAACCGGGGAGAGTATTGTGCTGCCCGACGCCTCGACCAGCTCCGCAGACCATGGCGTGCCGCTCAAAGCCCTGATTAGCGGCGGCGCCACGCTGCCCAACGCGCTTGATCCCATTTCGGTCGCCGTCTGGAGCGCGGCCGCGCCGCCGCGCCATCTCTACAAGAAGGACGTCGATTACCTTCTGGATCCCGTTTGGGGCGAGCTATCTCGCAAGCCGGGCGGCGCCATCCCCGTGGGACAGCCGGTTTTTGTGGATTATAAGGTTCGGCAGATGCGGTTGGATACGATCGAGCTTCGGACTGACGGGACACTCCAGCTTAAGAAAGGCGTTCCGGCGCGCACAGCTCCCGAAGCCCCCGAGGCGGACAAAGATACCCTCGCGCTCGCCACTGTTTATTTGAGCTACAACACCGATCGTCTCACCGCCGACTCGATTTTTCCCGTGGGATCGCCCCTCCCGGCCCCAACGGAGCAAGAGCGCAAGGCGATGGTCGCTGAGGTCAGCCATACTCGCGCCAAGCTGCAGGCCAACAGTAAGGTTACCATTGTCTTCTGGGGCGACAGTGTCACCGAGGGTCAGGCGCTGAGTGATCCTTCACAGCGATTTCCCGACCTTGTGGCGAAGGCCCTCGAAGGTGAATTCAAAGGCGCGAATCTCGATGTCGTCAACGCCGGCGCTTCAGGCGCCAACATTCAGCAGCGTTTGCCTTCCCTCGATAAAGACGTGCTTTCTCACCATCCCGATCTCGTCGTGGTGGAATTCGTCAACGACTCAGGGCTAACGGCTCAAGAGCTGAAGAAGGATTATACGGCCGCGGTCGATCAAATGAAGAAAGCGGGCAGCGAGGTGATCCTCACGACCCCGAATTTCGTTATGCCGAAAATGATGGGCATCAAGTCGCTCCGGGGCAAAGACAACCGGCCCGACGTGAAAGTGATCCGGGAAGTTGCCCGGGCGGAGAATGTGGGCCTCGCAGACGTCTCCCGGCAGTGGGAACACCTGGCCGACGAGGGTATTCCCTACACGGCGCTGCTCGCCAACGGCGTAAACCAACCGGATTCCCGCGGCCAGGCCATCTACGCGCAGACTATCGAGAAGTTCTTTTAGCCCGTTTGTTAGTTCGGCCCGAGGTCGCTGTGCTCGGGCGGCGGCAGGAGCGGTGTCATCGAGTGGGTCACCACGGGGCCGTGCGCTCGCCGGCTCTTTCCGGTTAGATAAGGCCACGCGAGGAGAACTCCAACCACAAGTATCATGATCGCCACTATCCCGCCGAGCGCGATGGCGCAGCCCGCCCCGCCGCGAGCCGGATCCCCCTCCGCGTCGCTCTGTTTCTGTTCGGCCATTCCGTACTCCCTGCTTCAGAGGATAACGCTCTCTCCATGCCCTTGCCTACTAAGCTTCATCCGATCCACGCGCCCAGACGCCGTGGTCTTCTGCTATTCCTCGCCGCATCCGCAATCAGCTTCGGACCCGCCGGTTGCGCACGCTATCCCGCCACGGTTGCAGCAGGGACGA
>Ga0307373_10014693_pt1 | contig 10729 bp, 7 predicted proteins | sample OX2MG_FD_202534 | JGI IMG/M metagenome (GOLD analysis project Ga0307373, IMG submission 202534) | Soil microbial communities from Risofladan, Vaasa, Finland - OX-2 | ecosystem: Environmental > Terrestrial > Soil > Coastal area > Acid sulfate soil | place: Finland: Risofladan, Vaasa | collected...
AACTCGCGGCGCCCGCCCGAACTGCTGACCCGTGATCACGTGGCGCGCCGCATCGTCCAGCAAGTCCGCGAAGGACGCGGCAGCCCGCACGGGGGCGTTTTCCTGGACATCGCCTGGATCAAGGAAAAACTTCCCAACTCCGCCGAGCACATCAAGCGGAAGCTTCCCAACATGTATCACCAGTTCAAGCAACTGGCGGACATCGATATCACCCAGGAGGCGATGGAAGTGGGGCCGACCACGCACTACGCGATGGGCGGCGTGCGCGTGGATGGCGACACCCAGATGTCCGAAGTCGCGGGGCTGTTCGCCGCCGGCGAATGCGCCGCCGGACTTCACGGCGCGAACCGCCTGGGCGGCAATTCACTCTCCGACCTTCTGGTGTTCGGAAAGCGGGCCGGCGAACACGCGGCGCGCTACGCTGCGGAGCATCCCCTGGGGGCCGCGGACACAAGCGAGGCGGAGGCCGCCACGCGCCGGGCGCTCGAAGTGTTTGAAAGGGAGAACGGGGAAAACGCCTACCAGATTCAAGCCGACCTTCAGGAGATGATGCAGAACCTTGTGGGCATCGTGCGGAGGCAGGATGAGATGGAGCAGGCGCTCGATCGGCTTGGGGAATTGCGGTCGCGGGCCGAGCGGGTCTCCGTAACCGGCAACCGCGAGTACAATCCCGGATGGCACACGGCGCTCGATCTTCCCAACATGCTCGTCGTGGCCGAAGCCGTCACCCGCGCGGCGGTCCAACGCAAAGAGAGCCGGGGCGCGCACTTCCGCGACGATTTTCCCAAGAAAGACAGTGCCTTTGGGGCCCTCAACATCCTGATCCGCAAAGGCCCCGATGGCCGGATGCAAGTTGAGAATGCGCCTCTGCGGCCTATGGCGGACGAACTGCGGCAAATTATCGAGGAGATGAAATAGTGTCTGAAGCCACATTCAGAATCTGGCGCGGTGACAGCAAGGGCGGTGGTTACCAGGATTACCAGACCGAGATCTCCCCGGGCATGGTCGTGCTGGACGCCGTTCATGACATTCAGGCGCACCAAGCCCCCGACCTCGCTGTGCGCTGGAACTGCAAGGCAGGCCACTGCGGGTCCTGCTCGGCGGAGATCAACGGCTCACCCCGGCTGATGTGCATGACCCGGCTCAACCAGGTGCCGCTCGACAAGCCCATCACGATCGAGCCCATGCGAAGTTTTCCCCTGATCCGGGACCTGGTGACGGATGTCTCCTGGAACTACAAGGTCAAGAAACTCATCAAGCCCTTTAAACCGCGCCAGCCCGATGCGCCGGACGGGACGTGGCGCGTCGACCAGAGCGACGCGGACCGCGTGCAGGAGTTTCGCAAGTGTATCGAGTGCTTCCTCTGCCAGGACGTCTGCCACGTTCTGCGCGAACATCACTTGCACGATCAGTTCATCGGGCCCCGGTTCTTTGTCTACGCGGCGGCGCTCGAAATGCATCCGCTGGACACTGAAAACCGCCTCGACGAACTGCGGCAGGCGCAGGGCATCGGATATTGCAATATCACCAAGTGTTGCACCAAAGTCTGCCCTGAGAGCATCACCATCACCGACAACGCCATCATCCCTCTCAAGGAACGCGTTGTGGATGAATTCTACGATCCGCTGACCCGGCTCTTTCGCATTCTGCGTCCATCCTCCCGCGAGGCGCGGTAAGACTCCGGCGCATCTGGAAAGAAGACCCCAGTCGAACGCAGAGGAAGAGCGCCCCGGCATCCAGAACGAAAGCCAGGGTGTGCGGCAGCGCCAGACAACCTTCGACGATGTGGAAGCGCAACCTGCCGCATGCCCATTCCGGCAGAGGGATTTCCATATCCCTCGCGTGACTATTTCAGGGTCTTATCGAAGAACTTCAGGGTTCGAGCTTTTGCGTCCCGCGCGGCCTCCGGGCGATACCCCGCCTTATTGTTATAGTTCTCGAAAGCGTGGCCCGCGCCCTCGTAGATCTTGGCGTCAATTGTTTTGCCCGCGTCCCGCATCGCTTTCTCAAAAGCGTGCACGGCAGACGGCGGAATGCCGTGATCGTCGGCGCCAAAGTTCCCAAGCAACGGCGCGTGAATTCTCGCAATGATGTCCGGATCCGTGGGCATCGCTCCATAATTCACCACGCAAGCCGCCAACCGCGGTTCGTTGATCGCAAGTTGCAGCGACAGCCCGCCGCCCATGCACCAGCCAATGGAACCGATCTTGTTTTTTTCGACGTCCGGCATGGCAGCCAGATAGCCGTAAGCGGCTTTCAGGTCGCGAAGGGCGCGGTCCTGGGGGAGGCTTTGCATCAGTATGCGAGCTTCCGCGGGCGCCGTGGCAACCTTACCGTGGTAAAGATCGGGTGCAATCGCCACGTAGCCTTGCTGAGCGAACTCCCGAGCCTGTTCCATGACCCAGTCATTCAATCCCCACCATTCCTGAATCACGACCAGCGCGGGATGGCGGCCGGGCGATGCGGGCATCGCCAGATAGCCCGTAACGGTTTCAGGACCGCTCCTGAAATGCACGGTTTCCGTCTTGACGGGAGCCTGGGCGCCGGCAAGGGGCGCAACAAACAGCCCGAGACAAATGAGCAAACCCATTCGCTTCATTGAATGCCTCCGCGGAAAAAATGTGGAGTGAGGACAGATCTGATTATACGTCGGAAACCACCAGGTTTTCATGGGTTCGCCGATTCACAACGCGGGGGCTTCCGCCAGGGCCTGTGCGCCCCGCAAAGCATGAGAAGTCCGCGCAACAGATCCTGCCCATCCGCGAAGGCTGTGGGTCATCAAGAAGACGAAACCGGGCGATTGATCGCGTTTGTGCGCTATCGGCCGGCTTTGATCCGAGGGCGGTTCTGAGTACAATCAAATAGTCGGAAGAAAGGGCCGGCAGATGGGTTTGCCGGTTATATCATTTTGCGAAACCGCTTGAATTCGGCATGTTGCGCGCGCCGGCCTTTGCGGCCGGGTATCGCCGCGGTTTTGTGTCTGGCCGTTGTTCTGGGGTGCGCCTGCGCCGGACGGGCTGCGGGTCCGGGTGCTGGGTTGTTGCTAGGCACCGAGCCTTCAGATGCGACTCCGAAGATTGCGCAAGTCCAGCCTTCAGAAGCCCAGCCGGGCAGCAAGGCTACCGTGAAGATCAAAGGACAAAGCTTTGCGGCGGGGGCGTACGTTTCGTTTTCTGATCCGGCCATTCACGTTCTTGCCACACGGCGGGTGAGCGAAACGCAGTTGGAAGTGGACATCGCCGTTGGAGAGAAGGCGCAGCAGCAATCGGTGACCCTCTATGTTTCCAATCCGTCGGGGGCCTCGGCGCAAACTTCATTCGCGATTGCGGCAGGCACAGCCCAACCGGCGCAGGTCACGCCACCGCCGCAGGCAACTCAACCGCCACAGGCAACGCCATCCCCGTCGCCCACGGCACCTGTTGTCACCAAGGTGGACCCGGCCCTGGTTGAGCCTGGCAGTAAGAAAAGCGTCAAAGTGACCGGCAAGAATTTCAAGGACGGCGCAAAGGTCGCCTTTTCGAACCCCGGCATTCGCGTATTGAGCACGGAGTTCAAGAAGTCAACGCAGTTGATCGCGCAGATCGAAGTTGCGCCTAATGCGCCCGCCGGCAAGACCAGCCTGTTTGTCATCAATCCTGACGACAGCGAAGTTGAAGCCGGGTTCGAGGTCGGCGGGGTAAGCCCGGCGACCTCCGGAACCGTCACGGCTTCGGCGAGCGCGCCGGCCCAGCGGTTCAGCGTCTACAACCTTGGGGACGCCGTCAGCATTCTCCAGAACCCCGGCAAAGCCAAGGGCCAACTGGCTGTGGAAGGCGGCAAACTGCAGTATCAGCAGGACGGAAAAGTTGTTTTTACCGCCAAGCCGGGCGATATCCAGGAAATCGCTCCCAACGTGTTTTTCGGATTAAACACCGGCACTTTCCATATCATCCTGAATTCCGGGAAAACGTATAACTTTGTTTCCTCCTCTTTGAATCCCGCCGATACCAACTCGATGATCGAGTCGCTGCGCAGCGCCCTGAAGTAGGGACCGCCCGGACGGAGCGTTCGCCTTCGCGTGGCCGGGCGATTCAGCCGCTTTGGCCGGCCTGCAGTGGTGCCAGGGGAGCAGCCTCGGGTTCCGTGTCGTTCCTCTCCATTTCCACCCGTGTTCGGGGGAGGCTTTGCGGATACTTTTGCTGAAGGAAAGTGATCAGCTTTTCGCGAACCAGGCAGCGTAAGTCCCACACTTTCGGTGAATCCGAAGCGCTCATCAAGGCCCGAAGTTCCATGGCGTGCTCGCTCGAATTGGTGACCTGGAGCCCCCAGGCTTTTTCATCCCAAAGGTCGGTCGTTTTCAGGATTCGATGCAGTTCCTGGCGAATATCTTCCACGGGGACGGTGTAATCGGTGTAGAGGAAGACCGTCCCCAGGATGTCTGCCGTGACGCGAGTCCAATTCTGAAAAGGATGCTCGATAAAGTAAGAGATCGGCACCACGAGCCTGCGCAGGTCCCAGATTCGAACCACGACATAGGTTGTCGTGATTTCTTCAATCCAACCCCATTCGCCTTCCACGATGACCACGTCTTCCAGCCGGATGGGTTCTGTCAAAGCAATCTGGACTCCGGCAAGCAGGCTGGAAAGCGTGGGCCGGGCGGCCATGCCGATAATGATTCCGGCAATGCCAGCCGAGGCGAAAAGGCTGACGCCGAACTGGCGAATGCTCGGGAAAGTCATCAGCATGACCGAAAACGCGACGATACAGGCCACCACAATGGAGGTCCGCCGGAGGACGTGAATCTGGGTTTGAATCTTGCGGGCCCGCAGGTCGTCACGAACCCCGATTTTGTATTTTTCGCTGAGGATGTCTTCAAAGACGTCAATCAGGATGATCAGCAGCCAGGCCACTGAAGCGATCATGCCGAGAGCGATGATGTGCCGGACAATGCCCATGGGACCGGATGGCAGTGAAGTGGCCGGCAGCGCCATAAACAAAGCTATCAGCGGAAGAATCAGACTGGCCGGCTTGCGCCCGTGCCGGACCAGCGAGTTATCAATCACACTGCCCGTCCGGCGGGCAATCCGCTGCCCGGCGGAAAACAGAATCTTGTGAGCGATGCGGGCCACGATGAGCGCTCCCATCAAGATGGCGCCTGAGATTGCCCATCCGTGCCAGTCGCTTGCTAAATGAACCATGGATCACTACCTCCGCAAAATTGCCGCAGTAGCCTACGTCAGGCTGCAAACCCGCCTTCCAACCACTATGCCACAGCTTTAAGGCCGGGCTTCAATATGCTATAGTTGACTCTGCATATAAATCTTCTTGATGTGGGCAAGGCCTTCCCGTGAAACGCTACGGCGAGCACCGCTTTCCAGGGAAGCTGTTTGTCGTCGAAGGCATCGACGGCTCTGGGAAGTCGACACAGCTTACTCTCCTTCATCAATGGCTCCGTGCCGAAGGGTACGGGACTGTCTTCAGCGAATGGAACTCATCCCCCCTGGTGCGTGACACCACGAGGCGGGGCAAAAAGAAAAGAATGCTGACCCCGGCGAGCTTCTGTTTGATTCACGCCACGGACTTTGCGGACCGCATGGAGCACAATATCATTCCGCTGCTGAAAGCCGGCGCCGTGGTGCTCTGTGACCGTTACATCTACACCGCCTTTGCGCGGGACGTATCCCGCGGGATGGATACCGGATGGGTCCGGGAACTTTACACCTTTGCCGTCAAGCCCACACTGGCCTTCTATTTCAGGGTTCCCCTGGATGTGGCCATGAAGCGATTGATGAACGGGCGCAACGGCTTCAAGTTTTATGAGGCGGGGATGGACCTCGAACTGAGCAGCGATCCCGTGGAAAGCTTTGAAATCTTCCAGGGACACATTATCGAGGAGTACGAGAAGATGATTCCGGAGTTCGACCTGACCGTGGTGGATGCCACGGAGCCGATCGAAGAGCAGCAGACCCGCATGCGTCAACTGGTGAAGGCAAAGCTTGCGCAGGCCAAACGGCTGAGGGTGGCGCCATGAGGTCAACCTACGGCGTGGTCTTGCCGGACATGAAGCTGGACAACCTGCCGGGCAAGCTGATCGTGATCGAAGGAACCGACGGGGTTGGCCGGTCGACACAGATCCGGCTGCTGAAGCCGTGGCTTGAGCAACAGGGCCGGGCGGTCGTGGACACGGGCATGACGCGTTCAAAGCTGGCCGGAAAAGGGATCAAGCAGGCCAAGCAGGGCCATACGCTGGGCCGGATCACGCTGAACCTGTTCTACGCCACCGATTTTGCCGACCGGCTGGAAAACGAGATCGTACCCGCCTTGCGCGCCGGGTTTGTTGTCCTCACAGACCGCTACACTTATTCTCTGATCGCCCGAGCCGCTGTCCGCGGAATTGAACCTTCCTGGGTCCGGAATGTTTACCGCTTTGCGCTGGTTCCGGACGCCGTCTTTTACCTTCGGATCGGAGTCGATGACTTGATCCCCCGCGTGGTATTCTCAACGGGTTTTGATTACTGGGAATCCGGGATGGACTTGCACCCGAGCGAGGACATGTACGAGAGCTTCCGGAAATACCAGACCGCTCTTTTGGCCCAGTTTGAAAACCTGGTGGAAGAATATCAATTCAAGGTGATCGATGCTACCCAGGACATCCCGATTGTTTTCGAAGATCTGCGGGAAGGGATCAGCGATGTTCTGGCCGAGAAGTCGGAGCCGCCACTCGCAGCCGTGGCCACGCAGTTGTCCGCCGAGGCGAAAAGCGATGCTGACTTGTCGGCGGCCGGCAACGACGGCGCAGGGAACTGAGTTGGGGAAGCTTAGCCCTGTGCGGTAAGCAGAGTAGCCGGTGATGCCGCGACCCGGCGAACCCAGCCTTTGATCTTGAAAAAGCCCATCCTGTCTGCGGTCATTTCCAAAAACTTCTTTTCGAGCTTTGTTTTCATCGCACGGTTGGTCAGGATCAATCGTTCGATGGCAAGGGCTATTTCCAGGTGATCGCGCAGGAAGGCGGGATCGGCGATCATTTCAATTACGGTTTCTTCGAACACAACCAGGTCATGCCAGCGCCCCAGGTGCTTCTGGAGGCTTCGAAGCCAGATCAAGGCTTCCTTGCTGCCCTGCACGTCGAAGGCGTGAAGGACCTCAATCAGGTAGCGCGCGCGCTTGGCCGCAATCCGCGCGCAATGGAGAGCCGCAGGATCGGGTTCATGGCGGGACCGGGAGATCTCCCGTTCAAGGTTGTCCCACACTTTCCTCAAGCCGCCGCTGATGCGGCCTTGGAATTCTTCAACACTAAGGTTTTGTCCGGTGCAAAGATGATCTGAGGGTTCGGCTTCCGAGCGGGAATGTCCATTGACGGGGAGGCATTCCTTCAGGCGCACGTAGATGGCCGATAGATTGGCCCTGGCCAGTTTGCGCAGAGCTTTTTCCAGCCTTGCCGAGCGGGAATCCTTTAGAAAATCCCTGATCGCTTCCCAGGCTTCCCGGCGGGCGGTCCGCTTTCGGGCTAGCGCTGCGTCAACGCGTTCGAGGAGCACGTCATAGTTCCGTACTTCGGACAGCGACCGGCGGCAGCGTTTCAGGCCACGGCACAATTTGCGGATCTCTCCTGAGTGGGGCGGGGCGTAAAGCAGGTCGAGCACCTGCTGAAGGCGCCGGGTGGCGACCCGCAAATCATGGATCGCGTCGGGATCGTCACCCTGCAAGACTTTGGGTTCAAGAGAGACACAACGGTCAAGGTGCTTGAGGGCCAGGCGGGACACTTGATCCCATTCATGGGGCAGGGAACCGCCGTTGCCTTCCTGGTGGACTTCCTGTCCGGTATCCTGTTCCTGTGGCTGGACGGGATGTTCGTCGTGCTCCGCTGGCCGGTTCCAGGACAAAACGGGCGACGAATGACCGCCGGAAGCCGGATGACCTGAGTGTCCGTTTGAGTGACCCATGTAAAGCGCCTGACGTGATACGGTATTTCGCCTGAACGGTGGATACCACCCAGCTCTGCAGCCTGCCGCCTTAGAGCAAATCCTTTGAAACCGCTTAGGCCGATACGATCAGTCTACAAGCAAACTCCACCGGTGACAATGCCTTCACCCTTGTTCCCTGAGTCCGGTTTCCGGGGACTGCAGTTCATGGGGCTGGAGTTTGGAACTCTATTTGCTCATAAGGCTGCTTCATTAGTTTCCACAGGCCAAAAATGTGACGCTCGTCACTGCGGGGGTGGCTCCTCTGCCCTAGCCTTAAGTAGTTATAAAGTTTTCATCGCACGGAGGAAAATGATGGCAGGAGCCATGCGCACCATTGACGGGAATGAGGCTACCGCCTCGGTAGCCTACGCAACAAGCGAGGTCATTGCCATCTACCCGATTACACCCTCATCTCCCATGGGTGAACTGGCCGATCAGTGGGCCGTGGAAGGGAGACCGAACATCTGGGGCGCCGTTCCTAAAGTGATGGAAATGCAGAGCGAGGGCGGGGCGGCAGGGGCTCTGCACGGAGCAATCCAGGCGGGAGCGCTGGGCACCACCTTCACCTCTTCCCAGGGACTCCTGCTGATGATTCCGAATATGTACAAGATGGCGGGTGAGCTGACGCCTGCCGTCCTCCACGTGGCGGCCCGGACCGTGGCAACCCACGCCCTGTCCATCTTTGGCGATCACAGTGACGTAATGGCCACCCGAGCCACGGGTTTTGCGCTGCTGGCTTCCAATACCGTCCAGGAAGCCATGGATATGGGCCTTGTCGCCCACGCCGCCACCCTGGAGTCCCGGGTCCCCTTCCTCCAATTCTTTGACGGATTTCGCACTTCGCATGAGATTTCCAAGGTCGAGCAGATTGTCGAGGCCGACATCCGGGCGCTGATCGATCAGGATTCCGTCCGGGCCCACCGGGAGCGCGGGTTGTCGCCGGACCACCCGTTCATCCGGGGCACGGCACAGAACCCCGACGTCTTTTTCCAGGCTCGGGAAGCTGCCAATCCGTATTACCTGGCCTGCCCCACGATTGTCCAAAACGTGATGGACCGCTTTGCGCAGATTATCGGGCGTTCCTACCACTTGTTCGACTATGTGGGCGCGCCTGACGCCGAGCGCGTGATTGTGATGATGGGTTCAGGGGCGGAGGCGGCGCAGGAAGCCGTCGAGCATCTTGTTGAGCTAGGAGAAAAGGTTGGGCTGATCAAGGTGCGCCTCTACCGGCCTTTTTCCGTGGAACACTTTGTAGAGGCGCTGCCGCCGACGGTGAAGACGATTGCGGCGCTGGACCGAACCAAGGAGCCGGGAAGCGTAGGCGAACCGCTCTATATGGACGTGGTGACGGCGCTGGCCGAGGCGGCCGGGGCTCCGGATGCGAAATTCATCACGCCTCCGAGGGTTGTCGGCGGACGCTACGGGCTCTCCTCCAAGGAATTCACGCCCGCCATGGTCAAGGGGATTCTGGACGAAATATCGAACGGCAAGGCCAGAAACCATTTCACCATCGGCATTGTGGATGACGTCTCGCACACCAGCCTCGGCTACGATCCGGAATTCTCAACCGAGAATCCCGGCGTCGTGCGCGCGATTTTTTACGGGCTGGGCTCGGACGGCACGGTGAGCGCCAACAAGAATTCCATCAAGATTATCGGAGAGGAAACGGAGAATTACGCGCAGGGTTACTTTGTCTATGACTCGAAGAAGTCAGGTTCGGTGACGGTTTCGCATCTGCGCTTTGGAAAGAAGCCCATCCATTCCACCTACCTGATCAACAAGGCCAACTTTGTGGCCTGCCATCAGTTCGGCTTCCTCGACCGCTTCGACGTTCTGAGAGCGGCGGAGCCGGGATCGACCTTCCTGCTGAATTCTCCCTATGGCCCTGAGGAAGTCTGGGAGCACCTTCCCAGGACCACGCAGGAGCACATCGTCAACAAGAAACTGCGTTTCTACGTGATTGACGGGGTCAAGGTGGCCGGGGAAGCGGGCATGGGAGGACGCATCAACACCGTCATGCAGACCTGCTTTTTCGCTCTCAGCGGCGTGCTTCCCCGCGACGAAGCCATTCGGCAGATCAAGCACTCGATCGAGAAAACCTACGGCAAGCGCGGGGAGACGATTGTTCAGAAGAACTTTGCCGCGGTGGACCAGGCTCTGGCAAACCTGCACGAAGTTCCTGTCACGCAGCAGGCGTCCAGCGGGTTCGATATCCAGCCGCCCGTTCCGGCCCGGGCTCCGGAGTTCGTTCGGAACGTCACCTCCATGATCATCGCGGGCGAGGGCGACTTGCTTCCGGTCAGCGCCTTCAGTCCGGATGGCACGTTTCCTACGGGCACGGCGCAATGGGAGAAGAGAAACATCGCGCTTGAAATCCCCGTGTGGGATGCCGATCTGTGTATCCAATGTGGCAAGTGCGTCCTGGTCTGCCCGCACTCGGTGATCCGGGCGAAAGTTTACGATTCCAAGTGGCTGGAAAAAGCGCCGGGCAGCTTCAAATCGACCGGAGCGCGCTGGAAAGATTTCAAGGAGTTGCGTTACACGCTGACCGTTGCGCCCGAGGACTGCACGGGCTGCACCCTGTGCGTCCAGATCTGCCCCGCGAAGAGCAAAAGCGAAGCCCGCCACAAGGCGATCAACATGGAGTCCCAGCCGCCGTTGCGGGACCAGGAACGGGAGAATTGGGATTTCTTCCTGCAATTGCCTGAAATGGACCGCAGTCCTTTGAGCCTGGGGCAGGTGAAGGATGCGCAACTGCTGGAGCCGCTGTTTGAGTTTTCCGGCGC
>Ga0307373_10014695_pt1 | contig 10728 bp, 5 predicted proteins | sample OX2MG_FD_202534 | JGI IMG/M metagenome (GOLD analysis project Ga0307373, IMG submission 202534) | Soil microbial communities from Risofladan, Vaasa, Finland - OX-2 | ecosystem: Environmental > Terrestrial > Soil > Coastal area > Acid sulfate soil | place: Finland: Risofladan, Vaasa | collected...
ACGTCCGGTCCCCACAGTGCCGTGCCCGGACCGATCAGAAACCGTCGGAGGGCGACTTCCGCGACTTCCGCGACTTCCGCTTCAGCTCTGATTGAGGACACTAGGTATAAAAGGCCCCGGCGCGGGCAGCACGGCATTACCTTGAAAGCAAGGCGTTCCTCGGGGGGCGCATGATCGCTCGGAATCGATCCCAGGTGGAAATTGAACGCTATGGGCGATGGTCTCTGGCGGGTGCCACGTGGTGAGTACGGCTGGCCGCTCAGCAGCCTGCTCGGCAGCCTGGCCGACAAGCCGCGGGCACGACTGCTGCAGCTCGGCGCGCGAGCACAGTATCCAGACGCCGGCCGGGTGCTCATGCGCGAGGACGACGTTACCGGCTTCGTGCTCGTCCTGCTCGACGGCGTGGTGAAGGTGACGGCGCGCATGCCGGACGGCCGTGAGGCACTGCTCGGGGTGAACGCCGGCGGCGACATCGTCGGCGAGTTCGCCGTGCTCGACGGCAAGCCGCGCTCGGCCACCGTGACCGCCTGCGGCGCGGTCGTCGCCCAGGTGGTCGGCCGGACCGAGTTTCTCGCCTTCCTGGACCGGGATGCCCAAGTGGCGCGGGCGGTCAGCCAGGTGGTGGTGAACCGGGCCCGGGCCGCTAACAGCAAGCTGATCGATTTCACCGGCACCGATGTCGCGACCCGGCTGGCCCGTGTCCTGCACGAGCTGGCGGGGCGCTACGGGGAGCGCCGCGGGACCGAGGTGGTTATCAAGCTGCCGCTGACCCAGCCGGAGCTGGCCACGCTCGCCGGTGCTTCCGAGCACACGGTGCACAGAATCCTGCGCGAGCTGAGGGACACGGGCGTGGTCGATACCGGTTACCGAACCATCAGGATCCTCAGCCTGGCGGCGTTGCACCGGCTCGCCTACCCCGAGCCCGATTGATAGCGGCCGCGGACGTACCGATCGCAGCCGGTCGGCTCGATCTCGCCGCAAGACGAAATCGCGGGGGCCGGTCACGGCCGACAATCGATGGGCCCGCGAGACGTACTTGATCAAGCCGCAGGCCCGACCCAAGATCATCGAACCTGAATGATACGAGACCTACCAGGGATTGCCACCGTGAGCGGAGAGCCACCCGAATTGCGGGATGACGATGAGCGAGACGATGCAGAATCGGATGTCGGCGCGATTCCGGAGCGGTATTTGCATGTATCGCAAGAAATCAATATGGAAGTCGGATATGGCAATTTTGTTGCCTATGGGTCGGTCTATAGCTTTGAAGGCACCCAACGCCCGGTTTTTCGGTTCGAGGTCTGGCACCCGGCCTCCACGCCGGATGCGGGCCGGCTGCGCGCGGTAGCTAGCCGGATGCTCAACGCGAAGTGGCGCGTGGTGGGCTTCACCGGCCGGGCGGAGGATCTGCGGCAGCTGCGCGAGTGGCGCGACCGCGGACCCCGGCTCGCCGCCCGGTGGCTGCACGGCGAGGGCGGCCAGGGCAAGAGCCGCCTGGCTGAGGAACTCGCCGCGGAATCGGTGTCCGCCGGATGGAAGGTGATCACGGCGGTTCAGGGCCAGAACAATGTCCACTGGCCCGGCCCGCCCCCGGACCTGCGGGTGTCCGGCCACGCCGGAGTCCTGCTCATCGTCGACTATGCCAACGAATGGCGGTCCGCTGATCTGTCCTTCCTGTTCAGCGACCGGATGCTGCACCACGTTGGCATCCCGGCCAGGGTCTTGCTGATCGCCCGCGCGCCGGCCGACTGGATGGGCCTGCACAGTCGGCTGGAGGAAGGCGGAGCCGATCTGTCAGTCCAGCGGCTCGGCCCGCTGCCCAGTTCGGGGCGAGATGGCCCGCGCCGCCAGATGTTCGCGGCCGCCCGCAACGCCTTTTCCATCCTGTACGGCCTGGCCGACGCGGACCGACTGGAGCCACCTGCAGACCTGGATGGCCCTGATTTCGGGCTGACCCTGGCCGTGCATATGGCGGCGCTGGTCACGGTCGACGCGACGGCCAGGAACGCCCGTTCGCCGCGGGCGGCGGGCATGGCCGACCTCACCTGCTACCTGCTCGAGCGGGAGTACAAGCACTGGGAGTCCCAGTACGGCGATCCGACCCACGAACTCGACCCCGCGGACCGCACCTACTTCACCCCGCCGCGCGTGATGAACCGCGTTGTCTTCACCGCGGCCCTCACCGGTCCGGCCCTGCGGGACGCGGGCGCGGCCGTGCTCACCGCCCAGCGCCTCCCGCTCGGCACGTCCCAGATCCTGGCCGACCATGCGGTCTGCTATCCCGTGGTCAAGGCGGGTCCGCCGGCGGTCCTCGAGCCGCTGTACCCGGATCGGCTGGCTGAGGACTTCCTCGCGCTGACCATTCCCGGCCACGCGACAGTCCATTATCAGCCCCAGGATTGGGCGGCCGAGACGACGAGCGTGGTGCTGCAGCCGCCGGCCGGAGCGCTGCAGCCGCCCGCCGCGAGTCCGGACGACGGGGGGGCCGACGCCGCTGCCCCGGCCGACGGGGACGCCGCGCCGCCCTGGGCGGCCCGAGCGCTGATCTTCCTGGCCGCTGCGGCCGCGCGCTGGCCGCACGTCGGACCGGAGGCCCTCTACTGGCCGGTCACGGCCCGGCCCTCGCTCGCGCTGGCCGGCGGCAGCGCGGCGCTCAGCGCCCTGGCCGCGATCGGTCAGGACCTCGGCGCGGTGCTCGAGCCGGGGCTGTTCGCGATGCTGGCCGCGGCGCACCATGAGTTCCCGCCGGGCCGGGATACCAACCTGGACGCGGGCATGGCCGACGTGACCGGACGGCTGGCCGAGCACGTCATGGCCGGCCGGGCCGATCCGGCGACCCGGGTGACCTGGTACTGCGACCGTGGCATCCGGCTGGGCTACGCGGGCCGCCCCGACCAGGCGGCCGAGCAGTTCGCGGCCGCCGAGCCAATCGCCCGCAAGCTCGCGCGGCGTGGCCGGCCCGAGCGCGAGGCCAGCCTCGCCTTCGTGCTCTGCCACCTGGGCAGCTTCCGGTTCGAGGCCGGCGGCCGGGACGCGGCCGTCCCGCCGCTGGAGGAATCCGTGCTGCGCTACCGGCGGCTGGCCGTGGCAGCACCACGCGAGCACCTTCCGGACCTGGCCCTGGCGGCGAACAACCTCAGTGCCGTCCTGACCGGGCTCGGCCGGTATGCGGAGGCGTACGAGGCCGCTGAGGCGGCCATCTCGAGTTTGCGCGCTCTCGCGGAGGCGGAGCGCGCGGCCTATCTTCCACGCCTGGTCGCCGCTTTAGGCTCCCGCAGCATCATCGAGTCTGAGCTTGGGAGGTACGACGCCGCGCTGGCGACCGCTCAGCAGTCGGTGGCATCGTGCCGGGAGGTCGCCGCGGCCCGGCCCGCCGAGCACTTGCCCCTGCTGGCCGCCGCGCTCAGCAACTCGAGCAACCGCTTCGAGCAGCTTGGTCGGCCGCAGGACGCCCTGGAGCCGGCCCGGGAGGCCGATGAGATCTTGCGGCGGCTCGCGAAGGCGAATCCGACGGCGCACCGACGGGGCTGGGCGGTGGCGGCGAGCAATCTCGGCCTGCGCCTGTCCAACCTCGGCGCGAAGAGCCAGGCTCGAGATTATTTCGAGGAGGCCGTGGCGGCCGGGCGGCTGATGGTCGCGGACAACCCGGCCGCGAGCCTTCCGGACCTAGCCCGTTACCTGATGAACCTCGGTAGCTGCCTAATGGAGCTAGGTCGGCTGCCGGACGCGCGCGAACCGGTCAACGAGGCCGTCGGCTACTACGAGACGCTGGCCGACGTGCTGCCGGACGCCTACCGGGACAAGCTGGCGCGCGCGCTGAGCAATCTCGGGGTCCTGGAGCAGAAGCTGGGCGATCTCGCTCAGTCGGCGGCAACCCTGCAGCGGAGCGCCGAGCTACTCAGGGAACTGACCCAGCGCAATTCCGACGCGTACGCCCAGCCGCTCGTCGTCGTGCTGCACAACCTGGCCGACACCCTGGCTGAGCTGGGCCGGGCCGACGATGCCGAGTCCGTCGCCCAGGAAGCGGTCACGCTGGCCCGGCAGCGGGAGGGCAGCAACTTCGCCGCCGGCCAGCCAGGAACCGCCATGGCGCTGCTGAGCCTCGCGGACTCCCTAGCTGGCCAGGACCGGGACCGCGACGCCGCGGAGGCGTCTGGAAAGGCGGCTGACATCTTCCGCGGCCTCGCCCGCGACAACGCGCCCTACCGGGCACACCTATCGATCGCCCTGCACAATCACGGAATTCATCTCGCCGACGCGGGCGATACGAGCCGCGCGCTCGTCGCGCTCGAGGAGTCGGTCGCGCTGTGCCGTCCCCTAGCCAGCGACAATCCCGCCGCGCACGCGGAGTCCCTCGGCACGGGCCTGTACGTCCTGGGCTGCGTACTCCTCGACGGCCAGGAACGCACGGCCGAAGGGGTCGCCGCGCTCGAAGAATCGGCCGAGGTATTCGGCGTCGCGGCCGGGCTGCGCACCACCGCCACGCCGCTGCGATCGGCAGCGAAGGCGAATGAGATCTCCGAAACACTGCTCGAAGCAGGCGATCTGCCCCGAGCGCTAGCGGTGGCCGAGACCGCGGCCGACCGGTTCCGCAGGCTGGCCGCGGCCGATCCGGGCCGCTACCGGGCCGCGCTGGGGCTGTCACTCTCCTGCTTGTGCGTGCGCAACTACAACGACTCGCGGATGGCTGATGCCAAGGCCGTCGGCCACGAAGCCCAGCAGATCCTGCGCAAGCTGACCGACGCAGAACGCGCAGGGTACACGGAAGAACTGCGCGAAGCCGAGCGGAAGATCGAGGCGCTGGGCAACTTCGACAACCCCTGGGCCAGGTGAGCGCGAGCGGCTTGCCGACGGCGCAGCAGGCGACGGCGCCAACGACTGGAAGCAGAGGAGCGGATGTTGAAACTCGAGTACAGAGCCATGCTCTCGGTGGACGTGGAGAAGTCCTCGGCTCGCGGGCGGCTGCCCAAAAGCGGCGTCCGTAAGGTCCTGCGCGAAGCTGTCGCCGATTCCCTCGCCCGCAATAACCTCTCGTGGGCCGACTGCCTTACTCAGGACCTGGGCGACGGTGTGACCGTCATCGCGGCGCCCGGCACGGCCAAGGCCGACCTCCTGCACGCGGTCATATACGACCTCGCCTTGCGGCTCCGGCAGCACAACTATGCCGAGGGCTCCGGGTCTCGGAAACTGATCCGGGTACGGGCCGCCCTGCACGCCGGAGAGCTCGAGCTGACGGATGACGGACTCATCGACGGACGGCCGCTGGAGGTCCTGGCCCGGCTGCTCGACGCTCCCGAGCTGCGAGAAGCGCTGCGGGCGGCGCCCGCCGACACGCCGCTCGCGCTGATCATGTCCGGGCATTACTACGAGGACACGGTGAAATACGGTTCCCTCTCCGTGCTACCTGAGGACTTCGCGCCGCGCCATGTGGGCGTCAAGGAGTACGAAGGAGAGGCCTGGCTGTTCGTGCCCGCATTCGCCGTACAGGCCCCGTACGCGGCCCAGCCGCGCCCTAACCCGCCGCGGCCGGCCCTGCGTGCCGACCGCCAGGCGAACCACATAGGAGGCACCGTGCCCACCGGGCAAGAACTCGATGCGCTCGCCGCAGTTGGAGCCGCAGCACTGGTCACCGCGATGGCCACGGACTCCTGGTCTGGCCTGAAGAAGCTCGCCCAGGACCTGTTCCACCGGATCGGCAGCGACCGGGCGCGGGCGGCCCAAGGCCGGCTCGACTCTGACGCCCGGCTGGTGGAGGGCGCACGAGACCCCGAGACAGCCCGCCTGGACCTGCTGGGGCCGTGGACCACGGAGCTGGGCGCCTTACTCCGCTCGGCGCCGGACAGCTCCGAGGCGCTCCGGGCGCTGGTCCGTGCCGCCGGAGAATCGGGCCGGGCGGCCCAGTCTGGCCCGGCCGTCGCGGTTGTCAGCCAGACGACCAACGTGGAGCACGGCGGGACTGCGACGGTCGTGGGCATAGGCGATGTGGTCCAGGTCCGCCTCCCGGCGTCGCACCCGCCGCCGCCGCCGGCCGCGCGGGATGACGCGGGGCTGGCTCCAGGCGAAGCCGGGCCCGGATCGGCCGTCCCGCCTGCGGGATAGCCGCAGACGCGCAGTGGCAGCGGGCGCCCCGAGGTGCCCGCTGCCACCGCGACACGTCCCGGCCGCATTCAACTGCGTCAGGAGGCGTCGATCCGGTCGGCCAGGCTACCCCGAGCCTGCTCGGCTGCCTCGACCTCGAGCATGAGCAGGCGCAGCTCCTCGCGCTGCCGGGCCACCTTCTCCTCGCCGACCTTCTTGTCCCGGATCGTCGCGTTCACCTGCTCGCTCACGGTTGCCGTCTGCATGGCCAGCGCCTGGTCCGTCGCCGCGGCCAGGTCCCGCAGCTCATCGCCGACGTCCCGCCCGGCGGCGCGGGCCACGTCCGGAGACTTCTCCCGCACCTGGGCCGCGAAGGCCTCGCCGACCTTGCGTCGCACGTCCTCAGCGATCTTGTCGACGTGCACGAGGCGCTGCAGCAGACCCGCCCCGACCATGGCGGCGAGCAGCCCCAGCGGAGTGAAGGACAGGATCGCCCCGGCGATGAGCACGCCGAGCTGCGGCAGCAGCATGCTCCCCACCGACATGCGGCTCGCCTGGCCGGCCTGAATGGACAGGCTGTCCCCGAGCACCCGGCCGGAGGCGCCGCTCAGGATGTCCGACAGGCCGGAGACCGGGCCCTGGGCCTCGCCCGTGATCGCAGCCCGGACGTCCTGGACCTGGCCGAGAAACTCGGCGACGTCGCCGTCCAGCCGCTGCCGGATCGGCTCGAGCTGGCGCAGCAGCATCGGGACCAGGTCGGCGGCCTGCCACTGCTGCAGCTCGTAGCGCAGGCGGTCCGTCAGCAGGCCGGAGAGTTCCTCGGCCAGCACCTCGGCCTGCGTCTTCGCTTTCATGACGGAGCTGATCCGGCTCTCCACCTCGGCCTCCGCGGCCCACTGCGGGCACTGCGCGGCGAGGTCGGCCAGCCGGGCGCGGAAGGCGTCTTCGGCATCCCGCTCCAGGACTCTGATGTCATTGTCGAACGCGCCGACGATGATCGATCTCTTCTGCTCTAGCTGGTCCAGGCGGGGCCGCTGCGCGTCATACCTGGCCTCGAGCTCGGCCAGCTCCTGCTGGTACATGTGCTCGCGCTCCCGGATCAAGGTCCTGGCGTGGGCCAGCCGTACCCGCAGCTCGCGGCTGGCTCCGGCCAGCTTGACCCGGCCCTTCTCCCTGGTCAGGAACAGGCGGAGTGAGTCCTCGAAGGCCGTCAGCCCGCACCACCCCACCCGTTCTTCGTCCTTCGCCAGCCGGGCTTCCAGCGCGCCGCGCCCGTCCACCGGGAACAGCCGCTGTCCGAGGACGGCGTCCCCCGGCATGCGCGGGCCGTCCGCGCCGATCCGGGACAGCCGCCGGCGGATCGCCTCGACGAGCTTGTCGCGCTCCGCGTCATCGAGCTGGTCGATCCGGGTGATGACGAAGAAGATGTCCCGGTGGCCAAGCGGCAGCACGAAGGTCTCCAGGTACCTGCGCTCGCTCTCGCTGAAGGGCGAGGTCGCCGCGATCACGTACACGATGGCGTCCGCCCTGGACAGGTAGCCGCCGGTGACCTCGTCCCTGATCGCGTCCTCGTTGGTGCCGGGGGAGTCGGCCAGCTGCACTCCGTCGCGGCAGAGTTCCAGCGGCCAGTAGATCTCGGCCAGCTGGTACTCGTTCCGCGCCGCCTCGGCCTCGTCGTCGATGGTGATGAACTCGGCCAGCCGCTCGACCGGGATCTCGATCGGCGGGCGGCCATCATGCGGGTGCAGCACCGCCCGCCGCTCATCCCCGTACTTGACCTCGCTGATCACTGCGGTGCAGGGACGGGCGAAGGCGGGGAGCACCTTTTCGCCGAGCAGGGCGTTGACCACCGTGCTCTTGCCGCGCTTGAACTCGCCTAGGACCAGGACGCGGAACACGTCCTCGTTGACCCGTTGCAGGAGCGCGGTGGCGGCTTCGTGCAGCTCAGCGCTCTCCAGCACGTCGGCCGCGGCGCGCTGCCGGGCGATTAGCGCGGCCAGTTCGCGCTGCATGGACTTGAAAACCTTCAGCGGGTCCTGTTCTGGTGGGCTGGACATGGTTCTCTCCGTTTCACGGGTTCGGTGATCTGCCTGGGCATGAGCTTGGTGGGATTCGCTCGGCAGGCGAAGCGATGTGGTCGCTAGGCTCCGGGCCGCGCGGCCAGCGCGTCCCGCGTTGCGTAGATCGCCGCGCGGCGGGCGGAGATCACGGCGGCGTCGCGCCTGGCACGCAGCCGATCGCCTTCCACCCGGCGGATCTGTTCTCGGTGCAGGCGCATCGCCTCAGCGATGACCGGGGCATAGGCCGCGCGCAGGTTCTCCGTCTGCCGGCCTAGCGCGGCGCTGGCCTGAGCCGAGAAGTCGGATACGCCGCGCTCAGTGGCGGCGCGGACCTGGCGGAAGGCCTCGTCCAGGATCTCGTCCGCCACGTCCTTGTACTGGCCACGGACCGTGTCGGCCGACGGGCCGAGCAGCCGGGCGACCGTGCCGACCATGCCGCCGATCAGCGTTCCGACACCGGGAAATATGAGCGTGCCTACCGCCATGCCGGTCACCACTCCGGCCCCGGTCAGCCGGTTGTCTCCCGAGGTCACTGCAGCGACCGCGGAGTCGAGCCCGGCCAGGCCGCTAACCGATCCGGCATCGACCCGGACAGCGCCAGCGCTTAACGCGCTCACCGGCACGCTCTGCCGGGCGATCGCGGTGAAATGCTGGTACTGGTCCGCCGCGGCCTTATTGAGGCCGGCCAGGACGCTTTCCGAGACCCGGCAGCCCGATTTCGAGAACTCGTTGTTCAGCTCGCGCTCCAGCGCCGTCATGGTGCCCTGGATGCGTTTCGGGATGGTTGTCTTCATGCACTCGGACAGAGCTGACTTGCTCTTGGCCTCGTCGAGCGCCGACCGGACATTGCGGCCCAGCGCGTTCCGCGTGCCGATCAGCCACCCGGACACGCTTGACTCCAGCGCGGTGACAATGCCTTCGAGCCCGGCCGCCTGCCGCCTGCGCTGGGTATTCAGGAATGCGGCCACGTCGTGGATCGGAAGCTTCTCCAGCGCCTGCCGTTCCGCATCCAGGCGCCCGGCCTGGTCATGCAGCCGCGCCTCCATCGCCGCCAGGGCCGTGTCCAGCAGCCGCAGCACCGTCGCAGCGGCCGCGAGGGCGCGCTGCTGCCGCATCGTCGTGTGCAGCGTCTCGACCAGGACCGGGAACTGGTCGGCCCAGGCCCGCTGGTCCGGGCCGAGCGGCTGGTTCTGGGCCGCCTGCAGGGCGCATAGCGGTGCCGCGGGCAGCACTGTCACCTCGCGGAGCGAAAGCTTGCGCAGCAGCCGCCGGCGGACCGATCTGAGCAAGTCATCTCGTTCGTCTTCGGAGATCGAGTCCATCCACGAGACGACGAACACGCAGCGAGCCAGCTGGTCCCGGTCCAGGGCCTCGTTGAGGAACGCGACCAGGCTGTCCGACACCGGCATGCCGGCCGGCAGGATCACGACGGCGGCGTCGGCCTCCCGCTCCAGGACCGTGCCGGTGACCTCGACGTGTCGGCTGTCATCGGCGTTCGCCCCCGGCGTGTCGATAACGACCAGCCCGTCGTCGAGGGCCCTTGCGGGCAGCGCCAGGTCCAGCGCGGTGACGGCAGCGCCGACCGCCGGGTCCGCGCACAGCACCGCCAGCGCCGGCCGCAGGCCGCGGGCGTCCCCAGCCCGCTGCGCGAGAGCCTCGGCCACCGGGGGACCGATCCGGTGCAGCTGCCGGCGAGCCCGCCCGCTGGCGCGGCCGTGTCCCCACAGCGGGAACCCCGCCGGCTCCGAGATGACGTGCCGTCGGTCATCCTCCCGGAGCTGGAAGACCAGCTCGCGCCGCAGTCCGGACCGGATCCGCAGCGCGGCGGAGGTGGTCACGTCATTGCCGGTCGGCAGCAGGTCCTCGCCGAGTAGCGCATTGATGAACGTGCTCTTGCCGCTGGAGAACTCCCCGATGACGGCCAGGTAGTGCGACGGGTCCGCCAGCCTGCGCTCGACCGCCGCCACCGCCGCGAAGAACGCTTCCCGCTCGGTGTCGTCGACGTCGATGCTCTGCACCGCCGACCGCGCGAAGGCAAGATGCTCGGCTATCTCGGCGTCGAAGTCAGTGCTCAAGCGGGCGTTCATGAGCGTCCCTCCCGATTCCAGCCTGCGACCGACTAAGCCAGGAGCCGGCGCACCCATATCGTCCGGCGGCTTCCACGGCAGGACTTCGTCCAAAGGCGGGATCGCGGAAGGTCGGAATGCTCAGGCTGGAAAATAGATCCGCCAACACCGATCTGCCGCGCTCGAGCGCGCATCCTTCAAGGGCCAGCCATCAGCCCCCATGTAGGGTCGGGGGCTGGCGCGGTGGCATTGCTGGCGTTAGAGCCTGAGGCCTTTATTCCGCCGGTTTCCCGGTCGGCTGTGCCACCCCAGTGCTCCTGGTCAGGTCTGCTCCGTTTCCAGCCCCCGCCGCCTCGAACCGTGCATGCGGTTCTCTCGCACACGGCTCACCGACGCCGTTCACCGCCGGCATTCGGCCTTGCCCGCCAGTCCCGGAAGGGCCTGGGGTCGACGACGATTCCTGACAGGGTGACCAGCCCGAGCTGGTTCGGGGACTGGTAGGTGACGACCGACCAGCCGAACTC
>Ga0307373_10014696_pt1 | contig 10728 bp, 2 predicted proteins | sample OX2MG_FD_202534 | JGI IMG/M metagenome (GOLD analysis project Ga0307373, IMG submission 202534) | Soil microbial communities from Risofladan, Vaasa, Finland - OX-2 | ecosystem: Environmental > Terrestrial > Soil > Coastal area > Acid sulfate soil | place: Finland: Risofladan, Vaasa | collected...
CGCCGCATCGACGGCGTTGACGACCGCTTGGACCAGATCGAACTGGGCGCTGGCGGCCGTGTAGTCGATGGGGATGTTGCCGTCGGCCAGAGGAGTTTCGCCGCTGTTACCCAATGCGAACTCGAACGTCACCGTGTGCGTGCCGTCGGTGAGGGTGAATGTGTCGCCATTGGTGATGCCCGCCGCGCCCGACGCCGGCAGGTTGATCACGTTGGTCTCGTCGTAGAGCGTGAGCACCGTGTCGAGCGAGCTGGTCGGCGCGAGCCGCTGGGCCACGGTTTGGGCGCTGAACGTGCCGCTGCCGGCGACGGTGAACTTGTAGAGGTCGATCTGGTTGCCGTTGGTCTCGTGCAGGTAGTTGGCGTCGATGATGTCGATATTGCCCGGAAACACGGGCTCGGCGGCGGTGCCCGTGCCGGGCGTCGACTCCGAGCTGCCCATGATCGTTCCGGGGGGCGCATCGTAGGAATGCCCCAGCCCCAGCGTGTGGCCGATTTCGTGCATGGCCGTGGTGAAAAACGAGTCGCCGTACTCGACGTTTCCCCAGTTGATGTTGGCGTTGACGATCGCCTCGCCCGGCCCGACCGTGGCCAGGCCCGCCGCGGAAGTGGGCGGAATCGTCGGGTCCAAGGCCCGCAAATCGCCCACGGCGACCGTGGTGCCCGAGTTGGGGGTTTCGACGAACGTGGCGCCGGTGTAGTAGCTGTAGAGCTGGTAGATCTCGCGGACGAGCTGCTTTTCCTGGGCGGTGATCTGGTTGTGCAGCGGCTGGCCGCTGGCCGGGTCGGTGCCGTAGACGTCCTGGAAGTTGTAGTCTTCGACGTCGGCGGGGCCGGGCGGAGTGCCGTTGCCGCCGCCGAGGTGGTCTTCGGCGGGGATGTTGCGATGGCCGGGCGTATTGTCGCTGCCCAGGTAGATCAGGTTCGGGTCGAGCGCGACTTGGGCGATTCGTGCGTTGAAGATCTGCTGTTGCGGGCCCAGCACGCCGCCCGGGTTCGTGGTGTTGACGTCGTACGCGGCGGCGAACGTGTCGCCCGGCAGGCCGGTGACGGTCTGGACGTTGGGGGGCGGCACCGGCTGCACGTCGTTGCCGATTCGCAGCCGGAAGGCCTCGCCCGAAAGCGCCGCGTGCTGGTAGGCCGAGAGCGGCTGCGCGAACGTGAGCTTGGCCTCGTGAACGGGCGTGCCGTCGGCCGAGGTCGTGTCGTTATAGATCACGCTGGCCGGCGTGACCGGCGGCAAGTCGTCGGCCGTGGTGGCCGTGTCGTTGGTGGCGATGAGCTGGTAGAAGTTCACGTTACTGGCCGAGGCCTGATCGAGCGGGCTGCTGAAATAGACGTCGATCTCGTTGGGGTGCTGGGTCAGCGTTCCGCCGCCCCCGCCGCTGACCGGCTGCGGCACGACGGCCGTGACCTGCGGCGCCAGGTCGAGCCGGAAGTCCTGCGTGAGGTTGGCGCTGCCGTTGAACGTGTTCGCGAACGTCAACGGTTCGGCGTTCGCCGTGGCCTTTGCGTCGTTGGAAATCGTGATGGACGTCGCGGAATTGATCGCCGTGATCGTCGTGTTGCTTGGAATGCCCGCTCCGGTCACCTGGGCGCCCACCAGCAGACCGGCCGTCGACGACAAGTTGGTGATGGAACTGCGGCCGATGGTGATGTTTCCGGTTTCCGCGATCGGGGCCGACTCCAAGGCGTTGGCGCCCGCGCCGACGATGGTGATCTGGTACAGGTCGTCGGGCAAGGGCGCGTCGAAGCGCATGACGACTTCGTTGGTGTGGACGCTGTCGACACCGATGAATCCTGGGGCGATCGGCACGTCGGCGATCGTGTTGGCCGCCCCTTCGCCGGCGAAGTGGCCGTCGCCGCCGCTGCGGACCAGTTGGATCGCGCTCAGGGTCGTGGGGCCGATCGCTTCTCCCTGGCTGAAGGTGAACGTGAACTGCGTGGGGGCGGCGTTCAGTGTCTGGCCGGGCAGGAGCAGCGTTCCGTCGTTGGGAACGATCGAGAGCAAGTCGAACGCCAGCATGCGGCGTTCCTCGACTTGTTCGAACCTCAGTCGCCGCGGCGCGGGGCCGCGGCGGGCCGGCGCGTGCCGATTGGAAGTGCGGCTTGCCTTGGGCCACCACGAGGAGCGGCGCTTACTCATAGGACGTTATCCGGTGAAGCGATGAATCAGGGAAAAATGGGAACGGGGCCAAAAACGGGGCATTTGACGCCCATCGTGCGAATTGGATCGAGTATAAGTGCCCGTTACAACGGCCGCAACGAATTTCCGAAATAGTTACCCGCCTACCCGACGATGACCGTCGACGTACTGAGATCAGGTGCTTCCAGCGGCCCCTGGGGATGTGCCAGGCGCCATTGAAGTTGCTCTTTTTCGCGGGCCAATTGGGCATCGCCGCCCGAGCGCAGTTGCGTTTCGATTTGCACGAGCCGCTCATAGATCGGTAGCGTGCTGTCGGTCTGCCGGAGCCTGAACGCCACGGCTTTGAGCCTCGCAGACAGTTCCACTTGTTCCAACAAAAACAACCGCCGGTTGCGCACGAGCTTGGCGACGAACCGCGGAAGGTCAACGTAGCCCAAATGGGAAATGGTGACGTCGAGCGGGACGCTGGTCGTCTCCAGGTGTGGATTGGTGGAGCACACGTTTTCGAAGACCCGCCCAATCCAGCGGATGTCGGGTCGGTTGCGGAACAGCCGGTGGTGAGGTATGACCGGGGCGAGGTGTTCGCACCACGGTGTGCTCGACACGCAAGGCAGGACGTACATGGGGTTGCCGTCGGAGGGTAAATGGGCGAACACCTCGCGCAGCTTGGCGCGGCCGGTTTCGTCGATTCGGTCGTCGGCGTCGATCCAAAAAACCCACTCGCCCCGCGCGTGCCGCAGGGCGTCGTTCCGCGCCGCCGAAAAATCGTCGCACCAAGGGAAATCGAAGATCCTCGCGCCGGGACAGGCCGAAAGGGCGGCCTCGCGCGTGCGATCGGTCGAGCCGGTATCGACCACCACGATGTCGTCGAACAGGTCCGCGACGCTTCGCAGCGCGTCGGCGACCGACGCTTCTTCGTCGCGAACGATCATCGTCAGCGAGACGGAAGGCATGAGTCCTCACCTCGTCATCCGACAGCGTCCCCGAGGCTGCGGGTGAAGTACTCGTCGGTGCTGATCGTCAGCGCGATCACGTCCTCGCGGGTCAGACCTTGCTGGGTGATCTCCGTAACGACCTGGGCCGATTCCGAGGGCTGCGGCGCGCGGTCGAGGTAATGGAAATACAGATCGCTGGCCCAATCGCCTTCACGCTCGGGGCTGGACGTGAACCCAAGGGCCACCTGCGTGCGCGTTTCGCCCGCCGCCAACTGGATGAGCCAGAAGTTTTCGCCGTTGGTGTCCGGGGCGCGATGGAGCAGGTCCTGGTACATGGCCAAGAGCCAACCGGCGTTGGTGTTCCCGCCGCGGCGCTCGAAATACTCCGGCGCGCCGATGAAGCCGGCCTGCAATTGTTCGTCGGTCAACCCGTGCCCCATCTGCATGGTCCAGAACGCCAAACCGGCCGCGTCGGGCTGGCGGAACAGGAACTCCTGGTAGGCGGGACGGATGATCGTGGCGAAGTACTCGTCGGTTTGTACGAGCTGCTGCGAGACGGCGGCGCGCGGGCTGCCCGCGTCGAGTTGCGCGGTCCAGAACGCAAGGCCGCCCGGGTCGACCGGCCGGCCCAGCAGGTCTTCATAGACTTCGGCGATGAAGAACTGGTTTGGCGTGGGGTTCGCCACCGGCAAGGGGGCCGGCGCGACGGCGGCGTTGCCGGAAAGCACCAGCGACGTGCCGGCATCGACAACCGTCACCGTCACGGGGAAGCTCCCCTCGTCGGAGTAAACGTGCGCGCCGCTCACCTGGCCCAGGTTGCCCGACACGGTGCCAAGGGTCGTCGTGCCGTCGCCCCAGGAGATCATCGCGCTCAGGCCGTTGGCGGTGGCGCCGGAGAGCGTGGCGACGACGCCGTTGAAGGGCACCGTTTCGCTGGCCGTGATACTGGCCAGGGTCGCGGCGAACGGCGGCCCGCTCACAGTGGCCTGGCTGGTGGTCGTAGTATCGAGCGCGGTCTCGTGATGGATGGTGACCGTGATCGTGAACTGGCCCCCGGAGGCGTACGTGTGGTCGCCGCTGACGGTGAAGCGGTTGGTCGCGGCATTGTAGGAGAGCGACGCCGCCGACACGCTGGGGCCGTCGCCCCAGTTGATATTGGCCGAATAGACGGCAAGCGGGTCGACGCCGACCGGGTCGTAAAACGTGGCCACGGTCTGGCGGACGAGCGGTACGCCGCTGGTGGCCGAAATACTGAGTCCCCCCTGGGCGACGACGGGCGCATCGGCAATCCGAGCCGCGCTGGTCACGGTGACGTTGGGTGCCGTGCCGTGCAGGACCGTCACCGTGATCACGGCCGTGCCTTCGGTCATGTACACGTGCTGGCCCAATACGGTATAGGAGTTGGCGTTGGAGGCGCCCTGGACGATTGAGCCGGATGAAACCGAGCCGTCGCCCCAGTCGATTTGGGCGGAATAGTCGCTGGCGGGCTGCGGGCCGGCCGGATCGGTGAACGTTGCGACGGGCTGGAGACTCGTGACAACGTCTTCGAGCGCCTGGAGAGTCTGATTGCCCGTCGCCAACACGGCCTGGTCGGCGACCTGGGCTGTGCTTACGACGGTCACCGTGGGCGCCGAATCGTGCTGGATCGTGACCGTGATCGGCTGTGGTCCGGCCGTCGCGTACAAGTGGTCGCCGGCGACCGTGAATTGTCCGCTGACCGTGTCGAACCCGATCGTTCCTTGCGAAACGGTGCCGCCGCCCCAGTTGATGGTGGCGGAGTAGTCGGCCGGCGTTTCGTTGCCGCCGGGGTCGGCGAAGCTGGCCACGGTTTGCGCCGACGAGGTCACTCCCTCGGTGGCGACGAACGTGAAACCGCCGTTGGGCAATAGCGGCGCGTCGACCACGTTTGCCTGGCTGGTCGCGGAGGCGTCGACCGCGGTGTCGTGATGTACGGTCACGGTGATCGTAGGCGTCCCTTCTTCGGCGTAGCGATGGGTGCCGAAGACGGTGAACTGGCCGGTGGTGGCACCGTAGCTGATGGAGCCCGATGAGCTCGTGCCGTCGCCCCAGGCGACCGTGGCCGAGTAATCGGCCGGCGGCTCGGTGCCACCCGGGTCGCTGAACGTGGCCAGCGCCTGGCTGACGGAAGTGGCGCCTTCGACGGCGTTGATCGTCAATCCGCCGCTGAGCGCCACCGGCACGTCGGCGACGGCGGACTGGCTCGCCACGGTGACCGTGGGCGCCGCGTCGTGCGCGATGAGCACCTGCACGCTCTTGGTTCCCTCTTCGGCGTAGACGTGGCTCCCGCTGACGGTGAACACGCCATTGGCGTCGGGACCGTTGATCGCGCCGGGCGAAGCCGAGCCGTCGCCCCAGAGGATCGTCGCGCCGTAATCGGCCGGCGTTTCCGCTCCGCCGGGATCTCTGAAGGTAGCCACGGATTGCGGCGACGATACCTGACCTTCGGACGCCGAGAACGTGTAGCCGCCGGTCGCGGCGGGCGAAGGGTCGGCGACGTTGATCAGCACGCTGGCCGAGATGTCGGAGGCCGTGCCGTGATGGATCGTGACGATGGCCTGGTAAGATTGCCCGAGACGGTTTTCCTCGGCATAGGTGTGCGTACCGTTGACGGTGAAGATCCGTTTCAAGTCGTCGAAGCCGACGGTTCCGTTGCCGGTCAACGGCGTCGTGCCGTCGCCCCAGTTGATCGTGGCGGTATAGTTGGCGGCTGGCTCGTTTCCGCCGGGGTCGGTGAAGCTGATCAGCGGGCCCACGGTCGACGGGATTCCCTCGACCATGTTCAAGGGCAAGCCGCCCACCGGGGCCAGCGGCGTGTCGGCGACTTGCGCCGTACTGGCCGCCGTGGCGACGGCGGCATTGTCGTGGCCGAGGGCGACGTCGATCGTGAATTGGCCCTCCGAGGCGTAGAGGTGGGCCCCAGTGACGGTGAACCTGCCGTTCGCGTCGACACTGATCGTGCCCTGCGTGGTCGCGCCATCGCCCCAGGCGACGGACGCTGCGTAATCGTTGAGCACCTCGGCGGCCGCGGCAGGAGTGGCGCCGCCCGGGTCAGTGAATGTGGCGAGCACCTGGCTGGCCGCGACGGCACCCTCGGTGGCGGTGAACGTGAAGCCGCCCGTCGGCGTAACGGGCGGATCGATGACATTGGCGAAAGCGCTCACCGTGACGTCGGCGGCCGTGTCGTGATGGAGAGTCACGGTCATCTGCTCGGTGCCCTCGTTGGCGTAGAGATGGCTACCGCTGACGGTGAACGTGCCGTTGGCCTGGGTGATGGTCCCGGCGCTGGTGCCGCCGTCGCCCCAGGAGATGGTGGCCGAATAGTCGGAGATCGCGTCGGCGCCCGCGGGGTCCGTGAACGTGGCCACCGCCTGGGGGCTGGAGGCCGCGCCTTCGGTGGCCGTGATTGTCATCGCGGCGCCGCTGTTCACGCTCGGATCAATGATTTTCGGCGTGGAGGTCGCCGTGACGTTGGACGCGAAATCGTGGTGGATGATCACGCTGATCGGGTTGGCCGGCGTGTCGACCGCGTAAAGATGGCTCCCCTGGACGGTGAACGTATTGTCGGCCCCGAGCGTGATGTCACCCGGCGCGGAGTTGGTCGTCGTGCCGTCGCCCCAAAGGATTGTCGCGCTATAATCCGTGATTTGTTCGGGGCCGGCCGGGTCGACGAAAGTGGCCACCGTTTGGGGCGAGGATGCCGTGCCTTCCGTGGCCAAAAAAGTGAAACCCCCGTTCGCGACCGGCGTCGCGTCGGCGACGACGCCCAGGCTGGGTACAGTGACGGCGGCGAGTGAGTCGTGCGTGATCGCCACGCTGATCGGGTATTGCCTTTCCTCGGCGTACTGGTGGGCGCCGGTGACGTTCCACTGGCCAGTGCCCGAATTGAAGACCACCGTGCCGATGGTAATGTCGGGAGCGATGGAGGTGCCGTCGCCCCAGTTGATCGCGGCCGTGTAGTCCGACGGCGTTTCATTGCCGCCGGGGTCGGTGAACGTGGCCACGGTCCCAAACGCGGACAAGGCGCCTTCGGTCGCGGTGAACGTCGCGCCGCCGGTGGCCGCGATGGGCACGTCGACGATCGAAGCCGGAACGGTCGCCGTGGCGGCGGGGGTGAATGGGTGCTGGATCGTGACCGTGGCCGAGGGCGACCCCTCTTCGGAATAGTTGTGGCTGCCGCTGACGGTGAGCGTGCCGTCACCGGCGGTGGTTACCGTGCCCGCCGAGACCGAGCCGTCGCCCCAGGCGATCGTGGCCGTGTAGGCCGAGGGCGCTTCGTTGCCGCCGGGGTCGGTGAACGTGGCGACCAAACCGTTGAACATGGCGCCTTCCGAACTGCTGATCGAAAGCGGGATGACGCTCAAGGGAAGGCCGCTCACCGTGCTCGTGCTCGTGTTGCTGGCCAGAATTCCGCCGATCTGGAACGTGTCGCCGGCGCCGGGCGCCGCGCTCAAGGCCGAAGCGAGCGTCAAGGTATGGGTCGAAGCCGTGTAGCCGCTGATCTTGCTCCATTGGCCAGACAAAGCCCCGGAGGTGAACAGAACGTAATCATTCACGTAGGCGCCGTCGATGCCCGACAAAGTGCCGCCGCCGGCCGAGAACGTCGTCGACGTGGCACCGGCGTTTACGGAGGCCAACGGGACGATTCCCGGCTCGTTTTGCCCCGTCAGTGTGAGCGTGTAATTGCCCTCCTCGGCATACGTGTGGCTGCCGCTGACGAGGTACGTGCCGCCGGAGAAGTTGATCGTCCCCTGCGAACTCGTACCGTCGCCCCAGGCGATCGTCGCCTGGTAGTTGCTTTGCGGCTCATTCGCGGCAGGCTGCGTGAACGAGCCGACTTGTCCGTTGAACACACCCTTTTCCACCGGGTTGATGGCAAGCGCCGTGACGCTCAAGGGAGCATAGGCCACGCCGGCCGTGACCGTGGCGGTGGCCGTCGGACCGCCGATGACGAAACTATCTCCCGAGGCGGGCGCCTGGCTGAAGCCGCCCGCGGCAAATGTGAACGTGCCCGCGCCCGTGTAGCCGATGATTTGCGCCGATTGACCCTTTAAAGCCCCGGTGGTGAATTGCGCGTATTCGTTCAAGTAGAATCCGTCGATCGGCGACAGCCCGGCGGTGAAGGCCGTGAACGACGTCGCCGATGTCCCAACATTCACCGTGCCCTGGGCCGCGGCCGGAGTGTCCTGGATCGAGAGCGTGAGCGCGGTATTGGCTTCTTCGGCGTAGGTGTGGCTGCCGCTGACGGTGAACACACCCGTGTTAGACGTGATCGTCCCGGAAGTGATCGTGCCGTCGCCCCAGGCGATCGTGGCCTGGTAATCGGCGGGGGCCTCGTTGCCGCCGGGATCGGTGAACGTGCCGATCACCTGGTTGACCAGCGTACCCTCGGTGGTGTTGATCGGGTGCGAGGTAATCAACACGGGCAGGTCGATGACGTTGATCGTGCTGGTAATCGTGGTCGACAGCCCCCCCTTGTCTTCAACCACGATGGTGACCGCGTGAGGGCCCTCCTCGGAGTAGGCAACGTTGTTGCTGGCGATGATATTGAATTCCTCGACGCCGGCGACGAACCCGGCGGGGACGAGCGTGCCCTGGCTGGTGTGCGTGGCGCCGTTGCCGTCGTCCCAGGTGACCGTGGCGAGGTAGTCCGAAGGGTCGCCGTCGCTGCCGGGGTCGGTGAACGCGCCCACGACCGTGTTGGCGAGGGCTTGCCCCTCAGTGGCCGCCACCGACGTGGGGACGGCCGTCAGCGGCGCGTCGGTGATCAGGATCTGCGTGTCTTGGGTGGTATCCTGGGAGGCCGTTGGGAGGATTTCGAACGTGTCGCCGATGCCTGGGGTCGCGGAAAAACCGTCGACGAACGTGAACTCATCGAAAAAGCCGACGTAGCCGCTGATTTGCCGCTGCTGGCCGAGCAGTGGTCCGGAGGTGAACTTGACGTAGTCGCCCACGTAGGTGCCGTTGACGTTCGATAGCGTGCCGGAGTTGGCATCGAAGATGGTGGGGGAGATACCGAGGAACACCGACCCGTTGGCAATCGGTACGTCGGCGGGCGTCTTGTCGGAAACGATCATGTTCAGGAAGTTGTTCGACTCGCCTTCGGGCAGCGCGGTGGAATAGGCGTGCGTGCCGATCACGGTGAACGTGCCGTTGCCGACCGAGGAGACCGTGAGCTTGTTCGCGGGCGTGGTGCCCGAGGTTTTGCTGGTGCGGCCATCGCCCCAGTCGACTTCGACCGAGAAGTCGGCGGGGTCCGTATCGCCGTCGAGGTCGACGAACGAGCCGACGACGCCGCTGTACAGGCCTTCGACGGCCTGGTAGTTGAGAAAGGGAATGTAGACGCCGGTAGTGGTGACCGCTTGGGGCGGACCGTCGACGTGCGCCCATTCCTGCTGAACATCGTAGTTGTTCGACGCCGGAGGAATCGACGGAGGATTCGGAAAAGGGTCGCTCATCCTGAAAAGCGGAGCGACGTAGACGGCCTTGTCGGCGATTTCGTTCTCGCCGAAGGTTCCCATGTCGGACCATCCCGCCTGGGGAATTGGGTCGGTGATGGCCTCGGAGATTTCATGCGACGCGACCGGCGTGAGCGTATCGAAGGGTTCGTTCGCGGGCGCCGGCACATAGCTACCCAGATCGGTGTTCGGCGACGCCGGGTAGGGCATGACCGCGTAGTAGAAGGTGTTGTTCGACGAGTCGGTGAAGTCGAAGTGGTAGCCCAAAAACCCGGTGATGCTGTTCTCGCCAAACGCGGTGACTTCCGTGTTGGGGGGGGCAAAGACGTAGTAGAGCGTGTTGCCGTCGGGCGCCGGAATGTCGCCCTTCAGAAACTCGCTTTCGAGCATCGCCTGGATGTCGCTGTCGTCCAGGACACCGTAGCCGCCCGGTGTGTTTTTCGGGTTGCCGGGAACCTGGATACCGTTGAAATCGTTTCCGATGAACGAGCCGTGGCCGATGATCTGCGCCGTTTCCCCCGGGACGGGAACGATTTGCCCGGTGTTGTTCACCTGGGCATTGACACTGAAAGGAGTGAGCAACTGGTCGATGTACGCGCTCTTGGTGAAGAAATTGAAGAACTGGTCCATGTATTGCTGCTGCGCCTGCAGCGCGGGGTCGGAGTCCCAGGGGCTATAATAGACCCCCTCGACCTTGACGTTGGTCAGCAAGGGACCGCCGTTGTACTGCATGGTTTCCGGGCCGGGAGCGGCCAGGAGCGCGCGGCGTTCCAGCGACTCGAATTGCCTGCCTTGGGTCTTGGAACGCCTGCCGGCGCGGGCCTCCCGGCGCCCGGCGCGCTTGGACCTGGGCGACCGTTCATTTCGTTTGCCTCTCCACCAACCGGCTGACATTTTTAGCCACCTTGTCTGCACAAGGTCCCCAAGTTGCGCGATTGCCACCATTTACACGGATAGGAACGAGTATAAAAGCCGGCTACAACGGCCGCAACATTTTTCTCGAAATTGAGTCAAGGGAGGGATCCAGGAAGTAATGACGGTTTCGAGAAAGTGGATGTGGGGATGCGCAGGGGATACGGAGGAGATCAGGGGAGAAAGCCCGGCGTTTGCGGGACTTCACGTGGCCATCATTGAGAGATTTTGCCTGGTGCGATGCCCCCGCTAGATGGCGA
>Ga0307373_10014698_pt1 | contig 10727 bp, 10 predicted proteins | sample OX2MG_FD_202534 | JGI IMG/M metagenome (GOLD analysis project Ga0307373, IMG submission 202534) | Soil microbial communities from Risofladan, Vaasa, Finland - OX-2 | ecosystem: Environmental > Terrestrial > Soil > Coastal area > Acid sulfate soil | place: Finland: Risofladan, Vaasa | collected...
CGGGTTCGGCAGCCGCCTCGACCGTTGCCGCCCAGGCCCACGTGATCTTCGCCCTGGTCGCCGCGGGGGTCTGCGTCGCCGGTCCGGTGGTGGCCGTGGCCCGGCGGCGGCCCGGCGGCGGCCCGGGCGACCGGTCGGCCCGGCGACGCGCCCTCGGGGTCGGCGCCGTCCTCGGGGTCGTCCTGTGGCTGCCGACCGTGGTCGACCAGGCGTTCGGACGGCCCGGGAACCTGACGGTGCTGTGGGAGGGGGCCCGCGGCCGCGGCGGGACCCTCGGCCTCACCCTCGCGCTGCGGGGCTACGGGGCGGCCACCGCCCCGGTCGCCTCGTGGATGCACCGCCTGCCCACCGACGGTGCCCCGGCCCTCTTCTCCATCTACGCCACGGTGTTCGACGCGGCCGCCTGGCAGGGGGCGGCCACCCTGGTCCTAGTGGCCGTCGTGGCCGTCGTGGCCGGCCGCACGGGCCGGATGCGGCTGGCCGCGGCGGGGTGGATCGCGCTGGTGGCCGGGACGGCCGCGGTGGCCACCATGGCCGCCGTCCCCCGGTCGGACTTCCTCGAGGTCGGCTACGTGTCCGTCGTCTACTGGCCCGCGGGCATGCTGGCCTGGGCGGTGCTGGTGGCCGGCGCCGTGGAGCTGGCGCGTGCCGCGGCCGCCCGGTCGGGGCATCGGGCCCGCGTGCCCACCTGGGCGGCCGGGACCGTCGTCGCGGTCGTGGTCCTCGGGTCGGTCGCCCTGGCCGTCGTCGACGTCGGCGGCGTGCCCGACGGCCGGACCGTCGGCGGGGGACCGTCGGCGGCGACCGTCGTGCGGCGGTCGACCGGTGCAGTGGCGGCCGTGGCCCCGCACCGGCCGTTCCTGCTCGTGCTGGTCGGTCCGGATCCCCGGACGCAGCTCCCCGCGTACCTGGGCCTCGGCTATGCACTGGCCGCACGTGGTCTGCCGGTCCGGCTTCCCCCCGAGCTGGCCGCCGGCGTCGCCGCCCGCTACGGCGCCGCGCCCGGGATGGCGACGGTCGCCGTCACGGTCGACCGCGACCTCCGCCCGACCGTCCGGGTGACGGCGGGGTCAGCCCTCGTGCGGCGGCGCCACGTGTGACTGGAGGCGGGCGAGCGCCCGCTGCAGCTCGCCGTCCCGGTCCCGCCGGGCGGCGTCGGCATCGGCCAGCTGGACCCCGGTCGGCGCCCCCGCCCCGTGGCGCAGCAGCCGGTCGGCCTCGACGGCGAACGCCAGGCCCCGCAGTGCGCCCGCCGCCGTCGTGGCCGAACCCCCGGCCGCCGGGTCGGGGGAGGTGGACCCGGCGCGGTCAAGGGCGGCTGCCGCCCGCTCCGCCTGGACGGCCACCGCACCGCGCAGCTCGGCATCGTCGGAGGTGGCCGAGGGCGAAAGCAGTGCGTCGCGGGCCAGCCGGGCGTCGCTCAGCGCCGGCAACGCCCGGCGGCGCCATGCGTCGGCCGCCGCCTTCTTCGTGCGCGACCGGTAGAGCAGGATCACGCCGAGGATGGCGAGGACGAGGACGACGACCAGTGCGATCAGGCCCCAGGGCGTCGACGACGTGGGGACCGTCGTGATCGGCGACGTCGTGGTCGTGGTGGACGGGCGGGTCGTGGTGGTCGTCGACGAGGTGGAGGTCGTGGTGGTCGGCACCGTGGTGGTGGTCGCCGGGGGGAGGGTCGTGGTCGTGGTGGTCGGCACCGTGGTGGTGGTCGCCGGGGGGAGGGTCGTGGTCGTGGCCACCAGGACCGCGGTTCCCCCGGGGAGGGGGCCGGCGCCGGCGGGCGCGGACGTCGACGCCAGCAGCCAGGCGCCGGTGAGGGCGGCGGCGAGCGCCACGCGCCCGGCCCGGACGCGCCGCCGGTGGCCCCGGGCGTCGGGGTTCACGTGCCCGTCCGTCCGTAGTCGTCCTCGAGGCGGACGATGTCGTCCTCCCCGAAGTAGTCGCCGTGCTGGACCTCGACGAAGACGACCGGCGCGTCCGAGGCGTTCTCGATGCGGTGGTCGGTGCCCACCGGGACGTCCACCGCGTCGCCGGCCACCACCACGCGCCGCTCGCCGTCGAGGGTCACCACCGCGGTCCCGTGGACGATGAACCAGTGCTCCGACCGGCGGGCGTGGCGCTGGTAGCTGAGCCGCTTGCCCGGAAGGACCTCGATCCGCTTGACCTTGAACGTCGGCTCGTCGTCGAGCACCGTGTAGCTGCCCCAGGGGCGACGGTCGGTCTCCTGGCCCGCGGCGTTGCGCGTCACCTCGGTCACGACGCACGCTCCGCGGCCCGCACGGCGTTGCGCAGCAGCATGGCCCGGGTCATCGGGCCCACACCGCCGATCCTCGGGGTGATCCACCCTGCCACCTCGGCCACCCCTTCGTCGACGTCCGACAGCAGCTTCCTCCCCTCCCACGACGTACCGGCGCCGACCACCGCGGCCCCCGGCTTGATCATGTCGGCCGTCACCAGGCCGGCCCGGCCGGCGGCGGCGACGACCACGTCACCCTGGCGGACCAGACCGGCCAGGTCCTCCACCCCGGTGTGGACGACCGTCACGGCCGCGTTGCAACCGGGGCGCTTCAGGGCCAGCAGGAGCGCCAGCGGTCGCCCGATGGTCAGGCCCCGGCCGATCACCACCACGTGCTTTCCCTCGACGGGCACGTCGTTGGCGTGGAGGAGTTCGACGATGCCGGCCGGCGTGCACGGCAGCGGGCCGTTGGCGCCCATCACGAGCCGACCGAGGTTCACGGGATGCAGCCCGTCGACGTCCTTCTCGGGATCGACGGCCAGGAGGGTCCGCTCCTCGTCGAGCCCGGCGGGCAGCGGGAGCTGCACGAGGTAGGCGTGGACGGCCGGGTCGGCGTTGAACCGGGCGACCACCGCGTCGAGCTCCTCCTGGGACACGTCGGCCGGCAGGTGCTCGTGGGCGGACGTGATGCCCACCTCGGCGCAGTCCGCGTGCTTCATGGCCACGTAGCGGGCGCTCGGGCCGTCGTCGCCCACCAGGATCGTCCCGAGGCCCACCGTGACCCCGGCGCTCCGGAGCCGGGCCACGCGGTCGGTCACCTCGGCGCGCACCCGTGCGGCGAGCAGCTCGCCGTCCAGCACGGTCGCCGTCATGTTCTCTCCCTCACAGCTGGTCCCATCGCTCGTGCGTGCTGTCGGCGGGCACCGCCCGCCGGTCGTGGCGGGGCCCGGCGGCGGCGCGGCTCAGTGCCGGAAGTGGCGTTCCCCGCCCGCCATGACCATAGCGATCCCGGCCTCGTCCGCTGCGGCAATCACCACGTCGTCCCGAATCGACCCGCCGGGCTGGACGACGGCGGCGACCCCGGCGTCGGCCAGCACCGCCAGCCCGTCCGGGAACGGGAAGAACGCGTCCGATGCCGCGGCGCCGCCCCGGGCCCGCTCCCCCGCCTTGCCCACGGCGATCTCGGCGGCGACCACCCGCGACTGCTGGCCGGCGCCGATCCCGACCGCCTGGGCGCCGGTCACCACGGCGATGGCGTTGGAGGTCGTGCGCGCACACACCTTCCAGGCCACCGCCAGGTCCCGCCACTCCTCGTCGGTCGGCCGGCGCTCGGTCACCACGTCCCAGGTCGAGGGCTCGACCAGGAAGCGGTCGGCCTCCTGGACCAGCACGGTGGCCCCGAGGAACCGGTACTGGCGTGCCAGGGGCTCGGGCGCCGGGGCCGACAGCAGCCGGGTCGCCTTCCGCTTGGAGGACAGCTGTTCGAGTGCGTCGTCGTCGTAGGCGGGGGCGATGATCACGTCCGCCTGCGGTCCCGCGGCGATGGCCTCGGCCACCTGTGCGGTGACCCGGCCGCCGATGGCCACGATGCCGCCGAAGGCCGACTGCGGGTCGCACTCGAGGGCCCGCTCGTAGGCGCGTGCCAGACCGGGGTCGAGGGCCGCGCCGCACGGGTTGGCGTGCTTGATGATGGCCACGGCCCGTTCGTCCCCGCCCGACGGGAGCTCGTGCACGAGGCGCCACGCGGCGTCGGCGTCGAACACGTTGAGGTAGGAGAGCTCCTTGCCCCCGAACTGGACCACCTCGTCCCACCACGAGCGCTGCCCGGCGACCCGGTAGCGGGCACCGTGCTGGTGGGGGTTCTCGCCGTAGCGCAGCGTGGCCGCCCGCTCGAGCGTGAGGTGGATCGACTCGGGCAGGAGGACCCCCACGTCGAGGACCGCGCCCGCGGCGTCCCCGGCCCGGGACGCCTGTTCGCGTTCGTCGAGCCACGCCACGATGGCCGCGTCGTAGCCGGCCGTGTGGGCGAAGGCCTGACGGGCCAGTCGGCGCCGGGTGCCGAGCGAGATCGCCCCGTCGGTGCGGAGCTCCTCGAGCACCGGCCGGTAGTCGGCGGGGTCGACCAGGACGGCGACGTGGTCGTGGTTCTTGGCCGCGGCCCGGACCATGGTGGGACCGCCGACATCGATGAGCTCGATCGACGGGTCCGACGAGAACGGGTAGAGGTTGCACACCACGAGGTCGATGAGGCCGATGCCCAGCCGGTCGAGCGCATCGAGGTGGTCGGGCTTGGACCGGTCGGCCAGGATCCCGCCGTGGATCACCGGGTGGAGGGTCTTCACCCGGCCCCCCAGCATCTCGGGGGCACCCGTGAGGTCGGCGACCTCCACGTGGTCGATCCCCGCCGCCTTCAGCGCGGCCGAGGTGCCGCCGCTCGAGACGAGCTCCCAACCGAGCGCGGACAGGCCCCGCGCCAGCTCCTCGATGCCGGTCTTGTCGTAGACGGACAGCAGTGCCTTCATTCGGTGGTCTCCTCCGGTGCGTGGGGCTGGGTCGATCGTCCCCCGCCGACGGCCCGGGGCGCCAGGTCGTCGACGAAGGTGCGGATGGTGGCCGGGTAGAGCACGCGCTCGACGGCCTTGATGCGTTCGTGCAGCGTCTCCTCGGTGTCGCCCGGCAGGATCGCCACCGTGGCCTGGGCCAGGATCGGACCGGTGTCCATCTCCAGCTCGGCCACGTGGACGGTGGTGCCCGTCTCGGGGACCCCGGCCGCCAGGGCGTCGCGTACGGCGTGCCACCCCGGGAACGCCGGGAGCAGCGCCGGGTGGGTGTTCAGGATGCGCCCGGGGAAGGCGTCGTGGACCGGCTGGTCCAGGACCGTCCCGAAGCCCGCCATGACCACGACGTCGACGCCCACCGCCACCAGGGCCTCGGCCACGGCCCGCGTGTAGGCACCGCGGTCGAATCCGGCGCCGAAGCCGCCGTACCCGCGCCGGTCGACGAGGACGGCCGGGATCCCGGACCCCGAAGCCACGTCGAGGGCCCGGCACGGGCGGTCGGCGGCGACCAGCCGGACGGGGAGGTCGGCGCCCAGGATCGCCTCGAGGATGGTGCCGCTCCCCGAGACCAGCACGCCGATCCCGACGGGCGACGACTCGGCAGCTGGTGTCGATCCGGGGGCCACGGGCGCACGCTACCAGCGCCCTCGGGGGCGGGGTCCCGGGCGCGGGCCCGGTCCCGGCCCTGTTCCCCTCCCTGGCGGCGGTCCCGGCGGCGGGACCCTCCGGACGGGAACGGTGGTCAGTTCGGGAGTCGCCGTCGACACCGGGGCGAGGTGCCCGGGCGATGCGTCCCGTTCGGCCTGCCCGCCGAACAGGGACCGACATCGCCCGGTCCCCCCTGCCCCGGGGACTGCCCCTCGTGAAGATGCATCGGCTCGCGCGTGGCGTAACCAAAGGGTTCCGGGGACGCTGAAACGATCTTGCAACCAACGACCCGAATGGGTGGGACCATCGTCCCGAGTGGCTACAGGCCCGGTCCCGGCATGCCGAGGGGGCCCGTCACCGGACCGGCGGGCCTCAAGTCCACCGGATGCCCGAGCGAGGCGAGTGCGGCTCCGTCGAACGCCTCGAGCGTGGCCAGCACCAGGTCGCAGAAGCCCCACCGGGGCGAGTCGAGGGCGGCGGGCTCGGGAACGGCCACCACCCGCATCCGGGCGGCCTTGGCCGAGATCGCACCGTTGAACGAGTCCTCGAAGGCGAGGCACGCCGTGGGGTCGACGCCGAGTTTGGCCGCCGTCGACAGGTAGGCGCCGGGGTGGGGCTTGCCGAGCGGCTCCCACTCGGCGGAGTGCCATGCCGCCATCGACGACGACAGCCCGAGCCTGTCGAGCGCGGCCTCGATGACCACGGCGTACGAGCCGGAGCAGACGGCCATCGGGATCGACCGGTCGCGGCAGAGGTCGACCACGGCCAGGGCGCCGGGCATCGGCTGCCCCTCGGCCTCGACGAGCTCCGCCACGCGGGCGGTGACCACCCGTTCGACCTCGACGGGCGCCATCCCCTGCCACGGCCGGCGCTCGAACCAGTGGCGCACCGCGTCGTCGATGCGCAGGCCCATGGTCTGGCGCGTCTCGGACTCGGTCAGCTCGACCCCGAGCGTGGCGAAGACCTCCATCTCGGCCCGGCGCCAGAACGGCTCCGAGTCCACCAGCAGGCCGTCGAGGTCGAACACGACCGCGCCCACCGGGCGCCCCGAGAGCGCGTCGGCGGACGGGACCCCCGTCATCGGGGACGGCGGGCCCGACGTGGCCGTCAGCCCAGCTTCCGGACGACGTCGACCATGGCCTCGCCGGCTTCGGTCGGGTTGAGGGCCACCGTGACCCCGGCGGAGGAGAGCGCGTCCATCTTGGCCTGTGCCGTTCCCTTCGACCCCGAGATGATGGCGCCGGCATGGCCCATCTTCCGGCCGGGGGGCGCGGTGACCCCGGCGACGTAGGAGACGACCGGCTTGGTGACGGACGAGGCGATGAACTCGGCGGCCTCCTCCTCGGCGGAGCCCCCGATCTCGCCGATCATCATGATGGCGCGGGTGTCGGGATCGGCCTCGAACGCGGTCAGGCAGTCGATGAAGCTCGTACCGGGCACCGGGTCGCCGCCGATTCCCACGCACGTGGTCTGGCCGACGCCCTGCTGGCTCAGCTCGTGCAGCGCCTGGTAGGTGAGGGTGCCCGAACGGCTGACGATCCCGACGGGTCCGCCGGCCATGGCGATGTCGCCCGAGGTGATCCCGATGTTGCACTTGCCGGGCGAGATGATGCCGGGGCAGTTCGGGCCGAGGAGCCGGGTCCCCGGATAGTCCCGCACGAGCCGGTTGTAGGCCAGCGCCTCGTCCTGGGCCGGGATCCCCTCGGTGATGCACACCACGAACGGCACGCCGGCCGCGGCCGCCTCCACGATGGCATCGGCGGCGAACTTGGGCGGCACCGAGATGAACGAGGCGTTGGCCCCGGTCGCCTCGACGGCCTCGGCCACGGTGGCGAACACCGGGATGCCCTCGATCTCCTCGCCGCCCCGGTTCGGGTTGGTGCCGGCGACCACCTGGGTGCCGTAGGCCCGGTTGCGGAGCCCGTGGTACAGGCCCTGGCTGGTGGGGCTGATGCCCTGCACCACGACCTTGGTGTTCTCGTCTACGAAGATGCTCACGACTGGCCTCCAGCAAGGGCGACCGCCCGGCGGGCGGCATCGAGCATGGTCGGCTCGGCGACCAGGCGATCGGACAGGTGCGCGGCCAGGATGTCCCGGCCGGCCACGGCATTGGTGCCGTCGAGCCGGAGCACGATCGGCGAGCTGATCTCCACGCGGTCGAGGGCCTCGAGCACACCCTTGGCCACCTCGTCGACCCGGGTGATGCCACCGAAGATGTTCACGAAGATCGACTTGACAGCAGGGTCGGAGTTGATGACCTCGAGGGCCGCCGCCATGACGTCGGCATTGGCGCCGCCGCCGATGTCCAGGAAGTTGGCCGCCGAGCCGCCGCACTGGTTCACCACGTCGAGCGTGCTCATGGCCAGGCCGGCGCCGTTGGCGATGATCCCCACCGAGCCGGACAGTCCGATGTAGTTGAGGCCGCGCTCCTTGGCACGGGTCTCGCGCTCGTCCTCGACGTCGCTGCCCGCGAACTCCTCCCACTCGGGATGGCGGTAGGCGGCGTTGTCGTCGAGGGTGACCTTGGCGTCGAGCGCGTGCACCCGGCCCTCGGGGGTGAGGATGAGCGGGTTGATCTCGGCCAGGTCGCAGTCGCCCTCGGTGTAGCAGGTGTAGAGCTTCACCAGCAGCTCGGCGGCCTGCGTGCGCGCCTCCTCGTCCAGGTTGGCCCGGGCCACCCACTCGGCGGCCGCCTCGAGGCTCAGCCCGTCGACCGGGTCGATGCGGACGATGGCGATGGCGTCGGGGTTGGTGACGGCCACCTCCTCGATCTCCACGCCGCCCTCGGCCGACAGCATGCCGAGGTGCTTCTTGGCACTCCGGTCCAGGGTGAAGCTGGCGTAGTACTCCTTGGCGATGTCCGAGGCGTGCTCGACCCACAGCCGCTGGACCACGTGACCCTTGATGTCGAGGCCGAGGATGTTGCCGGCGTGCAGCCGCACCTCGTCGACGTCGTTGGCGAGCTGGACACCGCCGGCCTTGCCGCGGCCGCCGACCTTGACCTGCGCCTTGACGACGACGGGATACCCCGACGCCTCGGCCTGGGCGACGGCCTCGTCCACGGTGTCGGCCACCCCTCCCTTGGAGATGGGGATGCCGTACCGGGCGAAGTACTGCTTACCCTGGTATTCGAAGAGATCCACCGGATCCGTTCCTCTCTGCCTGCGTGGCTGGTTCTGGTTGGGACTGACTGGGACTGCGGCTCCTGCGGTGACCGCCGCCGGGCGGGCACGCGGGCAGCGGGTGCGGGATGTGCGGGTGCGGATTCCCTGCGGGACGGTGCCACCCGCGGGACCGGGATCAGGCGACTGCTCCGCCCTCCCCGTCCTCCCGCTCGTCGAGCGCCTCGCCCAGCCAGGCACCGATGGCGGGAAGGGGCGCACCGGGTGTGAAGACCTCGGCCACGCCCATCTCCTTCAGCACCGGGATGTCCGACTCGGGGATGATCCCGCCCACGAGGACGAGCACGTCGCCACGTCCCTGGTCGCGGAGGCCCTCGATCACCCGGGGGACCAGGGTCAGGTGGGCACCCGAGAGCAGCGACAGCCCCACGGCGTCGGCGTCCTCCTGGATGACCGCCTGCACGACCTGGTCGGCGGTCTGGTGGAGGCCGGTGTAGATGACCTCGAACCCGGCGTCGCGGAGGGCCCGGGCGATGACTTTCGCGCCGCGGTCGTGCCCGTCCAGGCCCGGCTTGGCGACTACCACTCGATAAGGGCGCTTCACGGCGGCAGATACTAGGCGCTGGCGGGCCGTCCGGCCCATCCGGGACCTGTCGGGGTGGCCGATCGTCCACCCGGCGGGCGTCGAGGCCCTACCCTGGGGGTGCCCCACTCCCCACCGGGAGTCCTGTTCCGACACCACCGCGGGAGCGACCCGACCATCCATGAGGACGCAGTGACGACGCCGGCCGAGGCCGTGGACCGACCCGACGACCGCCCCGCCACGCCCGCCCGTCCCCCCGAATCTCTGGTGCACGGACTCCTCCGGCTGGCCCGGCCCCGCCAGTGGGTGAAGAACCTCCTGGTCTTCGTGGCACCGGGCGCGGCCGGTGTGCTCTTCCACGGCAGCGTCCTGTGGCACGCGGCCGCAGCCTTCGGCATCTTCTGCCTGGCGGCCACCGGCACCTACTACCTCAACGACACCATCGACGCCGCCGCCGACCGGGAGCACCCGACCAAGCGGAACCGGCCGGTGGCGGCCGGCGTGGTCCCCGCACCCCTGGCCATCACCGTCGGGCTGGTCCTGCTCGGTGGGTCCGTCGGGCTGGCCGCCCTGCTCGCCGGGTGGCACCTCGTCGCGGTCATGGGTTCCTACGCCGTGGTCCAGCTCGCCTACTCGTTCGGCCTGAAGAACGAGCCGATCCTGGATCTGGCGTGCGTGAGTGCCGGGTTCATCCTGCGCGCCGTGGCCGGCGGCGTGGCCACGTCGGTCGCCCTGTCCAACTGGTTCCTGATCGTCGTGTCGTTCGGTTCGCTGCTCGTCGTCACCGGCAAGCGCTCGGGGGAGAAGCGCCTCCTGGCCGCGGACCGGGCCGACGACGCCGCCATACGCCAGACGCTCGGCCTCTACTCCTCCTCGTTCCTGACCACGGTCCGGACCCTGTCTGCCGCCGTCACCGTCAGCGCCTACTGCCTGTGGGCCTTCGAGCGGGCCACCCAGGTCCACCCGGGCCGCCACCCGATCTGGTTCCAGCTCACCATCATCCCCTTCGTCATCGCCCTCCTCCACGTGCTGCGCCTGCTCGACTCGGGCGAAGGTGCGGCACCCGAGGAGCTGGCCCTGCACGACCGCCGCCTGCAGATCTACGGGGCTTGCTGGGTGGCCCTGTTCGCCATCGGGGTGTACGCGGGATGACCGCGCCCCGCACCCGCCGGGAGGTGCTCACCGGATGGGGACGGACCGCACCGTCGGCGGCCGACGTGCTCCACGCCGTGCACCCGTCGCTGGTCGACGTGGCCGTGTCCGCGGCCGACGTCGCGGCCGGTGCACACCGGGGACGCGGCCTGATCGCCCGCGGCATGGGCCGCAGCTACGGCGACGCCGCGCAGAACGCCGGTGGCACGGTGGTCGACGCCACCTGGCTCGACGCCGTCCACGCGGTCGACCTCGCCGCCGGCCGGATCACGGTCGGGGGCGGCATCAGCCTCCAGACGTTGATGGAGCGCTTCGTGCCGCTCGGCTGGTTCGTGCCCGTGACGCCCGGGACCCGCCTGGTGTCGGTGGGCGGGGCCGTCGCTGCCGACATCCACGGCAAGAACCACCACGTCGACGGGAGCTTCTGC
>Ga0307373_10014699_pt1 | contig 10727 bp, 8 predicted proteins | sample OX2MG_FD_202534 | JGI IMG/M metagenome (GOLD analysis project Ga0307373, IMG submission 202534) | Soil microbial communities from Risofladan, Vaasa, Finland - OX-2 | ecosystem: Environmental > Terrestrial > Soil > Coastal area > Acid sulfate soil | place: Finland: Risofladan, Vaasa | collected...
GAAGTCCTTCACTGCCTCAAGGCTGACGGCGTGGTGGTTGTGGTCCCATGTGCCGGGAACGGCGTTCGTGGTGACAACCGCCCCGACGTTCGAGCAAGTCCGTGCCGTCCTCTGGCGGGAGATTGGGAGGGCGCATCGGAAGGGGAACCTCTTAGGCAGGGTGAACCAGACTGAGTGGTTCATCGGTGAGGAACTTGTAGCGTTCGGTCGCAAGCCTTCGGACGATGCTCCAACGGCCTTTCAGGGCATCCATGCGGAATACGTCCTGGTGATCCTGGATGAGGCGTGTGGGATCGAGCGGGACCTGTGGATGGCGGCTGGAAGTCTGGCGGCGAATGACAAGTCCCGGATCTTGGCGATTGGCAACCCGGACGATCCGGGGTCTCACTTCGCCCAGGTGTGCAAGCCTGACTCCGGGTGGAACATCATCCAGATCGGATATCAGGACTCGCCCAACTTCACCGGAGAGGTGATCTCGGCGGGACTCACCCCGCTTCTGATCGGCCCGACGTATGTGGAAGAGATGCGCCATGACGTTGGGGAAGGCTCGGCCCCGTGGGTTGCGAAGGTTCTGGGGGAGTTCCCAGAGGACGCCGACGACGGGGTCGTGAGCCTGTCTTCTCTCAGGAAGTGCATGAGGCCGGATCAGGAGCACGCGCCGGAGGATCTCTTCCCGGTTGAGTTGGGATGGGACGTTGGGGCGGGTGGAGACAAGTCCGTCGTGAGGGAGCGTTTGGGAGTCAAGGCCGGGAGGGTCTGGTATCCCAAGGGTTCGGACACGATGGCTCAATGCGGGGACGTGATCCGCATTCTGGAAGAGACCGGAGCGACCTCAATCAAGATCGACTCGATTGGGATTGGACACGGCGCGGCGGATCGGATGGAAGAGCTTCGCAGGGAAGGCGCGCACAAGGCCAGGGTGATCCGGGTGAACGTCGGGGAGGCGTCCACCAAGCCTCACAGGTTCCCGAGGTTGAGGGATCAGGTGTGGTGGGAAGTTGGCCGGATGCTCTGCCAAGACCAAGGATGGGACCTGTCCGAGATCGACGACGCGACCGTGGCCCAGTTGACGGCTCCGAAGTACGCGCTGGACTCGTCTGGGCGGATCAAGGTCGAGCCGAAGGCTGACACGAGAGCCAGGATCGGGAGATCCCCAGACGACGCAGACGCTCTCCTGTTGGCGTTCTACACAGCCAAGGGTCAGGGCGCGGCGTTCCTGGAGGCGTGGGGGAAGGAGCTTGAGGCAAGCCGTCTCAAGGCCGAGATGAACCCGAGCGCGCCGGAACTGAAGCACCTTCCCAGATTCCAAGACTACCGGCAGCCGGATCTTCGGAAGAGTTGCAAGCACCGGTTCCTGGAAGGCGTCTGTCTTAACTGCGGCGGTCACGAGGAGAGCTGATGTCCACCACCTTGACCGTTGTGCGCGACCCCAAGACGGGGCGCTTCCAGCGGTCGGAGGACGCTCAGGCCAAGGCCCTGGAGGACCAAGCTCTCAAGAAGGCGCTGGGAGCGGTTGCCAAGGCGTTCCTGACGGGCAACGCGGCGGTGATGCAGCCTGCCTCGACAGGAGGGCCACAGAAGCCCGGAACGTCCTGGAGCAACCAGGGTGGCACGTCCTCGGCTCTGATCGCCAGGGTGACGCAGAACCTCGCCCAGTCCTTTGGGAGAGCGCCGGAAGACCTAGAGCTGGCACTGGCCGAGCAAGGTCTTTCGTGGGGTCCACCGTTCCCGCCAGGGCGGCCACTCGATCCGTTCTGGGGATACCGCCGACCTCCCCGCATGTGGGACTTCGCGGTTGGCGAGAACGTCCAGCTAACCCCAAGGTGGGACCGGACCTCGTTCCAGACGATCAAGGCGGTCTACGACGCCTACGACGTGGCGCAGATCGTGGTGCGGCACCTGATCAACGACGTGCGGTCCTTGAAGTACTCGTTCGTCGCTCCTGAAGGGGTGACGGAGGACGTGTCGGCGGACATCGAGCAGGTCCGCGAGTTCTTCAAGATGCCCGACAAGCGCCAACCCTTCAGGCAATGGCTGGCCGAGTGGCTGCAAGACGTGCTCCGCTACGATGCGGGGTCGCTCTACATTCGCCGGAACGAAGCGGGCGAGCCGATCGCGCTGGAGGTCGTGGACGGTACGACGCTGATCCCGTTGATCGACTTCTACGGTCGGGTCGCGGCGGATGAGGACGACAACGACGCGACTCCGGGAGATGACCTGTTCCCGGCCAACGTGACCCCGGCGTTCCTCCAGATCATCGAAGGTCTGCCTTGGGTGTGGCTGACCTCAGACGACATCCTCTACCAGCCGTGGAACCCGCTGCCCAACTCGCAGTATGGCTTGAGTCCGCTTGAGTCGGTCCTGATCTCGGCCAACACTGACCTCCGCTTCCAGTGGCACTTCCTCCAGTACTTCACCGAGGGGAGTTTGCCAGCGGGGTTCATGGAGGCTCCGCCCGATCAGTCCGACCCGGACTCTCTCGCAGAGTGGCAGGAGACTTGGGACGCGATCATGCTGGGCGACCAAGCTCAGTTGAGGCAGATCCGATTCGTGCCGTCGGGGAGCAAGTTCACTCCAGCCAAGAACTCGGACTTCGACGACAAGTTCCCGCTGTACCTCATGAGACGGGTGTGCGCGGCCTACGGAGTGACCCCGAACGACCTGGGCTTCACGGAGAACGTGAACCGGGCGACGGGCGACACCCAGGTGGACGTGCAGTTCCGGGTCGGGATCGTCCCACTCCTGAGATACGTCGAGGACGTGATCAACCTCTTCATCGCCCAGCACCTCAATCTGAGGGCTTGCATCTCGATCGACGACGGGCGAGAGGTTGAGGACCGGCTGGTCACGGCTCAGGCGAACCAGATCTACATCAACACCGGAGTCAAGAGCGGCGACGAAGTGAGGGCGGAACTCGGCCTGCCGATCGACAAGGCTCGCCCGATGCCGCGCTACATCATGTCTCCGAAGGGTGGCACGGCTCAACCCGTGATCACGCTTGACGCCGCAGCGGGGAAGGTGGACCCGGAGACCTACGGCCCAGACCCGAGCCAGAAAGAGCCTCCAAAGCCGCCCGAGCCCCCAACCCCTCCGGGGATGATCGCTCAGGGATCGCCGCCCAACGAGCCGGACGGATCGCCAGTCGAGCCACCGGGGAATCCTGGGCCGGATGATGAGGACGCGGTCAAGTCGGCTTACCAGGTGATCGACGCGCTGCTGGACCGCTTGGGAGTGTCCAAGGATGGCTCTGGGCCGGGTGTCACGGGTGGCACTATGAGCACTGGCGGACCTTTGGACATCGGAGCGCCGGACAACACCGGAGGTCCGGGAGTCACCAGGGGATTTTCCAACGCGAGCACGATCACGGGTGGGATCTCCGTCGATACGGACATCCAAGGGGTCGATCTTCTCGGGCCGAAGGTCAAGGAAGACGACGACGAGGACGATGAGGACGCAGCGAAGGCCCTCCTGATCCGTCAGTGGCGCGAGAACGCCAAGAACCGGCTCCGCAAGGGGTTGAGGCCGCGCCGGTTCGACGACGCGCCCAGTGAGTTGCAGGACGCGATCTGGGCCAAGCTGGAGTCGGCCTCAAGCATGGAAGAGGTGGACCGGGCGTTCAAGGAGACTACCCCAAACCCAAAAGGACGCCCTGGCCCGTGGGGGCATCTTGAGCAGGAACTCACAGACTACTGGGAAGGGCCGATCGCCCTAGCTGTGGCTGCGGGGATCGTCCCGTTGGCCGTAGCCACGGCATGGTTGCATCAAAGAGAAGCACTGGCCGGGATGTCTCAGACACCCGAAGCCTTCGCGGAAGCTCTCAGCCTGAACGACGAGCCGCTGAAGCGAACCCTGACGGACCTCTACTCGGACTCGTGGCTTCCAGGAGCCAAGGACGCGGTGTCCCAGGTGGCTCACAAGCCTGACCTGGCGGGCACTCAAGCCGTGGACGCCGTGGACTGGCCCAAGTGGACGCCGGGGGATGTTCCGAGCCAGGAGAGCTTGCAGGGGACCGGCTTCGAGTCGATGCTGGCCCAGGTTGACACATGGCTGAGCGAGATCGACGCCACCACCAAGCGGCAGATCGCTCAAGCCTTGCAAGACGGGATCGACGAGGGGCTGGGAGCGAAGCAGGTCGGGCAGAAGATCGACGCGGTGCTGCACGACCCGAAGCGGGCGCAGGTGATCGCCAGAACGGAAGTCAACCGGTGCATGTCCCAGGCGAGCATCGAGACCTACCGGCAGCACGGGATAGCTCAGTTCGACATCGTGACGGCTTGGGACCCATGCCCGCTCTGCATAGCCAACAAGGACAGCGGGCCGCACCCGATCACAGACGTGGCGGCGATTCCACCTTCTCACGTAAATTGCCGGTGCGTACCAGTCCCTGCCCTCCACCCTTCGCAGGACGAAGCCGACCAGCCTACCGCGCCTGGAGCGCAGACCATCTCTGAAGCCGTGAGCAATGTGCCGCTGGGGTTTGTCGGCGACGTGGACCAGACCTCAACTCGAAACGCGGTCGGGCAGTCCGTCTCGCAGACCACTGGAGGTGCCTGAGATCAAGATCGGAGTCGATATCGACGGCACGGCGGATGTAGACCCGCAGGTCATGCAGTCGCTCATGAGCGCACTCATGGCCGCTGGGCACCAGGTGATCATCTTGACCGGGTGCTCTTCCAAGGAGCCGACTCAGCAGGACTTCGATGAGAAGGCTCAGTACCTGGAGAGCATCGGCCAGGGTGACTGCTGGGATGAGATGGTGGTCTTTGGCGACCCGCCCCACAAGGCCAAGAGCAAGTGGGTGAAGAAGAATGGCGTTGATCTGCTGTTCGAGAACTCGGCGTCCAACGCGAAGCTGGCGAGCAAGTACTGCCCGGTGTTCGTCTGCTGGAACTCGCTGACCGACTGATGAGCGCCAAGCGAACTCTGCTGAGGCGTGCGCTCAAAGAGGCGGGATGGCGCGGAGCCAAGCCCAAGAAGCGTCAACGCGGGTTGTCGCCGGAAGAAGCTGTTCGGATGGCGGCGGTGATCATCCGGGCGCGAGAGATCGTCGCCCAGAGGAGGCCAGACCTTGTGTGATAGCTGCCTCTGTGGGCGTCCAGAAGACGACCACGACGACCCGCGTTCGATCACGCGCTCTCAGTTGCAAGATGCTGCCGACCATGCCGGGACGGACGTTCCGGGGGTGGTCGCCAACATGATGCGGAGCATCGCCGGGGGATCGGCTACCAAGGCGGCCTATGCGGGCTGCCAGGTGATCAAGTCGGACTCGGAGCGGCGCTACACCCTGGGGTTGTCCTATCCATCCAACCGGCCCGATGTCGGGAAGGCGGCAGACGGATACCGGGACTTCGCGGGGACTCAAGCGGTCGAAGAGGCAGCGTGGGCCTTCATGCGGAAGGGTGCCGGGGTGGGATTGGCTCACCGGGACGGGACGGATGGGCACGGGGTTGTGGTGGAGAGCTACATCTACCGAGGGCCGGACTGGCACATCAAGGCTGCGGACGGATCGGAGCAGTTGATCAAGGCCGGAGACTGGCTGCTCGGCGTCCAGTGGGACCCGCCGACTTGGGACGCGATCAAGGCGGGCATATACAACGGATTCTCGCCGCAGGGCGGTGCTAGCCGTCGCCAACCCAGTGCTGAGGCATTGGCGAATCTGAGGAGCGCATGACGTGATGGATATTACCGAGCTGGAGACGCTCGACCCGGACAGGGTTGACGCCGTCGGAGCTGCGGCCAACGGGACGCCGTTCCTGATGTTGAAGGCGTTGGAAGAGGCCAACTGCGAGACCTGCGAGGGGTCGGGCAAGATCAAGGACGGCCACGTGGCCTGCCCGACTTGTGACGGGTCCGGGAAGGCGGCCAAGTCCGACTCGCCCGAATCTGATCAGATCGAGGAAGAGGTCACCGACGAAGCCGCCAAGTCGATCGCGGTTGGGTTCTGTGGTGAGGACACCTGCCAAGCCTGCAAGGAGCGGTTCGGGCCGATGCACGATGAACTCTTGAGCAAGGCCAAGCTGAAGGCCAAGGCTCGCCGGGCACTGTCGGACTCGGACTTCGCGTTGCCAGAGAAGCGCGAGTATCCGATCCACGACGAGAACCATGCCAGAGCTGCGCTGTCCATGCTCCACAACGCGAGTCCTGCGGAGCAGAAGAAGATCCGGGCAGCGGTGCGCCGCAGGTATCCCAACATCGCCCAAGCCAAGAAGTCGCCGGGTGTGCCGGACTTCGCCACTCAGACCCCGGTGGAGAGTGGCGAGTTCAAGGACACGGGAACGTCTGGCGGCGGAGGTTTGATGACTTCCGGGGTCGAGCGTTCGCACGAGGACCCGAGCTACTCCCTGGGTGGACAGAGCAGCTACGCGATCCCCGCCGAGGGGAAGGCGTATGCACCCGATCCGAACCCTCCGGCCCCAGGACGGCAGAATCGCCCCAGTGGAGCGGAAGCGTCCCCTACTGCGAAGGCCACGGCCAACGTCATCACCTCTTTGGTGGAGGCGATTGCGCTACTTGGAGAGCAGCGGGCGGCGAAGGCTGATGTCAAGACCGACCGGAAGCACATCTCGCTACCGAACCCCAAGGGGCAGGCCGCGACCAAGCCCAGCTCGGGACCGTGGGAAGACTACGACTCGGCCAGTCTTGAGCAGGTGGCCCAGATGCTCGCATCGTGCTCCAGGGCGCTCGATGCGATCGAGAAGAGGGAAGCGACCGAGGCGGTGAACGGCAACCAAGGGGACGTGAAGGACACGTCAGACCTCCAGATGGCAGGACATGCACTTGACGCTGCGCTGGAGGTTGTGGCGAGGTTGGCGTTCCACGAAGGGGCGGCGGGGACGCTGGAGAAGTCGGGAAGGGTTTTGTCGGCCAAGAACGAAGAGCACCTACGGGCAGCCCGCGACCACCTCAGCCACGTCCTCGCCGGCGTCGCTGATCCAAACCAGGCCGGTGATGACGCCGGCGATCCATCAGAGGAGAACGAGATCATGACCACGGTGACCAAGGAAGACCTGGCGGAGTTGATCGCCAAGAGCGCGCGTGAGGCTGCCAAGGCCGAGCGTGAGACGGAGCGCAAGGAGGCCATCAAGGCAGCCAAGAAGGCCGCCAAGAGGGCCAAGAAGAACGCCAACAACGGCGGCGACATCTCAGGGGCGCAGGAGCGTGACGAGATGAAGGGTGACATCGACGCCCAGCTCAACGGCGTGCCCGATGGTGGGCACGTTGACCCACAGTTCATCAACAAGAGCGAGAAGAAGCTTCTCAAGGCTATGGCCGACCAGCTCAAGGCATCCACCGAGACTCTCGGGCGGGTGGAGGAGCGGGTGACCAAGATGGCAGCTCGTCCGCGTCCTGGGGGACCGGTGCTCGATGGGCAACCTCGTGGGGCCTTTCCGGCCAGCGAGTCGCGCCTTCAGGGAACCGTGACCAAGGGCCAGGAAGACGCCGAACTTGAGGCGCTGACCAAGCAGATCGACGCGACCAACGACCCGGCGAAGCTGAGCGACCTGGAGCAGCGTCGGACGCTACTTCGGCTTGTGAAGGCGCACGAGTCCGGCCAGATCTGACCGCTCCCAACTCGGTCGTGCGGGTCTTCCGTGCGGCTATTCACACAAAGGATCAGACATGAGCACCTCCGGCAACATCCAGGAGATGACCGAGGAGACCCTGAGCATGCTTCGCAAGGCTCAGACTTCCGGCGTCCTGGTCTCAACTGGGGTCCAAGGCGTTGACCTGAGTGGGCTTGTCTCACTCGTTCCGGTAAACGTCCCGGCCCGAAACAACACCTCGGCGTTCCCTCGCACCATCGCGGGTGAGGGTTCTCAGACCGCCGTATGGCGGGCATTGCTGAACATCAACGCTCAGCAGGCGTCCGCTGCGGTGGGCAACGACTACGCGGGTTCCATGACCCTGTTCGACGAGCAGGACGTGTACGCACCCTATCGTCCTCTGGCGAAGGCTGGCCGAGTCACCCTTGACGCGGTGGCGGTGGCTCGCAACTACGCGGACGCGCTCGCGGTCGCTGAGTTGCAGACCCTCAACCAGCTCTTCATCGCTCAGGACATGGCGATCATCAACGGCCAGGCTTACGCCCTGCCAGCGGTGACGACTCCCACCCTGGCGACGAGCACCACTGGCGGGTCGATCGCAGCCACCACTGCGGTCTACGTCAAGGTGGCGGCTCAGTCTGGAGCCAACTACTTCGACAACGGCGGCTCGGGCATCGCTTCCGCAGCGGCCAACGTCACGACAGGAAGCGGCTCAACCAACTCGGTGACCGCATCCATCCCGGCAGTCAAGGGCGCGGCGTCGTATCAGTGGTGGGTTGGGACCTCGGGTTCCCAGTTCTACTACACGACCACAACCGTCGCCTCGGTCACCATCACCTCGGTGCCGACCGCGAACGCGGCGCTGCCGAACCTTCCCCTGCTGAACCAGACCGCTCCTCCCGCGACTCCTCCGACCGTGGACAGCTCGTACAGCACGAACTACTACAACGGAGTTGTGGCGAGCACCCTGGGCGACTACGGGGCCACTGGCCCGGTCACTCCGGGAACTGGCACCAGCTCGGGCGCGACCTTCATCGACAACGGCGGGAACGCTCCCCTGTTGAGCGGTGGCGGCGTGGACATCTTCGACAAGATCAACGACTCGATCTGGGCATCGGTCCAGCTCTCTCCGACCGCCTACATGGTCAACTCCCTACAGGGTGATGAGGTCTCCAAGCTGATCCTCAGCACCTCTTCGGCCTTGACCTTCCTGCCCCCGACTGACGCCGATGCCCGCACCAACTTGGCGGGCGGTGGCTACATCGGGCGGTACATCAACCGGGCTGCCGGTGGTGTTCCCGTTGCGATCGAGGTTCACCCTCGCGTTGCTCCTGGCACCATCATCGCTCGGACCGACCGGGTGCCGTTCCCTGGCTCCAACATCGGGACTGTCTTCGAGGTCCGGTGCCAGTTCGACACCATGCGCTTCAACTACGCGGCCAACCTCAACCCAGGGACGCTGGGCGGTGGGCCGAGATACGATTTTGAGATAAGATCGATGGAGACGCTCGTTAACCGCTCTCCTGTGTCGATGGCAATTGTCTCAAACGTCGCGTAAAGCAAGGCGTTTCGCGCCCCTGAGCTGCGACTGACGGATTGGCGGCGGCTGGTGGTATGATTAAGAACATGAAAGTGTGTTCTGCGTGCCACCAGCCAAAGCCGATCTCGAAGTTCTACATCCAGACTATTTCATCGGATGGGCATGCGGCGATCTGTCGCAAGTGCGCTCGGGCCGAGACGGGCCGCCGCGGCGAAGCGATAGGGAAGCGCTGTCCGCGGTGCGGACGTGCAGAGCCGGAAGTGACGTTCGGGCGCAATCGGCGTCGCGGCGATGGCCGGGCGGTCTACTGCGCTTCCTGTACCCGCTTGTATGCCAACACCTACTACGCGGCCAAGTCCCACGATTGCATCGTCTCGAAGGCGTACGGGCTGAAGCGCGGTCAGTACGCCGAGATGCTGGAGGCCCAAGGCGGCGTTTGCGCGATCTGCGGGCAGCCCGAGGCGCAGAAGTTCGCGGGTAAGCTCAAGCGGCTGTCGGTCGACCACGATCACCAGACCGGACGGGCGCGGGCCTTGCTCTGTTCTGCCTGCAACGCGATTATCGGCTACGGCCAAGACGACAAGGCCCGGCTCCAAAAGGCAATCGCCTACTTGGAGGCGCACGGCCTATGAACTAAGGAGGGATGACATGGCGCGTATTCACCACACCGAAGTTGGGTATGAGGACCGATGGGTTCTGGACCCGGCAGTCGGCGCGGTCAAGCGAAGGGAAGACATCCTCAAGCCATCCGGGGTTGAGAGGATCGTCCACCAGGGCGAGACCTACGACCGGAACGATGAGCTGAGCTTCGACGTGCCGGATGCGGTCGGGGCCTACTTCGTGAGGATGCCCGGCTGGCACTACGGCGACTCGCCGTTTGCTCCCGAGGTTGAGGCTGCTCCGAAGCCCAAGGCTGCTCCGAAGCCCAAGGGCTGAACATGGCCGTCACCCCCTACGCGCCGACTCCCTTTGCCATCCCGGCTGCAAACCCGGCGATGGGCGGCGCAGGGGTCCCCTATCCATATCTGTCGGTATCGGAGTACGGCTTCGCGCCGACCGCTATGGACGTGCAGAGCCTGCTTCCAACGGGGAGCAGCCAGGACAACCTCCAGTCCTTGGCGGACACGATCCAACGAGCTTCGGCATGGATGGACCGGTTCTGTTTCGGGGCTGACATGGCAGCGAAGGGCGCTTCTCTCTGCGCGACCACTTCGGTCGAGACGGACATGATCAAGGTTCTGGGCGGGGAGATGCGGCTGATCTGCGACTACAAGCCGGTCATCCAAGTTAACGGCGTGGACATCGGCTACTCGATGAGCAACCTGTCGAGCATCGGGGCGCAGTTGGCGGGGCAGATCAGGATTGGGCGGCGCACGATCTACGTCCCCTTGGGATCTGGCAACATCTTCTCGCCAGTCCTCGGGACGCTCACCGGCCCGCTGCCGATCCAAAGCGGCGGGTCTGTGATCGCCGTGTGGTCCTACGTGAACGGCTACCCGCACACCTACCTGACCGAGCCGATTACGGCAGGTGCGACCTCGTGCGTGGTGGCTCCGACCGATGGAGGGACGGGGTTGCTGGGGATCATCGACGGAGTGACCCAGATGACGATAAGGGACGGGTCCAAGACAGAGCGGTTCACG
>Ga0307373_10014700_pt1 | contig 10726 bp, 12 predicted proteins | sample OX2MG_FD_202534 | JGI IMG/M metagenome (GOLD analysis project Ga0307373, IMG submission 202534) | Soil microbial communities from Risofladan, Vaasa, Finland - OX-2 | ecosystem: Environmental > Terrestrial > Soil > Coastal area > Acid sulfate soil | place: Finland: Risofladan, Vaasa | collected...
TCCCTAACCGACCGAGCCCCACCGGGTACTGTTGGCAACAGGCCCTCATGATCCCACCCTGGCCCGAGTGAGGAAGCGGGCGCGATCTCCGGGGCTAGACGTTTCGTTTTGGGACAGTATGTCCTAGAACTTAGAGAACTACTCATTCTCCAGGGCCGATGCGCTTACGCACATTTTGTCCGTAAGATTGGCCTCAGTGAGCGACAGCGGCGAGGCGCGGGTACGGGTGGCGATCACCGGAATGGGTTTGGTCACCCCCATCGGCACCGGAATTGATGCAGTCTGGGAGAGCCTCGTCCAGGGTCGATCCGGGATCGACACCATCACCCAATTCGACGCCTCGGCGTACCCCACCCGTATCGCCGGCGAGGTGCGCGACTTCAACCCCGAGCTCTACATGGACCGCAAGACCGCCCGCCACGTGGCCCGCTACTGTCGTCTGGGACTGGCCGCGGCGCGGATGGCGCTGGCCGACTCCGGGCTCAAGCCGGAGGAGATGGGCCCGGACGACGTCGGGGTGGTGGTGAGCTCCGGTGCCGGAGGTATGGAGGAGATCGAGCGAGGTCACCAGGTGCTGATCGACCGCGGGATCGGCCGGATCAGCCCCTTCATGGTGCCGATGATGATCACCGATATCGCGTCCGGCCTGATCGCCATCGAGCTTCGCTGCGGTGGGCCTAACTACGCCGTGGTCAGTGCCTGCGCTTCCAGTGGACACGCCCTGGGTGACGCGGCCGAGGTGATCCGCCGGGGCGACGCCATCGCCATGATCGCGGGTGGCGCGGAGGCGGCCATAACCCCTTTGCTGATGGGTGCCTTCTGTCAGTTGGGAGCGATGAGCAAGCGCAACGACGATCCGGCTGGCTCCTCCCGCCCGTTCGATCTGAGCAGGGATGGATTCATCATGGGCGAGGGATCAGTGATCATGGTCTTGGAGGAGATGGAGCACGCCCGGGCCCGCGGAGCCCGGATCTGGGCGGAGCTTTTGGGCTGCGGCTCGACCGCCGACATGTACCACTTCACCGCGCCGGATCCGCGAGGCAACGGCGCCGCCCGAGCCATGCAGAAGGTCATGCGCAAGGCCGGGATCTCCCCTGAAGACGTGGACTACGTCAACGCCCATGGCACCTCCACCCCGCTGGGCGACACGGCCGAGACGCTGGCGATCAAGCAGGCGCTCGGGGACCGGGCCAGCCAGATCCCTATCAGCTCCACCAAGTCGATGAGCGGCCATTTGCTGGGGGCCGCCGGAGCGCTGGAGGCTGCCGCCTGCGTGCTGGCCATCGCCCGCGACGTGGTGCCGCCGACCATCAACCTCGAACGCCCCGACCCCAACTGCGACCTGGACTACGTGCCCAACCAGGCGCGGCCGGCGCACATCGACATCGCACTTTCCAACTCTTTCGGCTTCGGCGGGCACAACGCGTGCGTGGCGCTGGGCCGAGTTGCGGCCTAGCCAGAACCAGGAGATCAGACCTTGAGCGAACCATCCGCCGCCGACTCCGCCGAGACAAACCTCGACTTCGCGGAAATGCAGAAACTGGCCGCCGACATCCTGGGAGTGGAGCCGGACCAGGTCCAGTTGGACGTCAGCTTCGCCAAGGACCTGGCGGCTGACTCGCTCGACATCGTCGAGTTGATCATGGCCATCGAGGACCGGTATCAGGTCTCACTTCCCGAAGAGGAGCTGGAGCACATGAAGAAGGTGGGAGACCTCTGGACCTTCCTGTTGGCCCACCCGGCCACCGCCGAGGGATGACCGCCGCCAGCATCGCGCTCCCGCCACCTTCGATCACCCTCAGCCGACCGGTGGGGCTGCTCTTCCCCGGTCAGGGCGTCCAGCACGCGGGGATGGGCCGCCAGCTGGCCAAGGTCTCCCGCGCCGCCGACAAGATCATGACCCGGGCCCAGGATATCCTGGAGATGCCGGTGCGGCGGCTCTGCTTCGACGGACCCGACCTCGAACTCCGGCGCACCGAGAACCTGCAACCCTGCCTGATGGCCGTCTGCTGGTCCGCCTTCGAGGCTTACCGCGACCGATTCGGCCTGGAGGCGGTGGAGGTGGTGGCCGGTCACAGCATGGGCGAGATCACCGCCTGCGCTGCCGCCGAAGCCATCTCCTGGGAGGCGGCCCTGCTTCTGGTGAGGGAGCGGGGCCGGCTGATGGCGGACGCCGCCATGTCCACCCCCGGCAAGATGCTGGCGATCGTCGGACTGCTGGAGCCGGAGGTGGAGCAGATCCGGGTCACCGCCAGCTCGGCGGGAGGGCTCTGGCTGGCCAACTTCAATGCCCACGACCAGTTCATCCTGAGTGGTGAGGCGCCCGCCGTGGCTCTGGCCGAGCGGCTCGCCAACGAGGCGGGCGCCCGGCGGGTTCTGGTCTTGGAAGTTCCCCTGGCCGCCCACTCTCCCTTGATGGGCCGGGCCTCGGCCAAGCTGAGCGAGGCAGTGCGGGCGCTCCCGCTGCACGCTCCCAAGATCCCCCTGATCGGCAACGGCACCGGGTTGGCAATCAGCACCGTGCGCTCGCTGCGGGCGGAGCTAAGCGGACACCTGCTCCGACCGGTCCATTGGGCCCGCACCATGACCTCCATGCAGGCGCTCAAGGTGGGGACCGTGGTCGAGCTAGGCCCCGGCCGGGTGCTGGCCAGCCTCGCCGCTAAGCACATGCCGGGCGTGGCGACCTGGAACGCCGACGAACTCCTGGTAGAGGGCGCCGAGTAGCGTGGACCTGGACCTGTCCGGCCGCTCGGCGCTGGTCACAGGGGGCGGCAAGGGGATCGGTGCCGCCATCTCGCGCGAGCTCTCGGAGATGGGCGCCCGGGTAGTCATCAACTACCGCTCGGACCGCGCGGCCGCGGAGGCCACCGCCAGCGCCCTGGGCAGCGCGACTGTCGCTGGCGCCGACGTCGGCGACCCCGAGCAGGTGGCCAGGATGGTGAATGAGACGGGCCCTTTTGATGTGGTGGTCAACAACGCGGGACTGCTCCGGGACCGCTTGCTGCTGCGCATGTCCAGCGACGACTGGGACCAGGTGCTGCGCACCGATCTCTCCGCCGCTTTCCATGTGACCAAGGCGGCGGTGCCCCACATGTTGAAGAGCCGCTGGGGCCGGATCGTCAACATCAGCTCGATCGTGGGGCTGGGGGGCAACCCCGGTCAGGCCAACTACGCCGCCGCCAAGGCGGGCCTGGTCGGCCTAAGCAAGTCAGTTGCCAAGGAGCTGGGATCCCGCAACATCACCTGCAACGTGGTGGCTCCAGGTTACGTACACACTGAACTGACCGCCTCCTCGATTACGGAGGAGATGCTGGCCGAGCTGATCAAGATGACCCCCCTTCGCCGCCAGGGCCAGGCGGAGGAGATCGCGGCCGCCGTCGCCTTCCTCTGCAGCCCGGCGGCAGCCTTCATCACCGGCGAAGTTCTGGTGGTGGACGGTGGACTCGCTGCCTAGCCTGCTCCGCCAACTCAGCTGACTGACGGGCAGCTTGCGGGAACCCACTCCACTCAGCAGGGCTGCACCATCGGCCGGGGGCAGCACCGAAGCTTGACGACGAGCCGGCGACGCTGCTGCTTAGAAATGGGGTGAAGCGAGTGGACTCCGCTGATTTCGTCCGAATCCAGCAGGCTTTTCAAGCTGCCGCCGATGCCCAGGACGTGGCTCCGCTCGAGGCCGTACTCGACCCCGAAGTGGCCTGGGCGGCCATGACAGCAGGGCCGGGAGACTGCCATTCAAGAGAGGAAGTCCTGGAGGTCTGGCGCGCCGGGATTGCCCAGGGGATGGTGGGTCACATTGCGGAGTTCAGGGAGGTCCGCGGTCGGATACTTTTTGTACTCCGCCGGGAGAATCTTCCCCCGGGGCGGCCCGTCCTGGGCACCCACATCCTGTCAGTCCACAACGGCTTGGTCACCCAGATCCAGGATTACCCCACCCCCGACGAGGCACTGCAGGCACTCGAGCCCAACCAACTCTCCGGCAACTGAGGGTCCGCTGGAGCCGGGCAGCCGTCGGTTACATCTCGGGGTGGTCGTAGACGGTGCTGAGCCGCGCCCCGGCTCAGGAGGGGAGCAGCTGGGCGCGGAGTTGAAGGAGCGGCTAGCGGAGCTGGGCTACGCCGGCTGGACCGGTGGTCCGTCCGATCCTCCCGTGTGGGCGGTGTGGTCTGCTCTATCCGCGCGCTGGGACCGTCGGATCACCCTGTTCGACCTCTATCAGTAGGAGGCGACGGCCCGGGGAGTCCCGGTGTCCGATCTGCCCCGTGAGGATCGTGCCCGCATGGCGGCCCAGGTGTGGGCGGTGCAGTTCCCAGGCCCGGGTGTCGCCACCAGCTGGACCCGCTCGGCGGAGCCGGTGGTGATGGTCCCCTACGACCCGACCTGGTCCACCGCGTACGCGGATTGGGAACAGCGCCTCCGCCAAGCGCTCGGGCCTGCCACCCAGCGCTTGGACCACGTCGGATCGACATCGGTACCGGGCCTGGGGGCCAAGCCCGTGATCGATAATCAGATCAGCGTCCCGGAGCTGGAGGACGAAGCGATGTACGAGGGACAGCTTGCGTCGGTGGGGCTTGCGCTGCGTACCCGCGACAGCCTGCACCGGTTCTTCTGTCCACCGCCGACCAGTCCTCGCACGGTGCACCTCCACGTCTGTCAGACCGGCAGCAACTGGGAGCGTGAACACCTGCTCTTTCGTGACTACCTGCGGACGCATCCCGAGGTCCGCCAAGGCTACCGGACGCTGAAGCAGAAGCTGGCCACGATCTGGCGAGAGGACCGCCCCGCCGACACCGACGCGAAGACCACCTTCATTCTCGATGCAGCTCGCGACGCCGAGGTATGGGTCGCCGCCACCGGCTGGCAATCTGCCTGACGCCTCGGCCACGGACAGAGCCCTGGACGCTACGGTTAACCGGTGTCCCAGACAGCACATGAATCGCGGCCCGAGACAACTGTCGCGACCGGGTACCGGCAGTGGCCGGCCCATCCTGCGCTCCGGGACTTCGTCCAGTGTGTATGGACCAATGCAGTTGGGGACCAAGCAGCGCCGCCCCATGACCGGGTGCTGCCCGACGGCTGCATGGACATCGTCTGGGATGGCATATCGGTTTTTGTGGCTGGACCAGACACCGGACCTGTGTCTCTGGCGGACCGCCCGGACACGGTGTACTCCGGGGTTCGGTTCCGTACCGGACGAGCCCACCAATTTCTCGGGGTCCCGGCCTGGGAGCTGGTGGATCAACGGGTCCCCATGCGGGAGCTGGGCAGCCCCGGATCTTGGGGGCGACTGATTGCCGATCTGCAGTCCGCGCCCTCGGCAGAGGCGGCAGCGCTAATCCTGGAGAACGATCTGGTGGCGCCTCTGGCGACCACCGGCAAGCCGGATCCGGTGGTCGACGCCCTGGTCGCTCACCTCGGCGGCGCCCCCGGGATCCCAGCGGATCCTCTCACCACCAAGGTGGCGGAGATCAGCCGACGCATCGGGGTGAGCGAACGAGAGCTGCTGCGCCGCTGTCGCGCGGCGATCGGCTACGGCCCTAAGACGCTCGATCGGATCCTGCGACTTCAGCGGGCCCGGTCGCGCTCCCGCACCTCCTCCACGCTGGCCGAACTGGCGGTCGATGCCGGCTATGCGGACCAGTCCCACCTGGCGCGCGAGTGCCGACGGCTAGCGGGACTGACTCCGTCCGATTTGTTCAAGCCAGGAGCTACGCCGCCGGCGTAGCTTGGTCGCCATGGAAGCGTCGTTCACGGCGGGTCGCAACTTCATCTACCGGCAGGGCCGAGTCGTCGAGCGCCGACTGTTCGCCGCCCTCTACGAAGATGCCCCGGCCGAGGGGGTCATCGAGGCGCTGCGCGCCTACCGGAATCAAGACGGCGGATTCGGCCACGGGTTGGAGCCCGATAAGCGTTGCCCGGCGAGCCTGCCGATCGACGTCGAGATGGCGTTTCAGGCGATGGCCGCTGCGGGCGAAGTCGACGCGGAGATGGCCCAGAAGGCGTGCGACTACCTGGCCCGTGTGGCGGCCAGCTCGGCCTGTAGCGGAGCGGTTCCGGCGGCGATGCCGGTGATCGAGGGATATCCCCGGGCGGAGCACTGGACTGCGTGGACCTACGAGCCCGGGCTCAACCCCACCGCCGGGCTGGTCGGGCTCCTCTACCAGCTGGGGGTGGCGCACCCGTGGGTATCCGAGGGCGCGCAATACTGCTGGGCTCAGCTCGAGTCGGGAAGTTTTCCCGCCGGCGCGCACGGCATGTCGGAGGCCCTGATCTTCCTTGGGCAAAGTCCGGACCGGGACCGCGCCGGCCGTCTGCACGACGCGGTGGCGGCTCACCTGCCCACCGTGGAGCTGTACCACGGCGACCCCGACGCCACCGGCTACGGCCTTACCCCGCTGCACTTTGCGCCGACTCCGATCAGTCCCTGGCGCACCCTGTTTTCGGACTCGCAGATCGAGGGCCATCTCGACCGGCTGGAGCGCGACCAGCAGCCGGACGGCGGTTGGCCAATCACCTGGGACCCGCCGAGCGAAGCGGCCATCTGGGAATGGCGGGGATTCGAGACCCTCCGGGCCCTCAACGCCCTGGTCGCGTACGGACGGCTGAAGCCCACGGAGTAGGTCAGCTCAGCGCCTCGCCGAACTGCGTGAGCAGCGGCCCGAACTTCTCCTCGGACACCACAAAGCTGCTGACCTGGGCCGGTGCTGGCCCCCGTTTGAGCAACGTCAGGAACTCCGCCACGGCCAGAGGTGGCCCCTCGACCAGGACCTCTACTTCACCGGTCGAAAGGTTGCGCACCCAGCCTCGCAGCCCGAGGCGCTGCCCGTGGTGGATCGCAAACATGCGGAATCCGACCATCTGCACAAGGCCCGCAATCAGACAGCGACGCCTGATGTCATAGGGGACCGCCGACGCCCTCCCGCGGCTCATTTCCGAGCCGACCCTACTTGGGGACGGTGCGGCCCGCCTCTTCTTGACGCGCCAGCATGAAGAGCAGGTCGGAGAGTCGGTTCAGGTACCGGAGCACCTCGGAATTCTCGAGATCACCCTGGCGCTGCAGAGTCACGGCTCGGCGCTCCGCCCGGCGGACCAAGGTGCGCCCCAGGTCGATCGCAGCCGCCCCCGGACTGCCACCCGGAATCACGAAGCCCTCGGGGAGCCCGATCGTCTCCTCCAGGTGGTGGACCTCGACCTCCAGGGCGTCGGCGGCCGCCGCCTGGAGGGTCGGAAAGTGGGCCTCCAGCTTGCCGCGCTGGCCCTTGCCGGTCGCCAGCTCCGCCCCCACCGTGAAGCACTCCCGCTGCAGCTCCAGAATCCGCCCCTGCACCGCCTGATTCGTACAGAGAGAGCGGGCCAGCCCCAAGGCGGAGATGGCCTCGTCCAGAGCTCCATAGGCCTCCGTCCGCTGGTCATCCTTGGCGACCCTGCCTCCGTAGAGCAGGCTGGTCTCGCCCTGGTCGCCGCCCTTGGTGACGATGCTGGAGGGCATCCTCAGCCGCCGACCGCGACCGGGAGCTCACCGTGACCGGCGGCCCGCTCCTCTTCCACCTTCTTGGTGGCGGCGATCGCCGCTGTGGTGGCGTCCCCGACCGCGGTCGTCACCTGGCGCGTCAGCTGGGACCGAACGTCTCCGGCGGCATAGATGCCGGCCACCGAGGTCATCATGTTGGCGTCGGTCAGGTAGTACCCCTGGCTGTCGTGGTCTGCGTGGACGGAGAGAAGGCCGGTGTTGGGTAAGAAGCCCACGAAGATGAAGACCCCGCCTACCTGCAGATTCTCCTGATCTCCGCTGGGCAGGTGCCGAAGCTGGAGTCTCTCAACCCGACCGTCGGCGCCAACGATCTCCTCCACCACCCGGTCCAGCAGGAAGTCGACGCGCCCGTTCTGTCGGGCACGCTCCACCAGCAGCGGTTGGGCCCGGAACTCCTCGCGCCGGTGTACCACCGTCACCTGGCTGGCGTATCTGGTGAGGAAGGTGGCCTCCTCGATGGCGGCGTCCCCACCGCCGATGACGGCCAGGTGCTGGCCCTTGAAGAAGGCTCCGTCACACACCGCGCAGTAGGAGACGCCCCGGCCGGCGAACTCCTCCTCCCCGGGCACTTGGAGCTTCCGAGGATGGCCGCCGGCAGTGATGATCACCGCCTCCGCGAAGTAGGGGTCGCCCTCCTCCAGCTCGATCCGCTTCAGCCCATCCGGTTGCGGCGTGATCGAGGTGACCCGGGCCACGACCATCTCGGCGCCGAACTTGAGAGCGTGCTTGGTCATGGTTTCGGCCAGGGCCGGTCCCTTGATCGACTCGAATCCCGGGTAGTCCTCGACGTCCTCGGTGTTGAGCAGCTCGCCCCCGGGGATCCCGGCCTCCAGCAGGACGGTTCGCTTCAACGCCCGGCCGGCATAAAGGGCGGCGGTGAGGCCTGCCGGGCCGGCGCCGACGATGGCGATCTCGTACTGGCGCTCGTTCACGGGATTCCTCAGTAGAGCCGGCCGACGGTCGAACTCAACGAAATTCTACCCGGGGCCCCGTCAACTCAAGCGCGGGTCACGGGCTGATCAGACGGCGGCTTTTACTCTGGCGTAGCCGCCCCGCACCAGGGCCGCACCCGAGACCGCGGTGCCACCGTGCTGCGAGTACTTCTTCCAGACCTCATTCCCCCCGGTCTTCCAGCTGACGCTGGGCTGGGCGAGGAGGACCGGGTCCACCCGCTTCGCGTACTTGCCCACCTTCCCGATCACCGAATCCAGGAGGGTATCCCCCAACATGTGGGGCTTCAAGCCCAAGTCGAGCAGGTGCTGGTGCTTGGCGTTGTAGTAGTGCTCCTCCCGCTCGAGCCTGGGGTTGGGAATGTGGGAGACCTTGGTCTCCAGCCCGTGCTGGGACCTGGCTGCGGTCACCAGCTCAGCCAGCTCGTTGACGCTGAACTGCTCGGTGAACTGGTTGAAGACCCGGCACTCGCTGCGGTCGGCGGGGTTCTCCAGGGCCAGGGTGATGCAGGCCATGGTGTCCCGGATATCGAGGTAGCCTCTGGTCTGACCGCCCTTGCCATACACCGTCAGCGGCTGCCCCACGGCGGCCTGGACGCAGAACCGGTTGAGGGCGGTGCCCCAAATCGAGTCGAAGTCGAACCGCGTTTGCAGGTCCGGGTGGAGCACCGTGTCGGCGGTCTCGACGCCGTAGACCACCCCCTGGTTGAGGTCGGTTGCCCGAATCCCCCAGACCCGACAGGTGAAGTGGATGTTGGCGCTGTCATGCACCTTGGAGAGGTGGTAGAAGCTACCCGGCACCTTGGGGAAGGGCAGTCGGTCCCGCCGACCGTTGTGCTCGATGTCGAGGTAACCCTCCTCGATGTCGATGTTGGGGGTGCCGTACTCCCCCATGGTGCCGAGCTTGATCAGGTGGCAGTCGGGCGCGCGATCGCGGATGGCGAAGAGCAAGTTGAGGGTGCCGGCGACGTTGTTCACCTGGGTGAAGACGGCGTGCTCCCGGTCGATCATCGAGAAGGGAGCGCTCCGCTGCTCGGCGAAGTGAACGACGGCCTGGGGCTCGAACTCGGAGAAGAGCTGGTCCAAGGCCTGATAGTCGGTGAGGTCAGCCCGCCGCCACTCGATGGTGTTGCCGGTAAGCTGCTGCCAGCGCTGGACTCGCTGCGGCATGGTTCTGATCGGCAGCAGGCTGTAGGTACCCCCCTCTTTGTCCCAGCGCCTCCGGGCCAGGTTGTCAACCGCCACCACCCGGTGACCGAGCCTTGAGAGATGCATGGCCATCGGCCAGCCGATATAGCCGTCGGCGCCCAGAACCAGGACGGTCAGGCCGCCAGCCTTTGTTGCATTGGTCAACTGTCCATCTCCCACCGGCCTAGCACCCAGCGGGCGTCAGCGGCGATCCGGCATTGGTTGCAATCACGGTCGAGACCAGTGCGGTCACCTGCTGGATGTTGCCAGAGGGACTGAGAGAGCGTCAATCGGTCTTCCCCTCCGCGGACGGATTCTAAGCGAGCGCTCAGCCATCGAGCCACCTCTGTATCTCCTGGTCGACCTGGGCGATGGGGATGGCGAACGCTCCCGTCCCGTTCTCGGCGGCGAGCGTCAGAATGCCCACGACCTGACCCTCAGGGTTGAGCATCGGACCGCCGCTGTTCCCGGGGTAGATCTTTGCGGGGATCCGGATCAGTCCGCTGTAGTCCGAAAGCTCCCCCGGCGCGGCGTTGCTGACTGTCGCGCTCTCGTCGAGCCCATTGACGTGGGAGTCGGTGACCGGCGGCTGCCCCGTGGCCCCCCGAGAGGCCAGCACCACCACCGGCTCCCCGACCGCCGGCAGCGAGGCGATGATCGGGAAGGGCTGCTCCCGGAGGCCCACGACATGGATCTCGGCCAGGTCCAACTGCGAGTCGTCGTTGATGACTTGAGCCGGGTATTCCTGCCCGGAGGCGAGCTGCACGTGAATGCTCTCGCCGTTGTGCACCACGTGGTCGTTGGTGAGGAAGTCGCCGGAATCGTCAACTGGCCAGCCGGTGCCCAGTTCCTCCGACGTGGTCCCCACCGCGACCACCATCACGATCTCCGGTAGGTCGTTGGCGGCTACCACATTTAGCAGTTGGGCCGAGTCGGTGGGGGTCGGCGTCGGGGCGCTGGCGCTCGGAGAGTCCCTCGAGCTCTGGTGGGCTGGGTGGTTGAAGCTCGACCCGAAAAAGGCCGCCCCCGAGCCGATCAGGATTCCCATGGCGACTACCAC
>Ga0307373_10014702_pt1 | contig 10726 bp, 10 predicted proteins | sample OX2MG_FD_202534 | JGI IMG/M metagenome (GOLD analysis project Ga0307373, IMG submission 202534) | Soil microbial communities from Risofladan, Vaasa, Finland - OX-2 | ecosystem: Environmental > Terrestrial > Soil > Coastal area > Acid sulfate soil | place: Finland: Risofladan, Vaasa | collected...
CAAATACCCGGGCGCCATCATCCCGGAATCATGGGCGAGGATTAATCGGAACCCTGGGCGGCCATTAATCGGAACGCATGGGCGCCATCATCTCGGAATCGATGGGCGGCTTGCCCCGGAATCAGCAGCATGACGATGCGCTGCCAGATCACCAAGGCGCGGCTTTGGCCAAACGCGACAACGCTGTCGTACGTGCCGATGAGTTTGGATCCCTGCGGAATTAGAAGAATCCGGCCCGTAACGGTATCGAAAATGTTGGCAGTTATTTGCGCGAGCACCGCGCCCGGCAGGTCGGAATTAATTCCCGTAATAAGGCTGGACGAGATCACCGTGCCGGCGAGGATCTCATAAGGCGAGGCCGGATCCTGCAGAGCGTGCTGGTTGTAGACATTGCGATCGGGCGACTCATTCAGGAAATCCAGCTTGCGCTGCTGGTCGTTCTGGTCGCGATCGAGGTTGAGGTTGAGACGGTCGCTTGGCGCCGCGGCCGTTTGAACTGGCGCGGTAGGAGCATTCCCCTGCCCTGCAGCCGCAACTGGTGTGATGTTGGCGGCACTCGCGCCTGACCCCTCCTCGCTGCGCGTCAGCTGGAAGAACACGCCCGCCTCGTGCGCTTGCCGCGCTTGTTGCGCGAGCCGCATGCGCTCGGCACGCTCAGCCTCGTCTTCAGGGTTGGGACGTAAGCTCGTGTTCGGCGCCGGCGGCGGGGTGACACCGAGCTTTTTCTCCTCATCCACGACCGGCGGTCCCAAATCCCCCGGCAGCGGCGCGCCGAGCGCCGGCGGCTTCGCCAGCTGGTCGTAGCTTTTGGGGAGACCGGACAGCGCATCGGCCATCGGCTTGCGCTCAGCGTTGTAGAGCTCCTGGTCGCTGACGCGCTGACGGAATGACGTGCCGTTGAGCGCAATCCAGGCCGCGCCGAATATGGCGATCGAAGCGATCGCGGCAATGCCGATCACGACGCGGCGCTTGAAGCGGACCACGCCTCGTGGCGGTGGCCGCAACACGAGCGATTCGGGATCGATTCCGGGCTTGGCTGGGCCGGTATTGGCTGGATCGCGGGGCGGCACTTCCGTCATCGCGGATACTCCGCAAAGCCGGCGCGGCCGTTGCCCGCATCGCTCTTCCGTACCGTGTCGGTCCGGCTGATCCGGACGATCTGTTGCGGATTCTCGCCGAGACGCAGCTCGGCGGCGGCAAAGAGCTGATCGACGATGTAGTAATCGCCGCGGACGCGATAATTGACGAGCGCATTGCCGCCATTGGCGCCGACCACGAAGAGCGGCGGTGCTTCGCCCTGGTCGATCCGCGCTGGGAACTCGATATAGACTTTCGAGCCGTCGTCGAAAGCGCGCAGCGGCCGCCACGGCGGATTGTCGCCCGTAATGGCATAGCGGAAGTGCAGATTGCCGAGCGCGACACCGGTATCGACCGGCGCCGCCGCTTCCGCCTGGGCGTTCTGTTGCTTCAGCGCGAAGAGCTGGTCTTCCGGATAGGTCCAGGACACCGCTGCCATATAGGTCTTATCGGTGCTCTCGAGATCGAGATGGTAGATGCGCCGATCGGTGGTGATGACGAGATTGGTCTTGAGCCCGGACGCGAAGGGCTTCACCAGGATATGGACCTGGCTGTTCGCGCCGGCGCCGCTGGTGGTGTTGCCGACGACCCAGCGCACCGTGTCGCCGGCCGCAATGGAGACGAGTTTCTCGCCGCGCTGCAAGGCGAGATCGCTCACCTCTTCGGGCGCGGTGTAAAGGTGATAAAGCGCTCCTTCCGTGAAGGGGAAGACCTGGATGGCGTTGATATAGCCATGGCTAGTCGGCTCTTCGAGCGCGGCCTTGTTCGCCGCGTCGACGCGCGCGGTCGGCGGAGCGGCCTCGGGTTTTGTTTTCGCCGAACGCGGCGGCTTCAGCTGCCCCGGCAGCGGCAGCGGCTCGCGAATCCGAACGACCTCGACCGGTTTCGGCGGCGCAGAGGTGATTACCGAGGGCGTGAAGGAAGCGCTATCGTAGCGAATGTTCGGCGGCGGGGTCTGGCCGGAGCAGGCGGCGAGAGCCGGAACCGAGATCGAGAGAAGCAGCAAGAAGCGGAGCGAGGAAGTCATGGGCTTTCTCCGGGATTGAGCTCGCGGGACCAGTTGAGACCGTCGACGAAAAGGCCGAGCGGGTTCTGGCGCAGCGCATCGACAGTGCGCGGCGGCTGCAGCACGACCGACGCGATGGCCGTCCAGCGCTCGGTCTTCGCAAGGCTGCCATGGTCGTAGGTCTGCTCGGTCCATTTGATCTGGAAGGAATCGTCCGACACCCGAACGACGCTTGTCACCTGAACCGAGACCGTGCGCTCGCCGACGGCTTTGAAAGGATCGTTCGTGCGCGCGAAATCGTTGAGAAACGCCGCGCCGTGATCGGTTGCATAGGCGTAAGCCTCGAGCCAGTTCTGGCGCACCACGATCGGATCGAGTGAGAGCGAGCGCACATCGGTGATGAAGCGCGCGAGAAAATACGCGATCTGCGCGTCGTCGGGCTTGTAGGGCCTGATCGCTGGGCCAACGGCCTGGACGTCGCCGAGCTTGTCGACCTCGACGACATAAGGCGTGATGCGGCTTTGGGCGCTGAGCCAGATCACGCCGCCGCCGAGGCCGAGCGCCAAGCCGAGAGAGCCAAAGGCCATGAAGCGCCAGTTCTTCGCTTGAACGCGGGCGGAACCGATGCGCTCGTCCCAGAGCTGCGCCGCTTTCTGGTATGGCGTCACCGGCTGGGGTGTCTGTCCGTAGCGCTGAATGGCGCGTTTGAAGATCATCGCGTTACTCCTTCACTCGCCCAAATCCGGGCTCGGCCCCGAGGCTGGCCGGTCGCCTTCGCGGATCGCCTGGCTCACGACGTGGCGGTAGGCACGGAAACGCTGCTCGGCTTTGAGGCGCTCAACCCAACCCGGGCCGGCGGCGGAAGTCGAAGGCGAAGGCGATCCGTTTGGCGGCGCACCAAACCCTTTGCCGCCGGTGGCGCGCCAGGCGGCGCGCCGGCCAGCGGCCGCGCTCTCGGCCAGATCCTCAGCGAGGCCACTGCCAAACGCGCTCGAACCTTGGCTGAACGCGCCGAAACCGGCGCGAGCCACACCGCCAAGGCCGGCGCCGATTCCGGCGAGGCCTTCGGCACCCGAGGTCGCCTGCGCGAGGCCGTAGGCCGTTGTGGCGCCAGAGCCGAGCGCCGTGCCGGCGCGGATAGCGGCAAGCCCACCCGAGACGCCGAGACGGGCGAGACCCATCGCGCCGGCGCCGGCGATGAAAGTCCCCGCGGCCACGGCGCCGACCGTGCCGATCACCGCGCCGGCCCCGAGCTGTGGCGCGCCCGAGACGAGGCCGGCGGCAATGCCCGGACCGAAGATGCCAAGCCCGAAGAGCGTCAAGGATGCAAGAACCAGCGACATCGCCTGCGCCAGATCGGGGGTCTGGCCTTGAAGTGCGCCGGTGAAGGAGCTGAAGAGCGTCGTGCCGATACCGACGATGACCGCGAGCACCATGACTTTGACGCCGGCCGAGACGACATTCCCCAGCACGCGCTCGGCGAGAAAAGCCGTCTTGTTCCAAAGCGCGAAGGGCACGAGCACGAAGCCGGCCAGGGTCGTCAGCTTGAACTCGATCACCGTGATGAAGAGCTGCACGGCAAGGATGAAGAAAGCGAGGATGACGACGACCCAGGCAAAGATCAGGACGGCGATCGTCACGACGTGATTGAAGAAAGAGGTGAAGCCCATCAGCGAGCCAGCCTGCTGCAGCAGCGGCCATGCAGCCTGATAGCCGGTGGCGGCGAGATGGCCGGGCTCGAGCAGGGTTTGCGGTGTGAGGCCGCTGCCGCTCGCCTGAAGGCCGAGGCTCGAGAAGGAATTGAAGATGATGGTGGCGAGATTCGAGAAGTTGTTCAGGATGAAGGCGAAGCTGCCGATATAGAGGGTCTTCTTGATCAGCCGCGCGAGGACGTTCGCCTCGCCATCGAGGGCCCAGAAGAGACCGGCGAGGGTGATATCGATACCGACGAGCACGGTGGTGAGCGAGGCAACATCGCCGCTCAAGAGACCGAAGCCGCTATCGATGTAGAGGATGAAAGTCTGGGTGAACTGATCGATGACGCCGAGATCGCCCATCGCCGGTCTCGATCCTTAGGGCTGCACCGTATAGGCGGTGTTCGAGCCGAGGAAGGTGGTAAGCGCGGTTTGCGCTTCCTCCTCGGCTTCGGCATCCCGCGCCTGCTCCAGGGCTTCCGCGCGATATTGCGTCGCCATCAAGGTCTGGATCTGGAGCTGCTGCTTGGTCGACAGCGCGAGCAGCTGGTTATTGGCCTGGAGCGCCTGTAGGTTGCCGGTCGCGCCTTGCGAAGCAGCGACCAGGCTCGACAGTGTGCCGGTATCCGTCGAGACGTTCTGCGCGATCTGGGATTGGATCGTGAGGGTTTGCTGGAAAGCGGACATCGAGTTCTGCCAACGCGAGCGCGCATCGGCGAGCAGCTGGGCGAGCGAGGTCGAGCTTCCGTATTGCTGCGGATAGAATTGCGCGAAGGCGCTCTCCGCCGCGTTCACCGTGAAGGCGATCCCCTGCGCTTGGTTGATGAGCTGGCTGATCTGCTGCAGCGGCGAGACTAGTTGATTGAGCGTCGAGAAATTGAGGCTCGCGAGATTGCGGGCCATGTTCTCCAGCATCATCGCTTCGTTCTGCAGCGACTGGAGCTGGTTATTGATCTGCTGCAGCAGCCGCGCGGCCTCGATCACGTTCTGGCTCAGGACCGAGACATCGATCACGGGCAGATCGGCTCTTGCTGGCGCCGTAACAAGCCCGGCCAAAATGCTGACGGTGGCGAGGAGAGTTGTGGCGCGGAGTGATCGTTGCTTCATGAGCGTTCCTCCGGATGTTCGGTTGTTCCGAGAAGCTCGACCGCCCAGGCGAGATCGCGGGCGCGGAGATAGCCTTCGAGGAACCCGGCGGGACCGTGTTCGGCGAGGACGCGCTCGATCAGCGCCTGGTCGGCGGCCGAGGACGCGCCGCAAAGGGCCAAGGCGATCGGCCCGAGGCCAAGCTCGAAGAGCCGATTGCCCTGACGGGATTGCAGGTAGTAATGCCGCTTCGGCGTCGCTCGGGCGACAAGCTCGATCTGCCGCGCATTGAGGCCGAAGCGCTCATAGGCTTCTTTCGCCTGCGGCTCGATCGCGCGGTCGTTCGGCAGGAAGATCCGTTGCGGGCAGCTTTCGAGGATGGCGGGCGCGATGCTGCTGCCGGCGATATCGGCCAAGGACTGGGTTGCGAACACCACCGCGACGTTCTTCTTGCGCAGGACCTTGAGCCATTCGCGGATGCGCGCGGCAAAGAGCGGATTGTCGAGATAGACCCAAGCCTCATCGAGAATGAGCAAGGTCGGCCGGCCGTCGAAGCGTTCTTCGAGACGATGAAACAGATAGGTCAGGACCGGCAGCACCAGGCTGGCGGTCTGCATCAGCCCCTCGGTCTCGAAACATTGGACATCGGCCAAAGCGAGCCGGTCCTCGGCTGCATCGAGCATGCGGCCGAAGGGACCATCGAGGGTGTAAGGCAGAAGCGCGGATTTGAGCGCGTTCGATTGCAGCAGCATCGAGAGGCCGGTCAAGGTCCGCTCGGCTCGCGGCGCAGAGGCGAGGCTCGACAGCGCCGACCAGACTGTCTCCTTTACTTCCGGGGTGACGGGAACCTTCTCATGGACCAGAAGGCCCTGGAGCCATTCCGCGGCCCAGCTGCGCTCGGCTGCATCCTCGATCGCGCTCAGCGGCTGAAAAGCGAGCGTGCCGTCGAGTTCGAGGGCATGATGCTCGCCGCCCATGGCCAGCACTGCGGCGCGCGCCGAATAGCCCTTGTCGAAGACGTAGACCTGCGATTGCGGGTAACGGCGGAACTGCAGCGCCATCAGTGCCAGCAGAACCGACTTGCCGGCGCCGGTCGGCCCGACAATCAGCATATGGCCGACATCGCCGATATGGGTCGAGACCCGGAACGGCGTCGAGCCGCTGGTCTCCGCATAAAAGAGCGGCGGGCCGTTCAAATGCTCGTTGCGCGCCGGGCCGGCCCAGACCGAGGAGAGCGGTAAGAGATGCGCGAGATTGAGGGTATGAACGATCGGCTGCCGGACATTGGCATAGGCATGACCGGGCAGGCTGCCGAGCCATGCTTCGACCGCATTGACCGATTCCCGGATGGTGGTGAAGCCGGCGCCATTGATCGCCCGCTCGATGGCGCGGACTTTATCGTCGACGCGCGCGCGATCGTCGTCGAAGACGCTGACGGTCGCGGTCAGATAGCCGAAGGCGACATGGTCGCCGCCGAGCGCCTGCAGCGCTTCATCGGCATCGGTCGCCTTGTTCGCGGCATCGGAATCGACGAGTTGGACCGGCTCGTTGTAGAGCACTTCGCGCAACAACGCGGTGATCGATTTGCGCTTGGAGAACCATTGCCGCCGCAGCCGGGTCAAGGTTCGCGTCGCCTCGGTCTTGTCGAGCGCGATGAAACGCGTGACCCAGCGATAGGGAAAGCCGAGATGATTGAGGGCATCGAGAATGCCGGGCCGGGTCAAGCTCGGGAAGCTGAGCGCGTTCAGCGTGCGAAGGTGGCGGGTACCAAGCACGGGCTCGAGCCCGCCGCTCAGGCTCTCGTCGACCAGGACGGCGTCGAGATACATCGGCGTCTCCGGCACAGCGACCGGATGGCGCCGGCTCGAGATCGTCCCATGGAGATAGGTCAGCGTCGCCGCGTCATCGAGCACCTCGAATTCCGGCATGAGAGATGAGAGGAGATCGAAGACGCGGGTTGTCTCGGCGACGAAGCCGGCGAGCTCCTGGCGCCAATCGCGTCCCTGCTCTTCGGTGGGCTTTTCGAGGAGCGCCTGCTCGGCCCGGCTGACCGGGTCGGCAGGCGGCATATATAAGAGTGTCAGGTAATAGAGATTCTCGTAATGTTCCCGCCGCTGATGGGGGCTGCGATCGTCGCCCTGACCCTCCTCGAAAGCAGCGCGGCGCTCTTCATCGACCAGCCATGACGCCGGATCGGGAAACGTCGATTCCGGATAGCCGGGCGCGGCAACGCGCTCGGCTTCGAAGAACAGCGCCCAGCCAGAGCCGAAGCGGCGCAGCACATTGTTGAGCCGCGCGCAGGTCGCGACCAGCTCGGGCTCGGTTGCGCTTTCGAGATCGGGACCGCGGAAACGGAAGCTCCGCTGAAAGCTGCCATCCTTGTTGAGCACAACACCCGGTGCGACCAAAGCGGCCCAAGGCAGATGGTCGGCAAGCCGATCTGTGCGATGCCGGTATTCCGCGAGGTTCAGCATGCGAGCCACGCCTTCTGGCGGAGGTGCCGTGTCAGCACTTCGCCGAATTGCGGATCGCGCTTCGCGGCGAACACCGCGAGCGAATGACCGACGATCCAGAGCAAGAGACCGGCGAGCCAGAGCCGCAGTCCAAGACCAAGGGCAGCGGCGACCGTGCCGTTCAGGATCGCGATCGAGCGCGGCGCGCCGCCCAAGAGGATCGGCTCGGTCAGCGAGCGGTGCAGCGGAACTTCGAAGCCTTCGATATGGCCGCTCATTAGACCAGCGCGCCGCCGCCGAAGGAGAAGAAGGACAGGAAGAAGCTCGAAGCGGCAAAGGCGATCGAGATGCCGAAGACAATCTGAATGAGCCGCCGGAAGCCGCCGGCGGTCTCGCCGAAAGCAAGGCTGAGGCCGGTGATAATGATGATGATCACCGCGACGATCTTCGCGACCGGCCCCTGGACCGAATCGAGGATCTGCTGCAGCGGCTGCTCCCACGGCATGGTCGATCCCGCCGCCTGAGCCGTCGCGATCGAGCACAACGCAAAGGTCGGGGCCAGCATGAGGGCAGAGACAAGGCGGTTCGGCTTCGGCAGGTGCATGGCTTTCTCCTTGGGTCAGAGGGCATGAAGCTTGTGCGGGACGATCTCGTTGACCGCGTAGTCGCCATCGGCATCGAGCCCGGTCACTTGGCCGATGGTCTCGATGCGGCGCGCCGTGCCGCGGCCGCGGATGAAGACCACCAGATCGATCGCTTCGGCGATGAGCCGGCGCGGCACCGTGACGACGCTTTCCTGGATGAGCTGCTCGAGGCGGTAGAGCGCCGCCCGCGCGGAATTGGCATGAACCGTAGCGATGCCGCCGGGATGGCCCGTGTTCCACGCTTTCAGCATGTCGAGCGCTTCGGCGCCGCGGACCTCGCCGACAATGATGCGATCAGGCCGAAGGCGAAGCGTCGAGCGCACCAGATCGGCCATCGAAACGACGCCCGCTTTGGTGCGCAGCGCGACGCAATCGGACGCCGCGCATTGCAGCTCGCGCGTATCCTCGATCAGGATCACCCGCTCATCGAGCTGGGCGATCTCGGCGAGAAGCGCATTGGCGAGGGTGGTCTTGCCCGAGCTGGTGCCGCCGGCGATCAGAAGATTGGCGCGTTCGGCGATCGCTTTTTTGAGGATGTCGGCGAGAACCGGCGAGAGGATGCGATCCTCGACATAATTATCGAGCGTATAGATCTTGATCGCGGGCTTACGGATCGAGAAGCACGGGGCCGACGCGACCGGCGGCAGGATGCCCTCGAAGCGCTCGGCGGTGTCGGGCAGCTCGGCGCTGACGATCGGGTTGTTGGCATGCGCCTCGACCCGGATATGCGAAGCCACCAGGCGGATGATTCGCTCGACTTCCGATGCTCCCAGTTTCTCGCCGGTCTCGACCCTACCCTCGCCCAGCCGGTCGAGGCGGAGCACGCCGTCCGGATTGACCATCACTTCGATCACCGCGGGATCGGCGAGCGCCGCTGCGATTGCCGGGCCCATGGCGGTACGGAGCATGGCGCGGCGTCGACCGCGGGTCTCGGGATGGCCATAATCGTGGCTCACCGCTGCGCCTCCGCGGTCTCGGGCGAGAGCACGTCGTCGCTGAGGCTGCGTCCCGAAGCGATACGCCGGCTCACCTGTTGCATGAAGGAATGGAAACGGTCCTGACCAATCGCGCGCGCGGCACGATCGGCTTCGGGCAGCGGCCCGGTAATGGTGAGCTGGAAGCGGATGAGGAGCGCGAGGCTCTCGGCCACCACCTGAAGATCGCGCTCGATCCTGCCTAGCTGCATCGAGAGCCGGTCGAGCCGGACCTTGAAACGTTCCTCGAGCTCGCCGGCGCCGCGCCGGTCGAGATAGGCCTGCAGTGCGTCGGTCATGATCGCGGTCTTCGACGAGCCCGGCTTCGCCGCGAGCGCCATGAGTTGCTCCGCGAGCTTGCCGTCGAGATAGAATTGATGGCGGCGCTTCATCGAAACCTCAGAAGGACGGCAGAAGATCGGGGCCGCGATGCTCGCCGGTGTTGATCGCATGGGCGTGGCTGATCGAGGCGGCACGCGCCTCTCCGATGGCGGCGCTCTCGGCCGCCACGTCGCCTTCGTCGCCCAGGTCGGGTAGATCGGAATCGCGATCCGAAGAGGCGGGCGCGGTGTCCCGCTCTGGCAGATCGGGGTGGCGCCGCTGCTGCAGCCCGCCTTCGTCTTCTGTCTCGGCTTCGCCGAACTCGCGCGCGATCTTCTGCGCGAGGCGCGCATCGGTCCCGCGATAGCGGCCGGTCCAATCGTCGGGCCGGTGGGGCGGGCGATCCTGGTAACCGGCCCAATGGAGCTCGGGCGGCGGCAGGACACGGCGGGTGAAGTTGTGATCTTCGTAATAGCGCAGCTTCTTGGCGCGGATCGGCGGCAGGCCTGACACCAGCACCAGCTCGTCGCTCGCCGGCAGCTGCATCACCTCGCCCTGCGTCAGGAGCGGCCGCGCCGTCTCCTGCCGGCTGATCATCACATGGCTGAGCCAGGGCGCGAGCCGGTGACCCGCATAGTTTCGCTGTGCGCGGCTCTCGGTTGCCGTGCCGAGCGCGTCCGAGATGCGCCGCGCCGTGCGCTCGTCGTTGGATGAGAACGCGATCCGGACATGACAATTGTCGAGGATCGAGTTGTTCTCGCCATAGGCTTTAGAGATCTGATTGAGGGATTGCGCGATGAGATAGGCGCGAATGCCGTACCCGGCCATAAAGGCCAGCCCCGTCTCGAAGAAATCCAGCCGCCCCAACGCCGGGAACTCGTCGAGCATCATCAGCAACTGGTGGCACCGGCGCTTCCCCGGATCGCCTTCGAGCCGCTCAGTCAGATGCCGGCCGATCTGGTTGAGGACCAGGCGCACCAGCGGCTTGGTTCGCGAGATGTCCGAAGGCGGGATGACCAGATAGAGCGACGCCGGCATGTTGGCATCGACCAGATCGGCAATCCGCCAATCGCAAGCCGAGGTCGTTGATGCGACGGTCGGGTCGCGGTAGAGACCGAGGAACGACATCGCCGTCGAGAGCACGCCCGAGCGCTCGTTTTCGGACTTGTTCAGCAGCTCGCGAGCCGCAGAGGCGACGACTGGATGCGGTAATGGATCATGCGGCGTGCCGAGATGGTTGGTCGCCATCATGGCGCGCAAGGTGTGCTCGAAAGATCGCCGCGGATCGGAAAGGAAGGTCGCGACCCGTGCGAGCGTCTTCTCTTTCTCCGCGTAGAGGACGTGCAGGATCGCGCCGACCAGCAGCGCGTGGCTGGTCTTTTCCCAATGGTTGCGGCGCTCGAGCGCTCCTTCCGGATCCACCAGGATGTCGGCGATGTTCTGGACATCGCGGACTTCGTTCGAGCCCTTT
>Ga0307373_10014703_pt1 | contig 10725 bp, 12 predicted proteins | sample OX2MG_FD_202534 | JGI IMG/M metagenome (GOLD analysis project Ga0307373, IMG submission 202534) | Soil microbial communities from Risofladan, Vaasa, Finland - OX-2 | ecosystem: Environmental > Terrestrial > Soil > Coastal area > Acid sulfate soil | place: Finland: Risofladan, Vaasa | collected...
GCATCGTGGCGGCGGTCGTGCGTGCGTCGAAGGAGGCCTGACATGAACGCTGCTCTGATGGTGACTCGCAGGCAATTTCTCACGTCGGGCGGTGCGCTGGTGGTCGGCTTTTCCCTTGCCGGCCCGACAAGCCGTCCTGGGGCGCGGGCGAGCCCACCTGCGCGGTGGTGCCTGCCGCCCTCGCCAACGCGATTTTCGATGCGACCGGCGTGCGCATGCGCACCGCTCCGTTCACGCCGGAGCGGGTGAAGGCGGCGCTCAAGGCGTAGGTCTTGGGGGAACCGGGAGTGGTACGCGCGCCGGCCGTTTTGCGCGCGCACCGCCGGCCGGGTTGGGCCAATGCATCGATTTTTGGTGGGTGGTACAGGGATCGAACCTGTGGCCCCTGCCGTGTGAAGGGTAAAAGCTTCTATTTATATTCAATGCCTTAGGCTATTTTTGCTATCATTTGGGACAATTTGGGGACAGTCGACTAATTTGCTCGGGTATTAGAAGGGGTCGTTGTGGCGAGCATCCTAAGACGCGGCGAGCGCTGGCAGGTAAAGATCCGACGCGACGGCTATCCCCCCGAGTCGCGCACCTTCGATCGCCGAGCCGATGCCGAGGCTTGGGCGAGGGGGCAAGAAGGCGAAATGGACCGCGGCGCTTGGCGCGACCGCTCGAGCGCGGACTCGACAACGTTTCACGCGCTCCTCATCCGATATCTGAAGGACGTGGTGCCATCCAAACGCGGCGCGGAGACCGAATCGCTGCGGATCAAGACGCTCATGCGCGATGACCTCGCACGCTACAAGTTGTCGGCGCTCTCGCCGCTCGTGCTCGCGGACTGGCGCGACCGCAGGCTCGCGGTCGGAGCCGCCGGATCAACTGTGAACCGGGAGCTAAACATCATCTCCGCAGTGATTAACTGGGCGCGGAAGGAACTCATGTTTGCCGTTGAAAACCCTGTCGGCGGCATTCGCAGGCCCGCGAACAACAAACCTCGCGACCGGCGGCTGGAGGAGGGCGAGGAGGTGCGCCTGCTGGATGCGCTGCAAAATCATTCGGGCGAAAAGCTCCGCGGCGATGGGAAGAAGTACCGGCGGGGAACGCGCAACACTTGGATCAAGCCCTTGGTGATGTTGGCACTGGAAACCGCGATGCGGCGCGGCGAACTGTTGGCGCTGCGGTGGGAGAACGTGGATCTGCGCTCGCGCGTGGCGCGTCTACCGGAGACCAAGAACGGGGAGGCGCGGGCGGTGCCGTTATCCAGTGGCGCGGTGGCTGTCCTGGAAAGTCTGCCGCGCTCGCTCCATGGTCGGGTATTCCCGGTCACGGCGGACGCGCTGAAGCGGGCATTCGAGCGGGCGGTGAAACGCGCACACATTGAGGGGTTCCATTTCCACGATTTGCGGCACGAGGCGACGACGCGTTTGGCCGAGCGGCTGCCAAATCTAATCGAACTCGCCGCCGTGACGGGCCATAAGGACCTGAAGATGTTGAAGCGCTACTATCATCCGCGCGCCGAGGACTTGGCGCGCAAGCTGGGGTAACTCAGGACGCGGGTGCGAGTTCCAGGAGCCACTCGGCGCGCTCGAGCATGGCGTCGATCTTATCGAGGCGCGCCTGGATCAATGCGGATACCGCCATGCACGTTCATAAGGCCGTGCTCGGTTAGCGAGGCGCGCTCCCGGGGGGACCGCAAGCGCGCCTTGATCTGTCCGAACCGATGGCGGGTCTCGGTGCGGAAGGCCTGCAGCTCATTGCGCAGGCTCTTCACGTGATCGAGGATCAGATTTTCGGTGCTCTCGGTCTCAAGGGCTCGTTCCTTGGCGCAAGACCTTCAGAGAGCGCATCAAGAGCGCCTCTCCGGCGCCGAATCCCCCGGGCGAGGAACCCGACACCCGCGGTCTCCGGAAAATCTATTAGCAGCAATGCTGAGCGGTGGAGGGGCAGCGAGCGCCGCATAACGCGTGGCTCGAGGAAGTTGTGTTTTCTCCGGTAGAGTGCCACTCCGAGCGCCACGCCACACCGAGGGCCGGCTTCGCAACGGCTCTCGCAGCCGCACGTGAACGCCGTGCTCGGCAGGCGAGGGGCAGGCGAAGGCGCCGGAGTCTGACAGGCGAAGCGCTTTCGCGACCCAAACGCTCGCCGCGGTAGCGACGAGGGCGAGCGCCGCGGCGATGGCAACGGTACGAAGTGCGCTGAGCGCCCAGCGCCCGAGCCGGCGCGCCATCGGCCGTGATGCGAGGGGCCTTGCGTTTGTGGCGCGGCGCCGAGGTGCCACGCTCAGGCGCTCTCGGGGATGAACGAAATCGTGCATGCCATCCTTGCTACCGGAGAAGACCTTTCACGCAACCTCGATCCGGGGCTCGTGCTCCATGAGGGTGGGTGCAGCACTTGGTGGTCGCCTTGCCACGTTCAGAACATCGTCCCCATTTCGAGGAGCACCGCCGTGTTATCTCGCGCCGCTGTCGGGGCGTGCTCCGGTGCTGGCGCGGGCGGGAGATTCCCCGAGGCTTCCCCGCGCGGGCTCTCAGCGCTCCAGAGGGTCCTCATGCTCTCGGGCCGCGCTCCGTCCGCACCGTGGGCGAGGGCGGTCTCAAGGCGCTCGCGCACCCGGTCGGACAGGCGCCCCGCGGGGAGCGAGCGCAGCCACCCGAAGAGCGCCGGGTGCTCGAGCTTCTTCACGACAAATGAGACCCTCAGGATCTGGCGTTGCTCCTTGCGGGGGACCTTGCGCATGCCTTTGGGGGTCTATTGGATCGAGAGAAGACAGTGCCGCGCGTCGCGCTCGAGCGCCTCGACAAACACAAACGGGTCGTACTTGTCCCGGGGGATGCGTAACTCGTGCGTGACTGCTTTCCCTTGCGCCATGCGAATCGCCATGGCCACGATGACCGCCTCCTCGGTCGCTTCCGGGTCGCCGACGATGGCGTATCGCTGGTTCCGTGCCTCGTTGAGCCTCTGCAGCGTTCGCGTTCGCCGCTTCTGGGCGGCGTGGTCGGCCTTCGCTGCGGGGCTCGCTTGAGCGTTCAACGCGTGCGCGTCGCCCCGAGGCCGGAAGCCGGGTGCTTGAGCGAAATCGGCGTGTTGGCTCATCGCTCTCACCCCGAAGCCGCAGCCGGGTGCCACACGCCCGCAAACGCCGCACCGAAGCGGCGCATGCCCTCGGCCACGGCAAATCGCGGATTCTCGGCAAGCTGGCACAGAGGCCAGCGCTTTTGCAGCTCGGCGAAGACGAGCTCGCCGCCGCCGCCTGCGACGATCACCCCGTCGAGCGATCGCACATAGGAACCCAGGAGCCGGGTGGCCGTGTCCACCACCTCGTCGATCACCATGCGAACGGCGAGTTCCCGCTCGGGGCGCACGTCCAGGCGCTTGCCGAAATGCCGGATCTCGCCCCTTGCGAGCGCTTCCTCGGCCTCGAGCAGGCTCACCGTGAGGTCGCGCCGGGCGATCTGCCGGACGAGATACTCCGCGGCCACGCGCACCCCCGGGCAGGTGCCCGAGGCCTTCTCAATCCAGCGTCCGTCCTGTACGAGGCAGAAATCACTCGTGAAGTAACCGACCTCGACGACACCCCAGGACTCTTGCCCCATCTGTCTGTCGGGCAAGGGCGTGCCCGCGGGCGTGAACATCGCGAGCTGGTACGGGGCGATCGATTGCGGCATGACTCTGAGGTTGATTGCCTTCACCGGCAGGTGCCGGGCGACGATCTGTTTGAGCGCGTCGCGCTGGCGAGTGAACAGGTGCGTCGGCAGGCCCATCACGAGCATGGGATCGGCGAGCGGCGCGCCGACCAGGCGCGCCGCGGAGCGCCAGGCACCGAGTAGGAGCGCCGCGTACTCGGGGCTGGAGATCCAGTGCTCGTTCAGACCCGTCACCGCCGAGCGCCGGCCCTGGAGCGTCGCGGTCTCGCCGATGAAGTAGCTTCGCCCGTCCACGTGAACGGCCTCCTGGCTCGCACGGGAGCGCTCGGCGTCATCCGAGATCTCAACGGCCGGGCAGACCACCGAAGGAAAGATTGCGCGCACCGGGGTTCCGGCCGCGTTGGTCATGGCGATCTTGACCGCCGAGTGACCGATGTCCATACCGAGGATTTGCATGGGGAACCTCCAAGCAGTTGATTTGGGAGTGCGCGTGAGCCGCCTTACTAACGGTTCGTAACGCGCCGAGGCGCAATGCCTCGCTGAGCTCGCGCACACTCGCGCTCGCTTCGGGCCAAGCATGCCGCGCCTATCTGATCGCTCAATCTCAAAAGCTCATCCAAATGATGCAGCTTTCGGCGCTCTAAGGCGCATCCCCGAGGCCTACGATCGGCCTCGTTCTCGTCGCAGGGATTGGTGCAGCGACGAACCGATTTACCCGTACCGGGACGCACCCGGAATCGACAAAGCCCAACGAGGGCTACGCAGTGCGAGCGCGACCCACACGAAGTATTTGGGCTCGGGCAAGCCTGCATCTCCACCGCATATCGCTGTCGCGACTTTTATGCGACGCGGTGGCGGCGAGAGAGTCATGAAGGATCAACACTGAGGGCAACCTTGATGCGAAAAATTCCTGCCGTAGCAAGCGGATGCACGTGGCCATCGATGCGGATGGTGACTGAGAGCGATTTGATCGCAACGAACTGCTGCCACGTGCGTGATCTGCACGGTGCGCCACCCATCGTCCGCCGCCCGCCAGGGTGCGACCGCGAGATGGAGGCGTGCTCCAGGGCAAGCGGGCGTCACCCGGGCCATGTTGGCCGGGGCGGCGCTGACATTGGTAGCGCCAGAGCCAGGCGCGATAGAAGTTGGCTCCGGATGCGAGGCTGCGCGCGAGCCAAGCCTCGCATGGCGCGAAAAAGCAACAACAACGAGCGCAGGCGCTCTGCCCTTTCCCCAGGCAGACGCCGACCGAATTTGGACGCTAAGCGACGGGGAGCAGTAACGGCCGGTCGGAGGCCGGGCAGCGGGAGCATCCGACGATAGGGCCTGCTCGTTCGCGCGCTGCCACGCGGGCGACGGGGTTGCGGGTGTTGGTTGCTACAGGAGGCATGATGAGGATTCTACAGATCAACTACGCGCTCGAGATCCGCAGGTACGAGATCGAGCCCAGTCTGAGGGCGGAGCTCGCGAAGCTCTTCGAGCGGCATAACCTCGAGCCCGTGAGAAAGCGCTGGTCCGATACGCACGTCGCGAGGAAAACCGCCTACCGGCGGTTTGTGAACACGTGCGCGGCGTTTCAACGCTTGGCGAGAATCGGGTATCGGCTTCAGCACCTGCGAAACCTCGCCGAAAAGCACATCGGTGCGCTCGTGCGCGACATGGAGTCGGCCGGCCGCGGGGCGGGGACGATCGAGAACGTCCTGAGCTACATGCGTTGGGTCGCAAAACATATCGGAAAACCGGGGCTCGTGAAGCCCGGGAAGACCTATGCGGCCAATCCGGAGTCTCTGCGCCGGAGCGGGCTCGCGCAGACCGACAAGAGCTGGGAGGGACACGGCATCGACGCGCTCAAGGTCATCGAGGAAGTGCGAGCGCTGGACAAGATCGTGGCGGCGCAGGTGGAAATCGCGTGTGCGATGGGCCTACGGGCTGAAGAAGCGATGTTGAAGCGCCCGTGGCTGGCGCTGGAGGATGCGCTGACCCGCGGAGCGGTGCGCGTGGAGTACGGGACCAAGGGCGGGCGCCCCAGGGACGTAGTGATGCATGACGTCGTGCAAATCGAAGTGCTATCCAGGGCGGTGATGCTGGCGCGCACGCCGGAGGCGACGTTGATCCCACCGAATAGAACCTTCGACCAGTGGAAGAACCATTTCTACTACGTTTGCAGGAAGTGCGGGATCAAGAAGGATACGAGCGACGGTGGACTGGGGGTCACCATTCACGGCATGAGGCACGGCTTCGTACAGCGCCTGTTCGAACACCTGACCGGCCTGCCCGCACCGATCAAGTGCGTGGATGGCGTGGAGTACGACCACGGCCAGTATTGCGCTGCAATGATTGCGGTGGTCGCGGCAGCAGGCCACTCCGATCGCTATAAAGCCGGCGCTTACCTCGGCTCGCCGCGAGCGCTGCGGCGTCTGCAGGATGCGTTGAAGAAGCAAGGCAAATTAGGAGGCCGGTAATGGTGCCGCAGATTGGCCGACTCATGCCAAACGCAGCGGAGATTGCGAGGAACCGAGCGCTCTTCCCGGAGCAGTGGACCTCGGAGAGATGGTCGCCGGAAGAGAGCAGCTTCGTTTGCGAGTTTCGGCTGAATCCCACCAGGTGGCCGCACGAGATGCTGCGCCGATGGATTCTCGCGACGAGCATGGATGACTGCGCCGAGGCGATCATTGACTGCGACGACCTGCTCGTTGCGTTTTGCCACGGCGACGATGTGAGGAGCTGCCCCATAGGCGTGTTGGCGTACGTATGGCGAGTGTGGGCGAATGACAGCGGCTGGGAAGTGCCCGGCCGGGGTCGACGCACAGTGAAGCGGGTGAATCTGGACCTGGATTACTGCTGGGTGGAGCCGCAGTTCAGAGGCCATGGCGTGGCCATCGCGCTGAAGGACGCATTCATCGATTACTGCTGCGAGTGCAGGGTGAGCGCCGACTGGAACGACGCGTTGCCGCGCGATAGGCGCATCGACCCCAAGGGAGTGCTGGTAAGCGTCCTGAACCGCTACCGGTGGGAGGGTAGAGGCGCTTTTGGAGCGTTCCTCGCGCAAACCATCGGGGGCGTGTTCGGAGAGCCGGATGAAGCGTGGTGGCCAGCGCAGAACGGCAAGCGTCCGTGGAACGTGCGAGGCGTCGATTCGCCTTGACGGCCCCGCGAGCGCTTCCATGATTGGCGTCATGCCCTTCATCGCCGGCGCCTGAGTCCGAGCGATGTCAGCAGCCCGCGCACATCGGATGCGAGGAAGCTTGGAGGCTCGCCAAGTTTCGGCGCCCCCCTCGTCCTCGTTATTGGCGATAAGCCGCAGTGCCCCGAGGGCGAGGGACGTGTGGGTCGGGACATTCACGTGTCCCTGAATGAAACGGCGGTGGCGGTGCTACGGCAAGGGCGCACTCCCATTCCGTCCGGAAACGCGCGTGGATGCTGACTTTCTGCCGATTCGATCTCGAAGGTTACCCCCAAAGTTACCCCCGCCGGGCACAGACAGCGCGAGAGTCATGCGACAGGCATCGCCTCAAGCTGCTTGGCCGATTTCGACAGACCTTTCAGGATCGAATCGAGCACGTGCTGTGGAAATCCCTTCGGCAGATCCTTCTGGACCGACGCGACGACGGCCGGCGTCGTGGCGAGAATGTCCATGATCAGCGGCTCCGCGGTCTCACCCAAGCCGCACTTTGCAGCCATCGCGTTGAAGTGTCTGCGCTGGATGTCCTTCAGCAGGTAGTGCTTGTTCTTGCTGCGCACCGACATGGCAAGCCTGGCGTTGTGCCATGAAATCCTGTTGGGCCCCTCGCCTATGATGGGCCAGATAGACAGCACATCGTAGAGCGGCGTCAGTTGAAAACGGCCCTGGCTCAGGATGCGAATGCTGAAATTTTTTGCGTGCCCGTCGGTGGCGGCAAGCATCCAGAACAGCAGCTGAGCTTTGAGCAGCCATGTCAGATCGTCGTTGCGGTTCACCGATCCTCGCAGAATTCTCGAGATGTCGAGTAAGCCAGGCCCGCCGTCGCGCTCGTATTTCATCGAGGAAGGTGTGGCAGTGGCCTGGCAGAAATCCTCCTGCACGAGGCGCAGCCAGTATTTCCCGCTTGAATGAAGCTGCCGGTCGAATCGCTCCACTACGAGCACCTTCTGCGAACCGAATCGGCCGATGTCGCAACGTGCGACAGGCATCCCGTAGGCGCGCAGAATACGCGCGCAAAGCCATTCGTTCTCCACGGACGTGCGCATGTCGGCCTGCATCCCGCCCACGAGTCCGAGCGGCAGCTTGAAAATGTGCGTCGTGGGTGTGGCACCCCGCGGCCGGCACCATTTGGCGTCGTGATGCAGGAAGGCGGTCTTTTCCTGAGCGCCCGCAATCGAAATGCGAAGGTCATCGTCCTCGGGCTGCGCCGCGAGCGAAGGTGGCGCTACGGTTTGAATCAATGCGCGCTCGACCTCAGCGTCGGAGAGCGGCGCCGCATCGATCGTTTGCACACCCTTCGGTTGCTCGTCGGGGGGGAGCAACTGCACTGCGCCGACGCAATCGCGCCCGATCGCCGCAAGGAGATCGAATGCGTTGCGCGAATCGGTGTGAAAGCGATCCTGAAGCCGTTTTCGAATGGGATCGGCATCGGGCAACAGGTTGTCGAAGTAGTATTCGACGGGCCTGCCTTTGATCGAGCCCTGGTCGAGACTGAACGGCAGCGATAGCGACAGCGGGCGCCCTTCCTCCGACTCGACCCAGTTCGAGTCGTACTGGAATTCAGTCTCGCCCCGGACCGGAATGCGCCACTCGCCGGCCAGCTTGCCGTTCACCCATACCGATAGCGCGCGCGCGCGGGATTTTCGGCCCATCGTCTACCACTCCGTCTTGGATGAGCGTTGCGTGGGCGGCCGATCCTGGATGACCAGCTCCAGGCCGAGCAGGTTGGCGAGTTCCAGGAGCCGCTCGACGGCGAGGTTGCCGGGGTTCGTTTCGATCTCGGACAGACGGTTCTGGCTGATCGCCAACTTGGCGGCCAAGGCACGTTGCGATAGCTTGGAGGCGCGTCGGCGCGCGGCGAGGATTTGTCCCAACTGGGCGCTGTGGGTCAGGATCTGTTTCATGTCTGCACGATTATCGGTATTGGCGATAAATGCATGATATCGAGCGTAGCGATAAATGTCAAATATCGCTTTTGCCGATACTTTACCGTTCCTTCCAACGGTCGCCGGCTGCCTCCGCCTTTCTGCCCAGCGCATCCAGTTCCGCCGGCAGCGGGCGGAACGATGTCGCGCGCGGCGAGCGCCGCCCGAAACCGGTCAATGACCTCGGCGGTGGCGGCGCCCGTCGCCAGGCGCGGCCGCCTGGCCAATGCAATTGCGTCGGCAGCCATGCATGCGTGTCGTCACGCCGCCTGCCGGCCGCCGTCCCGGGCTATCTTCACCCGAGCCGCGATCCATTCGCTCACGTCCGACTCGAGCCAGCCGACCGCGCGCGGCCCGAGCGGCACGGGCTTGGGAAACGCACCGTCCTTGATATAAATAATCATTAGGTTCCGACAAGTTTCGAGGATGAAGCGTATCGGGGTGATTATTTAACTTATTTCGTTCATTGCGTTAATTTCGGTAATTGCGTTTATTGCGATTAATGATATACTAATTGTGGCACCCCCACAATGCCCCGAAGGAGTTCAACCCTCATGACCGCTGTATCGCTACGCTTGCCACCGCCTACGCTGCCCACGGAGCAGGAGTCCAAGCTCGCCCGTGAAAGCAGCCGACTTCTCGCCGCATGTATAGGCCGCGGCGACTCGGCGCGATTGAAAGTCATCGACGGAAAACAGGAAATTGCAGTGCCCGTGTCCGCTCTGCGCATGCTGGTAGACATCCTCGCTCAGATGGCGGAGGGCAACGCCGTGACTATCGTGCCTTACCACGCGGAGCTAACGACTCAGCAGGCGGCCGATTTTCTCAACGTTTCCAGGCCCCATCTGGTGGGGCTGCTTGAGCGCACTGAACTGGCCTATCGAAAAGTCGGCTCCCACCGGCGCATTCTCTTCAAGGACCTGGTCGAGTACCAGCAGCGTTCGCGCGTGGAGCGCAAGAAAGCTCTCGACGAACTCGCTGCGCAAACCCAGGAGCTGGAGTTGGGATACTAAGGCATGGCCAGTTTCACCGCCGTCTACGATGCCTGCGTACTCCATCCGGCGCCTCTCAGGGATTTGCTGCTGCGCGTTGCTCTGACGGATCTTTTCCGCGCTCGCTGGACCGACGCGATTCATGCGGAGTGGGTCAGGTCGCTACTCGATCGGCGTGCTGACCTGAAGCCCGAGCAACTACGTCGCACACGCGAGCTTATGGACCTGTCTGTTCCCGATTGCCTCGTGACCGGATACGAGGGTCTGGTCGGCGCATTGAGGCTTCCGGACCCGGACGATCGACACGTGCTCGCAGCAGCGATCCGTTGCCAGGCCGGGGTTATCGTCACCTACAACCTCACCGACTTTCCGCAAGAGGCTCTCGATCCCTACGGTATATCCGCGCAGCACCCGGACGAATTCTTGGGGCATCTGTTCGACTTGTCACCGGCTGCCGTCTGCTCGGCGGTACGCGATCAGAGGCTCGCCTTATCACGGCCAGCCCGCTCGGTGAGAGAACTTCTCGACACCTTCCTGTCACTCGGACTCGCCGGAACCGTCGCGTCTCTGGAGACGATGCAGGACTTACTGTAGTGCGCACCACAATTTGCATAGATCCGAATCATGAAGCATCGACTACTTAGGGGCTGAGGCGATCCGGTGCAGATCACTTTCGGATTACGGTTGGACGGCGAACGAGGTTGGCGACCGGCCGATCGGCTGGGAAGCGCGATTCTTGGCCCCTTGGGATTGCTGAACCTGCTTGAGACGCGGCGCGGAATGCGCGCATGCGCAACGAGTGACGCAGTACCGGGAATGTCTCAAACGCCGCGATACACCCCGATAATCGCGAGCTCGCGATTATCGGGGCAATCCTCGACGCTGCACGGCCTGGCTGAAGCAGTGAACCAGGCACTCGGTGTTCTCGGCGCTGGCATACCACTGCAGGTGGGCAATCAGGCGCGAGTGATCATCGATCACGCAGATCCCCAGCG
>Ga0307373_10014704_pt1 | contig 10725 bp, 10 predicted proteins | sample OX2MG_FD_202534 | JGI IMG/M metagenome (GOLD analysis project Ga0307373, IMG submission 202534) | Soil microbial communities from Risofladan, Vaasa, Finland - OX-2 | ecosystem: Environmental > Terrestrial > Soil > Coastal area > Acid sulfate soil | place: Finland: Risofladan, Vaasa | collected...
GCGGCCGGCGCGACGACACGCTTCGAGGGCGCGGCGACGGCCGCGGCGAGCGCGGACGACGAGCGGCCGACGGCGGTGACAGACGCATCGGACGCGACGCGGGTGGCCGACGCGACGGGCGCGAGGGGCGTGGTGACCGCCACCCGCTCGGCGGCGAACAGGTCGAGGGCCGTCAGGCCGTGCGTGAGCTGCTCGCCGCGGGTCGCCGCCCGGTGCGTGAGGTGTGGATCGCAGAGGGCCAGGACCCGTCGCCGCAGATCGACGACATCGAGCGGCTCGCCTCGCGCCGGCGCGCCCGCATCGTCCTCGTCCCCCGCGGCAGGCTCGACATGGCGGCACGGACCGACACGCCGCAGGGTGTGCTGGCCCGGGCCCAGCCGCTCGAGGAGGCCGACCTCGATGCGTTGTGCCGGGCCCGGCGGGGGGTCGCACCGTTCCTGCTGGTGCTCGACGGCGTGACCGATCCCCACAATCTCGGCTCGTTGCTGCGCTCGGCCGAGTGTGCCGGCGTCACCGGGGTCGTGGTGCCGCGGCATCGTGCCGCGCACGTGACGCCCACGGTGGCCAAGGTGGCGGCCGGCGCCATCGAGCACCTGGCGATCGCCGTGGTCCCCGGGATCCCCACCGCCCTGCGCCGTCTGGACGAGCTCGGCGTCGTGAGCATCGGGCTCGACGCCGAGGCCCCGCGGTCGTTGTTCGAGCTCGGCGCCGAAGCCGAGGGGCCGGTGGCCCTCGTCATGGGGGCGGAGGGTCGCGGCCTGGCGGCGCTCACCCGTCGCCGCTGCTCGGTGCTCACCGCCATCCCGCAGTTCGGTTCCCTGGGTGCGCTCAACGTCGCGGCCGCCGGCGCGGTGGCGTGCTTCGAGCTGGCGCGCCGACGGGGTGGAGATCGGCCCCCGACCCCGACGGCCGTCGCGGAAGCCTGAGCTCGTGATCGCCGCGCTTCACGGCCACGCCTGACCCCCGGCACCCGACGCCGGATCCGCTCCGGCTGGACGGCGCAGGCCCACGCCGGCCGGGCACCTCCGACGCGCCACCAGGGCCCGGACGCGCCGAAGAGGCCGACGGTGGGTGCGGGGAGCACCGATCGACCGCTCCGGCGGATGCGCTGCTGTGCGGGCGGCCCCGTCACAGTGGGCGCTTCGGCCGCAACGCCCAGCGGGTGATGGCGATCGAGAGCCCGACTCTCCGGAACGTGGTGCGCATGACCGTCATCGTGGTCTCCTTCCGTCGTGCAGCCGTCGTTGCACAGTACGCAGCCTCCGTGAACGCCGGGGGTCCGAACGGTGACGGGCGCGTGAACGACGAGGGCCACGACGAGGGCCACGACGAGGGCCACGACGATGGCCACGACGATGGCCACGACGATGGCCGGGACGAGGGCCGCGACGATGGCCGGGACGACACGACGACCTCCGCACGGTGCGGCCGTCGCCGGTGGGGCATGGTCAGTGCAGGCCCATGGCCTGTGCCGCCGCGGTGACGGCCGTGGCCGAGCACACCGCTGCGGGCTGCCTGCCGGTCATCGAGCAGATCGCCGCCGTCAGGTAGGTGGTGGCGCCGACGACGCCCTGGGTCACCGGGTCGGACGGGTGCGACAGCCGGGCGGCGATCTCCTTCTGGCTGAGGCCGGTCAGCACGGAGGGGTCGTAGCTGCGCCCGATGACCAAGGCGCGGTTGCCGATATCGACGAAGGGGAATCCTTCCCGGCCGCCGGAGAATCTGTCCGAGTACGCCGTCCACAGCTGTGACTGCACGGTGGTGAGCGAGTGGATGACCTTGCGCGTCCCGAGTCCGTTCGTGTCGTTGCCCTCGTACTCCACCGGCTCGAAGGTGACCAGGGTGCTCGAGTACGTGGCACCCGTGAACGAGAAGGTCGCGAACGGCGTTCCGTCCCAAGGTGACGACGTCGTCTCCTTCAGGCCCCTGAACGACCCGAACTTGGCGAAGGCGGCGATCACCGCCCACCGCTCCGAAGCGCAGTTCGGGCAGAACTCGCCACCGATGTAGATGGCACCCGGCTTGCCGTGGAGCACGAGCGGCGGTTGGCTCGAGTCCACGGTCGGAGCCGTCACCGACGGCGGGAGGCCGACGGCGTCCATCTCGGAGACGGGGATGCCCGTCAGCGCGGCCACCACGGCGGCCGACGCAGGCGTCACCGCCGGCGCGTGGTCGTGCGACGTCACCGCGGTGCTCGGGCCCGAGACCTTCACGATCACCAGCACGACCACCACCAGCACGACCGCGCCGATGGCGACGACGGCCGTCGTGGATGCCGAGAACCGTGGCGACGTCCGGGCCGGCGCCCGACGCGTCCCCGGGCGCGCCGCCCCCTTCGGCACTCGGCGTCCCGGCGCGCCGCCCGCCTGCCGGGCCGATGGCGTCCGCGAGGCCGGGCGGGGCGAGCTGGTGACGCCCCGCCGTCGGGCCGGTCGCCGTCCCGCCGGCGCCGCGCCGGCACCGGGCCGGGCGGTTCGCCGTTCCGACGGCGTGCCCCGTCCGGCGTGTCCTGCACCCATCGACGACATCCCGTCCTCGGGCCCCCAGGGCCCTCCATCCTGCCCGATGGTCACCCCCACCGCTGCCCCGGGGCCACGCGTCGTGCGATCATCTGGCGGGACGAGCAGGGGAGCCTGGTGGCGGTGGGGTCGGTGGTCGAGGTGGGGCGCGTGGGGGCGGTGGCGGTGGTCACCGTCACGCGCGGCAAGGTGAACGCCGTCGACGTCGAACTGCTCGACGAGCTGCAGGCCGTCGTCGACAGCCTCGGGAACGACGACGAGGTGCGGGCCGTCGTGCTCACCGGCGCCGGGCGCGCCTTCTCGGCCGGTGTCGACCTGCCGCGCGTCCTCGACGGGGGCGCCGCGTACGCCGAGCACCTCATCGCCGGGCTCAGGCGGGTGTTCGAGACGCTCTTCGCCTTCCCCAAGCCGACCGTGGCCGCCGTCAACGGCGCGGCCGTCGCCGGCGGGTGCATCGTCGCCTGCGCGTGTGACCGCCGCCTCATGGCGCAGGGCGCGCGCATCGGGGCGAGCGAGCTCGTGGTGGGTGTGCCGTTCCCGGCGTCGGCCATCGAGGTCGTGCGCCACGCGTGCGGCCCGCGCACCGAGGACGTCGTGTTCACGGGTGCGCTGTTCGACGCCGCGGGCGCCGTCGCCGTGGGCATGGTCCACGAGGTGCACGCCCCCGACACCCTGCTCGAGCGCGCCGTCGCCGTCGCCGGGGAGCTCGGCGAGATCGCCCCCGCCGCCTACCGGCTCGCCAAGGAGCAGCTGCGCCGGCCCGCCCTGCAGCGCATGCGACGCGACGCCGCCGCGGTCGACGCCGAGGTGGCCCGGGAGTGGGCGGCGCCGCACACCCACGAACGCCTGCGCCGGCAGCTCGAGCGCCTGGCGGCACGACGGTGACCGTGACGGCGGCCCGGCGGCCGTGTCGAGCCGGTGGTGGGACTCGAACCCACGACCTGACGATTACAAGTCGTCTGCGCTTCCAACTGCGCCACACCGGCCTGCGCGCAACGCTACCGCCCGCCCTCGGCGACCCGGCGCCGACGGGGGTGCAGGGCGGGGGATCCTTGCTTCGCGCGCGGTGCGCAGGCAGGCTTGACCCCGCGATGGCATTGACCGACCAGGACCGCAAGATCCTCGACTTCGAGGAGTCGTGGTGGACCCGGCCCGGTGCCAAGGCCGCCGCCATCCGCGAACGGCTCGGCATGTCGCCCACGCGGTACTACCGGCGCCTGTCGGAGCTCGTCGACGCCGCCGGCGCTTTCGAGCATGCGCCCCTCGTCGTCCGCCGGCTGCAGCGTCGCCGGCGCGACCAACGGCGCAACCGCTTCGAGACCCCGGCCGAGCACCAGCACCCACGGCGATGACCGCGCCGGAGAACGACTCCCCGCCCCCGGCGAACTGGATCCGCGGCGCCGGCGTGGTCGCCGTGGCCGTCGTGGTGGGCATCGTCCTGATGCCGTCGGCGACGCGCCCCCCGATCCAGGTGGCCAGCGCGTCCGAGTCGACGCCCACGAGCCCGGCCGGCGGGACCACGACGACCGCGGCCGGTGCCACCACCACCACCACGGCCCGGACCACCACCACGACGGCGGCGCCGACGGTGCTGCCGGGGGCGTCGGCCATCCACGTGCTGGTGGCGAACGGCACGAGCATCAGCGGGCTGGCCGGGGGGGTCGGCACCTACCTGCGCACGCGGGGGTTCGGCACGCTGGCCGCCGCCAACGCCACCACCAGGGTGTCGGCGACACAGGTCTACGCGGCCGCCGGTGAGCAGCGGGCCGCCACCACCGTGGTCGGCGCGCTGGGCCTGTCCGCCGGCGTGGTGCAGCCGTCGAGCGCCGTGGCCCCGGTGGCCAGCACCGCCGGCGCCACCGTGGTCGTGATCGCCGGGCCCGACCTCGCCCGTCTGGCGCCCGGCGCCTCCACCTCGTCCGCGTCGAGCGCCTCGACCCGCTGACGGGCGCGGCACGCCCGTGGGAGCAGGCGAGCCCGACGGCGCCGCCCCCCCCGACGCGCTGGGGGCGCTGGCGGTGCTGCTCGAACGGCCGGGGGCGAGCGCCGTCCTGACCGACTTCGACGGGACGTTGGCGCCGATCGTCGCCGACCCGGCGACCGCCGTCGCCCTTCCCGAGGCCGCCGCCGTGCTGGCCGCCCTGGCCGAGCGCTTCGCCGTGGTGGCCGTGGTGTCGGGCCGGCCGGTGGCCTTCCTGGCCGAGCGCCTGGCCGGCGCGGGCCGGGGCGTCCGGCTCGTCGGCGTCTACGGGCTCGAGTGGCTCGAGGACGGCGAGGTCCGCCACGCCCCCGGGGCCGAGCCGTGGCGGGGGGCCGCCGCCCGGGTGGCGGACGCGGCCCGGGCCGAGTTCGCCGGGGAGGCGGTGGGGATCGAGGACAAGGGGGCGTCGGTCACCGTGCACTGGCGCCAGGCGCCGGCCGCGGGCGAGCGGGCCTGGGCCTTCGCCCGGGACTGGGCGCAGCGCACCGGGCTGCGGCTCCAGCCCGGGCGGATGGCCGTGGAGTTCCGGCCACCGGTCGACATCGACAAGGGGGTCGTGGTGGAGCGCCTCGCCGCCGGGTGCGCGGCGGCGTGCTTCGTCGGCGACGACGCCGGCGACCTGGCGGCCTTCGCCGCCCTCGACCGCCTGGCGGCGACGGGCACGCGCGGCGTGCGGCTGGCGGTGGCCGACGAGGAGTCGCCCCCCGAGCTCGTGGCCACCGCCGACATGGTCGTCCACGGGCCCGCCGAGGCGCTGGCCCTGCTGGCCACCCTGGCCACCCGGGCGGCGGGCCCTCCCACGGGCTGACGCCGGGAGCCGGGGTGCGATCCCCGTCAGCCGGCGAGGGCCGAGGACAGCTGGTCCGCCAGCCAGTCGCCCGGCTTGCGCTGCGAGACGACGGCCCGCAGCCCCTCGGCGCGCCGCGCCCGCTCGTCGGCGGGCATGTCGAGCGCCTCCAGGAGGGTGCCGGCCGTGCCGGTGACGTCGAAGGGGTTGACCTCGAGCGCCTGGCCGTGCAGCTCGGCGAAGGCGCCCGCCTCGCGCGACAGGGCGAGCACCCCGTCGGCGGTGTTCACGAGCGGGCCCTCCTTGGCCACCAGGTTGAGCCCGTCGCGCAGGGGGTTCACCAGGAGCACGTCGTAGCGGACCAGCGCGGCCAGCGACCTCCCGGGGTCGTCGGCCACGTCGAGGATGATGGGCGCCCAGTCGTCGGTGCCCCACGTGTCGTTGACGTGGCGTGCGGTGTGCTCCACCTCGGCCCCGTAGGCGAGGTACTCCGGCAGCGCCTGGCGCGACGCGTACGCCAGCGCCAGCAGCACCACCTGGCCGCGCAGCTCGGGCCGCAGGCGCAGCATCTCGTCGAAGGCCCAGAACCCCCGCAGCAGGTTCTTGGCGGGCTCGATCCGGTCGACGCGCAGCACCAGGCGCCGGCCGCGCAGGAGCTCCTCGAGGCGCTCGCCGGCCGCCACGCACTCCGCCGAGGCGGCCCGTTCGAACAGGCTGCCGGGGTCGGGGGTGAGCGGCGACACGAAGGTGCGGCGGGCGTCGACGCCCATGTCGGCGCAGCACGCCCGGTAGGCCGCCTCCCAGCGCTCGGTGTGGAAGCCACAGGCGGCCGCGGCCGCCATGCCCTGCAGGACCTCGCGGGCCACGGCCTCGGGCAGGACGCGCAGCATGCTGGGGTCGGCGAAGGGGGTGTGGGTGAAGTGCACGGTGTGCAGATCGGGCCGCCCCTCGGCCAGCAGCTTGGGCAGGAGGCTCAGGTGGTAGTCCTGCACCAGCACGGTGGCGCCCTCGCCGGCGGCCTCCTCGACCACCGTGGCGAACAGCCGGTTGAGCTGGCGGTAGGCCTCCCAGGCGCCGGCCCAGTGCCGGTCGAAGCGCGGCCGGCGCGACAGGTCGAAGAGGTGGTGGTGGAGGTACCACAGGGTGGAGTTCGACACGACGTCGTAGGCCATCCGGTACGTGTCGAGGTCGGGCTGCACCGTCACCAGGCGCAGGCCCCGCTCGGTCATGAGCCCTTCGGCCGTGGCCAAGCGGTCGGCCTCGGACATGGCGCACGCCACCCACGTCGCCCCGCTGCCCTCGAGCTGCGGGTGCAGGGCGGCCGCCAGGCCCCCGGCGGAGCCGGACGGCACCGGACGCCCCGAGCCGTCCAAGGAGAACGACAGCGGGCCCCGGTTGGAGGCGATGACCAGGTCCGCGCCCATACCGGCGACCCTACCCCTCCCCCACAGGCCCCACCCGGACGGGCCACCATGGCGCCATGACCGCAGCACCGTCGTCCCCGCCCGGCGTGCTGGCCGCCCCCGACGCCTTCAAGGGCACCGCCGGCGCCCCGGTGATCGCCGAGGCCATCGCCGCCGCCGCGGCCCGGGCCGGATGGAGGTGCGACCTGTGCCCGCTCTCCGACGGCGGGGAGGGCTTCGCCGACGTCCTGGCGGCGGGGCCGGGGACGGCCCGGACCGGGGGCCGACCGCGGGGTCGCAGCTTCGGCCGGCCGGGGGAATGGCGCCGGGCCCTCGTCACGGGGCCCCTGGCCCGGCCGGTGACGGCGCGATGGTGGATGGCGGGCGGCGACGCCGTGATCGAGTCCGCGGCCGCCTCGGGCCTGCCGCTGGCGGGCGGCGCCGAGGGCAACGACCCCCTGGGGGCGACCACCCGCGGTACGGGCGAGCTCGTGGTGGCGGCGCTGGCGGCCGGCGCCCGGCGCGTGCTGATCGGCGTGGGCGGTTCCGCCACCACCGACGGGGGCCTGGGGGCGATCGAGGCCATCGAGCAGGCCGGCGGTCTCGGCGGCGCCGAGGTCGTGGTGGCCTGCGACGTGGCGGCGCGTTTCGTGGAGGCCGCCGAGGGCTTCGGGCCCCAGAAAGGCGCCACCCCGGCCCAGGTCGTCGAGCTGCGCCACCGGCTCGAGGCGCTCGCCGGCGCCCTGCGGGACCGCTACGGGGTCGACGTACGTGCCCTGCCCGGATCGGGGGCGGCCGGTGGGCTGGCCGGGGGCCTGGCGGCCCTCGGGGCGCGGCTCGTGCCCGGGTTCGACCTCGTCGCCGACACGGTGGGGCTGGCGGCGCGCCTCGCCCGCGCCGACGTCGTGGTGACGGGGGAGGGCCGGCTCGACGGGTCGTCGTGGTCGGGGAAGGTGGTCGGGGGCGTGGTGCGGGCGGCCGCCCGGGTGGGTGTGCCCGTGCTGGTCGTGGCGGGTGCCGTGGGGCCCGGCGGGGTCGAGGGCGTCTCCACGGCCGCGTCGGGGCCGTCGGTCGCGGGCCCGGCTTCCGGGGGCACGACGTCCGGGGGCACGACGTCCGGGGGCACGACGTCCGGAGGGACGGTCGTCGAGGTCGTGAGCCTCACCGACCGCTGTGGCCCGGCCCGGTCCCTCGCCGACCCGGCCGGGTGCGTGGACGAGGTCGTGGGTGCCGCCCTGGCGGAGCGCCGCGGGCCGCCCTTGACAATAAAGTGAGTGACCACTAACTTAGTCCTCGTGACGACGGCTGCGGGCACGGTGAGGGGCTCGGGCGCTCTGCGCCAGACGGCCGACGAGCGCCGGGCGTCGGTGCTGCGGGCGGCCATGGCGGAGTTCGCCAAGGGCGGCTACGCCGGCACCTCGACGGAGGCCATCGCGGCACGCGCCGAGATCTCCCAGCCCTACGTCTTCCGGCTCTTCGGGACCAAGCGCGAGCTGTTCGTCGCCACCATGGAGCTCATGCACGCCCGCATCGAGGCCACCTTCCGGACCGCGGCCGACGGCCTGTCGGGCATCGACGCCATGGCCGCCATGGGGGAGGCCTACAAGGAGCTGTTGAGCGAGCGCGATCTGCTCCTGGTGCAGCTGCACGCCTACGCGGCGTCCGCGGACGAGGAGATCCGTCGGGCCGCCCGCGAGGGGTTCCGGCGCCTGTGGACCATCGTGGGGCAGCTGACCGGGCTGCCCGAGGACGACGTGCGTGCCTTCTTCGCCCAGGGGATGCTGCTGAACGTGGTGGCGGCGATCGACGCCGCCGCGCTCGACGAGTCCTGGGCCCGGGCCTGCCAGGCCGACCCCGAGCACGTCTTCGCCCACCATCGGGCGACGTCCTGACCCACCTGCTGCCGCCATCGGAAGGGGATCCCATGCCCACCCAAGCTAGTAATCACTCACTAGTCGGCTCGGCGTCACCGGACCGGGCACCCAGCACGGCCCGCGGCGCGGCGGCCTGGGCCGTCGTCATCACCTCCCTGGCGCTGTTCATGGCGACCCTCGACAACCTGGTGGTGACCACGGCCCTGCCCGTGATCAAGGACCATCTCCACGCCGGGCTGGCCGGGCTCGAGTGGACCGTCAACGCCTACACCCTCACCTTCGCCGTCCTGCTCCTCACGGGGGCCGCCCTCGGGGACCGCTTCGGGCGCCGGCGCCTGTTCGGCGTCGGGCTCACGGTCTTCACGGTGGCCTCGGCCGCCGCCGCCCTGTCGCCGTCGATCGGCTGGCTGGTCACGGCGCGCGCCGTGCAGGGCGCGGGCGGCGCCCTCGTGATGCCGCTGTCGCTGACCCTGCTGTCGGCGGCGGTATCCCCCGAGCGGCGCAACCAGGCGCTCGGCGTGTGGGGCGCCATCGGCGGGATCGCCGTGGCCGCCGGCCCTCTCGTTGGCGGGGCGGTGACGAGCGGGTGGTCGTGGCAGTCCATCTTCTGGATCAACGTGCCCGTGGGGATCGTGCTCCTCGGCCTCGCCCGCTGGCGCCTGGCGGAGTCCTCCGGCCCGCGCCAGCCGCTCGACGTCGGCGGCGTGGTGCTCGCCACCGCCGGGCTCCTCGGCGTCGTCCTCGGCCTCGTGCGCGCCAACGCCCACGGCTGGACCAGCCCGGGGGTCCTGGCGTCGTTCGCCGCCGGCGCCTTCGGGCTGGCGGGGTTCGTGGCGTGGGAGCAGCGCGCCGCCAGCCCCATGCTCCCGCTGCGGCTGTTCCGCAGCCGCTCGTTCTCGGCCGTCAACGTGGTGGCGATGTTCATGAGCTTCGGGATGTTCGGCTCGATCTTCTTCCTGTCGCAGTTCCTCCAGGTGGTGCAGCACTACTCGCCGTTCGCCGCCGGGCTGCGCGTCCTGCCGTGGACGGGCATGCCCATGCTGATGGCCCCGGTGGCCGCCGCCCTGGCCCAGCGGTTCGGGGGTCGGCCGGTCCTCGCCGTCGGACTGGCCCTGCAGGCCGCGGGCCTGGCGTGGCTGGCGCTCGAGACGCGACCGACCGTCGGCTACGGCGCGCTGTGGATGCCGTTCGTGCTGTCGGGCGTCGGGATGGCCTTGTTCTTCGTGCCCCTGGCGTCGGTCGTGCTGTCCTCGGTGCCGCCCGAGCAGGAAGGCGTCGCCTCGGGCGCCAACGGCGCCTTCCGGGAGATCGGGGGTGTGCTCGGCATCGCCGTGCTGGGGGCGGTGTTCTCGGCCCGGGGCGGCTACGCGAGCGGCCCCGCCTACGTCGCCGGCCTGCGCCCGGCGGTGTGGGTCGGGGTGGCCGTGGTCGGCGCCGGCGCGGTCGTGGCCCTGGTGCTCCCCCGCCGGGGTGGGGTGGTCGCCGGCGCGGCCTCCGTCCTCGCCGGCTCGCACGCCGTGCCCGTCGTCGACGGCGTCGTCGACGGCGTCGTCCCGGCGGGTGCAGCCGCCCTGATGCCCTCGCCCCCCGCGTCGCCGCTCCCCGTCGGCGCCGGTTCCGCCGGCACGGTCCCCGGTCCCGGCGGGCCGGGGCGATCGGGCCGCGACGCCCGGCGCGCCCGGGTGCGGGTGCCCGAGCTCGCCTGCGATCCGGAGTGACGCACGTTCTTCCGGCGCGTCAGCCGCGGTCCGGATCGACGCCGCGCCCCCCGGCGCGTGAGCGCCCCGCGCCCCCCGGCGCGTGAGCGCCCCGGGCCCGCCCGCCGGCCCCGGTGACTCAGCGACCGTCGTGGCCCGGGGGCGCCACCCCGGCCCGCACGAGCGCGGCCCGCAGGACGTCGGTCGCCTGGGCGCGCAGCTCGCCCAGTGGCCGGTTGCGGTGGATGCGCACCCCCAGGTCGACCTGGGCGATGTGGTCGGCGCCGAAGTGGTCGGCCACGTCGACGAGCAGCCCCAGCTCCACGCCGTACCCGGTGGCGAGGCCCGTCTTGTCGAGGACCGTGCGGGGCACGGCCGTCTCCCCGGCGAGGGGCTGGCGCACCCCCCCGAGGAGCGGGAACAGCAGGTCGATCAGGGGGCGGGCGACGAGCTCGGTCACCCGC
>Ga0307373_10014705_pt1 | contig 10725 bp, 8 predicted proteins | sample OX2MG_FD_202534 | JGI IMG/M metagenome (GOLD analysis project Ga0307373, IMG submission 202534) | Soil microbial communities from Risofladan, Vaasa, Finland - OX-2 | ecosystem: Environmental > Terrestrial > Soil > Coastal area > Acid sulfate soil | place: Finland: Risofladan, Vaasa | collected...
TTGCCGAATGGGCCATCGACTTTCCTGACTGCCAGCCGGCATTTGCCGCCTTCGACGCTGGCGTGGCCGTCGCCATCTGTGCCTGCGCCCGATCGGGACGCGGCGGGGCCGAGGCCGGCGTCGAAACAGCACCGGGATTCCGGGGTAAGGGCTATGCCCCCGCCGCGGCCCTCGCCTGGGCGCGCGCGATCCGCGAATCCGGCCGCGTCCCCTTCTACAGCACCTCGTGGGAAAACGTGGCTTCACGAGCAGTCGCGCGCAAACTCGGCCTGATCCTCTTCGGTGAAGACATTCACGTGAGTTGAAGGGCGAGCCCGGGGCGCGGATGGCACCGCTTACCCGGCTGCGCTTAGAGCCCTTTTTCCAGCTCCCACAGGTCGCAGAGCGGGATCTCGTGGTTGCCGCAGTCCGGCAAGCCCGGCTTCAGCTTGCGCACGCGCTCCATCGCATCGCGGTGGATCCGGACGAGGCGGTAGCCCCGCCTGGCATAGAGCTGGAACGCATGCAGGTTGTCGTTCGATGTGACGACCGTAAGGCCGCGCACGCCACGGCCGCGCAGCTCCTGTTCGAGCACGGCGAGGACCTGTTCGCCGTAGCGATGGCCGGGGATGATAGCGTCGAGCGTGGTGACCTCGGCGCCGGTCCGTGTCGGCGCCCAGGTGGCGAGCGCGGCCAGTTCACCCTGGTCGTTCAGCAGGACGAAGCCGTGGACGTCTTCGGGCCGATAGAGCCCATTCGGCGACACCACGAAGCCATCCCACCGCTCGCGCCAGACGGCTTCAATCAGTTCGCGGCTCGCGGGATGAATGGTGCACATGGCCGGTTGCAGCCTCGGTGCAATCATACCGTGGCGGTGCGGGAGGCGCCGCCCGCGAATCCGTTATGCTGCGCCCACTAAATTGGGGAGGCATTCATGCTCGATCTGTCTGGCAAAGTTGCGGTCGTCACGGGCGCGGGGAGCGGCATCGGCCGCGGCATTACACTCGCCTTCGCACGCGCGGGCGCCGATCTGCTCTGCGCCGATATCGCTCCCGGCCGGGCCGAGGCGGTCGCCGCGGAAGTGCGCGCGCTGGGCCGAAGCGCCGTCTCCTGCACTGCCGACGTGCGCGACCGCGAGGCGCTGGTCGCCATGGCCGGCACAGCCGTTTCGCGATTGGGTGGGCTCGATATCGCGGTGGCCAATGCCGGCATCGGCCGGGGCGGCTCAATCCTCACCATGCGCGAAGACGACTGGGACACCCAGATCGATGTCAACCTCAAGGGCGTCTTTCTCACCGTCCAGGCGTGCGCGCGCGAAATGGTGAAGGCCAACCGTGGCGGCCGCGTGATCGCGATCTCCTCGCTCGCCGCTGAACGTCCCAGTGGCCCGCTCTTCGCCTACTGCGCCAGCAAGGCCGGGGTGCGCATGATGGCGCGTTGCTGGGCGCAGGATCTTGCGCCCTTCGGTATCACCGTCAACAGCATTGGGCCGGGGATCATCGATACGCCCCTTGCTGCCGGGCTCGTCGGTGAAGGCGATGAGCGCGCCCTCACCGAGCGCTCCATCCCGGCCGGGCGTGTGGGCTATCCCGACGACATCGGCCGCCTCGCCTGCTGGCTCGCAAGCGACGAAGCGGAGTACATCACGGGTACCTACAACCTGATCGATGGTGGCCTCGCCGACCGTGGCAACTGGAGTCCCAATGGGGCCACCGCGCAGGCTGTGCAGTTCATCCGTGATGCTCGCAAGACGATGTCCGGCGAACAGCTCCTTGCACAGATCGACGCTACCACCGCCGCCGCGGCGGCGCAGGCGAATGAGCAGCGTGTGGCCCGCGGCTTGCAATAGAGGACGATCCCCGACTACCGCCCCAGGATGACCGTCCCGGCCATGTAACCCTCTTCGATGACCGCGGCATTGGGGACCACGTGCGCCAATTCCTCGAGGATCGGCGCCGTGTCGGTGCCGCCCCGGTGGGTCACGGGTGGCATCCAGTCGTCGTGGTGGCCGAGGATAATGCGCCTCGGCCGCAGCAAGTCGGCCTCTTTCGCCACGAATTGCGCGAGCGAACCCTGGATCGGCTCACCATCGAGGTTCCCGCGTCCGGCCGCGGCGAGGATGGCTACGTCCGGGCGGATGTTCTGCAGCACGCCGGTCCAGCAGCCTGAAGTGTCCTGGTAGAAGATCGACCCCTCCGGCGTCTCGATCAAGAAGCAGAGTGGGCCGCCAGTTTCGCGGCTGCCCAGTGCCGTCGCGAGATGTTCACGCAGAGCTGTTGCCGCCGAGCTCTCGGCACCGGATTCACGCCCGATGGTAGACATCAGCCCGGTGCTGCCGGCCAGTGCCACGCGCTCGTCTTCGCATAGGCCGTAGTGTCCGAGCTGGACATCGTTCCCGTTCAGCGAGCCGCTGATCCACGTGCACGAGTGCAGGCTCGGGAAGACGCGTACGGTGACTCCGGGTGCCAGCCGGAAACGCTCTCCGCCCTGCGCCGGGAAGAGCTGGCCACGAGGCACATCCTTCGTCCGCAACACGCGGCAGGTCTCGTTCGAGCCGATCACTTTTGCGCCCGTGGCCGGGGCGATCACCTCCGCGCCGGCCAGGTGGTCGAAGTGTGCGTGCCCGATGAGCACGAAGTCCGCGCGCTCCACTTCGGCCGCATGGAGGCCCACCGGGGGAGCGCCAGCCACGCGGTCCATATACGTATCGAGGAAGACCACGGTCTCCCCGATTGTCAGTCGGAAGGTCGCACAGCCGAGCCAATCGAGTGTGATGTTCATGGGGCGCATCGTACGCCGCCTGTGCAGCCGTTGGGGCGCGGGCCTGCCGTCACTTTTCTGCATGGGCGCGCCATTCCCGGGTGAGCACGCCCGGCGGCCCGGCGCGCCTCAAACGGCCGGGCGCTGGCGAGTCCGACGGCCCACTCCACCGTCCCCGCAGCGGCTTTCGCAAAACGGCAGGCTCGCGCTCTCGGTGCCGCTCAAGGCGGCATGACCGCTGCCGCCATGCTATACCGGTCCTCGACGCTATACCGGTCCTCGACCTTACTGTCTTGCCAGCGCAGTCTGGGGCGATGCGCAGATGCGGTTTGCCGCTTGGACTCCTCGTAGCGGTTGCGGCCGTGGCGGCGGCGAGCGCCGGCTGCAGCAACCCCAACTCCGGTGTTGCGGTGAGCGTGGTCACGCCAACGCAGACCCCCTCTCCGGTGCCAACGCCGGCGCCTCTGCCGACACCCACGAGTACGCCCATACCACCTCCGTCGCTGACGCTCTCCACCACCCGCGTCTACCAGGCGGGCGCTATCCTCGCTTCCGTGAGTGGTGATGTCGCGGCGGGCAGCATCACCTTCATCGGCCGGACGTTTCCCCTCACGCGCGATGGCACGGGCATGTACGCGTTCCTCGCCGTCGATGCAGCCGACGCTACCGGGGCGCATAGCGTCAGCGCCGCCGTCACCACGTCGGCCGGGGCCGCTGCCACCCTCACCCAATCCGTGACCGTCCTGCGCACGAAGTGGGATGTCTCCGTGGACAACCTCACCTTCTCTCCGACCACGGCGAAGCTGCTGGACCCGAAGCTGGTGCAGGCGGAAGAAGCGACGCTGCACGCCGTCTATGGCAAAGTCACGTCTGAAAAGCTCTGGAGTGGGCCGTGGCAGATGCCGGTGAGCGGCCCCATCACAGCGCACTTTGGCGAACAGCGCTCATACCAGGGCGGGCCGCCCACGGGGCACCACAGCGGCACCGATATCGGCGTGGACGCGGGCACGCCCATCCATGCGGCGAACAGCGGCCGGGTCGTGCTTGCGGAGATGCTGTCGGAGCGCGGAAACATGGTCATCATCGACCACGGCGGCGGGCTCTTTTCCGGCTACGCTCACATGAGTGCGTTCAAAGTGACCGTCGGCGAAATGGTGCAGAAGGGCCAGGTCATCGGCCTCGCGGGCAGCACGGGACTCGCTACCGGCCCTCACGTGCACTGGGAGATGTCCGCCAACGGGATCCTGCTCGATGCCCTTCGCTTCACCGACGGCTCCGATGGATTCTGAGGCGATAGCGGTGGACCGTGCTTCAAGGACGGGACGGACGGGACGCTCCGACGTTGAATGAGCGTTCCAGGCAGCTCACGGCGATCGCAAACGAGAAGGCTGATGAACTGACCGGGGCGGGCGCGGTGGCCGTCGTGCTAACCGGGAGCGTCGCGACTGGGCTCGCGACGCCGTCGGCATCTGCGCTCCTGAGCCGTGGTGAAGCCAGGTCTGTCTGCCACTGGCGCAGTCTTTACCACGGCTCGTCCAGAATCGCCATATGTTGAGACGCCCCACCGCCCTCTCCGCACATGAACTGGTCTTGAAGCTCGCCGACGGCCGCCTCCTTGGATACGCCGAGTTCGGCGATCCGGCCGGGAGGCCGGTCTTCTACTTTCACGGTTGGCCCGGGTCTCGCCTCGAAGGACGCATCTGGCACGACGCTGCCGCCGCCCAGGGCGTCCGCCTGATCGCGCTGGATCGTCCCGGGATGGGGCTCTCCGACGACCAGCCCCGGCGCGCGCCGGGCGATTGGCCCGCGGACGTCGCCCAGGCCGCGAATTTGCTGGAGGTCGAGCGCTTCGCGGCCATTGGCTACTCCGGCGGCGGGCCCTATGCCCTCGCCTGCGGCTGGCGGCTCGGTGGGCGGGTGTCGCGGGTCGCGCTCCTCAGCAGCATCGCCGAGATGGGATCAGCGGGATCGACGGCAGGCATGTCGCGCGAGAACCGCCTCGTCTTTGGCCTGGCGAGGCGCCTGCCCTGGGCGCTTGGGTTGCCCCTCGGTGCGATGGCGCTGACCCTGAGGCGCTTTCCCGGCCGGGCCGCGAAGCAACTGGAAAGCGGCTTCTCGGTGGCGGATCGTCCGCTCCTCGCGAGCGGCCCGCTCAAGGCGATGCTGCTTGCCTCTGCGCGAGAGGCGTTTCGCCACGGCACGAAGGGGCCCGCCCAGGACGCCGCAGTACTCGCTCGCCCGTGGGGGTTCGCGCCTGAGCAGGTCGAGACCGAGGTCTTGCTCTGGCAGGGTGACTCCGATACAAACGTGCCGCCGCTCATGGGGCACTACCTCGCGGACCACCTTCCGCACTGCCGGGCTACGTTCTTGCCTGCGGCGGGGCACCTCTGGGGCCAGGCCAACGCAGCTCTGGTACTCGAAGCGCTGCTGCGACCGGAGTGACCAATTACGTGTAGTGGCTACACGGTAGCCACGTGTTGGTCAGGCGGGTTCGAGGATGGATGTGACGACGCCGCCGCGGTGAAAGATGCGCGGCAACCGCGCCTGCAACGACGCGAAGATGTCCCAGGGGATAGTGCCCGTCAGCGTTGCAATCTCTGCCGCTGTGATGCGTTCGCCGCCCTGTTCGCCGAGCAGCACCACCTCATCGCCTTCGGCAGCGTCCAGCAGCGCTGTCACGTCCACGAGAAATTGGTCCATGCAGAGCCGTCCCGCGACGGGGCACGGCCGCCCCCCGATGAGCACGCGCCCGACGTTGCCGAGACTCCTTCGCCATCCGTCGGCGTAGCCGACCGGCACGAGCCCCACGCGCGAGTCGCGCTTCGCCCGCCAGCTCAGCCCATAGCTGACGCCGTCCCCCGCAGGCACCTCTGCGACACGCGCCAGCCGCGCTTTGAGCGAGAGGATTGGGCGCACATCCGGCCCGGCCGTGTTCGCTGGCAGCACGCCGTGCAGCGCCAGCCCGATACGCACTCCGTCGTAACGCAGCTCCGAGCGCCGTAAAGCAGTGGCTGAATTGGCCGTGTGCCGGTAGGGAATCCAGGGCAACCGCCGCGCGGCCCCGGCGAAGCGGGCGTTCTGCTGCTCTGCGAACGAGTCGTCCTCTTCATCGGCGTTGGCCATGTGCGTCGTGAGCCCCTCCACGTGCAACCCCGGGAGCGCTCGCAGTGCCGTGGCAAGGGCGACGGCTGCATCGATGTGGAGCCCGAAGCGATGCAGGCCGGTATCGACCTTCACGTGGACCGCCGCCACCCTTCCCTGCTCCACGGCAGCGCGCGAGAGGGCCTCGCCCAGGGCCAGCGAATGGCACGTCAGCGTCACCGCGGCCGCCACGGCCGCGGGGGCGTCTTCGGGAAAGGCATGGCCGAGGACGACGATCGGGCGCGTGACGCCGTAGCGGCGCAGTTGCAGCGCTTCTACCGGCCAAACGACGGCGAATCGGTCGACCCCCGCAGCTTCGAGCGCCGGTGCAAGGCCCTCGGCCCCGGCACCGTAGGCGTTCGCTTTGACGACTGCAATGATCTCCAGGCCGCTTCCCAGGAAGCTGCGGAGCGCCGCCACATTGGCGTCGAGCGCGCCGAGGTCCACCTCTATCCATGCGTTCCGTGCCCGTGTCACGGAGGCGAGCGAGGCGTCCGCCGCCGGAGCCAACCGCTGCGAAATGGTCAAGGTAATCGTCCCTTCCTCGCCCCACGGGCGGCGTCTTTGACGGGCGCCTGCGGCTCCCCCTAGCATCGGCTGGGTGAGGGTCAAAGGCAATCGCCGGGGCCGCGCCCGTCGCGGTTGCGGCTCAGCCCCATCCGGCGTCCGCGCCGCCTCCGCTGCGAATGAGCCCCAGGCCGCTGCTTCGCGCAGCCTTCCGCGGTTCGTGCTGGTGGGCATCCTCGCGCTTTTTGGGGCCGCTTGTGGAGGGTCGGGCAAGGGTCTGAGCGTTGTCCCGACGCTGGCGTCGACTCCTTCGGCCGAGCCGCGGACGCCGGCCACATCGGCGACGACCGGCGCATCGGTGGCGCCTTCGCCCGCACAATCCCTCGAAGCGTTCAAGAACGCGGCCAGCCTCTATGCCAACGGCCGCTATGAGGCTGCCGCCATCGCCTATGGCGCAATCGCCTCGGTGACTACTGACTCCGGAATTCGGGCTCGGGCCGAGCTTGGCGGTGCGGTCGCGACGAACGCTGCTGGCAACGCCCCGGCAGCGATCGTGCTCCTGCAAAAAGCCGTCGCCGACGCTCCCTCCGGAGGCACAACGCGCCGCGAAGCCGGCTACTTGCTTGGTGTGCGGCTCGACGCCGCGGCCAGGCCCGCGGAGGCAGCGGCAGTGCTCGCCCCGCTCGCCGCTGCACCCGCCGACTCGCTCACGCCATTCGTGCTGGTGGAATACGCCACGGCGCTGGAAGCGAGTGGAGACGCCTCTGCCGCTGCCTCGGCCTGGGACCGTGCGCTTGCCTTGCCGGGGGTCGATTCATCGCTCCAGCTCACCGTCTATCGGGCGCGCGTCGCCGCTGCGCGCGCTGCCAACGACTCGACTTCGCTCGCGCGCTGGTTGGGCAAGGTTGTCCTGGTGACCGGCGACCCAAAGGCACGCTTCGAGCTGGCAAACCTCGACCGAAGCGCCGGCGATGGCGCGGGTTTCGCCGCGCAGATGACCGCCATCATCAGGGACAGTCCGTCGTCGGCCGAAGCGCCGCTGGCGCTGGCGGCTCTGAGGGCCGCGGGTGTGGCGGTCGATGCCGGGGATGAAGGTCTCGTCGACTACCGCCAGGGCAAGCTGAGCCAGGCGATCGCGGTGTTGCTCCCGGCAATCGCCGAGCCCGGCATCTCGCAGTCAACTCTGGCTTTTCGCACGTTCTACCTTGCCGCTGCCTACGATGATTCGGGCGCCACGGCCAGCGCGGTGACGCATTACGACGCGGTTGCCGCGCTGCCGATCAGCTCGCCCTATGTTCACCGGGCGAAGTACTGGGCCGCACGCGCGCTGGAACGGAGCGGCGATGCGGCTGCCGCCTCGGCGCGTTATGTCGCGCTAGTGATTGACGGCCCCTCCGGCGAATTCACCGACGAGGCGGCGTTTCGCGCCGGCTATGTGCTATTCGCCGCGGGCAACCCTGCTGCTGCGGCAACCGCCTGGCAGAAGGTCGGGGCGACCAGCAATGCGAGGCTCCTCTACTGGCAGGGGCGGGCGCAGGCTCTCGCCGGCGATCCCACAGCCGCTCGCCAGTCATACACGCAGGCCCGCAGCGCGGACCCCTTGAGTTTCTATGGCCAGGCTGCCGCTCGCCGGCTTGGGGGCGTCAGCGTCAGTGTCACCTACCGCCCGAGAAACCTCGATCAGCCCGTGAATTGGGATGCTGTGGCGGCGTGGCTCAACTCCGTGGTCCCCGGCAAGCTACCAGGGCTGCCACCAACCGCCGCAGGGGCGCTCGCGGCGCTCGGTATGCGCGAGCAGGCCGCGACGCTGTTGCTCGATGCCGCCTCTGGTGCTGATCCCTGGCGGCTGCTGGAGCTCGCCCGGGAAGCGGCCAACGCCGGGTTGGTGGATGTGGCCGCGCGCTTTGCAGTCACGATTCGCCACGCATCCAAGGTCTCGTGGACTGCTGCACCTCCGGACCTGCTGCGAGCTGCCTTTCCGTTGGCGTATACGAGCCAACTTGAGAGCGTCGCGCGGACGAACGGTGTCGACCCGCTCTTTTTCGCGTCGTTGGTCCGGCAGGAAAGTTACTGGGATGCGGCAGCCGGCTCCTCCGCGGGAGCGCTTGGCCTCACACAGGTGATACCGGCGACGGGCGTTGCCATTGCCGCTGATCTTGGCGTCACGGGGTTTACGGCGCCCGACCTCTATCGCCCCTCAACCAGTCTTGCGTTTGGCGCCTACTACCTGGGCCAGCAGCTCAAGCAGTTTTCCGACCCGGCAGCGGCGCTCGCGGCCTATAACGCCGGGCCCGGCAACGCAGCCCGCTGGCAGGCGCATGCGCCGGGGGCGGGCGCGGCCGACTTCGTGGAGAGCATCGACATCAGTGAGACACAGAATTATGTCGAGCAGATCTTCGATAACTACGCCCACTACGAGCTCGCGTATGGGGGTGGGTGAGGCGTCCAGCGCTGCGAGCCAGCCCGATTTCGCCTCTAGTTCAGGCGTGTGGTAGCATGGTCGTTCACGCCTGTACGCGAAGGAGACACGCTCCGTGGCCACGAAGCGAACCTATCAGCCCCACAAGATCCCACGCAAGCGCGTTCACGGCTTCATGCAGCGCATGTCGAGCCGCGCCGGACGGCTTGTCCTCAAGTCACGCCGGCGCCAGGGTCGCAAGCGCCTGACTGTCGTGTAGTGTGCTGCCGCGCTCGCCCCGGGCAGGGAGAGATTGCTCCGTGGACCGTCGTCATCGGCTGAGCAAAGGCCCGGAGTTCGACACCGTGTATGAGAAGGGGACCGCCATTGGGGGTCCCCTTGTTGTGTTGCGCCACACCCCGAGCGGTATGCCTGTCACGCGGTGGGGATTCGCGGTGGGCAAGCGCCTCTCCAAGCGAGCGGTGCGCCGCAACCGGGTGAAGAGGCGCTTGAAGGCAGCAGCTGAGACATTTCCCGTTCGTTCCGGCGTGGATATTGTCGTGACGGCGCGCAACGGCGCTGTGGAGGCTTCGTTCCATGACCTCCAGGTCGCTCTGGGACGCGCGCTGGGTCGGGCGGGCCTCATAAAAGCGGAGGAGCCTGGTTGAAGTACCCGTTTATGTGGCTAATTCGCATTTATCAGTGGACGTTCGGGCGTCTGATGCCGCCGGTCTGCCGTTTTGAGCCGACGTGCTCGCGGTATGCGTATGCGGCGTTCGAGCGCCACGGCGCCCTACGCGGACTGTGGCTCACGGTGCGGCGTCTTTCGCGGTGCCGGCCCGGCGGCGGGACCGGCTGGGATCCGGTCCCGGAGAAGTAACATTGCGGAGTGGGCGGCGAGGGCGCCCGATGGTGGCGGTGCCAGGAGTTCGCGGGCGATGGATGGTGGATGAGGACGGGTCGCTCCGATTTTCGATTTCGCGTTCGCGTGCGTCTTGACCTCGGTCGCAGTTCAGTGCTGCTCCGGGCAGGCGGCCGTCCGCAGCGGCAGGAGGGCAGGTTCGCTCGAAGGCGCGTCCAATCTCCCCGTCTTCGATGAGCGGTGTGGCTTCCGGCGTTCTGGACAGCGTTTCACGTGAAACGTGATCACTTTCTGGGTCATCGTGGGGCCACAAGGGCGTTAAAGGGTCTCGACTGCTGCCCTGTGCTGTACTTGGGTTATCCCGCGTCGTTCTCCATTCCGGCCGGTCATTCGCGCGTCCGGTTCCTTTCGTGGACTATTCGCGGTCTCAGCTTTCGCGGCCAAGGCCCCCGAGTTCCCCCTTAGGCACAGCGCGCCGATTGCTTCTGCGCTCGGTCACGTTTCACGTGAAACAGCGGATCGGGCTCCTGTATTGCCGCGGCCCTTGCGGCTGCTGCGTGGCAGGGTTCTTATTGCGCACTCGACCGCGGTGGACGATCGGTGCAGCGAGAGTGCAGAGATCGTGTTCGTTGGGGGCCGCGAGAAATTGGTTGCCTGGCCATGGGCGCGATGGTGCCGGATCGGGAGATGTGCCCAAGGTTTCACGTGAAACGCCCCCCGGTTTCGCCCAGCCGGTATCCGAGTAGCGGACGTGTTTCACGTGAAACATTGCGTCGCACACAGGAGAGAACAAATGTGCTACAGTTTCACGTGGAACACCCCACCCAACGCTCGCCGGACGGCTGTCCTGTACCCGGACGGCTGCTACCATGGGCCGGTGAAGATCCCCCGCGCCCTCGCGGTCGCGCCGCTCCTCCTCATACTCGCCCTGCTCGCCGCCGCCTGCGTCAGCACCGAAAACCCCTCGGGCTGGGCCGCGCCTGTCTTCGGCACCAACAACGTCTACTTCCTCGAAGCCCACGACCACCTCGGCGCCGCACCTATCCCCGGCACCACCCCCCAGACGCAGCTCACCTGG
>Ga0307373_10014712_pt1 | contig 10722 bp, 11 predicted proteins | sample OX2MG_FD_202534 | JGI IMG/M metagenome (GOLD analysis project Ga0307373, IMG submission 202534) | Soil microbial communities from Risofladan, Vaasa, Finland - OX-2 | ecosystem: Environmental > Terrestrial > Soil > Coastal area > Acid sulfate soil | place: Finland: Risofladan, Vaasa | collected...
CACACCAATGGGGAAGTCGCGTAGCAGCGCGGGGACAAACGTATCGCCGTGCTCCACCTCGAAGCGTAGCTGGCTATCTTCTTCGGTTGGCGCCAGGCCCCAGCGTTCACGCAGCACGGCGATCGCTGCTGCGTTATCCGCCGTGCGCAGGCGGACGACATCGCCTCCCAGGCGGGCTTTCAGCGCCAGCGGCGTATCGAGCGCGATCAGGCGGGAGTGGTCCATGACGCCGATGCGGTCGCAGTTCTCTGCCTCATCCATATAGTGTGTGGTCATGAAGACGGTGATGCCTTCACGTTTGCGTAGTTCGTGGATGTGTTCCCAGATGTTCTGGCGCGTCTGTGGGTCGAGGCCAACCGTTGGCTCATCCAGGAACAGCACACGCGGATGATGCAGCAGGCCCCGCGCGATCTCCAGCCGCCGCTTCATGCCGCCGGAATACTGCCGCACGACATCTTTGGCGCGGTCGGCCAGGTCCACCATCTCCAGCATGCGACGGATGCGCGTGGCGCGTTCACGCGGCGGCACATGGTAGATCATGCAGTGGAATTGTAGATTCTCCTCGGCGGTGATGCGGTCGTCCAGGCTGAAATCCTGGAAGATGATGCCGATGCTCTGGCGCACCCGCGCTGGCGACACCGCGACATCGAAGCCGTTGACCCGCGCAATGCCCTCGGTAGGCGTCAGCAGCGTGCAGAGCATCTTGATCGTGGTGGACTTACCCGCGCCGTTTGGCCCCAGGAAGCCGAAGACCTCGCCGTGCCGCACCCGAAACGAGAGGTGATCGACCGCCGTGAAGTCGCCGAAGCGTCGTACGAGATCGCGCGCCTCGATGGCGGCCTCGCCCGGCGCCTCGTTCGCCTGCGCCCGGTCGGCTGCCTGGCGGGGAGCCACCGCGAGGTCGCCCGGCGGCGTGCGGCCAGTGGTCGCCGCGATGTCTGAGGGTATGGTCACGAGATAATCCTTTCACTCTGCGCAGGGGTATATCCGTTGAGGCGCCTCATCAGGGCGCCCAGTTGTGTTGGCGCAGGCGCCCGGTGGGCAAAACGGAGTCACTTTAGATGGGCGCGCAGCCCGTCGAGCAGCGAGCCGATGTCGCCCACGGCGACGAGCAGCCGCTCTTTCTGTTCCGGCGTCAACGGCGCCAGCAGCTCGCGGACTCGTTGCTCCATCAGCGCCTGATACCGGGTCAGCAGCTCGCGTCCAGTGGGCGTGATCGCCAGCCAGACCTGACGACGATTGAGCGGATCGGGGCGACGGGTCAGCAGCCCGCGCTCGACCAACACATCGATACGGGTGGTCATCGTCGGCGCGGTGACGCGCATCTGTTCGGCCAACCGCGCGGCGAGGGTGGCGCCTTTCGCCGCTACCGCTTGCAGACACTGCAACTGTGGCATCGTCAATCGCTCGAGGCCCTCGCTCTGCTCCACGCTCTGCTTGAGCGTGCGCGAGAAGCGGGGCAGCGTCTCCACCAGCGCCACGGCCAGCGCCATGTCCAGGGCGTCGGGCGCTGCGTCGCGGTCATCGGCGCCGACGAGTGCGTTGGCGCGCCCAGAGGCTGCCCCTGGCGCGCATAGCGTATCAGCCTGCTCATCTGCTGAAGGACGCTGTGTTGACATAGAAATGATCGCCTTTCGCACAATTAGCCCATCTCATTATTAGCCCATCTAACAATACTATACGGCGCTCCTGGAGGCAGTTGTCAACACTTGGGGGAGATAGGGGAATAGGGAATAGGGGGATATGAGGTGAATGGTAGCGCGCCATGCCTCATCATATCTGTCGCAAATGCGCTGATCACTTGCCTTTCTTCGCCTGCCTCACCCACAAACACGATGAGGCAAGCGTGTGATCTTCAGATCACACGCTTGCCTCATCACATGCTCTGCCCAGCCAACCGCCACCCCGGATGCGCGGCTGATAGGTACTGAGCCAGGTAGCAGGCTCAGTACCAGATGGCGCGGGGGAAGTGGTTGGCCGTCAGCAGATACGAGCGTTCATCGGACTCGATCAACAGTTTGTGCATGAGGACGACATCGGCCTCCGGCAGGCTATTCGAGGTCGGCTGCACACACAGACGCTCCTTCACCACGTTGCGCTCGACCACCAACACCTGTCCCGGCCCGCGCGGTACCCGATAGACCCGGTCTGGATAGGCTGTGCTTGGCACCTCGAGATAGCCGGTGGCGCAGAGCGCGCGGTATTGCGCGTCGGACAACAGATGGCGCAGCAGGCCCTCAGCGGTCCGCTCGGCAGGCGCCGGCCACCAGGGATGCTGGCGCAGCCACGGCCACAGCCGGGTGCGAAACAGGATCCCGTCGGAGAACAGGCCCAATATTTTGAAGAGCGTCACGACCAGAATCAGGACGACGAAGAACACGACCAGAACGTTCATCATCGCCGTCATCAGCCCCCAACAACTCGCGGAAGCATGACGATCTCTTCGACCTGCGGATCAAACGACTCGATGCGCTCGGCGGGTCGCCCGGGGGCGACTTTTACGGCGGTCGCGCCACGCGCCCGCTGCTCGGCGAATATTCGCTCGGCTTCGCGGATCGCCGCCTGGGCCTCCGGATTGCCGTTCTCGGCGGCAGTCTTGTCCCACACGATGCGGTCATCTCCGTGATGTGATAGCACTCGCAAGACACCCATGAGCGTTCAACTCCTCTACGCTAGCCAGGAATCATTGTCGCGTCATGACCGACTCATGAGCGTCCGAACCCTGGCGTCAACCCGCATGCACTCACTACACGCACTACACGCACTTCAACCACATGCCCGTTGAGGGGCAGGAGAAGCCAGACGGGGAGCGACCGACGCTGCGCCTGGTGGAGAATGACGGTTGTGACGCGACGTGCGACGGGACGGGCGCTGACGGCTCACGGCTTGGTGGGGCGTCTGCGTGATTGCCGCGTTGACGACGCTGTGACGACGCTGTTGATGATGGCTGTTGATGATGGCTGTTGATGATGGCTGTTGATGATGGCTGTTGATGACGGCTGTTGATGACGCTACGGAATGAAACACCTGGGATGTCTGGTCTGCTGGCCAGGCGCCTTGTCGAGTGGATGTACGGTTTCTGACTACACGGTTGTCGCGTTGCGCGTTCGTGGGTACCTGCTGTCCTTGTTCCAGTAGTGTATCACACAAGCGCATCGGCGTGTCAAGGCATGTCAAGGCATGTCAAGGCGCCGCCAGAAAGGCTACGCATCTGGCGGCGCGCCCAGCGCGGCCATACAATACCCAGTACGCAACCCATTACACGCCTCAACTCGCCTGCCATGCCGTCGCATCGAGACTGGTGTGGCAGGCGTGGACAGGCTCACATGTCTGCTTCTTCCACATATTTCATGCCAATCGTGGTCAACCGACGGCGCAATTTTGCGCACGCTCGGATACCTGTCCGAGACGTAAAGGCGTACACGAGCCATGCGAAGACCACTTTCAGGCGCTGTGATCGCCTTGTTGCTGTTGCTGTTTGCGGCGACGGGGTTGATGGCAGGCGCGCTCACCCATATTCTCGTCACCTCGCCCACCATCATCCAGGGGGGCGCGCCCACCACCCATCGCCAACCCACGCATACGCCGACCGCGCCGACCCCCACCGCGACGACGGCGCCGGTTGCCGTCACCGGGGTGTTTACGCTGAGCATCGCCGTCAGCCCCGCCGATGTGACGCTGACGCCTGGCCAGACGGCGCAGGTGAAGGTGCAGGCGCTGCGCCCGGATGGGAAGACGCCGGTCGCCGGGCTGAGGTGCGTGCTGAGCGCGCCAACTGGGAGTCGGCCACTCCTCGCGCGCTGGCCTGCCCCCGCCGTCACCGACGCCACCGGGCGCGCCGTCTGGACGATCACCGTTCCCGCCACCGCCGCTGGGAAATACAAGATCGAAGCCACCGCGCACGCGAGCGACGGTAGCTACTACTTCGTCTACATGAGCGTCACCGTCTCGTAGCCGCCACACCACAAGCGACGCCGAGCATGCCAGTGAGCGCACATATGAGCGCGCAGACCACGCGAGAAAGGGAACCACCGTGCCGACGACGAAACGCGCCAAGCCCGCCGCAACTACCAAGACGACCACAACACCTACCCCGGCGACATCAGAAACCCAGGAGGCCAAACGCGAGCGGCTGGCGCAGATCGTCGCCATCCTGAAGACGACGTATCCCGACGCGCACAGTTCGCTCAACTTCACCACGCCGTTCCAACTGCTGGTGGCCACCATCCTGGCGGCGCAATGCACGGATGACCGCGTCAACGCCACCACCAAGACGCTCTTCGTCAAATACCCAACGCCAGAGGATGTCGCCAACGCCGACCCCGACGAGTTCGAGCAAGAGGTCAAGCACATCCTGTTCTATCGCAACAAGGCGAAGAACATTCGGGCGACCGCACGCATCCTGGTGGACCGCTACCACGGCGAGGTTCCGCGCACGATCGCCGAGATCGCCGCGTTGCCTGGCGCCGCCCGCAAGACGGCCAACGTCGTGCTGGGCAACGCGATGGGCGTCGTCGAGGGCATCGCGGTAGATACGCACGTTGGGCGGCTGACCCGGCGCATGGGGATCACGCAGAGCGAAGACCCGGTGGTGATCGAGCGGGAACTGATGGCGCTCGTCCCCAAAGACGACTGGGTACTCTTCTCGCACCTGCTGATCTACCACGGGCGCGCCGTCTGCCAGTCGCGCAAGCCGCTCTGCGCCGAGTGTGGCGTCGCGCAGCTCTGTCCGACGGGGAAGAGCGAGTTGGGGTTGTAGTGCGGATGTAGCGCGTCGGCTATTGCCGCGTGGCCATTCAGCGTGTACAATCGCGGGTGGTAGCTGCTGTCGCTTTGGGCCCTGCGCGATGAGGCGCGGGGCGAGGGAAAGGGGAGCGGGGTCCGCCGATGGGCGACCGGCCCTGACATACACGATGACGAATACACCCGACATAACTGAACAGACGGCAGGCGCGGCCAGCCTGGCGGACCAGCGGCGCATCCGCGTGTTGGTGGCGAAGCCCGGCCTGGATGGGCATGATCGCGGCGCCAAGGTGATCGCGCGGGCGCTCCGCGACGCGGGCATGGAGGTGATCTACACCGGCATCCGCCAGACGCCGCAGATGATCGTGGAGGCCGCGATCCAGGAGGACGTGGACGCCATCCTGATGAGCATCCTCTCCGGCGCGCATATGGCGATCTTCCCCAAGGTGATGGAGCTGCTGCGGGCGAACGGCGTGGACGACATCCTCGTGGTCGCGGGCGGCATTCTGCCCGACGAAGACATCCCCGCCATCGAGGCGATGGGCGTCAAGGGCAACTTCGGCCCCGGCACCTCGCTATCCACCATCATCAGCTTCGTCCGCGCGAATGTACGCTCCGAGCGCCTGAGCCACGAGCTGCCGCCGCTGACCAGCGCGGACGCGCCACTCGCGGCAGGAGCAGCAAGCGCGAGCGCAGGCGACGCAGGGAACGCGGGGCGCTAGCATGACACGCACGACTGAACAGGCCCCGGCGTCGTCGCTATCGCCTGCCATGCCAACCACATCGTCAACGACGCCGACCGCGCCGACTACGCAGGCCCCTCAGACCGCGCTGCCCACGCAGCCCGACATCGTGGCGCGGCTGCTGGCGGGCGACCGGCGGGCGTTGGCGCGCATGGTCACGCTGATCGAGAACGGCGCGCCCGACGTGCGGCGCATGCTGGCGCAGCTGCACACCCACGGCGGGCGGGCGCATATCGTCGGCTTCACCGGCTCGCCCGGCGCGGGCAAGAGTACGCTGGTGATGCAACTGGCGCGCGAGCTACGCCGCCGCGAGCAGCGCATCGCCATCATCGCCGTGGACCCCAGCAGCCCCTTTACCGGCGGCGCCATCCTTGGCGATCGTATCCGCATGCAGGAGCTGGCGGGCGACCCCAACGTCTTCATCCGCAGCATGGCCAGCCGGGGCAGCCTGGGCGGGCTGGCCGTCGCCACGCGCGACGCCGTCCGCGCGCTCGACGCCGCCGGGTTCGACACCGTGATCATCGAGACGGTGGGCGCGGGCCAGGCCGAGGTGGAGATCGTGCGCGCGGCGCAGACGGTGGTCGTCGTCACCGTGCCGGGGATGGGCGATGACATCCAGGCGATCAAGGCGGGCATCCTGGAGATCGCCGACATCTTCGTGGTCAACAAAGCCGACCGTCCCGGCGCCGACCAGACGGCGGCGGAACTCCGCATGCTGCTCAGCCTGGACGAGCATCGCCAGGAGCGCGCGTGGCGAACGCCGATCCTCAAGACGAACGCGACGAAGGGCGAGGGCGTCGCCGCGCTGGCCGATCAACTCGCCGCGCACCTCGCCGCCCTGCGCGAGAGTGGCCAGCTTGCCAGCCGCAGCGGACGCCAGGCGCAGAGCGAGATGCTGGCGCTGCTGCATCAGGCGCTGATGGAGCGCATCGCCGCTACCATCGCCCCCGCCGAGTGGGACCGCCTGGTGGCCGACATCGTGGAGCGCCGCGCCGACCCCTACTCCGTCGCCGACGCGCTGACCCGTCGCCTCGGCCTCGCGCCTGCGTCGCCAGACTAATGCTCGTCGGGTCATGACACGCTATTTGGCGATTGCTCAATCGCGCGTGGTTTGGCCGCGCTCGTGCCGACTGACGGCCCTGGAATAGGCTTCGGCCAGCAAGGGCTTGACGGTTTCGAAGGTCACTGCGCTGGGGTTGAGTGCGCACACCCACGATTGCACTGCGTAGGTTGGATGTGGCAGCAGCCGGTCCAGGGCGGCGAAGTCATACTCGGCGCTCTTGGCGCTGAATGCCGTCGGGAGATAGCCAAAGAGTGTCTGAAAGGCGCCTCGGCTCACGCCAATGTTGAGCCGAAACACACCCGGACGATCCAGATGTGACGTCGTATCAAACCCGGCGTAATCTTTCGTGACCATCGTGGCGAAGGGAAAGCTGTGCGTCAGATCGATATTCTGCTGGGGATCATAATAGAAGAAGGTGTCGCCTGCGCCGGGGCCATCGGCTGGCCTGAGGACCTTGACCCCGGTGAATGTGTCCGTGGTGTACTGAATGATGGCGTCTTGATCCATCCATATGCCTCCCATCTGGTTTCTGTGGACTGCCGATATGGGCCATTACCTCACAGGTTCGGCCATTAGTTTATTCCACGCTCTGTCGGCGCGCAAGGACGCGGAAACAAATTTACGCCGGTCGGCATGTGCGCCTGATCGTCTCTTGCCCGTCAGGCTTGCATGTGCTACCATCACCACAACGCCCGGTCGCCCGCCAGTGTTCGCGCGACCGCCCGCTTGTGCGCCTGTCCTCCCGGAGAATACACGGAGGCCCCCGATGGAAAACTGGCCCACCGCTCCCTACGCCTACCCCGCGCCCGTGACGACGCCGTTGCCTGACCCGCCGCAGGATGCGCAGCCCGTGGCGCCGCAGACGCAGCCGAAACGACGGCGTATGTGGCCCGTGCTGCTGACGCTGTACTTCCTGTCGCCGCTGATCGCCGAGGTGCTGTCGGGGTCCACGCCGCCGCTGCTGTTCATCCAGCCGTTTGGGTTCATCTTCATCCCGCTGCTGTATGGCTCCAGTGCGATCCTGATCCGCGAGATTCTGGTGCGGCGGCGGTTGGGCTGGGGCAACGCGCTGGTGTTGGGGGCGGCGTTTGGCGTCTTCCAGGAGGCGCTGGTCGTCCAGACGTGGTACACCTTCATGGCCAAGAGTTCGCCGTCGCACTCCAATGGCTTCTACGGCGTCTGGCTGGGAACGAACTGGGTCTGGGCGCTGGACCTGACGATCTATCACGCCGTCATCAGCATCACGATCCCGCTGATCTGGTTGACGCTCATCTTCCCCCAGCGCGCCCTGCTGCCGGGGTTGCGGCGACGCGGCGTCATCCTGTTCCTCCTCTGGCTGATCATTCCCTGTGGATTGCTGGCGCTGAACGCCGCCAAAGCGCAATTCGCCAAAGAAGGCTACGCTGGGCCACCGTTGATCGGCTACCTGCTGGCTTGCGCGCTCATGGTCACGCTGATATTGGTGGGCGGGTTCGCGCGCTTCCCCACGCCGCGCCCGCAGCCGGGACGCCGCGCGCCAGGCGTCTGGGCCGTGCGCGGCACGATGTTTGGCCTGACAACGCTCTTCTTCGTCCTCTCCTTCATTCTCCCCGCCACCAAACTGCCGCCGCCGGTGATGATGGCGATTGCGGTTGGCGTCTTCTCGTTCGGCGTCTGGCGCATCGCCCGCTGGTCGGCGTGCGACGGCTGGAGTGCCCGACACTGGCTGGCGTTGGTGATGGGTCTGGTGGCGTGGTATCTGCTGCTCTGGGCGCCACTGGTCGAGTTCGCATTCCGCCTGCCCGAGCGCGAGGGGCTGACGCTCGCCAACCTCATTGCCATGATCGCGCTGTTCGTCTTCGACTGGCGGCTGAAGCGCAGGCTGGCCAATCCTACTCCACTGACGCCGACAGCGGTAGCATGATAGACATCTGAGCGGCGAAGACGAGGGGTCTCGCGTACCGCCAACTGCCAAGCTGGCGCGTGGCCTCGCGGTGATCATTGAGGACGGCGGCGTAACAAAGAACACACGCGCCAGCTTGGCAGCTGGCGGTACGCGAGGAACACACGCCGGTCTGGAGACCAGCGGTACGATAGCAGCTTGCTGTGCTGCGCGCCTCGTATCCGGCATTCGAGTTTTTTTTCGAATGGTACAGCATTCCCACAGCGGGCGGGAACCAAATCAGGGGACACGGCGTCGTAGCCAATGCAGGCGCCACATACCTCTTGCCTGACTGACACATCACCTCATCTCCGCTGTGGGAGGATCGCTATGGAACCGTCGCAACCCGCGCAACCCGCGAAACCCATCCAGGCGCCACCAACACCTATGCCCGCACAGGCGCCCGCCAGACCTTCCTGGTTGACCGTCGCGCTCATCGTGGCGATCACCCTCGTCACCCTTGTCGCCATCACGCTCGGCGTAGTCAGCCTTGCGCATGCTGGCGCCGTCACGACGCTAGCCGTCGGCGCCTCGCAAACAACCGGCATCGCCGTCTGTGGGCAGGGGATGGCGTTCGCCCAGCCCGACCAGGCCCAGGTGACGGTTGGCGTGCAGGCGACATCGGCTAGCGCGGAGTCCGCGCGCAGCCAGGCCGCGCAGGCGATGAACGCTGTGTTGGCCGCGCTCAAAGCCGCCGGGATCGCCGACAGCGACATCCAGACCAGCTACTTCTCTATCCAACCGGTGTACAACTATAGTTCGGGTAGCGAGCAGATTACCGGCTATAGCGCTACCAACACCGTGTTGGTGACGATTCATCAGGTGGATAACGTCGGCAAGATTGTGGACGCCACCACCCAGGCGGGCGGTAATAACGCGATCATCCAGGGGATCACCTTCTCGTCAAGCGATCCCACGCAGGGTATGGCGCAGGCCGAGCAGAACGCGCTGGCCAACGCGCATAGCCAGGCGCAACAGGTCGCTCGGGGCGCGGGTCTGACGCTGGGCGCGCCGATCTCCATCCAGGTCGGCTCCTGTGGCTCGTCGTCTATCCAGCCCTCGTTTCTGCAAAGCGCGGGCTTGGCGTCGGCTGGCGCCAATACATCCACGCCGATCCAGCCGGGCCAACAACAGGTCAGCGTGGTGGTGGATGTCGTCTACGCCGTGCGCTAACGCTTCTGCGCTCCCCTCTCCCGCCGCAGCGGGGGAGGGGTCGGGGCTGGGGGACCCGGCGCTACTCGCGTTTGCCGCGCTCGTCGCGTAGCTCGAACGTAGTGAGCGCGCTGGCGCCGCCCGCCGCCATATCGGCGACATCCTCCATGTCCGTCTCGTCGGCGTCGCCGGGGGCGTCGGTGTCGTAGGGTTCGTCGTGGGCGTCGGGTCCGGCGCCGAGGTCGTGGGCGGCGGGCATCGCCACCAGGCGGCGTTCGTAGCGTCCCCTGGCGATGTTGTAGCGCACGCGGAAGAGGTCGCGCGCCATCGTGAAGGCGTCGCGCAGGGGGCGCACCCGGCTGCCTGCCATGTAATACCAGGTGATCGGCGCCTCGTAGATGCGATAGCCACGCTGGCGGGCGATGGAGAGCAACTCGATGTCGAAGCCCCACCCCTGGATGGTCTGGTGTAGGCAGAGGTCGAGCGCCACATCGCGGCGCATCATCTTGAAGCCGCACTGGGTATCTTCGATGCCGGGCAGCGCCAGCAGTTGCACGAGCGAGTTGAAGACGCGCCCCATCAGATGGCGGTAGAACGGCTCGCCGAAGCGACGCGCGCCCTTGCCTTCACGCGAGGCGATGGCGATGTCATACGGCCCGGCGTCTTCGTCACGCAGGCGGTCGAACTCCTCCACCGGCATCGAGAAGTCGGCGTCGGCCAGCGCGATCCACTCGCCGCGCGCCGCCAGCACGCCCGCGCGCACGGCGCCGCCCTTGCCGACGTGTTCGCTCTGCACCAGCCGGAGCGCGGGCCAGCGCGCGATCCATGACTTGACGACGGCGCTGGTGGTGTCGGCGCTGCCGTCATCCACCACGATCACCTCGCTGGCAAACGGTTTCTTGCTCAGGTACGCATGCAGCCGCGCAAAGCTCTCAGGGAGCCGACGCGCCTCATTGTACGCCGGGATCACGATGGAAAGTTCCGGTCGCGCCACGCGCCCGCTCATGCGCGTCCCCCTCTGTCTCCAATTGCGCACTATGGCAGGCCCCCGCTTCTTCTCAACGCCGATCACCCCTGCTACATAGTACGTTCCCTCGGCG
>Ga0307373_10014716_pt1 | contig 10719 bp, 8 predicted proteins | sample OX2MG_FD_202534 | JGI IMG/M metagenome (GOLD analysis project Ga0307373, IMG submission 202534) | Soil microbial communities from Risofladan, Vaasa, Finland - OX-2 | ecosystem: Environmental > Terrestrial > Soil > Coastal area > Acid sulfate soil | place: Finland: Risofladan, Vaasa | collected...
ATAGGCGTGCGTGCTAGCATTTGACATAGTCGCGTCGCCGTCCGGCGTCCGAGCTGCCGCGCGTTGGCAGAACCTGACAATTCTCGTCAGCCGATGCGCTCGTGGCAGCGCTGCCGTTCTTAGTGTTGCGACTCCTCGTGGTAATCGTCCTCGGCGTTGATTTGCCAAATCGCCGATTTATCGGCGGTGCCAAGCATTGCCTCGACCGCCGCGTTCGCCGCGAGCATCGAGTGGTCCTGATTGTTGTATCGGTGCATTCCATTGCGGCCGACCGGATAGAGGTTCGGGATTGCATCGAGAAACGAGCGCACGCGCGCGAACTGCCGGTATTCGCCAAAATAGGCGGGGTATGCCTTTGGCACCCGGACGACCGTGCCGTCGAGCACGTCGGCGCGGTCGATCATGCCGATCTTCTCGAGCTCCGCGGCTGCGAAGTCGAGGAAGCGGCCGTCCGGCATCGACCAGAGCGCATCTCCCTCGCGGCAAAAGTACTCGAGGCCGAGCCAGATCGTCGAGGGATCGGCGACCATCGCCGGACTCCAGTTGTTGAACACCTGCAGCCGGCCGATCTTGACGTCGGGCTCCTGAATGTAGATCCAGTTGTCCGGCGGCATGCCGTTCGCGCTCCTGCGGTCGGCGCGGCGGCCAGTCGAGCGCATGCGGCGCAGCAAGAGCCCCGCGGCCATGAAGTCCCGATAAGGCAAGTGCTCGGCGATCCGCCGCAGCTCGCGGTCCTCCGGTTGCAGCATCGCGACCAGATCCCGCACCGGCATCGTCGAGACCAGATGTGCGCACGGGAAGCGGTGCACGGAGCCGTCGGTCTCGTCGCGCGCGTCGATCGCGGTGATCGCCGCCCGATCGCGTACCAGGGCGACGACGCGGTGTCGGAGCAGCACCCTCCCGCCCCGCGCCGCGACCTGCCGCGCCACTTCCTCCCACATTTGACCGGGACCGAACTTCGGGTACAGAAAGCGCTCGATGAGGCTCGTCTCGGTGCCCTTCTGCGCGGTGTCGGCGAAGTGGCGCAGCGGCCGCCGCAACGCGTGCGCGACCGCCTTGCCGACCGACAGGCCTTTGACGCGCTGCGCGCCCCATTCGGCGGAGATATCGCGGCAGGAGACGCCCCAGACCTTTTCGGTGTAATCCTTGAAGAACGTGCGATAGAGCCGCTTGCCGAAGCGATTGACGAAAAAATCCTCGAGCGATTCCTCCGCCGAACGTGGTAGCGCCTGCGAGCGCGCGTAACTCAGGCCGACGCGCAGGGTCTCTGCGAGCCCAAGATTGCGCACGGTGTCCAGGTTCAGCTTCAGCGGATAATCGAAGAACCGCCGTCGGTAGAAGATCCGCGACAGGCGCTGCCGAAGGAGCATCACCGCGTCTTCGGATCGTGGCGCGTACGCGGCAGGCCGGAACTCGCGCGATTGCCCCTGATAGGCGATGTGCACCGCGGCGGCGGACGGCGCGTCGGAGTCGGCCACGGGCAGGATTTCCTGCCACCAGCGCATGACCCAGTCGGATTTGGAGAAGAAGCGATGCCCGCCGAGGTCCATCCGGTTGCCGCGGTAATTGATGGTCTTGGAGATGCCGCCAACCTGCACTTCGGCCTCCAATACGATCGGCTTGATATCGGAGCGGCGCAGCAATTCGAGCGCGGCGGTGAGCCCGGCGGGGCCGGCGCCCGCGATCACGACGGTCTTTTCGCGTCCAGTCGAAGACATCGTTGGGCGCAACGCGGTTCAGGCGGTCGCAGGCCGCACGAACAGGAGTTGCCGGCGAGCCAGAAAATTGCCCGCGAACGTAAAGCCCGCCGCGACCGCCTTCGCCGCCATGTAATGCAGGCCCGCATACCGGACGCCGGCGTAGATCACCACGGCATTCACCACGAGTCCCAGCAAGCCGATCGCCGCAAACGTGGCGAATTCGAGGCGGCGGTCGGCGACCCGGCGTCTCTTGAAAACGACCGTCACGGAAAGACCGTAGGCGACAAAAAGACCGACCGTGAACGACACGGTGGCGGCCGCCAGGTACCACCAGGCGAAGAAGTGCACGAGAATGAATAGAATGCCCGCGTCGACCGCGAGTGCGGCCGCCGACGCCAGTGTGTAACCGAGGGTTTCCTTGAGAAGCACTTTCATGCGCCGCGCATCGTAGCGCGAACGCGCCGGCAGTCGTAGAGGTACCAGTTCTTCCACGCATCCACGGCGGTATGTGGGATGGCGCCAAACCCGACGTATTGGTGGGCGATCAGAAAGCCAAGCGCGGGATCCCGGCAAACCTTGACCAGCAGCGACCTGGTCAGCGGCTTCGGCCATGGCGCCTTCTTTGCCCCGCGCTTGCGGATTCGGGCTGCACGGCGTTTGGTCAATATTTGATAGTCGGGCGGCATCAACGGCCGCAGCACGTTCGCGCGTCGACGAATCTCGAGGGCCGTCTTGCGGGAGAACACGACGCCGGCGGATTGGTCGACCGACAGGTAGCTCGGTCGTCGCAGGGTGAGCCAGGCGAAGATTGGCGAATCGCCGCCGTCATCCACGTAGACGCTCGCGGACGGCGCAATTGCGCGCCGCCAATTCGTGAAGACATCGCGGCGCGCAGTTAAACCGGGGATCGGCGGGGTGCTAAACGCGAAAGGGGTCGTGACGATCAGCACGGCGAGGAGAGCCGTCGACAAACTCAAGGGAAGCCAAAACCCGCTGAATCGCCGCAAGGCCCGCCAGACCAGCAACACGAGCAAAAGCGAGAAGGGCTTCAGCCCGAAGATGTTGCGCAAGCGCTGCAGAAGCAGCGCCCCGTCATGCAGGTCGAGTTTCGACGACAGGTAGGTCCACGAATTGCCGATCGCCCAAACGACGGCCAGAGCCGCAAGACCAATGGCCGCCCAGCGCAAATAACGGCCGAGAGGCGGTCCGATCCGCGTGCGTACCGCCCACAACGCGATTGCGGCGCCGACCGCCGCGGTGCCGTCCACCGACGGCAACGTCCACGCGAGCACCAGAAGAATCGCGCAAAACGGTCCCACCGTTGCATCTCGCCAAAGGCGCACGAAGGACGCCGGGATCAAAATCACGCCGGTTACACTCGTGACCCAATCCCACCGCCAGGCCTGGCCCTGCAACAATAGCGCGACCGGCCCGATCGCCCCCGCGATCCCGGCGACGGCAAGCCCCGAGCCGCCGACCAGCAGCGCACCGATGCAAAGTTTGCGCAGCCGCGGATCATCGCGCGACACGAGCGCGGCGAAGGCCACAGTCAAGAACGGCCTCGCGTTCAGATCCCAGTCCCGCCAATGCCACAGTTGCAGAAACAGGAATTGCGATCGCTCGCGAACGACCTCGAGCCATGCCGGATCCATCACGGCGAGCGGGCCCGAGGAGACTCGCCCGAGGACCGCGGCGCTCGAGATGACCAGGGCTGCGGCAATACCACCGGCGGTGCCGATCGCGTTCCAGCGTAGGCTCGTCCACGCACAAAGCAGCATCAAGAGTCCCGGAAAAGCCATCAATGGATGCAGCATCAATGCGAGTGTGACGGCCAAGAGCGCCAGCAAGCGCTTGCCGCCGAACTGACAAGCAAATGCCGTGACCACGAGTGCCTCGGCCGGCGAACGTGCGGTCAGGTAATCCTCGGAATAATGAAATATGCCGTATGCGCCGTAGACGCCGACGGTCAGTATCAGCATTGCCACGGAAAACCAGGCGAGGTCGCGGTTCGTGACCTCGTTGGCGAAGAACCACGCCGCCGTCAAAAACCAGGCGGCGCAAAAGCCGAGTAGCAGTGCGCCGGCCATGTGCAGACCCAGCGTACGGATGCACGCCGCATAAATCGGTGAGAATAGGGTGAACCGGTCCTGCGACGTGTTGCGCAGATAAATATCGGTTTGCAGCGCCGGGCGAATTCTCGCGAAGGCCTGGAATGCGTAGATGTGGGCGTCGCGCGTCAGGCCGCCGTATTGATGCGTCAGAGTCCAGAGGACGGCGAGCAGCAACACGAGCGACAACTGGATTGCAGCGAGATACAGCCGGGGCTGCGCCAGGCGCGCACGAGGATGTCTCGCCGCCGAACCGAAACCTTCCGCGAGTTTCATGCGAGATCGGGTAAACAATGTAACTTCGTTAGGCAATGCGCAACGGCGACATTATGTCCGGCCGTGCGGGCAGGTTGTGTGACCCAGTGCCCACGCGGCCCGAGATAGCGGGTCGGGCGGCGGCCGCATATGCCGGTCGCGATTGGGCCGCGTCGTGGCATCGGGCATCTATGGGAGCGATCCGCCGGCCGCCTTCGGCGTGCCGCTGCATGTCTGCACCAAGACTTCGTAGTACGAATCGACGCATCGCTCCCAAGACCAGATCGCGCGTGCTCTGTGTTTGCGCGCCTGGCGCTCGGTGACGCGTGGCCAATTCACGAGCAGTCGCCGAAGTGCCGCAATCCATGGTTCGGAATTATCGCGGCGCGGCACCGGGCAATGCGTGATCAGATCGGCGACCGGCGGGCACGCGCCGGCGACCTCGTCGGTGCTGAGTATCATCGCGCCACATCCCAGCGCCTCCTGCACGACCAGCGGGAAGCCCTCGCTGTAACTCGGCAACAGCAGGACGTCGGCCAGCTCGTAGATCTGCGCCATACCGTCCGAATCGACGTAGCCCAATACCCGCACGTTGGGCAGCGCCCACTTCCGTGGATCGCAGGGGCCGCGACCCGCGACGAGAAACTGCACGTCGGGAAGCGCAACCGCGACGCCGCGGACGATGTTGATGCCCTTCTTGCGGACGCGCCGTCCCGCGAACAGCACGATCGGGCGATTGGGGTCAAGGCCATGGGCGCCGCGCAGTTGCGCTCGCGTGCGGGTCCGTGGAGACCGCAACTTCTCGAAGTCCAATCCGTTCCAAATCGTCACGAGCTTTGCCTCATCCCGTGCCCGCGGCCGCCAATGGGCGTGCGTCGTCTGCGCGACGCAAGCAACGCGGGACGCGATTGCGAACATCCATCGCCCAATCGTCTGCTCCGCGATCCAGAAGAGCGCGGAGAACACCCGGTTGCCGGTGCGCACCGCGCCGGTATGCTGGGTCAGGAGCAGAGGCACTCCGTGCCACCGTGCGAAGATCGACGCGAAGATGCTGCTTGGGTAAGAGAAGTCGTGGACGTGCACGGCATCCGATCTGGCAACGGCGCGCGACAGTTCGAGCAAGGCCCGCGGACTCCACAGGGGGTATGGCAGACCGGTGAGGCGCTCGATACCGTTCCAGGAGCCGACCGGCACCATCGTGATCGATGGGTTGTGATTCTCGCCCACCGCATCCGTGCGGCTGGCGAACCACTCCACGGTGACGCCGTGGCGAATCGCCAGACCAGCACATATATGGCCCGCGACCCGTTCGATACCGCCGCCATGGGCTGGAAAGTAGTGCGTCACGACCGTGATGTGCAACCGATCGTCCTCTACGTCGCGCCGGGCTCGCGCACGCCGATGCGGTAGGTCAGGCGTCGATGCAGCAGGAAATTGATCGGCGCGTTGACAATCGAAAGCAGCACCGCGGCGACGAGATAGTTCAAGCCAAACCGCCCGACCAAGGCCGCGAGGGCAATTCCGTTGCAGACGAGACTGGCTAAGTTGATGAGATAGTATCGAAGAAGCCCGCGGCGGTTGCCTCTGTCGCCGGCTCGGAACGCGTAAGTACCCGCTGTCACGTAGGACAGCGCGTTGATGGCCAGGAAAGAAATCGTGTAGGCGACGAGATAGTTCCATCCTGCGACGCTTACGAGAGCGTACAGCAGTACCCAGCCGAGAACCGCGGAAAGCAGGCCGATTCCCGAGAATCGTAAAAATTCGCGCACTTGGGCGCTGCCGGAGGAATTCACCGAACGACCTCCCGGTGCCGTGCTCGCGCGATCAACTGAAACCCTCGCCGGGTGCGCCATAGATCGTCGATGCGCAGAGCGCGAGTCAACCAACGCGCCACAAGCCGACCCGAACGTGATTCTCCGGAGCGCGCCGCACGGGCGGGGCCGAGGTGATTGATCGCGCGGTTGTAGATCCAACTCACTGGGCCGCCCCAGGTATACAACTTGTCGATATGCAGCCCCGCATTCGCGAGCAGAGTCCGGAATTCATCGACCTCGAAGCGCCGCAAGTGGCCTGCCGCCTCGTCCTGCGTCGACCAGTGGCGCATGCCGGCAGGCACCGAGAACAGCAAGATCGCGCCCGGCTTCGCGAGTCGCCCCAGCACATTGACGACGGCGCCGGGATCCGGGACGTGCTCGAGAACTTCGCTGCAGACGATCAAGTCGAACGATTGCGCCGTAAACTGTTGTGCCACGTTCAGTATGTCACCGCAGACGATTCGCGGACGCAGATTCACCGGCGCGTGCTGCAATGCCGTCGCTGAGAATTCGACGCCGAAGACTTCAATGTCCGGGTGCCGCCCTGCGATCAGTCCGAGCAGCACGCCGGGCCCGCAGCCGACGTCCAGGACGCGCGCCGCCGTCGGCAGTGCGTGCGGCAGTTCGGCCAGCAACAGTCGGTACCGGGTGTATGTCAGCGGACCGACCGCCTGGACGGGTAGCCAGTATGCGGCCCACTGCGCGTCGAATTCGCAACGCCCGGTCCCCGGGGGGGGAGGTATTATCGGAGGGTTAGCCACGCCGCCTCGGAATCAATTGAAATCCCCGAATTGCGGATTCGATCGCGCATTATACGCATCCGCTTGGTGAGCATCGTTTGCTTGATGCGCGGGCCACATCGGGATTGCGAAGTCTCATCGATTGTTGCGGTAGCATGGACAGTCCACACGGTGAATGTGACGCAATGACACGGAACCGACCTTTATTGGCAGAGGCGGTTTGCGCCACGGCGAGCTTCGGGCACGCACGCAGGTTGAACGAGGTGGCCGGCAGGTGAGCGCCGCGCAACTGCGTGCCGGACGGGTTGGTCGGCATGACGCCGACTCCCAGCCGGGATTGTGGCCGCTCGTCGGTGTGCTGCTTTCGTGCCTGTTCCTAGGTTATTTTGTTGAGCTTGACCACGGCGTCTTATCGAGTGCGGGCTTCTCGCCGATATTTGCCCTGTTGCTGGCGGTCTACGATGCCCATGCGGCCGTACTGTCCACGTTGATCTGTTGCGCGGCGGCTTTTTGGACGAACTGCGCGCCGATCGACGGCGTTGCCGCGCGCTTTGGGCGTAAGCCGATGATCGTGATCGCGGCATTCGTGCTCGCCGCGGCGGCATTGACGATATTCGTCTACCACGATGCCCCGTTGGCGATGGACGAATATGCGGCGGTCTTTCAATCGAAGGTGTTTGCGCATGGGCGGATCGCCGCCCAACTGCCGCCCTATCTGGTCAAATGGCTGATCGCGCCGGGATTCAACGGGGTGTTTTTGTTCGCCTCGCCGATCACCGGCAACGCCGTCGAGGCATACTGGCCGGGGTTTGCACTGCTGCTCGCGCCCTTCCAGCGGCTCGGTTTGCCGTGGCTATGCAATCCTCTGCTCGCGGGCGGTGCGTTGTATTTGACGCATCAGATAACGCTCGAGATCACCGCCGATCGCCGGACCGCCGGATTTGCCGTGTTGTTTGCGATTGCGTCCGGTGCCTTCGTCGCCAATGCCATTTCGTTCTATTCGATGCAAGCGCACCTTACGGCGAATTTGCTGTACGCATGGCTGCTGATGTCGCCAAGCCGGCGCCGCGCATTCCTCGCAGGGCTGGTCGGATCGCTCGCGCTGATTCTGCACAACCCCGTTCCGCATGCGCTTTTCGCCATACCGTGGCTCGCTTCGATGGCTATCGACAGGGGCCGGCGCAAATTTCTCTTGCCCCTGGTATTCGGTTATCTGCCGGTGACCATCGTCGGCGGTTTCGGCTGGTTTCTGTATCGCAACGGCATCGGTGACGATCTTCACCGTGCGGCCTCGTCGCTCAGCGGGTTCGCTTCCATCTATCGTTGGCCCGATGCCGTCATGATGAATGCGCGCGCCGCCGGGCTCGTGAAAATGTGGGTCTGGGCCGCTCCGTGCTTGCTCCTGTTCGCATCGATTGGATTTTTCCGGCGACGCCGGGATCGGAATGTGCGACTGCTGGGCTGGTCGGCGATTTGCACGCTCGCGGGGTATATGTTCGTGGTCTTCGACCAAGGCCACGGTTGGGGATACCGCTATTTCCATTCGGCCTGGGGAAGCGTGCCTATCCTGGCGGCTTGCGCAATGACGGGCAATTCAGCGGCCTCGGTGCGTCTGAGATCTTTCGCCGGCGCCAACGCGATTCTCGGCCTCGCACTGCTGGTGCCGTTTCAGTTGACCCAGATGCAAGGATTTATTGAGTGGCACCAGGCCCAAGTGCCGGCGCCAATCCGACCGGGGAACGATGTCTACTTCGTACGCCCCGCGGGCGGATTTTACATTGGCGACCTAATTCAGAACGACCCGAACTTGCGCTCCAAGGATCTCATCTTGTTCAGCCACGGCTCGCAACGCGATGCGGCGCTCGTGCACCGTTACTGGCCGCCGGCGACCCGGGTTGCCTGGGGGCCATTCGGTGAGGAATGGAACTTGGGTCCGATCGATCAAAGACGTCGCACCCGCGCGGACCCGCACCTGCATTTCGTGTTCCCGGCGGCGCCGGTCACTCGCTCTCGATGAACCCGAGCAGAAACGCGCCGAAGACGACCTGGGTGCCGATCGCGAGCGTCGTCACCGAGGGGATCGTGACGCGCATCATCTCGTTCGGCACGAGCGGCCCGAAGGACTGTTCGCCCCATTGCACGACCGCATAGGCGGCGCCGGCGAGGCCGGCCAGCACCAGCGCGGCGCCGATCGCGATCGAGCCCTCGAGCGAGGCGAGGCGCAGGAGCCGTTCCGGGAAGCCGTTATCGACGCGCAAATGGAGCTTGCGGGCAAGCGCCTGGGCGAACAGACCGAAGAACGAGACCTGGACGCCGAGCACCGCGGCGATCGAAAAGTACAACAGCGCGTTGATGTCGAGCGTGAAGAAGCCCGGGATCGGGATCGACCGGAATGTGAGTACCGAGGCGCCGGCGAGGCCGGCCGTCGTCAGCGCAAGCCCGGGGTAGAGAAACAGCCAGCGCGGGCTGCGCAGCAGCATGAAGCGCAGATGTCGCCAGCCGTCCCGCCAGGGCCGCAGGTGCGGTGGGCGCCCGCGGCCGTCGGGGCTCAAGGTGGTCGGTACCTCGGCGATGCGCAGGTTTGCGAGCGAGGCCTTGACGACCATCTCGCTCGCAAACTCCATGCCGGCGGCGCGCAGGTCGAGGTCGAGGATCGCGCGCCGGTCGAAGCCGCGGATCCCGCAATGAAAATCGCCGACGGGGACCTTGAACAACCGGCGGCCGATGAACGAAAGCGCTGGGTTGCCGAGGTAGCGGTTCAGCCTCGGCATGGCCCCGCGCCGTATGCCGCCCGTGAACCGATTGCCCATCACGAGTTGATCGCCTGCGCGCAGACGCGCGATGAACGCATCGAGTTTGGTGAAATCGTAGGAATCGTCGGCGTCGCCCATGATCACGAAGCGGCCGAGGGCCCCCTGGATGCCGCCGGTCAGTGCCGCGCCGTAGCCCTTGCGCACGACCGACAGGACCCTGGCACCGGCCGCCGCGGCGAGGTCCTGCGAGCCGTCGGTCGAGCCGTTGTCGGCGATCAGCACCTCGCCGGCGATCCCCGCCTTTTCGAGATAAGCGCGCGCTTTCGCGACGCAGCCCCCCACCGTCAGCGCCTCGTTGAGGCAAGGCATCAGGATCGTCAGTTCCAGGTCCCGGCTCATTCGATCCCGAGTTTCTTGATCCGGTAGCGCAGCGCGCGAAAGGACATGCCGAGCATCTTCGCGGCGGCCGTCTTGTTGAAGCGGGTCCGTTCGAGGGCCTTCACGATCGCGTCGCGCTCGATGTCCTCGAGGTGATCGCCGAGAGGCGCGGCACCCGGCGCGCCGCCCGCGCCCGGGCCCGGGACCGCGCCCAGGACGTTGCCGCCGGCCGCTGCGGACGCCTTCGGCCGCAGCTGGATGTCCTCGATGCGGATCTCGCCCGTCGTCGACAGCGTGATCGCGCGCTCGAGAATGTTCTCGAGCTCGCGCACGTTGCCGGGAAACTCGTAGGTCTCGAGCGCGCGGAGCGCGTCGGGCGCGAGCGCGGGCGGCGTCATCTTCATGCGCCGGCCGAGCCGGCGCAGGATCGATTTGGCAAGCTCGGGGACGTCCTCGGGGCGCTCGCGCAGCGAGGGGACACGCAACTCGATCACGTTCACGCGGTAGAACAGATCTTCGCGGAAGCGCCCCGCCGCGACCGCCTGCGCGAGGTTCTTATGGGTCGCGGACAGCACGCGTACGTCCACGGCGACTTCCTGCTGTTCGCCGACCGGGCGAACGGCCTTTTCCTGGATCACGCGCAGGAGCTTGACCTGCATGTGCAAGGGCAGGTCGGCGATCTCGTCGAGGAACAGCGTCCCGCCCTCGGCCGAGGGGATCAGCCCCTTCTTGTCGGCGACCGCGCCGGTGAAGCTGCCGCGCTTGTGGCCGAACAGCTCACTTTCCATCAGTTCCGTCGGGATCGCACCGCAGTTGACCGGCACGAACGGTGCGTCGCGGCGCGGTCCCGACTCGTGGATCAGCTTCGCGACCAGCTCCTTGCCCGTCCCGGACTCGCCGAAGATGTGCACCGGCGCCTGGCTGCGCGCAACCCTGGCGATCATCTCGCGCAGGTCCTGAATGGTGCGCGA
>Ga0307373_10014717_pt1 | contig 10719 bp, 8 predicted proteins | sample OX2MG_FD_202534 | JGI IMG/M metagenome (GOLD analysis project Ga0307373, IMG submission 202534) | Soil microbial communities from Risofladan, Vaasa, Finland - OX-2 | ecosystem: Environmental > Terrestrial > Soil > Coastal area > Acid sulfate soil | place: Finland: Risofladan, Vaasa | collected...
CGGAGGGTTCGCGACCGGCATCACGATGCTCGTCGCGGCCCGCGCCGTCCAGGGCCTCGGCGCCGCCATCGTCGCACCCGCCGCGCTCTCGCTCGTCACGACGAGCACTCCGGACGGCGCGGCTCGGACGCGTGCGCTCGGCCTCTACGGCGCGACCGCTTCGCTGGGGTTCGTCGCCGGTCTCGTGCTCGGCGGGCTCCTCGTCCAGTTCCTCGACTGGCGCGCGGTGCTGTGGGTCAACGTGCCGATCGGCGTGGCCGCGGCCCTTCTCGCCCCCCTCCTGCTACCCGCGCCGCCGTGCGCGGCGGACCGCCCGCGTCTCGACCTCGTCGGCGCGCTGCTCGTCACGGCCGGCGTCGCATCCGTCGTCTACGGCATCTCACAGGGTCCCGTGCGCGGCTGGTCGTCGCCGACGACCGTGATCCCGATCGTCGCCGCCGGCGCCCTCGTCTACGCCTTCGTGCGCGTGGAACGGCGTCACCCGAGCCCGCTCGTCCGTCTCGGCGTCCTCCGGATTCCGGCGCTGCGCGCCGCGAACCTCGTCACGGTGCTGCTCGGCGCGTGGGGCGCCGGAGAGCTGCTCGTCGTCCCGCTGTACCTGCAGTTCGCGCTCCACTACTCGCCGCTGCTCACCGGGCTCGCGATCGCACCCCAGGGAGTGCTCGGCTTCCTCGGTGCGGCCCGCGGGGCGCAGCTCGTCCGGGCGCTCGGGCTGAGGGCGTTCCTCGCGGCGACCGGCGTGTCGGCGGGGCTCGGCCTCGGGCTGCTCGGACTCCTCCTCACGACGCGCAGCTACCCGCTGCTGCTCGCCGGGCTCGCACTCGCCGGTTTCGGCACGGCGGGAGGTGCGTTCGGCGCGACGGTGGCGGCGACGCGCGGGATCGAGGACGGCGAGCAGGGACTCGCGAGCGGGCTCGTCAACATGAGCCGCCAGCTCGGTGCCGCGATCGGCGTCGCGATCGTCGCGGCGATCGTCGGCACGACCTCGGGCGGCGGGAGCACGACCGGCCCGGACCGCGTCGCGCTCGGGCTGCTCGCGCTCACCGGCTTCGCGGCGGCGCTGCTCGCCTGGCGCGGGCTCGCCCACCTGGAGGGCGCGTCCCGGGTTCGGCTGCACTCCCTCGCGTCGCGCGGACAGCCCGGCCGAGCGCAGCGTCGCGCCCCCGAGGGGGCGGTCGCGACGGTCGCGGTGTGCGAGTCGAGCTCGCTCGCCCCCGTCGAGGCGCCCGAGGGCGACTGGAACAGACGCTCCGCCTGAGCTGCCGAGCTGCGGGAGCGGACCCGCGCGGCGCGAGCGCCCACCCGGGGCGGCGAGCGCCGCGCCGGTCGTCGCCCCGGGCCGACGGACCGCTCAGCCGAGAGGACGCCGCCCGCCGTAGATCACGTGGTCGAGCTCCTTCCAGTAGGCGTCGACCGCTTCGAAGCCCGCCGCGCGCACGAGCGCGAGCTGGGGCTCGAGCGGGACGATGTGACGGACGTGGTTCTCCCAGCGGGCGTGCTCCTCCTCCGTGCGGTGCGCTCGCTTCTCGGCGCCCGCCGGATCGCGTGCGTCCTCGACGCGCCGCCACGCCTCCTCCACCTCCGGGTCCCGCGCCGCGACCGGATCGTAGTTCAGGTACCAGGCGCCCGAGGCCAGCCGATCGAAGATCTCGCGAAACAGGCCCGCCTTGCGGTCGTCGGGCAGGTGGTGCACGCACAGCGAGCTGACGATCGCCTCGAGCTCGCGGTCGAGCGCGGCAGGCCACCGCCCGCCCGCGAGGTCGATCTCCACGTAGCGGTAGCGCCCCTCGTAGGCGGCGAGCTCGCGGCGGCCCTCCGCCATCATCTGCGGCGAGTAGTCGGCGAGGATCGCGGACGACGACGGGTACCGGTCGAGCACCGCCCGCGCCGCCGCACCCGTGCCCGCGCCGAGATCCGCGAACGTGAACGCGTCGTCCTCGCCGAACGGCAGGAGCTCGGCCATGAACCGGCGCGCCCACACCCTCCCGCGCTCCCGCTCGTCGGCGGTCGCGACCCACTGGGCGATGGTCGCGTCGGACTTCCAGACGGCTTCGTTCGTCGCTGCGCTGTCGCTCATCTCCCGACCATAGATGGGGAACGGCACGCGCCGCGCGGTCCGACGGCGGGTACCGCCTGCATCTCAGGCCGCGCCGGTGAGCTGCCAAAGGCGCTCGCCGAGCGCGTCCGCCGCCGCGACGACGAGCGGGGCCACGCGCTCCTCGAGCTCGTAGGCGAGGCGCTCGCTCGGACCCGCGACGCAGAGCGCCGCCAGCATCTCGCCCCGGAGCCACACGGGTGCCGACGCCGACGCGAGCCCCGGTTCGCGCTCCGCGACGCTCAGCGCGTACCCGGCCGAGCGGACCGCCGCGAGCGTCGCCTCGTCGAAGGGCGCGACGAGGCCAGCACCACGGGAGCCGTCCGCGGCCCGCACGGCGTCCGGCCAGGCGAGCAGGACCTTCGCCGCGGAGCCGGCGGTGAGCGGGAGCGCGGTGCCGACCGGGAGCGCGTCCAGCAGGCCGGCGGCGGGCTCGGCGGAAGCGACGCAGACCCGGACGTCGCTCGCGCGGCGGAAGAGGTGCGCGCTCTGCCCGGTCACCGCGCACAGCTCCCTCAGCACCGGCCCCGCACACGCGATCAGCACCTCGGTCGCGCTTCCCGCAGCGAGCGCGAGCAGCCCTGGCCCGATCGAGAGCTCGCCCGAGCCGTCGCGAGACACGAGCCCGCGGGCGAGGAGCGCACCGAGCAGCCGGTGCGCCGTCGGGCGGCTCACGTCGGCCCGCGCCGCGACCTGCGCGACGCTCGTGGCGCCGGAGCGGACCGCCCACAGCAGGTCGACGCACTTGTCGAGAACACCGACGCCGCTCGCGTCACTCGAGGGCGCGGCCGGCCGTGCACGCGCGGCCTCAGCCACCGTCCCGGCCCCGGCCCCCGCCCCCGGCGTCGGCGTCGGCGTCGGCGTCGGCGTCGGCATCGGCATCGGCATCGGCATCGGCCGGCTCGACCACGACGCCGCGAACCACCAGGCGCGCGTACTCGTCCGGAGGGAGGCCGAGCCAGCGCGCGAGCACCGCGCTATCGCGCCCGACCGCGCCGCCCGTGCGGGTCGGACGGTGCGGCCGGCGCACGAGCCGGGGCACGGGTCGAGGCGTGGTGATCGGGCCGAGCTCGGGCGCGGCGGGGTCGCTCGCCTCGACGAACATCTCGCGCGCGAGGAGCTGCTCGTCGAGGACGATGTCGGCGACGCTCTGCACCGGCCCGGTCGGCACCCGGTGCCCCGCGAGCAGCGCGACGAGCGGCTCGCGGTCGATCGTCGCTGCGAAGGCGGCGATCGCGCCGTCGATCTCGTCCTGGTGCTCCACCCGCCCGCGGTTGTCGGCGAAGCGCGGATCGCAGGCGAGCTCCGGGCGGCCCATCACCCCCATGAGCACCTTGAACAGGCTGTCGGAGTTCGCGCCGATCGTGACGTAGTGGCCGTCGCGGGTGCGGTAGACGTTGGACGGGGCCGCCCGGCTGAGGCGGTTGCCGGTGCGCGTCCGCACGACTCCGGCGTGCACGTAGTCGGCGAGCGCGGACTCCATCACCGAGAAGACGGCCTCGGTGAGGGCCACGTCGACGACCTCGCCGCCTCGCTCGGCGTCGCGCTCTCGTGCGAACAGGCTCGCGAGCGCCCCGATCACCGCGTAGAGGGCCGCGAGCGTGTCGCCGATGCTAACGCCGAGGCGCACCGGCGCCCGGTCCGGCTCACCGTTCACGAAGCGGAGGCCACCGAGCGCCTCGGCCACGCTGCCGAAGCCGGGCTGCTCCGCCTTGGGGCCGGTGAGGCCGAACCCCGAGATCGCGACGTAGACGAGCGACGGGAATCGCTGCGCGACGTCGCCGGGCGCGAGGCCCCAGCGGTTCCGCAGGTCGGGGCGCAGGTTGTCCACGACGACGTCGACGACCCCGAGGAGACCCTGCACGAGCGCCTGGCCCTCGGGCTGGCGCAGGTCGACGCCTGCGAGGTGCTTGCCGCGGTTCTGCGTGTAGGACCACCAGCTCGAACCGGTCGGCGCCGGCGGTCCCCAGGTGCGAAGCGGGTCCCCGCCGGGCGGCTCGATCTTCAGCACCTCGGCCCCGAGGTCCGCGAGGACGCGCGTCGCGAAGGGCGCCGCGATGAGCGAGCCGATCTCGAGCACCCGCACGCCGGCGAGGGGGCCGGTGCGTCCTGCCGCCTCGCGGGCGACTCGCGACACGGTCGCGTCGCGAGCGGTCACGCCCGCTCCGCCGAGATCGGCTCGGCGCGCGCGATCACACGCGCGAAGAACGCGGCAGCCTCGGCGATCGCGGCCGGATCGAGGCCCGTCGCCTCGGGACCGAGGGCTTCGACCAGCGTCTCGGTAGCGAGGTTGCCGACCGCCACGGGAGAGAACGGGCAGCCCCCGATGCCGGTGAGCGAGCAGTCGAAGTGCGTGACGCCTGCGTCGACCGCCGCGGCGACGTTGTCGAGGATGCCGCCCGGCCGGTCGTGCAGGTGAAGCGCCGGCGCGCGTCCCGTCACCGCGGCCGCGGCCGCGACCCGCTCGAGGACGTCCGCCGGCGTCGCGAGGCCGACCGTGTCGGCGAGCGAGATCTCGTCGGCCCCCTCGTCGGCGAGCGCGCGCACGAGGGCCTCCACGCGCCCGACGGGAACCTCGCCCTCGACCGGGCAGCCGAACGCCATCGAGATGCCCGCGCGCACGCGCACGCCCGCGGCCTTCGCCGAGGCGACCATCGCGCGGGCGGCGCCGGTCGCCTCGTGGATCGAGCGGCCGAGGTTCTCGTTGCTGTGGGCCTCGGAGGCCGAGACGGCCAGCGCGACCGCACGGTACCCGGCGGCGAGCGCGCGCTCGAGGCCCTTGCCGTTGAGCACGAGCGCCGAGTAGCCGGGGTGCGCGACCGGGTCGACGAGCCCGGACAGCGCGGCCGCGTCGGCGAGCTGTGGCACGCGGTCGGGCCTGACGAACGAGGTCACCTCGATCTCGGCGAGCCCGGCGGACGAGAACCGACGGACGCACTCGGCCTTCTCCGCGGTCGGGACGAACCCGTCGAGCTCCTGGAGGCCGTCGCGCAGCGACACCTCGGTGATGACGAACCGCCGCCCCGTCACGGCGCCCCCTCTCGCGTGTCCACTTCCTGGACGTGCCGTCCAACGGGTGAGCATCGTAACGCGTCGCGAACGGCGCCCGCCTACCGCTCGGTCCCGCCCGTGACCGGATCGCGGCGCGTCGAGCGCACGCTTGCCCACACCGAGACGCCGATCACGACCACGATCGTCCCGAGCATCGCGGCGACGGGGATCTCGACGACGTCGCTCGCCAGCATCTTGACGCCGATGAGCACGAGAAGGAGCGCGAGCCCCTTCGTGAGATGGACGAATCGGTCCATCGCCTCGGCGAGAAGGAAGTAGAGGGACCGGAGCCCGAGCACGGCGAAGGCGTTCGAGGTGAACACGATGAAGAAGTCCCTCGTGATGCCGAAGATCGCCGGAATCGAGTCGGTCGCGAACACGAGGTCCGTGGTCTCGATCGTGACGAGCGCCATGAGCAGCCCGGTGCCGACCCGGCGGCCGTTCTCGGTCGTCATGAAGCGGGTCCCGTCGAGCTCCGGCCGGATCGGCACCAGCCGGCCGACCGCCTTCAGCACGACGTTGCGCTGCGGCCGCACGTGGGCGCCCCGGAACATTCGGGCGCCCGCGACGAGCAGGATCGTGCCGAACGCGTAGACCGTCCAGCTGAACCGGTCGATCAGGGCGGCGCCGCCGGCGATGAGGCCGGCGCGCAGCACCAGGGCGCCGACGACCCCGTAGTGGAGCACGCGGTGCTGCAGCTCACGCGGCACGCCGAGCGAGGTGAAGATGACCGCGAACACGAACATGTTGTCGATGCTCAGCGCCTTCTCGAGCAGGTAGCCCGCGAAGTACTGCGTCGCCGCATCCCTCCCCTGCCACGCGGCGACGACGACTCCGAACAGCACCGAACAGGCGATCCACGCGGCGCTCGTGAGCAGCGCTGCACGCAGCGCCCGCCTGGCCCGCACGCGGCCGGTCGCGAGGTCGAGCGCGAGGAGCACACCGAGCGAGCCCAGCACCAGGACCCAGGCCCACCACGAGACCATTCATCCGCCGTTCAAGATCTTGCGATACAGCGCGAGATCGTCGCCGATGAGGCGGGGCAGCAGGAAGTGCTCGCGCACGTGCTCCCTCCCGCGCCGGCCGAGCGAGGCCGCTTCGTCCGCATTGTCGAGCAGCTGGACGACCCGGTCCGCGCACTGCTCGGACGAGTCGACGAGGTAGCCGCCGACGCCGTCGCTCAGCTGGAGGGGGATGCCCCCCGCTCGACCGGCGACCACCGGCGTCCCCTTCCAGAGGCTCTCCGAGACGACGAGGCCGAACCCCTCGCGCAGCGACTTCTGGATGGCGACGTCGGCGAGCCGCTGGAACGCGTTCACCTCGATGTTGCTCACGCCGTTCAGGTTCGTGAACACGTAGAGGTCCGGGTCGCCGGCGGCTCGGCGCTGGATGTCGGCGTAGATCGCCCACGCCTCGGGGTCGTCGAGCGCCATCGAGCCGACGAGCGCGAGCTGGAGGTCGCCGTGCGCCTGCTTCGCGAGTTGGTAGGCGTCGATCACACCCATCGGGTCCTTCCAGCGGTCGAAGCGCGACACCTGGACGACGAGCGGTCGCTCGAGGTCCACGCCGAGCCATCCGAGGACGCGCCGGGCGAGGTGCTCCGGGAGCTCGATGTTCTTCGGGCTCTCGGGGTCGATCGCAGGCGGGACCACCTCGACGAGTCGCGCCGGGAACGAGCGCGGCACGAACGCCTCCGAGGTGAACACCGCGGCGTCGAAGTCGTCGAAGTAGCGCTCGAGCCGCTCCCAGACCGCGTCGTCGGGGTCGGAGGTGTCGACGTGGCACCGCCAGATCCAGCGGCTCGTCCCGCGGCCGCGCAGGTGCGGGAGCGGGAGCGGCTGCGGGTCGTGGACGACCACGAGGTCGTAGTCGACGTCGATCGCCTCGGCCGTGCTGCGCGACACGCGGTCGTAGGTCTCCCACGCGCCGGGCGGGATCGCCTCGGGCGCGCCCTGCAACCCGTTGTGGATCGCCTTCGTGACCCGGAAGAACTCCTCGTCGCCGGTGACGAGCTTCCACTGCGCGTCGATGCCGAGGTTGCAGAGCAACGGCACCTCCGACCTGAGCAGCTCGGCCACCCCGCCGCCGTAGGGGGTGGCGTTGAGGTGCAAGACCCTCGCGCCCTGCAACGGGGCCGCATCCGCCCGCAGCTGCTCGACCACTTCGGCGCCGCAGCTCCGCCGGTAGCGGTCGAGACGCTGCGCGCCGATCTGCACGGACGTCAGCACCGCGGCACCTCCTCGCCCCGACGGACGGAGGGCGAGGCCGGGTCCCGGCTCGCCCCTCCTCCACCCTGGTTCGTGACAGACGTCCGCACGGCACCCCGCTCGGCTCGACTCGCCCGACCTCCAGTAGTGGCAGAGAGCCGCACCGCCAGCCAGGGCCGAAGGACCCGAGCGGAGCGCCGGCGGCACGCGCCGCCTCCGAGGTCACGCGCCCGCGAGCAGCTCCACGCGCCCCACCGACTCCCGGACGCGCACCGGCATCTCGACCCGGTGCACGGCGCCCGGTCTCGAGGCGCCGTCGAGCGAGAGCAACACCTCGATCGCCTTGCGGCCGAGCTCGTAGTGCGGCAGGGCGACGCTCGTGAGCCCCGGCCGGAGCCACGACGCGACCGGCTCGTCGTCGAACGAGACGACCGAGACGTCACGGGCGATCTTCAGCCCGGCGTCCTCGAGCGCCTGGTAGGCGCCGAACGACACGCGGTCGTTGAAGCAGATGAGCGCACGCGCCGGAACCTCGCGGGCGAGGATCTGCTTCGTCGCGTCGTAGCCGCCCAACGGTTGCCAGTCGTTCAGGAACACTCCGCCGGCGAGCCCGGTACCCGCCGAGGAGAGCACGTCCACGATGCCGAGAAGCCGCTCCGACGCGGCGACGCTGCCCTTCGGCGTGCGAACCGGGTCCACGCCGACACCGACCGCGTAGATGCCTTCGCGGTGCCCGGCCTCGAGAAGCAGGCGCGCCGCGGCGCGCCCGGCCTCCGCCTCGTCGGGGATCACCGACGGCACGAGGCTCTCCTTCGAGGCCAGCACGTTGAGCAGCACGCTCGGTCCACCGAGCAGCGCGCGCGGCACGTTCGCCCAACGCGTGTACATCGAGGCGAGGACGATCCCCTCGACCTGCCGGTCGCGCATCGTCTCGATGAGCTGGGTCTCGAGCGCGGGATCCCCTTCGGTCTCCGCGATCAACAGCAGACGGTCGTGATCGCGGGCCGCGTCGAGCGCGCCCCAGATGAGGTGACCAGCGAACGGCGTCGTCGCGACCGTGTCGGAGACGAAACCGATCGTGTGCGTCGAGCCCGTCCGCAGGCTCCGGGAGACGACGTTCGGCCGGTACCCGGTCTCTTGCACTGCGCGCAAGATCCTCGCTTCCACCTGCGAGGAGATGCGCATCTCCTCGCGACGGCCGGACAGGACGAACGACGCGGTCGTCTGCGAGACGCCCGCCCGGCGCGCGACGTCCGCGAGCGTCACCCGGCGCCTCGTGCCGGTCGGATCGCCTCCCGCAGGATCGCCCCGACCCGCCTGACCGCCGGATCCGCCGGCCGGGGGCCGCGATCTGCTCGAACCGGTCGGGGGCATCGCGCGAGCATACGCCGAGGCACCGGCGCCGGAGGGTCCCGATCTGGCGGACGACGCCCAGCTCCCTTGACGACGCGGCGCGGCTGTAGCATGCTCGCAACGCGCTAATGCGATTTAGCGCATGGGGGGGGACGGGGTCGCTGACCGCACGTCGGTGCGCAGCCCACAAGGCTGCGCCCGACGCTCACGCGCGAGCCACCGCGATCGCCCACGACTCGATCCAGCGAAGGAGGATTGCGTTGAAGGCTCCCGTTGGCACAAAGAGGCGTCGCCGGCTCGTGTCGGCATGTTCCTCGGTTGTCGCGCTCGCCGCCACCGGACTGTTCGCCGGCCCCGCCGTCGCGTCCGGGGCATCCGGCGCACGCGCGGCCCGGCCGAACGCCGCCAGGGCGGTGTCCAAGGCAGCGAGCTTCGCGACGAACTGCGGAACGAAGCCGGTCACGCTCCACGGGTACTTCGAGACCGGGTTCCCCGACGTCGTCGACCTGACCAAGCTCTTCACCAAGCAGCACCCGAGCGTGCGATGGACGATCCGGGAGGACCCGTTCGCGGTGATCACCCAGGACGCGCCGCTCGTAATGTCGGGCCCGAACCCGCCGGACCTCATGCGGGCTCCGCAGATCAGCGGCCTCGTCAAGGACCACCTCGTGAAGAACCTCGACGGGTACTACAAGACCTTCGGGTGGAGCAAGTTCCCGAAGTCGGACCTCGCGCAGCTGCGGGTCGCCGCGAGCGGGAGCCCGCAGGGCGTCGGGCCGCTGTGGGCGATGGGCATCAACTACTCGATGACCGGCGTGTTCTACAACAAGGCGCTCGCCGCGCAGATCGGGATGACGAAGGCCCCGTCGACCCTCGCCGAGCTCGACGCGGACCTCGCGAAGGCGAAGGCGAAGGGCATCCTTCCCGTCCAGCAGTTCGACAGCTCGGGCAACGGCGGGCTCATCTTCCCGCTGCAGGACCTGATGGGCGACTACAACATCCAGCAGTACGGCTCGATCGACAAGATCAACGCGTGGGTGTTCGACCAGAAGGGCGCGACCTTCGTGAACCCTGCGAACCTCGCGGCGACCGAGCACCTCGACACGTGGATCAAGGACGGCTACTTCAACACGGACGCGAACGCGACCTCGTACTCGACGATGATGGGCCGATTCGAGCACGGCCAAGGCCTCTTCATCTTCGACGGGGACTGGGAGTCCGGGAACCTGGACTCCAACTTCGCGGGTAAGTTCGGCTTCTTCCTCTTCCCGTCCATGAAGGCAGGGGGCAAGCAGGCCGCGATGTCCGCTCCGCTCACCTACCTGATCCCCGCCGCGGCGAAGCACGCGAGCTGCGCGGCGTACTTCTTGAACTGGGTGGAGACGAACCCCGCGGCTCGGGCCCTCAACGTGAAAGAAGGCGGTTCGAACCCGGGCGGCCCGCCCAGCCTGCCGATCCCGGCGGTGAAGCCGGGAACGGTGACGTCGCAGACCCTCGCCGCGGGCAGGGTGATCGCCGCGGACAACGGGGCGATGGGCTTCATCGCCAACGCGACGGGGTCGATCGACGCCGAGGGCCTGACGCCGGCGGTCCAGAAGCTCTTCGGCAGCCAGGCGACGCCGTCCGAGGTGCTCTCGAGCGTCCAGGCCGCGTACACCCAGGAGCTCTCCGCTCCCTGATCGCCTGACGACACCGAGTTGAACCGCAACTACGCCCCCGCGCCAGCAGCGGGAGCCCAGCAGCAGGCGACGGCACCGCGGGCCCACCGGGCCCGCGGTGCCTCGCACCGCTACTGGGGATTCGTCGCGCCCGCGCTCGTCGCGTACGGGGCGTTCGTGCTCTGGCCGATCGTCCAGACCGTCCGCTACTCCTTCACGAACTGGGACGGTGTCACGAGGGCGACCTGGGCCGGCACGTCGAACTACCGGACGGTGTTCACCAACGGCCAGCTCCTCGGCGTCATCGGGCACTCGTTCCAGCTCATCGCCTACTTCAGCGTCATCCCGATCGTGC
>Ga0307373_10014718_pt1 | contig 10719 bp, 13 predicted proteins | sample OX2MG_FD_202534 | JGI IMG/M metagenome (GOLD analysis project Ga0307373, IMG submission 202534) | Soil microbial communities from Risofladan, Vaasa, Finland - OX-2 | ecosystem: Environmental > Terrestrial > Soil > Coastal area > Acid sulfate soil | place: Finland: Risofladan, Vaasa | collected...
TCCATGGCGAGCGGCTCGGGTACACCGGCGAGCTCGAACATCACACGGCCAGGCTTGATCACTGCGACCCAGCCTTCAGGCGAGCCCTTACCTTTGCCCATGCGAGTCTCGAGCGGCTTCTTGGTGAAGGACTTGTCGGGGAAGACGTTGATCCAGACCTTGCCGCCGCGCTTGATCTTCCGCGTCATCGCAATACGAGCGGCCTCGATCTGGCGGTTCGTGATCCAGCCGTTCTCGAGTGCCTTGATGCCGAAGTCCCCGAACTGGACCGTGAACTGGCCCTTGGCCTCGCCACGCCTGCGCCCACGGTGCATCTTCCGGAACTTGGTTCTCCTCGGGAGCAGCATCAGTTGCCACTCTCGGTTCCATCGGGCGCGGTCTCGTCGGGGGTCTCATCCTTCTTGCGCGGCGGCTTGGCCGCAGGCGCCTCCGCGGCAGGCACCTCGATCGCGGTCGGCTTCTCTGGAGCTATCTCACGAACGGGCGCCTCGACGGCGACCGGCAGCTCGGCCACAGGCGCCTCCTCGATGACGGCGACCGGCTTCTGCGCCCCAACTTCCTCGGCGAGCACAGGTGTCCCGACGACCGCGACCTCCTCGGCCGGGGTTTGACTGACGGGTGTCTCCTCAGCCGGCTCGGCAGTCTGCTGACCGCGCGGCGGACGCTCGCCTCCGTCACGGCGCGGGCCCCCAGGGCCTCCGGGACCACCTGGGCGGCCGCCGCGCTGGCCGGGCCGGCCGCGCCGGACGGGGCCGAGGCCCTCGCGATCCTGGTTGCGTCCGCGGCCCGCCTCGCGGGAGGCGCCAAGGCCCTCGCTGACGCCGCCGCGGCGCCGAGCGGTGTCCTGCTCGCCGAGGCGCGTCTCCTTCCCTCCGCCCGGGACGCCCCCGTAGCCAGCGGGCATGATCTCGCCCTTGTTGATCCAGACCTTGACGCCGATCCGCCCGGTGGGCGTGCGCGCCTCGGTGAAGCCATAGTCGATGTCGGCGCGAATCGTGTGCAGCGGGACGCGACCTTCGGAGTACTGCTCCGAGCGGCTCATCTCCGAGCCGCCGAGGCGGCCCGAACACTGGACCTTGACACCGGCGGCACCCGAGCGGATCGCGGAGGCGAGCGAGCGCTTCATCGCCCGGCGAAACGAAACCCTGTTCTGCAGCTGTTCTGCGATCGACTGCGCGACGAGCTTCGCGTCGAGTTCGGGGCGTTTGATCTCGTTGATGTTGATGTGGACGTTCTTCTTGGTGAGCGCGTGCACTTCCTTGCGCAGCGCGTCGACCTCGACGCCCGACTTACCGATCACGATCCCTGGGCGCGCGGTGTAGATGTCGATCGTGATCCGCTGCTTGTCCTTACGGATCAGGATGTCCGACAGCCCCGCGTGCGAGAGCTTGCCGACGATGTGCTCACGGATCTTGATGTCCTCGAGCAGCGCGCCGGCGAACTCCTTCGTCGAGACCATCCAGTTCGACTTCCAGTCGTGGATGACGCCGACGCGGAGACCGCCGGGGTGAACTTTCTGACCCATTTAAGCGGTCGCCTCCTTCTTCTTCGGCGTCTTGGCCTTGGCCGCGGCGCCACTGGCGCTACGGCCGAGGCGCTTCGGCTTCTCCGCTGGCGCGGCGGCCCTGGACGAGCGCACGGATTCGGGCGCCTGGTCGAGCTTGATCGTGATGTGGCAGGTGCGCTTGAGAATCTGGCTGACGCGGCCACGCGCGCGCTGCTGCCAGCGCTTGAGCGTCACACCCTCATCGATGTAGACCGCTGACACGTAGAGCTCATCTCCGTTCCAGCGGAGGTGCGGGTTCGTCTCGGCGTTCGCGACGGCGCTCTTCAGCACCTTCTCCACGTCCCGCGCAGCCGCCCGTTGCATGAACGCGAGCACGGTCCGTGCCTCGGGAACACTCCGCCCGCGGATGTGGTCGGCGACGAGCCGGGCCTTCCGGGCGGTCACGTGAACGTGCTTCGCGGTCGCCCCGACATAGGAGCGAGCGTCAGTCACCGCTTCACCTGCGTCTTCGAGTCGCCCGCATGACCGCGGAAGTGGCGCGTCGGCGCAAACTCGCCGAGCTTGTGGCCGACCATCTGCTCCGAGATGAACACCGGTACGTGCTTGCGGCCGTCGTGGACCGCGATCGTGTGGCCGACCATGTCGGGGAAGACAGTCGACGAGCGCGACCAGGTGCGGATCATCTGCTTCTTGCCGCCGTCGTTCATCGCGACGATGCGCGCCAGCAGGCGCTCCTCGACGAACGGGCCCTTCTTGCTCGACCTGGACACTTAGCGCTTCTCCTTCCCGCGCCTGCGGCCGCGGACGATGAGCTTGTCGGATTGCTTGTGCTTACCGCGGGTGCGCTTGCCGAGCGTCGGCACCCCCCACGGGGTGACCGGATGCCGGCCACCCTTGGTCTTTCCCTCGCCGCCACCGTGTGGGTGGTCGACCGGGTTCATCGCCGAGCCGCGCACCGTCGGACGCTTGCCCAGCCAGCGACTCCGCCCGGCCTTGCCGCCCGTGATATTGCCATGGTCGACGTTACCGACCTGGCCGACGGTACCGCGGCAGGTGAGGAGCACGCGCCGCATCTCGCCCGAGGGGAGACGCAGCGTCGCGTAGCCGGAGTCCTTGGCCACGAGCTGGATGCCCGAGCCCGCCGAGCGTGCCATCTGGCCGCCCTTGCCGGGCTGCAGCTCGACGTTGTGCACGAGGGTGCCGGTCGGGATGTTCTCGAGCGGCAACGCGTTCCCGGGCTTGATGTCGGAGCCAGCGCCGGACTGCACCTCGGAGCCGACGCGGAGGCCCGCCGGCGCGAGGATGTAGGCCTTGAAGCCGTCCGCGTAGTGGAGCAGCGCGATGCGCGCCGACCGGTTCGGGTCGTACTCGATCGCCGCCACCTTGGCCGGGATGCCGTCCTTCGTGCGCTTGAAGTCGACGACGCGGTAGCGGCGCTTGTGGCCGCCGCCCTGGTGGCGGGTCGTGATCCGGCCGTTGTTGTTGCGACCGCCCTTCTTGGTCAGCTTCTCGGTCAGGTTCTTCTCGGGCTTCGACTTCGTCACTTCGGCGAAGTCGGAGACGGTCATGAACCGCCGGCCGGGGCTCGTGGGCTTGAATCGACGCACGGGCATTACAGCTGCGCTCCCTGGAAGACTTCGATCGTCTCGCCGGCTTTGAGTTGGACGACAGCCTTCTTCCAACCGGGCTTGATGCCCTTGATCTGACCGCGGCGCTTCGGCTTGGCCTGAACCTTGAGGACGTTGACGCTGACGACGTGCACATCGAACAGCTGCTCGATCGCCTGGCGGATCTGCGTCTTGTGGGCATCCTCGTGCACCTTGAAGGTGTACTTGCCGTAGACGCTCCCGTGGTAGCTCTTCTCCGACACGACCGGAGCGAGGATCACTTGGTGGGCATGCATTACGAGGCCCTCGTCTGGACGAGAGGCAGAGCAGCCTGGGAGACGATCAGCGAGCGCGCCCACACAATCGCTGCGACTTCGAGCTCGGCGGCCTCGACGACCACGACCCGCTGGAGGTTGCGGAATGACTTGGCCGCCGCCGTCTCGTCCTCTGTGAGCACGACCACGATCGGCAAGACAAAACCGGTGGATTCGAGCAGTGCCCTGGCGGCCTTCGTCGAGGGCTCCTCGAAGGTGGTGGCGTCGAGCAGCGCGAGCGAGTTTCCATGGACGTGGCTCGCGAGCGCGGAGCGAAGCGCGGCCTTCGCGGCCTTGCGGTTCACCTTCAGGTCGAACGAGCGCGGCACCTTCGCAAAGACATGGCCGCCGCCCGTGAACTGCGCGGCACGCGTCGTCCCTGCTCGGGCGCGGCCCGTGCCCTTCTGGCGCCACGGCTTTGATCGTCCGCCCGAGACGAGCCCGCGGCTCTTGGTCGCGAACGTCCCGGCGCGATGAGAGTTCTGCTCGGCGCGGACTGCCTCGTGGACGAGATGCGGCTTGACCTCTCCGCCGAAGATCTCGGCTTCGAGCGAGACGTCCTTCCCCTTGCCGCCCTTGGCGTCCAGGACGGGTGCCTTAGGAGAAGCCATTACCCTCGCACCTCGACGAGGCCGTTCTTCGGACCAGGGATCGAGCCCTTCACGAGCAGCAGGTTCTGCTCAACGTCGATGCTGTGGACGGTGAGCCCGAGTTGGGTGACGCGCTTGCCGCCCATCCGGCCGGCCATCTTCATGCCCTTGAAGACACGTGACGGCGTGGCCGAGGCGCCGATCGAGCCAGGGGCGCGGATGTTGTGCGAGCCGTGCGACCGGGGACCGCTGGAGAAGTTGTGGCGTTTGATCGTGCCCTGGAAACCCTTGCCGATGCCGATCCCGGCGATCTTGACCTCGTCGCCGGCCTCGAACACCGAGACGGTGACGGCTTCGCCCTCGACCGCACCGTCGAGTCCGCCGCGGAACTCGACGATCGTGCGGTGAGCGCCCACACCGAAGCGCTTCAGGTGCCCGAGCTCGGGCAGCGTCACCTTCCGGTCGGGCACCGGGTCGAACCCGAGCTGCACGCCCTCGTAGCCGTCGATACCGACGGTCCTCACCTGGACGACCGGGCACGGCCCGGCCGCGATCACGGTGACGGGCGTGACGGCGCCCGTCTCCTGGTCGAAGACCTGCGTCATACCCAACTTCCGTCCCAGGATGCCCTTGGCCATTACAGCTTGATCTCGATGTCGATTCCGGCCGGCAGGTCGAGCCGCATCAGCTGGTCGATCGTCTTGGGCGTCGGGCTCAGGATGTCGATCAGGCGCTTGTGCGTCCTGACCTCGAAGTGCTCCCGCGAGTCCTTGTCCTTGAACGGGCTGCGGATCACGCAGTAGACGTTCTTCTCGGTCGGAAGGGGGACCGGGCCGGTGATCGTCGCACCACTCCGTTGAGCGGTGTCGACGATCTGCTGCGCCGATCGGTCCAGTTGCTGGTGGTCGTAGCCCTTGAGCCGGATGCGGATCTTCCCCTGCGCCATCGTTACTTGATGATGTCCGTGACGACGCCGGCGCCCACGGTGCGGCCGCCTTCGCGGATCGCGAAGCGGAGGCCCTGGTCCATGGCGATCGGCTGGATCAACTCGATCTTCATGTTCGTGTTGTCGCCCGGCATCACCATCTCCTGGCCGTCGGGCAGCCCGATCGACCCGGTGACATCCGTCGTCCGGAAGTAGAACTGCGGTCGATAGTTGTTGAAGAACGGCGTGTGCCGGCCACCCTCGTCCTTGGAGAGGACGTACACCTCGGCATTGAACTCGGTGTGCGGCGTGATCGAGCCCGGCTTCGCGAGCACTTGGCCGCGCTCGACCTCTTCGCGCTTCACTCCGCGCAGAAGCGCGCCGGCGTTGTCGCCAGCCTGGGCCGAGTCGAGCGTCTTGTTGAACATCTCGACGCCCGTCACCACGGTCTTCGCGGTCTGCGGGTGGATGCCAACGATCTCGACCTCGTCACCGATCTTGATCTCGCCCTGCTCGACACGGCCGGTGACGACGGTGCCGCGTCCCGTGATCGTGAAGACGTCCTCGATAGGCATGATGAACGGCTTGTCGAGTGCACGCGTCGGCTCCGGGATGTAGGAGTCGACCGCCTCCATCAGCTCGAGGATCTTCGGCGTCCACTCGGGGTCGCCCTCGAGCGCCTTCAGCGCGGAGACCTGGATCACCGGGATGTCGTCGCCGGGGAACTCGTACTTGGAGAGCAGCTCGCGGACTTCCATCTCGACGAGTTCGAGCAGCTCGGGGTCGTCGACCATGTCGGCCTTGTTGAGCGCAACCACGATCGCCGGCACCTCGACCTGGCGCGCGAGGAGGATGTGCTCACGGGTCTGCGGCATCGGGCCGTCGGCGGCCGAGACGACGAGGATCGCGCCGTCCATCTGGGCGGCGCCCGTGATCATGTTCTTGATGTAGTCGGCGTGCCCAGGGCAGTCGACGTGCGCGTAGTGGCGGTTCGCCGTCTCGTACTCGACGTGCGAGGTGTTGATTGTGATGCCACGGGCGCGCTCCTCGGGAGCATTGTCGATTGACGCGAAGTCGCGGACCTGCGTATTGCCGCTGCCGGCCTCGGCGAGCACCTTCGTGATCGCCGCGGTGAGCGTCGTTTTCCCGTGGTCGATATGGCCGATCGTGCCGACGTTCACGTGCGGCTTCGTGCGCTCGAACTTCTGCTTGCCCATTTCTCTATTCCTCCGTTAGACCTGGTTAGGAGCCGCCGCCGCCCTGCTCGACGATCTCGCTTGCGATCGACTGCGGTACTTCCTCGTACCGCTCAAAATCCATGTGGAAGTCTGCACGACCCTGCGACATCGAGCGTAGGTCGGTCGCGTAGCCGAACATTTCGGCGAGCGGGACGATCGCCTTCACGACCTGGGCGTTGCCGAGTGGGTTCATCGACTCGATGCGACCCCGCCGCGAGTTCAGGTTACCGATCACGTCGCCCAGGTAGTCCTCGGGAGTCGTGACCTCGACTGACATGACGGGCTCCAGAAGCTTCGGCTTCGCCCGCTTCATCGCCTCCTTGAATGCCATCGAGCCCGCGATCTTGAAGGCGCGCTCGCTCGAGTCGACGTCGTGATAGCTCCCGTCGACGAGCTCGATCTTGACGTCGACGACCGGGTAGCCGGCAAGCACACCGGCCCCCATCGCCTCGACGATTCCGGCGTTGACCGCCGGGATGTACTCCTTCGGAATCTTGCCGCCGACGATCTTGTCGACGAACTCGTAGCCGGCGCCGGGCGCCTGGGGAAGGAGGTTGATCTCGACGTCGCCGTACTGACCCGAGCCGCCTGTCTGGCGGATGAACCTGCCGCGAATCTTCTCGGCAGGCTGCTTGATCGTCTCGCGATAGGCAACCTGGGGCCGACCAATGTTCGCGTCGACGTTGAACTCTCGCTTGAGCCGATCGATGATGATCTCGAGGTGCAGCTCGCCCATGCCGGCGATCAGCGTCTGACCTGTCTCGCCGTCGGTGTGAACGCGGAAGGTCGGGTCTTCCTCGGCGAGGCGCGACAGCCCCGAGCCGAGCTTGTCCTGGTCTGCCTTCGACTTCGGCTCGACGGCGACGGAGATCACGGGCTCGGGGAACGTCATCGACTCGAGCACGATCGGTGCGCTCTCGATCGCGAGCGTGTCGCCGGTCGTCGTCTGCTTGAGTCCCACGCCCGCGGCGATCTCCCCCGCGCCGATCTCCTCTCGCTCCTCGCGATGGTTGGCGTGCATCTGGAGGATGCGGCCGATGCGCTCGGTCTTGCCGGTCGAGGTATTGAGAACACGGTCGCCGGCCTTGAGTGTGCCGCTGTAGACCCGGAAATAGGTGAGCTTGCCGACAAACGGGTCGGACATCACCTTGAAGGCCAGTGCCGAGAACGGCGCATCGAGACTCGCCGGCCGTTCTGTGACTTCCTCGGTCTTGGGATTGATGCCTTGGATCGGCGGCACGTCGAGCGGGCTCGGCAGGTAGTCGATCACCGCGTCGAGAAGCGGTTGAACGCCCTTGTTCTTGAACGCCGAACCGAGCAGGACGGGCGTGATCTCGTCCGTCAGCGTAGCGGCCCGAAGCGCGCGCTTGATCTGATCGGAGGTGACCGAGCCCTCGTCCTCGATATATGCCTCGAGCACCTCGTCGTCGAAATGGGAGATTGCGTCGATCAACTGGTGGTGGTACTCGTGGGCCTGCTCGGCAAGCTCCTCGGGAATCGCGCCAGTGTCGAACTCCTGGCCGAGGTCGTCCTTATAGATGATCGACTGCATCTCGACCAGGTCGACGACACCGCGGAAGTGCTCCTCGGAGCCGATCGGGATCTGGATCGGAACCGGGTTCGCACCGAGTCGGTCACGCATCGATTGCACGGCTGCGAAGAAGTTCGCGCCGGTGCGGTCCATCTTGTTGATGAACGCGATACGCGGAACCTTGTACTTGTCGGCCTGGCGCCACACGGTCTCGGACTGCGGCTGCACGCCTGCGACCGAGTCGAAGACGGCCACCGCGCCGTCGAGGACGCGCAGGCTGCGCTCGACCTCGACCGTAAAATCCACGTGCCCGGGCGTATCAATAATGTTGATCCGATGATCGCGCCAGGACACCGTCGTCGCCGCCGAGGTGATCGTGATGCCTCGCTCCTGCTCCTGCACCATCCAGTCGGTCGTCGCCGCGCCCTCGTGGACCTCACCCATCTTGTGGGTGCGGCCGGTGTAGTAGAGGATGCGCTCGGTCGTCGTCGTCTTGCCGGCATCGATGTGGGCCATGATCCCGATGTTCCGAACGCGATCGAGCGCGATTTTTTCGGCCACTGCCAAATCCGTCTCCTTACCAGCGATAGTGGGCGAAGGCCTTGTTGGCCTGCGCCATGCGATACATGTCGTCTTTGCGCTTGAACGCGCTGCCCTGCTGCTCTAGCGCGTCCAGGATCTCGCCCGCGAGCTTGTCTTCCATGTGCTTCTCGCGACGGTCGCGCGAATACGTCACAAGCCAGCGTAGCGCGAGCGTGCGGCCTCGCCGCTGCGGGACTTCGATCGGGACCTGGTAGTTCGCGCCACCGACACGGCGGCTGCGAACCTCGAGCACGGGCGTGACCGTCTTCACGGCCTGTTCGAGCACCTCGGCCGGCGGACGCCCGGTCTTGGAGCCGACCTTGCCGAGCGCGCCGTAGACGATCCCCTCGGCGGTCGACTTCTTGCCGTGCAGCATCACGCGATTGATCAACTGCGTGACGAGCAGGCTGTCGTAAATCGGGTCGACCGAAAGCGGCCGAGGCTGAATCTCTGCGCGGCGCGGCATCGACCCTACTTCGTCTTCTTGGCGCCGTACTTCGAGCGGCCCTGCTTGCGGTCGGCGACGCCCGACGCGTCGAGCGCTGCGCGGATCACCTTGTAGCGATAGCCCGGGAGGTCCTTGACGCGGCCGCCGCGGACGAGCACCACCGAGTGCTCTTGCAGGTTGTGGCCTTCGCCGGGGATGTAGGTGCCGACCTCGATCCCGTTCGTGAGCCGCACGCGCGCGATCTTCCGTAGCGCCGAGTTCGGCTTCTTGGGCGTCATCGTCGAGACGCGCGTGCAGACACCGCGCCGCTGCGGTGCGCCCTGGAGCGCAGGGGTCTTCGTCTTCTCGCGCTTGGACGTCCGTCCCTTGCGAATCAGTTGGTTGACAGTCGGCATCGTTTCCCCTCGCTCCTGCATTTAAAAGATCCTGTCGTGATTAAAGTCCGTCGTGCGACTAAGAGCCGTTACGCACGAAAGGCCGACGCGGACCATCGGCCCGTGCCGAACCAGCCACGGATCGTAGCAGAGGAGCGCCGTCAGCGAACCGCTGCTGCTCGCGTTTGCCGCGACCGCGATTGGCGGGACTTGCAACAATCGCGGTTTCGAACGATTGTAAGAGTCGAGCTGCGGACGGATGGGTATCGGGTTGATCATCGCGGTTATCTTGGCCTGCGCTGCTGCAGCGGCGGCGGCCGTCGTTGTCGTGCGCACGCGGCGCTCAGCAGACGCCCGCGTCGAGCGGCTCGCGGCCGGGCTCGGCTACACCTCCGAGCTCGCGGCTTCCCTCGAACCCGAGGACGTGCTCGACCGCACCCTCGATGCGGTCGTCGCTATGCCCGGCGTCGACGCGGCGCTGATCGCGATCGGCGAGGATCCGGCCTCGCGCACCACGCGCGCAGCCGGGCTGAGCGAGGACGAGATCGAGCGCACGCTGCTCCAGATGCCGAGCCACCCCGACCTGCGCGCAATCGAGGTCGTCTACCGCTACCGCCTCGACGACGTGGCCGGGGCCGCGAAGCTTCCCCGCGCCGCGGTCACGGTCTCGCTACGCGCAAACGGGGAGACGATCGGCTCGCTCGCGGCGATTTCGCGCTCGACGCCGGCGGGCTTCTCGGAGGCCACCGAGAGCGCGATCGAGGGCCTCGCGCGCCGCGCGGGGCCAGCGATCTCGAACGCGATACGCTACACCGAGGCGCGCGAGCACGCCGAGCTCGACTCACTCACCGGCCTCCACAACCGCCGGCTCTTCTACGAGTTCCTGGCGCGTGAGATCGCCCGCGCGCAACGCTACGAGCGCTTCGTCTCGGTGATCGTCTTCGACCTGGACGACTTCAAGCGGATCAACGACCGCATCGGGCACCTGGGTGGCGACGCCGTGCTTTCCGATGTCGCCGATCGCGTACGTGCGGTCGTGCGCGTGACCGACATCCCCTGCCGCGTGGGCGGCGACGAGTTCGCGATCATCCTCCCGGAGTCGAGCCGCGACGACGCAGAGCTGCTGGCCGACCGCATCGCGCTCTCGATCCGGGCTCAGAAGATCGAGAAGATCGGCGCTCTGAAGATCTCGGCGGGTGTCGCCGAGCTCCGGACCGACGACACCGCGGCCGACCTTTTCAAGCGCGCCGACCACGCGCTCTACCGCGCAAAGCACGCCGGCAAAGCGCGGATCGTCGCCAGCTGACCGAGGCTCGGCTTCCTAGCGGCGTAGACTGGGAGCATGTGCCGGAACATCCGTACTCTCCACAACTTCGATCCGCCGACCACGCAGGACGAGGTCCACGCGGCGGCGGTGCAGTACGTCCGCAAGGTGAGCGGAATGCAGAAGCCCTCCCAGGCGAACGCCGAGGCTTTCGAGCGCGCGGTCGAGGCCGTCTCACGGGTGACCGAGGATCTCCTCGGCGAGCTTGTCACTTCGGCGCCGCCGAAGGATCGCGAGCTCGAGGCAGTGCGCCGCCAGGCCCGCGCGGCCGTCCGCTTC
>Ga0307373_10014719_pt1 | contig 10718 bp, 9 predicted proteins | sample OX2MG_FD_202534 | JGI IMG/M metagenome (GOLD analysis project Ga0307373, IMG submission 202534) | Soil microbial communities from Risofladan, Vaasa, Finland - OX-2 | ecosystem: Environmental > Terrestrial > Soil > Coastal area > Acid sulfate soil | place: Finland: Risofladan, Vaasa | collected...
AGTGTTTATGCATGCGTGGAAGCAGGCGCTCGTATTCGCGTTTAACCACGGCGTAACATTCGCAGACTCGCGCTTCCAGTTTAGGCCGATCGAGTTCGGTGATCTTGGTGTGGCTGCATTCGGTCAATCCCACCGCTTGCAGGTGCCCGGCGACTGCCCCCCCCTCATGGCGTACCCCCAGCATATTGGCGATCTGTTCCTGTGTCAGGGTCAGTTCGCTCATGGGCAGCCGGTCCAGGCTCAGGAGCAGCCAGCGGCATAGCTGCTGATCGATCGTATGGTACTGGTTGCACGCCACGGTCTGCGAAATCTGTACGATCAGCGCCTGGGTATACAGCAGCAGCTGCTGATGCAGAGCGCCGCCCCGTTCGAATTCAGTTTTCAGCACATCTGCCCTGAGCTTGTAGGCATACCCCGCGCTCAGCACCACCGCACGGTGTGTGGCGCTCTCGCCGCCGGTGAACAGGACGTAGCCAACCACACCACAACTGCCTACGATCGCGAGCTCTTGCGAGAGTGTGTCACCCAGAGGATAAACCTTGGACACGATGCTGGTGGTTAGAAAATATGCATAGTGCTGTTGATCGCCGGATTCGTAGAGAACCTGGCCGAGTACCAAGGGCACAAGTTCCAGATGGGGAAACAGGCGCTCGTAGTCCGCTGGCGGCAGCGCAGCGAGCAAGTGGTTCTGATGCGGTGTGTTTTGTACTGACATAAGCGGATTGAGAGTCATCTCCCAGCACCGTAAATATTCGGAATTTCCTATTCCTGTCCAACTATAAAATAATAGGTATAAATTCTCGCCGCTTCTGTGCGGTATCACACATACTGGATCCAACCGTGAATTTCGCGCATCACGATTTTGCAGGCCCCACAGCCGCAACCAGGCGTGATCAAGTCGTGGGACAAGGGCGCGGGGGGTGTCCGCCAATTACAGTCGGACCTGGATTCCGGCTTGCGCCGGAATGACGGAATAATATTAACGGGCTGTTAAAATCCCTGAATGTATTTCGGGGAGACACCGCTATGCATCACATGGCTTCTTCGCAACCACTTTCGACAACCCTGATCGGCACCTGGGAATTACTGTCGCGTGAGGATTTCACCCGCAAGGGCGAGCGCCGTATCGATCCTTCCCTGGGCGCAGACCCCATCGCCATCCTGACCTATGATCGCGGCGGTTATTTCGCCGCCCAGTTCATGAAACGCAAACGTGGTCCCGAACCTGAAACGGTCACAACCAGCGCCGCACCCAACAACAGCCGCGCCCGTGGCGGCTATGACGCGTACTTTGGCACTTACACGGTCAACGATACCGATGGTACCGTGACCCAGCGCCTGACCGGGGCGCTTTCGCCCGAGAACGTGGGTCAGGTGCTGACCCGTGGCATGACAGCCACCGGCGACGAACTCCTCATTGGTGTGGATACCGCCAGCGCCGATGGCGAGCCCATCGTGCGCACATTGCGCTGGAAGCGCGTGGCTTGAATTGGTCAGCTTGAGAGGATGAAGGTCAGGCCAAGCTAGTCAATTAATAAGGCCGGCTGCCGGCAAAAGCGGATAGTACACGGTTCGCCGTGGCACAATCTTGTTCCGTTTCAAAACCATCATTTACAAACTGCGATCAAGATGGATAGCGCAAACGCTAAAACCAGAAAGTTCAGTTGGCCCGAATTGCTTTTATTCGTTTTGTTCATATGTTCCTATTTCTTTATAGTGCCCTTGATTTCTGACGTCGACTTTGGCCCATTTCAAGCAATCAATCTCCACGATATCGCGAGACTGTTGGTTGCGATACTCATGGTGTCACTTGCCGGGCGCCTGTCGGTAAACGCATTTGGCGGCCGCAGCGGTTTGCTCATGACGGGTTTCTTTGGAGGCTTTGCATCCAGTACCGCCACCATCGCTGCCATGGGGGCTTTAGCCCGACGCGAACCGACCGCGATGTGGGGCGCATCGATCGCCGCCATCTTGTCCACCGTGGCGACCTATATACAGCTGGCGTTTATCCTCTGGCTCACCAACGGCGTGGTCTTGACCAAGATAGCCCTGCCCCTGTTATGCGGAGGAGGTGCAGCGGCTGCATTTACACTGGTCTCGCTCAAAACCCGAGAGAGTCAGGCTCTGGCTCACATAAAAGAGAGCCGACTGCTCACCACCTTGGGAAATGCCCTGCTGGTCGGCATCCTGTTGACCATAGTGCTGGTGCTCGGCGCGGCGGTGCAATCGAAGCTCGGTGTCAAAGGACTTGCTTTAATATCATTCGTTTCAGGATTCCTGGACGGGCATGCTGCAGCCTTCGCCGTATCCGAGCTGGTTAGCCTGCAGAAAGTCAACGTCGACGCCGCCGTGATTCCGATCTTGCTGGGGCTGACCAGCAACACGGTCACCAAATCGGTGTTTGCGATCGCTGCAGGTGGACGCAACTATGCAAGCCGGGTAATCGCGGGTTTGGCTATCTCGATCGCACTGACGTGGGCGCCTTTGATCATTATGATTTAACCTGACGCAGTAGCAAATGACTACTATTTGCTCGGTAGCAGAAGTCAGGCGAAGCGATGCAGGCGGCCACGGCCCGCAACTGGAATACAATCAGGTTGGTCATCAAAACGGTCTATGATGAACATCATGCGTGCATTGAGTCGTAGATATTGCCGTATCACGAGTTTGATATTAATTGCGGCCCTGGTGTTTAGTGGTGCGTCCGCAGCAGCACCAACGCTGGATCACGCGCAGATGTATGCCTCCCATGACTTCTTTTCGCTACGCGCTGCCCTGACTTCTGAAACACATCCACAATCAGATCAGGCGCAGTTTTATACTGCTGCCGTGATGACGGCTTTCAACCGGCCGGCTGCAGCTGACAAGATCATCGACAAGCTGTTACAGATGCCTATCGATGCAAACCTTCAACTCGAATTGCTTGAAATGCGCATGCAGAATGCCCGGCGCATGTCGGACTACGCGGGTGCGCTGAAAGCTGCTCAGGTCTTGATAAGCATCTATGCGCATAAAGGGGATGCCAACAAGCTCATGGAGCTGCGCAACACCGCCAAACTGCTGGGGGTGCTGAGGACGCTCCCGCAGCAAAATGTGATACGCCACGGGGCATCGCATATCGTGCTGTTGCACGATGACGATGTCGGTTACTGCGTCCCCTTGGTTATCGGCACCCAATCGCCTTGCTACATTCTGGATACTGGGGCGAATCATTCGGTACTCATCCGTTCCGAGGCTGAACGTCTGCACCTCAAGGTGCTGTCAGCTGGCATAGCGCTTGGCACCAGCACTGACGCCAAGTTGAAAGCCGATATCGCGGTAGCACCGCTGCTGAAGATTGGGAATATGGAATACCACAATGTGGTTTTCCTGGTGGTACCGGATGCGGCGTTCACGATCAAGGATTTCCAGATACGTGGGATCCTCGGCTATCCAATATTCGCCGGTATGGGCGCCGTCACCACACAACCTGGACACATCATCGAGGTGCCGGCGTCCGTACCCGATTCAGAAGTCGACGATATTGCCTTTGATGGGAATGATCTTCTCACCAAAATTAAAGCGAACGGGCATGCCGCGCTCTGCCGGCTTGATACTGGTGCTGACCATACGGTGTTCTACAAGTCCTATTACGACCGTTACAAGTCGGAGGTGGATAAGTCCGGTGCGCCGCATGTCACAAAGATAGGCGGCGGAGGCGGTATCCGTACATTCAAGGGCTACAGCCTGCCGCGCCTCGATTTGGAACTGGCGGGACATATAATCACGCTCCAGCATGTAACTGTGTTCACGGAACCCGTGATCCCACAGGATTACCTGATGTGCAATCTGGGTCTGGACGCACTGAAAGACTTTAAGTCTTACACGATAAATCTACGTACGATGGCATTAACGATGGACGATGCCCACTGACGGCCATTAGAAGCATTCGCATTTGCTTCTGAGTTGATTAATTGTGAAAAGACTTTGTTTCTGCATTGATAACAATAGTGAACAAACCACAGTTTATTTCCGGAGCCAAGCGTATGAATTACACAGCCGTCAACTTCGAACAAAAACTCGACCTGTTCGACGAGCATTGGGTGCCCAAAGTCATCGCCCAGATGAACGACTACCAGTTCAAGATCGTGAAGATCAAAGGTGAATTCATATGGCACGATCACAAGGATACCGATGAGACCTTCATGGTGCTGGAAGGCAAGTTGCGCATCGATTTCCGGGACGGCTACGTGGATATCGGCAAGGGTGAGATGTATGTGGTCCCGAAAGGCGTCGAGCACAAACCCTATGCCGCCGATGAAGTCAAAATGCTGCTTATCGAACCCCACGGCGTGTTGAATACCGGAGACCAGGGTGGCGAACGCACCGCCCAGAATGATGTGTTGATTTAAGCAGACAGTAATAACGCTGAACTTGGCGCACTTTCTATGGACTCTGATATTTTATTTAACGTGTCGATATGCTGTCAAAGGATCATGTAATGATAGTGCATAAGGGAGAAGCATTTACGTAAGCAAAACTGCATGAACGGATGTCGCACGGTCATGGTTAAACTAAAGCGATATGGCAAGGTTTCATGAACAGTCCAGAGCCTGTCTATAAAAGCGTTCGCACGCACCGCATCATAGCCGGCGTGATAAGTATCCTCATGATTGGTTGCTTCCTTGTGTTGCTGCCGATCGTTAACAAACAACTATCACTGCCTCAATCCATCGCTCCATTTATGATCGCCGTGACTTTCATGAGCCAGGGCCTCACGGCTTATTTGCTCGCCGTACAGTTCCAGACAGTGCGGGCTTCGTACCTTGGTTGGTTGACATCCGGATACGCATTTATCGCGACTATGGTTCTACTGCATACCGTAATTGTCACCCATACGATCATTCCATCTGGGCTATTAGCCATATCACCGCAAGCCTCCGCTTGGCTATGGGTATTATCGAATCTAGGCTTTCCGGTGTGCGTCATGATTGCGGCATTGAAGTGGCGCGGTGAGATCGAAAGTGAAGCCGTATGGCAAGAAATTCCCGGCGCTGTGGGTTCTTTTTTTATACTGCCTGTAGTAATCGCGGGCGGCGCAACCTGGTTGGCTTCATTCGATTATTTTTCACGGATTCCCCAACCTTTTGCGGCTCTGAATGGCGTACCTAGCATCACAGATCCTGTGTTGATTCTGGTCTTGCTTATCAATGGCATTGCACTGATTGGTGTCTTGCGAATTACCCGGCTAAGCCGTCCATTATTCATCTGGATTGAGGTATCGATGCTGGCATCGGTAATCAGCATTTTATTCAACGCGACAGCCGGTGAACGCTATACAGTGGGATGGTACGGATCGTGGTTATCGACAATCGTCGCATCATCGGCGGTACTCGCGATGCTGATGTGGGATGTATTTCGGCTTTACCGCGAAGTTACTGAAAGAAACCTTCTGCTACAAATAGCGGCCCGAACGGATTCCTTGGTAGGGCTGCCAAACCGCGCCACTTTTTCGGAACAAGCTGACAAAATGATCAAGCGTACGCATGTGTCGAATCAGCGTATGGCTATATTTTCCATCGATCTCAATCGATTCAGTTACATCAATGAAATCTACGGTTTTGCAATCGGCGACAAGGTGTTGATCGAGATGGCCAAGCGTTTGCGCGATGGCATTTTTACAGGCGATTTGATAACCCGTGCCAGTTCCGATGAGTTCGCAATATTGTCACCACATCTCATCGATCAAGTGGCTGCAGAGACATATGCCCGCCAAATCATCAAATTATTGGAACGACCGATTTATCTTGAGGGCAATACATTGACCGTAGGTGCAACTATCGGAATATCCTTCCTGCCGGATCACGGGACCGACTTTGCAAGCCTCATGCGTGCATCCGGGATCGCATGTCGCTTTGCAAAAGGTGACCAGACAATCATGGTGCAGGTATACAACGACACGTTGTCAAAACCCATCACCGATTATATTGCGATAGAAAACTCTTTACCTAAAGCCATAGCTAACGACGAATTGTTTCTGGAATATCAACCTCAGATGAATCTTGAAAACGGCCTGACGGTCGGCCTGGAGGCTCTGGTCCGTTGGAATCACCCGACACAGGGCATAATCTCGCCTTCGCGCATGATCCCGATCGCGGAAGAAGTCGGTTTAATCACCATGCTGGATCGCTGGGTTCTCGAAACAGCCTGCCATCAGATGCAGGAATGGCGAGGAGCGGGTCTTTTCAGCAACGCACGTGTGGCGGTGAACATTTCCGCATTGCACTTTCGTGATAGTAATCTGGTAAAGCACATAACGCTGGCACTCAACCATGCCAGACTTCCGGGAGATGCGCTCGAAATAGAAATTACGGAATCAGCAGCCATGACCAATGCGCTTACCGTAATTGAAGTCATCAAACAGCTGGTTGATCTCGGTGTAACAGTAGCTATCGACGATTTCGGTACAGGTTATTCTTCGCTGGGTTACCTGAGCCGTTTCCACGTGCACAAACTGAAAATAGATAGTTCGATCATAACCAACGTAGTTGAATCTGCGCATAATGCGATGATCTGCAACGCGATAATCGGCTTGTCCAAAAACCTGCAACTGCGTGTTATCGCCGAGGGCGTGGAAAGCGAAGGCCAGCTTGAGTTCTTACGTGCTGCAGGATGCGATGAAGTCCAAGGTTATCTGTTCAGCCGGCCACTCAGTCCTGAGCTTGCCCGACACTATGGCAAGTGAATAGCGCAGATTGGCTGGATTTGACTATCCCGGAAAGGGGTTAGGAGGAACATATGATTTCCGGTGCTCATGTAGTTATCTATAGCAAAAACGCCGATGCGGATCGCGCGTTTTTTAACGACGTACTGGGGTTCAAGTCCGTGGATGCAGGTCATGGGTGGTTGATTTTCGCTCTGCCACCTGCTGAAACAGCTTTCCATCCATCTGATAAGAATGAAAACCACGAACTCTATCTCATGTGTAATGATCTGAAGGCCGAGATGGCGACCCTCGCGAAGAAGGACGTTAAATGCTCTAAGGTTGAGGAAGCGCGCTGGGGCACCATTACGAAGATACCGCTGCCCGGTGGAGGAAAGATGAACCTTTATCAACCTAAACACCCACGCCCTCATGTTGCTGGAATATGAGATCGTGCTGGTATCGGATCAGGAACAGAATGAGCGCTCAGGGTCGAGATAAGTCATCCGTTGTATATATGGGATTAGGAGAAACCACATGACATCCATCAGCAAGAACGCCAGGATCGCGGGATTATTCTATTTGCTGCTCAGCATCGTCGGCCCTATCCGCCTCATGTATATCCCTTCCAAGTTATTCGTGCACGGTGACGCAACTGCCACCACCGCCAATATTGCCGCTCACGAGACGCTCTTCCGTCTCGGCATCCTCAGCGACCTGCTCACCGCCATCTTCGGCCTGTTCACCGCCCTGGCCCTATACCAACTGTTCAAGGAAGTGGACAAAAACCTGGCCAGGCTGATGGTGGTCTTGGGCGCCCTGATGGTGACTCCCATCTACTTCATCAATACCTTGAATGATGCTGCTGCCCTGATGTTTGTCCGCGGTACTGATTTCCTATCCGTGTTTGATAAGCCCCAGCGTGACGCCATGGCCTTGCTGTTCCTCCGCCTGCACGGTCAAGGAGCTGTCGTGAACGAAATCTTCTGGGGCCTGTGGCTTTTCCCCTTGGCGCTGCTGATTCTCAAGTCGCGTTTCATGCCCCGCTTCCTGGGCTACTGGCTGATCATCAACGGCTTCGCCTATCTGGTCCTGAGCTATACGGGTGTGATGCTGCCCCAATATCAGGATACGGTTTCCAACTACGCTTTCCCAGCGCTCTTTGGAGAATTGGCGTTCATGTTGTGGATCCTGATCATGGGCGCGAAGGAGCGGACGCCGGTGGCTCAAGCATCTTGATTATGCTTGAGCATGGGGAAGGGTCGGTAACGGCCTTATGTGGGCGCCAGCAAAAAAACTATCACATAGGGGTTTTGCGATATTTGCCGGCTAGCTGTTCCAATCCGCAACACGCTATTAGGCTCAATACTGCTGCGACCCCGAGTATCCAATTCCAGCCATGCTTACCTAACGGCAGTATACCCAGGCCATACAGCAGGGAAGCAAGCGCTGCCAGGATGTAGACCGGACCCGTATAGAAGCAATGCAGGCGTCCGCAGCGTCGCGCATTAACCAAACATGCAACACCACCCACAGTAAAACCAAAAGTCCAGGCGGCCGTGTGGGTGAGAGTGTTCATATTACTGGTCATGACGATCAATACCCATGGACCTATCCAAAGAATCCATAGTGCCCAACGTGATCTGTTAATGCGTCTGGCGACCGGCAAGTTACCGGCAAATAAAGATGTGAGGGCCCGCGCACAGGCGCTGGTGGATGCGCGCGCTGTCAGATAAGCAGTACGACTCAGCGTAGCGATGATTACACAATGGACATCAATTGGCGTGCGCGCGTACGCCAGCTTTCAGGCAGCGCGCTGTCGTTTACTGATTCCTGCAAGAACTCAGACTGGCTACGGGACCGGGCGGCAAACACCGCGATCCCCACTTCATGTACCACATGCGCGATGAGTTCACGTTCCTCGCCGGTGTATTGTTCCGCAGGCCGGGGAGCAACCACTACCACCCCGATCAACACCCCGCGGATCGTCATGGGAAACGCATAGCCATCCTGTCCCAAGGCGCTGTCCGATTCAAAGAGCTCGGCTTCGTTCAGGCCGGAGCGTAAAGCCACCAGTATCGGGTCATCGGACTCGACCGATGCCGGGTAGGTTGCGGCAGGCAGTTGTCTGAGGCAGCGGTATCCCTGTGGCGTGCGTTCATACAGCGCGACCCCGGGCGTGCCGGTGTTGCGCTTCAATTCTTGTACGGTGCGATCCAGGATCGCAGCCTCCTGCTCGATGAACGCGCAGCGCTCGGCGAAGGCCCGCAAAGCCTTTTCGGCTTTGTATTTGCGCCGGAAGAACAGGCGATCCACCCAGGCATCGACGCGCTTGCGTACCGTGCCGAGCACGATACCCAGAGCCAGCGGCACCACTACCTCCAGGATGAGGCTGGTGCTATGACCCAGGGCCGCATGTTGGGCGAGGGCATTCACTGCGGACAGCACTCCGATCACGAGGGTAGTGGTGGCGCCATACACCAGGGTGCGATCGATGATGAATGACAGATTTACCAGTCGGTGTCGCAGCACGCCATAGACATAACAGGCATATACGAGCGCATAGAGCAGATACTGCAAGAGTACTCCCGCGAGGCTGAGCACCATGGATGTGAAATAAGTCAGAACCAGCGTCAGCAGCAGGAGAATCGTAGCCATGAGTATCCAGCGCAGACGCAGACGTGTGGCGTCTGGGGCGCGCAAGTAACCGGCAACCAGCACGACCATGGTCAGGAACACCATGCCTGAGGCGCAAAGCATCATTGCTTCATACCATGCCCCGACCTGCCAGCCGAGGATTACCGAACCCAGTGATCGCGCCAGCGACAGGATCAAGACTGCACTGAGCAAGATGACGAGTACGATCCGGAACACCCAGCACAGCCTCCTTTCGAGGACTGGTCCGGTGAGATTCTCGGCAGTGATATACAGACCGAGTAAGGCCAATGGTAGAACAAAGTCGATCACCAACAGCAGGATGAGATCCAGATACGGTGTACCCGGAATAATTTGAGCACTGCTTCCCAGTAGCCAACAAAACGCGTACAGGCTCAAACCCCAAGCCGCCCAGTCCCGACCACGCCACAGTGTGAGGAGACCCAGCGCCAGTAGCAGCAGGTTGCTGACCGTAATGTAGACCAGATTGTTCAATACCCCGGGACTGCCCGTGAGCGAGACGCTAGTTACTGGAACCGTAAGCTGGTTACCGTCGCGGCGGACATGCAGTGAATAAGTACCACCCGCTTTCAGCGCCTGTGTAGCCAACACCGTATTCACCGCCGCACGCGCCTCAGTACCCATCGCCTGCCAGGCGATGACGTCGCCCGACTTGAGACCAGCCGGTAGCGGGACGCCCGGCAAAGGCGCGACCATGAGCTCGCCCGCCGCGGTGCGCGTGGTATTAAACGGTAGACCCGCTGCGTTGTAGTACATGAAGGCTGGCAGGGTGGCGCATAGCACACCGAGGAGGCTCAGGAAAGCGAACAGCAGATGGCGACGGTTCATGGGGCACCCGCGTTATAGGTATTTATAAGGCCGCCAACATTACAGCAGGGAGCAACCGCCATCAAACCATATGGATGGAGAGTGTACGCACGCCAGCTTGCAGGCAGCGCGGTGTCACTCAGTGAGTCGTCATTCCAGCGTGATACCGGCTTTCATCGGAATGATAGAAAATGTGATGGTCCAATGCGATAGAATCATTGCCGGGATTCATGGAGAAAGTGGATGCGAAAACTTCTGGAAGACGCGGCGCAACGCGCGATTTCTTATCTTGAAAATGTCGGTCAACGCGATGTTGCACCTTCGCCGGAAGCGGTGGCGAAACTTTCCGTGCTCGATGAGCGCCTACCAGAATTGCCGAATAAACCCGAAGCCGCGCTGAAACTGCTGGATGAGGTCTGCTCGCCCGCCACCATGGCCATCAGTGGACGGCGTTTCTTCGGTTTCGTGATCGGCGGTTCGCAGCCCGTGACCCTGGCCGCCAACTGGATGGCTGGTGCCTGGGACCAGAACTCGGCTTTGTACAACGTCACGC
>Ga0307373_10014720_pt1 | contig 10718 bp, 10 predicted proteins | sample OX2MG_FD_202534 | JGI IMG/M metagenome (GOLD analysis project Ga0307373, IMG submission 202534) | Soil microbial communities from Risofladan, Vaasa, Finland - OX-2 | ecosystem: Environmental > Terrestrial > Soil > Coastal area > Acid sulfate soil | place: Finland: Risofladan, Vaasa | collected...
GATTTCACCGGCTGCGCGCCGCAAGTACGCGGATCGGTCAATGCGAATTATGCGATCACGCTTTCGGCGACCTTCTACGCGATGAAATGCATAGCCGCCGAAGCTGTCCCGGCCAACGAAGGGTTGATGCGGCCGATCGAACTGATCGCGCCACCCGGCTCGATCGTCAACGCACTCGCGCCTGCCGCAGTCGCGGGCGGCAACGTCGAGACCTCACAACGAATCGTCGATGTGCTGTTTCGCGCGCTCGCGAAGGCCGCGCCGGACAGGATTCCGGCGGCTAGCTCGGGCTCGATGTCGAATCTGACGGTCGGCGGCTTCGATCGTTTTCGGGCGCGCCATTTTTCCTATTACGAAACGATCGCCGGCGGCGCGGGCGCCGCGCCCGGAATTCCCGGCGCGTCGGGGATTCATACTCACATGACCAACACGCTCAACACGCCGATCGAAGCGCTCGAAGCGTACTACCCGATGCGGATTACCGAATACCGGATTCGCCGCGGATCGGGTGGACGCGGGCGTGCGCGCGGCGGCGACGGATTGGTGCGCGAACTCGAATGCCTGGTCGATTCGAGCGTGAGCCTTCTGACCGAGCGGCGGACGATCGCGCCGTCCGGGCTGGCGGGAGGCGGCGACGGCGCGAAGGGCGCGAATTTTCTAGTGCGCGCGGAGCGGCGGAAAAAGCTGCCCGGCAAAACCAACGCGATGCTCGGCGCGGGCGACCGCGTGCGAATCGAAACGCCAGGCGGCGGCGGATGGGGCCGCTAAGCGATCATATTACGCCGTCCGCTTTGAGCCGTTTGCGTGCGTCCGCGTCTATACCGAGCGCTTCCAGAATTTCGTCATTGTGCGCGCCGAGCGCCGCCGCACCGGTGCGAACGCGAGTCGGGGTGCGCGAGAATTTCGCCGCCGGCCCGACGATCGGCGCCGTCGCCCCGCCCTCCTGCGCAGTGGTCTGCATCATGTCGCGCTCGCGCACGTGCGGGTCGCGTGCGGCGTCGGCATAGGTCTGGACGGGTTCGCAGGCAATCGCCTCGCGCGCGCAAATCTCGATAACCTCTTCGACTGTTCGCTCTGAGCACCACCCTGCAACCATCGCGTTACATTCGCTGCGATGCGTGATGCGCTGCGCGATTTTCGCGTATTCAGGATGCTCGCCAAGCTCGGGTCGTCCGACCAGCCGCGCCAGCACCTTCCAATGCGAATCGAGCAGCGTCCCCAGCATCACGATTCCGTCGCGGCAATGAAAAGTGTTCGTCGGGACCGAGAATCCAAACTCGTTGCCCATCCGCGGCGGCGCAAGTCCGAGCGCGCCCAATGTAGGATAGCCGTTGGATTGAAAGAGCATCGCGTCCAGCAGCGCGACGTCGCAATGCTGCCCCTCGCCGGTTACCGCGCGATGCCGCAGCGCGGCCAGCGCGGCAATCGCGCCGTGCAGTCCGGCCAGATCGTCGCAGAGAAAAGTCGGAGCCTTGCTCGGGGCGCCATCCACCGCGCCATTGAGCGACATGAATCCGGATAGCGCCTGCGCGAGCGGATCGTATCCGACTCGATCGTGAATCGGGCCGAACTGCCCGAAGCCGCTGATCGAGACGTAGATAATGTCGGGCTTGGCGCGGCGGCATTCGGCGAACCCGACGCCCCATTTATCGAGCGTGCCGGGACGAAAGTTCTGCACCACGATATCGCTCTGCCGCGTGAGCGCGAGAAAAATCTCACGGCCCCGCGGCGTGCGCAGATCGAGCGTCAGGCTGCGCTTGTTCCGATTGACGGTGGCCTGCGCGAAACTGACCGGCGGAACCGTGCCCGGCAGAAACGGCGGCAGGCGGCGCGCGACTTCGCCTTGCGGATCTTCGACCTTGATCACATCAGCACCTAGATCGGCAAGCACGCACGCGCACATCGGTCCGGCCCAACTGGTGGTCGCTTCGAGAACCTGCACCCCTGCAAGCGGGCCGGGAATGTCCGTGCGCGCATCGCGAAAGAATTCGGATTTTTCCATCGCCGCTACCTCAGTCGAAATCGCACGCGAATCCTACTGCGCACCGATGTCGTTCGACAATCGCGCCGATGGCGCCGCACCGGGCGCGCGCGTAGTTTTAGCTGAGCGTGCATCGGGAGAATAATTGGCGATGGCGGAAGTGCGGTTCTATGTCGGCGTGCATGGCGTGATTGCAAACCGCGGGCGGATGCTCGTGCTGCGGCGCGCGCCGACGATGCGCTACGCTCCGGGCGCGTGGGATCTTCCGGGGGGGCATCTGGCGATCGGCGAAAGCACCGAGGAATGCCTGCTGCGCGAGGTGAAAGAGGAAACCGCAGTCGATGTCGCGCTCGAGAGGATGCTCGGCGTCAACACGATGGTCGGCGAACCGTATCTGCAGGTGATATACGCGTGCCGGCTGAGTGCTTATCAGGGTGTGCGGCTGCGGCCCGACGAGCATGTCGAGTCCTCGTGGGTGAAGCCTGCGGAGCTCGGCGCGATGGACACGATTCCATATCTGGCGGCGATTCTGAAACGCGGGATGCTCGCGTATGTAAAATAGCGCCCACTTGCGCGGTGCTATTTGCTGCGCGCGAGCATCCGGCCGCGCCAGTAGCCGAAGAAATTCGCGCACTCGAGTTCATGATAGATCGCGCATTCGGAATCCCCGCGCACAGCGGCCGCGGCCATCCGGGCCGCATTGCGAATCAGTTTGCCGGGATGATTGTGATGCCGACCGCCAGCGAAGGCGCTGCCGACGCCGTACGCGAAGCTCTTGCGCCGCAGGTACTCGCGCGTCATCCGTTCGGCGGGAATCAGATGATTCACGATCGCGCGCGGCGCGAAACCCATCCGTCCGCCGCCCGCGATTATTCGTGCGAATAATTCGGTGTCTTCGCCCGACATTGGATTGCCGCCGACGTTGCCAAGATCCTCGCGGAAAGTTCCGAAACGCGTAAACGCGTCGCGCCTGAGCCCCACGTTGGCGCTGAAATAGTTCGCCAGATTCTCCGCGCGCTCGGCGGGCTCGGCTTCGATTTTCTCCCGATCGTGCACCGCGAGCTTGACCCACAGGCTTCTCCCGAGCCACGGTGGCGGCGCGCCGGTCCATCGCGGCAACACCATCCCGCACGCACCGTCGAGGGCCCGCCCCGTGAGCGCCGAGAGCATCTCGACTGCCCACGAAGGTTCGGCGAGCGCGTCATCGTCGATAAAGAAAATGAACTCGGACCGCGACTCGGCTATTGCCCGGTTGCGGGCGAAACTCGAACCGAGGCGCTTCTCGAACACGCGGCGAACCGGAACTCGGGCGGATTTCGCGCTCGTGTCGACCGCAGCCGGGGTCGCGTCAGTCGAGCCGTTATCGACCACGATACAATCGAGCTCCGCACCGGCGGGAACCGCGAGCGCTGCGATACTGCCGAGCGTAGCGCTGAGCGTGGCGGCGCGGTTGTGGGTCGGAATCGCGACCGTGATCGTGGTTGTCAAATTGAGAGCTCCGCGCGTCAAGCGCAGTCCTGATAATAGCCGAACCGCGCCGGCCGCCGGAAATTCCGGCATCCGGGCGCGGTTCGGGATCCTGTCAGCGGTCGCGCAGCCTACTTGTTCTGCGGCGGAGGCGGCGGCGGCAGCGGCGCCTGCGAGGGCGCGCCGCTCGCGGCCGGAGAGGCGGCCGCGACGGGAGTTGGCGACTCAGACGGAGTGGGAGTCGGCGCCTTGGGCAACGGCGCGCTCGACTGGGTGAAGACAATCGAGGTCACGTTGAGATCCGGCGTCGCCTTCTGCTGGACGTCGGGCGGTGCGGTCAGTTTGAAGCCGAAGCTGCGCGTCTCACCGGGAACGAACGGCAGCACGGGGCGCGCGAAGTCGGTGAACTCCAGCGGCGTCGCGATCGGGACGTGAACCTCGGTGAAGACCTGCTGCTTCTTTTTGCCTTTGCCTTCCGAATAGTTGACGGTGAACTGAACTTCGTCGATCGCCTTGTCACCGCTGTTGGTCATCTTGCCGAAGATCGCCGGCACGCGCGACTGCGACATCTTCATGTCCACGTCAGACAGCACGATTTTGGGGATATAGGCCTGCGCGTCGGGAATCTGGTTCTTCGCGTTCTGAACGTCGGTGAGCTCGCGGTTGTAGATAAATTTGGTGCCGGCGTTGCCGGTGGCCTGCTCCTTGTCGAGCTCGGCGATCGCCTGCTGGTAGAGGCCGATCGCCTTGTCGTAGTCGTGCTGATGGTAGGCGGCGATCGCGTCGGTGTGGATTTTTTTGATCTTGTCCTGGGCCGGAAAATCCACGAACACCCGCCACTCGTCGCCCTGCTGGACCAGCGCGATATTGTCGTCGTAGGTCAGCTTCGGATAGGTCTTGTCGTTGATCTGCTTTTGCGCGACCGAGTCCGGCGTGTCGTTGGGTCCAAGCGTCGCGTCGATTGTGCGCTCCCACAGCGGCAGATCCGGGCGCGTCACATGCACCGTGACGTTGGCCTTGTCGCCGTCAACCTTGGTGTCGCCGACTTCGAAATCGACCGCGTGCAGGATGGTCTTGAACCAGTCCTTGCTGACGTCGGGCGCCAGCGGAATCTCGCCCAGGAACTGATCCATCGTGCGATCGACCTGATCCTGATGCGTCAGCGCCTGGTAGCAGGCGGGATAGTTGAACAGCTTGAGCGAATCGAGATAATTCCCGGCCGCGCGTTGCGGCGTATGGCCGCATCCGACGAACATCACCGCGCACAACGCCGCTATCGCGAAGCTTCTGGTTCGAGCCACAGGTTTGGTAATCTTCAAGAAACCCACCTCCACGGTCGGCAAACGCTAGGATTGTAATGTCTCGGCGGTCAAAAACAAGGGCGTGCAGTCAAGCTCCGCGCCAGGCCTGCGCCGGGATCTGCTTGAGCTCGACAACATTTCCCTCTGGATCGCGCACATAAAGCGACAGTCCCATCCCGCGCGCTCCGTAACGCTGCGCAGGCTCGCCCAGCACTTCGACGCCACTTTGCCGGAGTTCCGCCGCCACCGCCGCAAGATCTCGGGCCTCGATCCCGAGACAGATGTGATCGACGTTCGAGCCGTCTTCGACACGCGGATGCGTTGCCGGGATCAGGTCGATCATGCAGCGGCCGGCGCGTAACTGCACCAATCCGAGCTGGGCAATCCTGCGCTCTTCGCGGAGCCCCAAAAGCCGGGTGTAGAAATCGAGCGTGCGCTCGAGCACGCGGCATCGCAGCACGACATGATCCAGTTCCGCGACCTTGAGGGCGGTCGTCATGATGATCTCTCTCCTCGTGTCGGCATTCAGCGCTTGACGGGCATTCCCGCGTCGGCCCATTCGAGCATCCCGCCGCGAAGGTTCCATACGCGCTCGAAACCGAGCCCGGTCAGGATCGCGGCGCCAGTGGTGCTGCGCACGCCGACCCTGCAGATCGCGACGACATCGCGGTCGCGAAATTGCATCAGTTCGCCGGCGCGGTCGGCCAATTCGGCCAGCGGCGCCAGAAGCGCACCGCCGATATGACCCAGTTCGCCGCTGAATTCATCGGCTCCGCGCACATCGATCAGCACCGGCGGATTCGTGCTCGCAATCCGGTCGCGAAGCTCGGCGGGCGTGAGCTGACGGACCGCCTCGAGTTGCGCGAGGTTGGGAAATTTTATTTGCCCCGCGTCAACTTCGGATTGATTCGGCTGCAGCGCCTCCTGGATTCCGTCGGGCAGCGGCAGCCCGAGGTTATTCATCAGCGCGACGTATTGCGCGCGTGTCTTTCCCAAAAGGCGCGGATTGGATTGCTTCTCTTCGCCGATCGTTGATTGCTTGTGGCCGCGGTAGTCGTGCGCCGGCAGCACCACCGTCGCATCAGGCAGCGCAAATAACTTGCCAGTTATCGAATCATACTGCTGGCCCGCGTCGCCGTCGGCGAAATCCGCGCGCCCGGTTCCGTGTATCATCAGGCAATCGCCCGTAAGGACCCGGTCCTCGGCGACCAGGCTTATCGAATCGGGCGTATGCCCCGGAGTATAGATCACGCGCAACACCACCTCGCCGACCGCGAGGGTCTGCCCGTCCTCGACATGAATCGCGACATGCGGCGACGGCGCGCGCCGATGCATTACGAGGGGCGCACCGGTGAGGTCCGATAATTCGGCGGCGCCGCTGCGATGGTCGGCGTGGGTGTGGGTGTCGAAAACGAATTCCAGCGCAAATCCGTAGTAGGCGAGCACTCCAAGATAACGCGCGATTTCTTCGCGGCGCGGATCGACGAGCGCGGCTTTGCGCGCGGCCCGCGACGCGATCAGGTAGCATTTGCACTTGGCGTGGTTGAGTTCGAGGAGGACCATCGCGCTTCCTGTGGGACTATAGCGCCGCGCCAGCGCCGGTGTGAATCGAAACCGAATGCTTGATTACCGGCGAAACAGCCAAGAATATAGAGAACCCGCGGACGCTCAATCGGCGGGCGCAATGGGAATGATCTTCAGCCTCAGATGAATCCCCACAGCGCAATTGCCCTCGCCATCTTCGCGCTGACCTATTTCGTGATCGCGGTCGGGAAGCTGCCGTTCCTGCGCATCGACCGCACCGGCGCCGCGCTGGCGGGCGCGGTCGCGATGGTCGCGGCAGGCGTGCTGACCGAGCATGCGGCGCTCGACGCAGTCGATTTCCACACGATCGCGCTGCTGCTCGGGATGATGATCGTGGTCGCGAACCTGCGCCTGTCAGGCGCGTTCCAGCTCTTTGCGCGCGCGCTGCTCGACACCGGATACGGCCTGCTGGCGATGACGGTCGCGGCGTCGGGCGTGCTCGCCGCGTTCTTCATCAACGATGTCGTCTGCCTTGCATTGACTCCTCTATTGATCGACGCGACTGAGATGCTGGGCGCCGAACCGCTGCCCTTTCTGCTCGCGCTCGCGACTGCGAGCAATATCGGCAGCGCGGCGACGATCACCGGCAATCCGCAGAACATGATCGTCGCCGGCTTTGCGCATCTCGGATACGCATCGTTCGCGATTCATCTAGCGCCGTCGGCAGTTCTTGGATTAGCGATCGACTTCGCAATTCTTGCTTTCGTCTATCGCGGGTCGCTCGGAAAACTGCATCGTCCTGCCGGCGCCGACCCCCCCGCGCTGCCCGAGGCGAACCGTTTCCTGATGATAAAATCCGCGGTCGTGGCAATTGCCACGCTGGGGCTGTTCGTGGCCGGTTTTCCGACCCATCTGGTCGCGATGGGCGCGGGCGTGGTGCTGCTGTTCACGCGCCAGATTAAACCCGAACGTGTGTACGCCCTGATTGACTGGACGATGCTCGCGATGTTCACGGGGCTATTTATCGTGGTGGCCGGGTTTCAGACCACCGGGATCCAGAACGACATCATTAAATGGGCCGGCGTGCGGGCGCTGGCGAATCCGTTTGCGCTTTCCGCCGCGACCGCGCTGCTCTCGAACCTGGTGAGCAACGTGCCCGCGGTGCTGCTGTTTCGCCCGCTCTATCCCCTGCTCGGCGGCACGCGCGAAATCGCTCTGGTGATTGCGAGTTCCAGCACGATGGCGGGAAACCTGACCGTGGTGGGATCGATCGCGAATCTGATCGTAATCGAACAGGCGCGCGCGCGCGGAGTCCGAATCAGTTTCGGGGATTATCTGCGGGTTGGTCTGCCGATCGGGATAATGACTTTGCTGGTCAACGCGGCGGTTCTGTCTCTGCACTTCTGATCGCGCGCTCGGATAGGGGCGGAAACGCGAAGCGCCGCACTTCGGCCGCATCAACCGCCTCTGACACCATCCGCGCGAAATCCAGCCGCGCTTCCGCCGCCTCGACTTGATCAAGCCGCGCGTGAGTTTCAGGATGCGCCGGCATGAACAGGGTGCAGCAATCCTCGTCGGGAAGAATCGAGGTCTCGAAGGTGCCGAGCACGCGCGCCTGATCGATAATCTCATTCTTGTCGCTACCGACCAGCGGACGCAGGATCGGCAGACTCGAGGCGTTTTCGATCACCGCCATGTTGTCCAGCGTCTGCGAGGCAACCTGCCCCAGACTCTCGCCCGTGACGATCGCGGTTGCATGGGTTTTCGCGGCGAGCGCGCACGCGATCCGCACCATCAGGCGGCGATAGAGAATCACGCGCAGCGGGCGCAACGAACTGGCGACGATCTCACGCTGGAAATTTCCGAACGCGACCAGCGCCAGCGTTGACGACGACTGGTAGCGCGTCAGATGCGTCACCAGCTCGCAGGCTTTGTCGCGACTCGCGGGCGAGACGAGAGGATGCGCATGAAAGTGCACGAAGTCGAGCTTGAGTCCCCGGCGCATCATGCGGAAGGCGGCGACCGGCGAATCGATTCCGCCCGAGAGCAGTGCGACCGCGCGTCCTGACACTCCGACCGGCAATCCACCTGCGCCGGGAATTTTTCCGGCCGACACGAACGCGCCGTGGGCGAGCATCTCAATCGAGATCACCAGCTCGGGATGATTGAGATTGACTTCGTATCCGAGTTCGTCCTGCACCGCACCGCCGACCTCGCGATCGATCTCCATCGAGTTCAGCGCAAAGCGTTTGTCGCCGCGGCGCGTAGTCACGCGAAACGTGCGCGCCGGATGCTCCCGCGCGCGCGCGATCGCCTCGCGCTTGATTGCTTCGAGTTCGAGCGGTACTTCGTAACTGAGCGAGAAATTCTGCAATCCGAAGATCAGCGCCGCGCGCTCGATCACGATCGCGTCCGGGACCTCGTCGGGAATCCTGGCGATCACGCGCGGACCTTCGCCGCGCATCTTGCCAATCCCAATATCGGCGAACGCAGCGCGCAGGTTATGACGCAATTGATCGACGAAGCGCCACTGGTTGCGCCCCTTGAGTGCAATCTCGTGATACCTGCCGATTAGATAACGCATAGCAAAATCCGCACGTGCCGCTTCGAATAAAATGGCGCTGCGCATCGGAGCTTAGCTGCGCTCCAGCGTCGAACCAAACCCCAAGCCTTGCAAGCACGCCGCCGCCACAGGATTATCTGATGCGATGCAGGTATCGAGCGCAAATCCCCTACTCACCAAATTCTCAAACCTTTCAAGGGCGGCCGTCGCATGAGCAGAGCCCTCGACTTCAACGGAAACGTCGAGCGGCTGCGCTCGCATCTCGCCAAGACCAAACCGCCTCCGCGCGATCTGCTCGCGAATAATCGCAAGGGCGCCGCGGTTCTGATCCCAATTCTCGAACGCGCGGGCGAGTTGCGCGTGGTGTATATTCGCCGTTCCGACCACGTCGAGAGCCATCGCGGGCAGGTCGCTTTTCCGGGAGGCCGCGTCGATCCAGGCGACGCGACGCTGCTCGATACAGCGCTGCGTGAAGCTTTTGAGGAAGTCGCGATTCCGCCCCACGCGGTTGACGTGCTCGGCGCGTTCCCGGTCGAGAGCACGCTCACCAGCGGGATCATCGTCGCGCCGTTCGCAGGCGTGATCGCCGCGAGCACTCCGACACGGCCGAGTCCCGACGAAGTCGCGGAGATCTTCGAGGTCCCGCTGAGCGCGCTACGCGACCCGCGCTTTCGCGGTGACTACGAATGGAAGCGCGAGGGCAACGACGCGTCCCCGTCGAAGTTCCCCGCGATCCTCTACGGCGGACAGACGATCTGGGGACTCACGCTCCGAATCACGCTGGATCTGCTCGCGATACTCGACGCGTAACGCGCGGCGCGTGGCTGCCGCCCGCGAGGAATCCTGGACGCAAGTCTGCTGCATGAGATGTGTACCCGAGGCATGGCCGCCTCGGGATTTCTCGCCTATGGCTCGAAATGACGATTGCGGACTTGGCGGAGGCTACAGTACTCATGCATTAGCCGACATTTGTCATTTCGACCAAAGGGAGAGATCCCGAAGCGCTCATGCACTCATCCGCGGATTGCGTAAAGGCCAAGGGCCGAACTCAGGATTCCTCGCGTGGCTGCCTCGCGCGAGGAATGACCCTCAGGCACGTGCTCCTTGTATTTGCACTCTCAATGTAATAACTATCGCGCATGGCGGCCTTGCACATCGTTCCCTCCGACGGCCGCGCCGCACGCGGGCATCGCGCTCGCGCCGCGGTCGCGGCCGCGATGCTCGATCTGCTGAACGATGGAGTCGTCAAGCCGACCGCCGCGCAAATCGCCGAACGCGCGGGTGTCTCGCTGCGGCTGGTGTTTCATCACTTCGAGGATCTGGAAGCGATTCTCGCCGACGCCGCCGATTTGCAGTACGAGCGCCTGCGTCCCCTACTCCGATCGGTCTCGCCGTCGCTCGCGCTCGAGCGCCGAATCGCTGAGTTCGTGCGAATCCGCACCGAACTTCATGAGGCGGTCTCGCCGGTCCGGCGCGCGTCGATTCGGCTCGAACCATTCTCGCCGGTGATTGCCCAGCGGCTGGGGCAAGCGCGCTCGATTCTGCGCAACGAAGCTGAGCTCGCATTTGGAAATGAGCTTGGCGCACTCCCTTCCGCCGAGCGGCGCGATGCGCTGGCCGCGCTCGAGGCGGTTAGTGCCTGGGAGACCTGGGAAGTGATGCGGCTGCAGCAGGGTTTGAGTCCGACTCAGGCGCGCAAAGCTATCACGCACGCGATCACTGGACTGCTACGCGGGCGATCGGGAATTTAATCCAACGCTTTAAGAATTGACCAAGGTAAAATCAAGATGGGGCGCAAAATTCTTTTCATCACCACCGATCAGCAGCGCTACGACTCGCTCGGATGCAACGGCGGCAAAATCGCGCAGACTCCGAATATCGA
>Ga0307373_10014721_pt1 | contig 10718 bp, 14 predicted proteins | sample OX2MG_FD_202534 | JGI IMG/M metagenome (GOLD analysis project Ga0307373, IMG submission 202534) | Soil microbial communities from Risofladan, Vaasa, Finland - OX-2 | ecosystem: Environmental > Terrestrial > Soil > Coastal area > Acid sulfate soil | place: Finland: Risofladan, Vaasa | collected...
ACCGACGCCGGCGCGCACCTGTTCATCGTGGATTAGCCGATGATCGAGATGCGGACGCCCGCGCAGCGCATTCGCTGCGGTCCGATCCAGGAGTTGCTCGCCGACCTGGGGCTGCCGAGTCCCGTGCTCGTGCTGGGCTCGCGGCGCAGCATCGGCGCCGTCGACTGGGACCCGCTGGAGCGCGCCGCCCGCGTCTCGTTCTTCGCCGGGTCGACCCCGCACAATCCGCAGGAGGCCGTCGACGAAGCCGCCGGGATCGCTCGGGCGATGGAGCCGGCCGCCATCCTCGCCGTCGGCAGCGCCAGCGCGATCGATCTCGGCAAGGCGGTCGCGCAGCACGCCGCCGGCGCCGAGCTGGTGGCGATCCCCACCACCCTGGGCGGCGCGGAGATGACGCGGGGCTACGGCGTCCTCCAGCCGACCGCTCAGAAGGCCGTGGCCGCCATGCACGGCGTTTACGGTACCGTCTGCTACGACCCCGAGCTCTTGGCCACGCTCCCGCGCGCCGTCCTGGGCTCCACGGGCATCAACGGCTGGGCCCACGCCGTGGAGGCGCACTATGCGCGCCGCGTCCATTGGCTGGGCCGGGCGGCCGCCCGGCGGGCGGGAGGCCGCTTCCCCGCGCTGCTGTTGGCCGCCGGCGAGCGCCGCGACGCCGCCGTCCACGCCGCGCTGTTCGAGGCGGCCTGCCTGGCCGGGTTCGCTCTCAACGCCTGCGGCATGGCCCTGCACCATGCCACGTGCCACGCGCTGGGCGGCCTGACGCAGATCCCGCACGGCGTACTCAACGCCATGGTGCTCCCGCACGCGCTGCGTCTCAACGCGGGCATCGCCCCGCGCCAAGTGGCCGCCGTGGCCGAGGCCTTCGGCATCGCCGACCTGGCTGCCGAGGCCGAGCGCCTGCGCGACGCCTTCGCGCTCCCGCGCTCGCTCGCCGAGCTCGGCGTCACCGCCGAGACGGCGGAGCGCGCCGCCGAGCCGATTCTCGCCTCCACGCTGTTGCGCAACAACCCCGAGCCCGTCGGCCGCGACGAGGTCTCGTCGCTGCTGCGGGCCGTCCACGGGCCTGCCGCGTAAGGCGCCGCTCTCGTCAGATCTCGATCTCGTCCCCGAGCTTGGGCATCTCCACGCGCGCGCTCCCCAGGCGCTCCGCGAAGAGCCCCATCGCCTTCTCTTCACCGTGCACCAGGATCGTGCGCTCCGGATGCATGCTCTCGCGCCACGCCAACAGCTCCTCTTGGTCCGCATGCGCCGAGAAGCCGTTGATCGTGTGCACTTGCGCGCGCACGGCGACGTCGTCGCCGTACAAGCGGACGTGCGTCGCGCCGTCGATGATCGCGCGCGCCAAGGTGCCGGCGGCCGCGAATCCCACGAAGACCACGCTGCTGTCCGCGCGCCAGAGGTTGCGCTGAAAGTGGCGCCGGATGCGCCCTCCCGTCGCCATGCCGGAGCCGGCCATGATGATCGCCCCTCCGGTGACGGCGTCGATCGCCTCCGACTCCGCCACCTCGCGCGTCACGTGCAATCCGCGCAGCGAGAACGGATCGCCCCCATCGCGAAAGAGCTCCGCCGTCTCGGGGTCGTAGCATTCGGGATGGCGGCGGTAGATCTCCGTGGCCGTGATGGCCATCGGCGAGTCGAGAAAGACTTGGGTGGAGCCCGGAATGCGCCCGCGCTCCACTCCCTCGCGCAGAAAGAAGAGCAGCTCCTGCGCCCGCTCGAGGGCGAACGTGGGAATCAAGACGTTGCCCCCGCGCCGGAACGTCTCGCCGATCGCCTGGTAGAGCTCCTCCACGGAAGGCGCGAGCGCCTTGTGGCGGCGATCGCCGTACGTGGTCTCCATCACCACCGTGTCGGCGGACGGCGGCGTCACCGGCGCACGCAGCAGCGGCCTGCCGGCGTTGCCGATGTCGCCCGAGAAGACCACCGTCTTCGTCGCGCCGCCTTCGGCGATCTCGAGCACCACGCTCGCGGAGCCCAAGATGTGGCCGGCGTCCAGGAACGTGGCGCGCAACCCGGCCCCCAGGTCGATGGGGCGCGCGTAGACGGCGTTGCGCCCAAAGCGGTCGAGCGCGTCGAAGACGTCGAGCTCTCCGTAGAGCGGCGGCGGCCCAGGCTCCTTGTGGCCATGGCGCGCGGCGCGGCGCCGGCGATGCATCGCCTCTTCTTCTTGAAGGTGCGCGGCGTCCAGGAGCACCAGCTTCGCCAGATCGCGCGTGGCCGACGTGGCGATGATCTCTCCGCGGAAGCCTCGTTTGACCAGCAGCGGGAGTCGCCCGCAGTGATCCAAGTGGGCGTGCGTCAGGAGAACGATGTCGATGCTCTCCGGCGCGAAGCCGAAGGGCTCGGCGTTCTCCTCCTCGAGCTCCCTGCCGCCCTGGAACATGCCGCAATCGACCAGGACGCGCTTGCCGCCGTGTTCGAACAGGTGACACGATCCCGTCACCCCTCGGTCGGCGCCATGAAACGAAATCTTCACGTCTCCTCCACGAGCGGCTGGCCGTTTGCCTCGTGCCAGCGCAGGATCCCATTCCAGATCTCATCCGCCGATTCGGCATACCAGAAGAGGTCGCGGTCCTCCACGTCGATCGTTCCCTCTTCGACCAGGAAGTCGATGTTCACGGCCTTGCGCCAGTACGACTCACCAACCAAGATCACGGGAACGGGCGTCGTCTTGCGGGTCTGCACCAGGGTGAGGATCTCGAACAGCTCATCGAAGGTGCCATACCCGCCAGGAAAGGCCACCAGCGCCTTGGCGCGCATCAAGAAGTGCAGCTTGCGCAAGGCGAAGTAATGAAAGCGGAAGCAGAGCTCCGGCGTGATGTAGGGATTGGGATACTGCTCGTGCGGCAGCGTGATGTTGAGGCCGATCGACTTGGCGCCGACGTCGTACGCTCCGCGATTCACCGCCTCCATGATCCCCGGACCGCCGCCGGTCATGACAACCATCCGGGAGCGCTCGCCGTCCCCCTCGACGCCTCCCACCAGACGTCCGAAATCGCGGGCGATCTCGTAGAAGCGGCTCTTCTCCACGATGCGTTCCGCGCGCGCGACGCGGCGCGCGAGTTCCTTGCTCGCCGGCTCGCGGGCGAGCGCCGCACGAGCCTCGTCCAGCGCGCGCCTCGCCGCCGCCGGCTCGCGAATCCTGGTGCTGCCGAAGACGACGATGGTCTGCTCGATGCGCTGGTCGCGCAGCATCAATTCCGGCTTCAGATAGTCGACTTCGAGACGGATGCCGCGCGTCTCGTCGCGGCGCAGGAAGTCGACGTCCTCGTCCGCCTGCCGGTACGACGGACTCTCGAGGATCGCCTTGAGGCGAGCCGGCGCATCGGGATCCTCCTCGCCGGGCTTGGGCCGGGACCACGGAAGGGGCTCGCGCCTGGCGCGCGGGTGCGCGGGCTTGGGGAATCGACCCGCCGGCACGTTTTCGCTCATCACGCTCTCCACGCTGCAACCTGACGGATGCTCTCTTTCGCCGATACACCGGATGCGCGCGCGGCTCCTTGTGAGAGGAGCCGCGAGCGTCAGCGATCGGCGACGTGCGCCGGGCCGCTAGGGTCCGGCCTCGAGGCGGGATGCCACGTCCTCGGTAGGCGTACTGGAGATGGCGTGCGGAGGCACGGAGGCATACATGGACGTGGTCTTCGCCACCGCGATGCCGTTCTCCGAGAGTCCGAGCACCGGAATGGTCGCGAAGGCCGCCAACGCAACGAAGATTACTCGACGTGATGACATGAGACGGATTCTCCTCTTGTGGAATGCACGGCCGTGCGGAGTCTTCACGCCAACGCATGTACCCGCATGGCGCCGCACGACGGTGACAAGCGGGCGAGGCTCGCGTGAATACTCCGTGAATCTTGCCGCGCTATCGGTGACGCCGGCGCTCCGGCTCGCGTCCGAAGACCACGTGCAGCTCGTGCTTTGCCTGCTCGAGGATCGCACGCCGCTGGGCGGAGAGGTTCTTCCCCGCGCGGTTGACGTAGAAGTTCAGCATCGACATCGCCGACTGGAATGGCTCGGCCTTGCGCGCGCGGCTGCTCAGCGCCGAGCGCTGGAGCGAGAGTGCGATCTCGCGCGGGTCGTCCCACGTGAAGACGCCTTCCTCGAGCTCCAGGGCATGACTCTCCTCGGTGACCTCCTGCGACCATTTCCTCGGCATGGACGCCTCCCGGGTCGATCTCTCGACGGTCCGTCACTCACGCTTGTACCCCTCGCCCAAGGTGACGTCGCCGCTGGGAATGATCCGGGCGCCCGCGACGGAGCCGAGCCAGCGATAGACCCAGGCACGATGCGCCGCGCCGTGCTCGTCGCGCACCTCGCGCGCCTCCCGGGTATAGAGCGTGCCCTCGTCCTCGAACGCGTCGAGCCGCGCGAGATGGACATCGTCGACCTCGTACAACTCGCCGGCCACGGAGCCGTCGCCTTCCACGAAGGCCGGCCAGCGGCATGCGTAGAGGCGCCCGCGCGTGGTGCCGCGGGCGACGAAGCGTGCTCCCGCCATCTCCGCGGCGTTCTCTTGCCCGGCGCGCAGCGTGCCGTAGACGAAGACGAGCTCGCTCACCGCCATCCGCCGACGATGTAGCCGAGGAGCAAGTCGTGGATCGAGACGATCGCGGTGGCGATGCCCAGCGCGAGGAAGACTTGCTCGAGCACGATCAGCCCGCCCACGATGATGTCGGCGCGCTGAGCCGGCAGCCCCGGCAGCGCGCGCCGCTCGGCCAGCGTCATCGGGGCGATGCGCTCCAGCAGCTCCGTGAGCTCCCGGCGCACGATGCGGGCGCCGTCGACCAGCTCGCCCTCCCGCTCGCCGCGCGCAAGCATCGACGCGCACGTGGTGGCCGTGCCGCCGACGCAGATGAGGCGTTCCGTCCCGGCTCCGACCTCCGCGATGCCGTGCAGCGCCTCCACCGTTTGCCGGCGAGCCTCCGCGAGCGCCGCCTGGGGCGGCGGGTCCTCGCGCAAGGGCGTCGACTCCGTCAGCCGCACGGCTCCGATCTCGAAGGAGCGCGAGCGTTCCAGTCCGCGGTGCGTGCCGACGGCGAGCTCCGTGCTCCCGCCGCCCGCGTCGAGCACGCCCACCGGGGCGTCGGCGCCCATCCCGTGCCCGTGGCCGGCGAGGGCGCCGATGAACGAGTAGCGAGCCTCGTCCTGGCCGGGAATCACGCGCAGGCGCAGGCCGGTCCGGCGCTCCAGCTCCTGCGCGAACGCGCCGGCGTCGCGCGCCCGGCGCATCGCGCTGGTGGCGATGACGCGCACCTCGGCCCCGGCCGAACGGGCGACGTGCGCGAATGCCTCCGCCGCGTCGAGCGTGCGCTCCACCGCCTGCGGGCGAAGCTCGCCGTCGGGCCCCAAGCCCTCGCCCAGGCGGGTGCCGCGGCGCAGATGGCGCACGGGGGTCCACGACGCCCCGGAGCGCTCGGCGATCAGCAGGCGCGTCGAGTTGGTGCCGATGGAGAGGACGGCCCGCACGTGACGAGGCCGCGCGCTAGTAGCGTTTGGCGGCCGCGGCTTCGCGCGTGCGCTGGATGAGCTTGAGCGAGCGCTCGTAGTCGCGCAGCGCGATGCCCAGGTAGAGCGTGTCGATGATCGAGAGCTGCGCCAAGCGGCTGGTCATCGCGTCGCTGCTGAACGCCGTCTCCTTGGCCGCCGTGAAGAGCTTGATGTCGGCGACCTTGGTGATCGGCGAGGTGGCGCGGTGCGTGAGGCAGATCGTGGTGGCGCCGTTGTCCTTGGCGTGGCGCAAGGCCTCCACCACGTCGCGTGACGCCCCGGTGTGGCTGATGCCGAACGCCACGTCACCCGGCTGGAGCAGGGCGGACGACATCGCCATGAGGTCGGAATCGACCAGGGCGACCCCCGAGATGCCAAGCTTCATGAACTTATGGTAGGCGTCGTACGCCAGCGGGCCGCTGCCGCCGATGCCGTAGCACTCGACGCGGCGCGCCTTCGCGATCGCGGTGACGGCCTTCTCCAACTCGTCGTCGGAGAGGACCTCGATCGTGTCGCGCAGGGCCTGGGCGTTGGCCTGAAAGACCTTCGCCTTGATCGTGGGCAGCGAGTCGGTCGGGGCGATGGCCTCGTAGATGGTGTCGACGGGCCCGACCAGATCGCGCGCCAGCATGATCTTGAACTCTTGGTAGCCCTTGTAGCCGATCTTCTGGCAGAGGCGGACCACCGTGGACTCGCTGGTCTGGGTGCGCTCCGCGAGCTCGGTGACGGTGAGGTGGATCAACTCCTCCGCATGCTTGAGGATGAAGTCCGCAACGCGTTGCTCAGCGGTCCGCAGCGACGAGTAGGTGCCCTGGATGCGCACGAAGCATCCCGGGACGTTTACCGCTTCGACCCGTTGGTTGGTCACCGTCATGGGGACAAGGTTCGCGCTGCGCTGCGGCCGAGCCTGGTGGCCCGGCGGAGACTAGGGCTGGGGGTGCTCCGGGAAGTGCTCGGCCCGCTTGGACTTCCGCTTGAGGTGGCGCTCGAAGGCCGGCGGTGCGTCGGGAAGCTCCCACTCCTGCGTCTGTTTGAGATACTCGGCGATCTTGCGCTCGAGCTCGGGATCGACGATGGCAGGTACCCCCTCCGCCGCCGGCTGCACGGACTCTTCGTCCTCGAGCAGGCGAACGAGCGGGCGCCCAGCATCTCCCGCGGCAGCGAAGCGGCGAGGGCGCCGGTCCCGCAGGGCCCGGCGGTAGGCTCCTTCGTGACTGCGCACGTCATCGGCGGAGGCGACGGCCAGGCGGCCGGAGCGCAACCGGACCGTGGCGCCGAAGGCATGCACCGAGATGACGGTGCCCCAGTCGCCATCGCTCCCGGGCCGCCCGGCCGGGTCACCGCCCAGCGGCGTGACCATCGGTCTGCAGGTAGATGATCTCCTCGTGCGGGCGCACGAGGTGGAGCTCGTCATGAATGGCCGGGACCGCCCCACGGGGCGTCTCGAGCCGGCGGATCTCGCGGCGCAGGCGAGCGTTGTCGGCGACGATCTCGGCACGGCGGACTTGGGTGGCGGCGAGGCGATGAGCCAGGTCGAGGTTCATGGCGACGGCATGGGCGAACTGCGCGACCACGAGCACGAAGACGGTAAGACACGCGGCCACCGTGACCGCACGCCCCATCAGTCGCGCCCAAGGACGCGGGAGTCTCACGGGACGCCTCGCACCAGCCGCTCGCCGTCGGCCTGCCAGGTACCGATGCGGCGATACTTCGCGTAACGCTGGGCGAGCAGGCGCTCGAGCGGCATGGCGCGGAGCGCGTCCAACGCGCGCCCCTGCGCGCGCAACAGCGCCGCCACCGTCCCCTCGGCATCGCGGTGCGCCCCGCCCATCGGCTCGGGCACGATCTCGTCGATGATGCCCAGAGCCAGCAGATCGCCGGCCGTCAGCTTCAGGCGCGTCGCCGCCTCCTCGGCCTTGCCGGCGTCCTTCCAAAGGATCGCGGCGCACCCCTCGGGACTGGCGATGGAGAAGATGCTGTGCTCCAGCATGATGATGGTATCGGCAACGCCGAACGCGAGCGCACCCCCCGAGCCGCCTTCCCCGATCACCGAGGCCACGACGGGAACACGCACCTTGGTCAGCTGCAAGATGCACTGCGCGATCGCCTCGGACTGGCCTCGCTCCTCGGCGCCGATGCCGGGATCGGCCCCCGAGGTGTCGATGTACGAGATGATGGGCAGGCCGAACTTCTCGGCCATGCGCATGAGGCGCAGCCCCTTGCGATACCCTTCGGGGTGGACCATGCCGAAGTTGCGGTGGACGTTCTCCTTGGTGTCGCGCCCCTTCTGTTGAGCGAGGACCATCACGCGCCGTCCGCCCAGCTTGCCCATCCCGCCGATGACGGCGGGGTCGTCGCGGAAGGCGCGATCCCCATGGAGCTCGACGAACTCGTCGAGCGCGGCGATGTACGACGTCGAGCGCGGCCGCATCGGGTGGCGGGCCATGTGGACCTTCTGCCACGCGGTGAGGTTGCCGAAGATCTCGCGCTGGAGCGAGGCGTACTTCTCCTCCAGCATGCGGATCTCGTTGGAGAAGTCGACGCCTTCCACGGCGCCCTCGCCGGTCCGCAGCGCGCGCTGCTGATCGTTGATCGCCTTGAGGTCGTTGATGCGCTGCTCGAGCTCCAGCAGGCCCTTCTCGCGCTCGACGATGACGTTCACGAAACCATCTCCTCGCGGCGGCCAGTCGGGTGCAGCAGCTCGAGCAATTGGATGAGCTGCGCCTTGATCCGTCCACGCTCGACCACCATGTCGGCATGTCCGTGCTCGACGAGGAACTCCGCGGTCTGGAAGTCGTCCGGAAGGCGTTGGCGAATGGTCTGCTCGATCACGCGCCGCCCGGCGAAGCCGATGACGGCCTTGGGCTCCGCGATGATGACGTCGGCGTCGAAGGCGAAGCTCGCCGAGACGCCGCCGGTGGTGGGATCGGTCAGCACGCAGATGTACGGTAGGCGCGCCTCTTGCAGGCGCGCAAGGGCCGCCGAGGTCTTGGCCATCTGCATGAGCGCGATCAGGCCCTCTTCCATGCGCGCGCCGCCGGAGGCGGTGAAGACGACGGCCGGCACGCCGCGCCGCGCCGACTCCTCGAAGAGCAGCGCCACCTTCTCGCCGACCACGGCGCCCATGGTTCCCCCGCGGAAGAAGAAGTCCATCACGGCCAGGCCGATCTCGAACCCGCCCATCGTGCCGAAGCCCGCCAATACCGCCTCCAGCACGCCCGACTTCTCGCGGTCGGCGGCGAGCTTCTGCGGATAGGTCTTGACGTCGGCCCAGTTCAGCGGATCGCGCGGCGAGAGCTCGGCGGCGATCTCGTGGAACTCCCCGTCGATCAGCGAGGCGATGCGGTCGGCCGCCGGCATCCGGAAGTGATGGGCGCACTTGGGGCAGACCAGGAGATTGAGCTCGAGATCCTTGCGGTAGAGCATCTCGGCGCAGCCGGGGCACTTGACCCAGAGGCCGGGCTCGCGCCTCTCGTGGCGACCCTTGAAGCCGCGCAGCCAATCGGTGACGGAGGGCATCAGCGCGCCAACCTCGTGCGATACATCTTCCCCAACTGCTTGAGATAGTTCACGATCTCTTTGGAGTTCAGCTTCGACTCCCCGGCCACGCGATCCGTGAAGACGTACGGAATCTCGATGAAGCGCCGGTACTTGGCCTTCACGACGACCTCGAGCCCGATCTTGAATCCGATGGGGTCGAGCGCGACGCCCTCCAGCGCGCTGCGGCGCACCATGAAGAAGCCGCTGGTGATGTCCTTCACGCGCGTGAGCGGCCGCGCGAGCCAACACGCGACCAGGCTCGTGATCTTGCGGCGCCACGGCCAATTGGTGATGCCGCCGCCGCGCACGTAGCGGCTCCCGATCGCCAGATCGTACTCGCCGGATGCGATCGCCTCGACCATCTTGGGTATGATCTTCTCGTCGTGACTGAAGTCGGCATCCATCGCGCCCACGATCTCCGAGTCGGGGCGCGCGAACGTCCAGCCGTCGATCACGCCGCTGGAGAGTCCCATCTTGCCCGGCCGATGAAGACAGCGCACCGGCAGACCCTCGCGCTCCAAACGGTCGACGATCGCTCCCGTTCCGTCGGGGGAGTTGTCGTCGACGACGACGATCTCGCCGTCGAGGCAGCCGCTGTTGAAGACCTCCGCGAGCCTGCGGATCAGCTTCTCGATGCCCGCCGACTCGTTGTAGGTGGGGATGACGATCGAAAACTTCAAACAGCCTGCCTCGGGTCCCGGTCCGGTGCGTCGTATCCTGGTTAGATACGGCAACGGCGGCGCGGAATCCCCGCTCCGCCCGGCAAGCTAGAGCTCGCCGCGCAATGCGAGCAGCGCCGCCATCAGCACGATGGCCGCCGTCTCCGTGCGCAGGATGCGCGGCCCCAGGGAGATCAGGAGCGCCCCCGCGGCTGCGGCTTCGTGGGCCTCGCGCTGGGAGAAGCCGCCTTCCGGACCGATCAGCACCAAGATGCGCCGCGCATCGCCGATCTCGACGATCCGCTCGCGCAGAGGACGCGCCTCCGCCAGCTCCCACGGCATGAGCATCGCGTCGTGCTCTCGCCCAAGGGCCAGCGCCTCGCCGAAGCTCAGCGGCTCCGTCACCTCGGGCACCAGCTCGCGCCCGCATTGCAGGGCTGCGGCCTTGGCCAGGCGCCTCCACCGCTCGATCTTCTGCGCACCCTCGGCACGCGCCACCGCCCGTTCGCTGAGCAGCGGCACGATGCGCGCCGCGCCGAGCTCCACGGTCTTCTCGACCACGAAGTCCATCTTCTGACCTTTGGGCACGCCCTGGGCGAGCGTGATCGCGAGAGCCGCCTCGCGGCGCGCGGGAGGCAACTCGGCCACGAGCTCCACGGTCACGCGCTCGCGTCCCACCTCGCGCACGCGTCCATCGAAGCGACGGCTGCGTCCGTCGAGGATCTCGACGGAGTCGCCCGGCACGGCCCGCAGCACCCCCGCGAGTCTGTGCGCGTCGCCCCCGGCCAGCGCCACGCGGTCGCCTACCGAGAAGGATCCCTCGACGAAGAAGCGGCTCATCGCGCGCGGGCGCGGAGGCTCACCCACTCACCGTCCGTGCGCCGCGCGGAGATCTCCAGCGCGAGCGCCGAGAGCGCGTCACGAACCGCCCGCTCGCGGGAGGTCACGATGCCCGCCAGGACGAGGGTCCCGCTCGGGCGCAGCCGCCCGCTCAGCGCGCGCGCGAGCTCGAGGATGAGGTCGGCCGTG
>Ga0307373_10014722_pt1 | contig 10718 bp, 8 predicted proteins | sample OX2MG_FD_202534 | JGI IMG/M metagenome (GOLD analysis project Ga0307373, IMG submission 202534) | Soil microbial communities from Risofladan, Vaasa, Finland - OX-2 | ecosystem: Environmental > Terrestrial > Soil > Coastal area > Acid sulfate soil | place: Finland: Risofladan, Vaasa | collected...
TCAATTGAGCTTAGTGTCTAATTTTCCGCATTTTCCACAACACGCAATCGGGATGTGGAAATGTGGCTTCTGCAGTAAAACCTACAAGATGTAACGCGACAGGTCCTGATCTTTGACGATCGAGGCTACCTGCTGGCGAACATATTCCGGGTCGACGACAATCACCTTCTCCACGCCATCCGCTGTCTGCCGTTCGATCACCGGGAGGGGAGGAGCGGCTTTTTCGCCTTCTTTGAGCGGTGCCGAAGCTCCAATTTCTCCTATAACGCCCTCTTCCGTCACCTCGGTGCGTGGGCTCTTGAACAGGTCAGGAGCCTGGAAGCTGATCTCGTCGAGCACCCGCTCCAGAATCGTGTGCAGACGTCTCGCCCCAATGTTTTCAGTGGTTTCGTTCACCCGGAAGGAGAACTGCGCCATCTCTTGAATCGCTTCCTTCGTGAATTCCAGCTTCAGGCCCTCGGTCTCGAGCAGCGCCGTGGCCTGTTTCACCAGCGACGACTTCGGCTCGGTCAGAATCCGTACAAAGTCGTCTACCGTCAGCGACTGCAGCTCGACCCGGATGGGAAAACGTCCCTGCAACTCTGGGATGAGGTCGCTGGGTTTGGAGACGTGGAAGGCACCGGCGGCGATGAACAGGATATGGTCGGTTGAGACCATGCCGTACTTGGTGCTGACCGTCGTCCCTTCGACGATGGGCAGGATGTCGCGCTGCACGCCCTCGCGGGAGACGTCGGGGCCGTGGCCGCCCTCGCGCCCGGCGATCTTGTCGATCTCATCGAGAAAGACCATGCCGGAGTCTTCCACGCGCTCCACCGCGAGGCGCGTCACCTGGTCCATGTCGATCAGGCGGCTCTCCTCCTCCTGCACCAGATACTCGAATGCATCGGAGACCTTCATCTTGCGCTTCTTGGTGCGGTTGCCAAACAACCCCGGCAGCATGTCCTTGAGGTTGATGTCCATCTCTTCCGAGCCCTGGTTGGTAAATACCTCAAAACTCGGCTGGTTACGGTCGCGCACGTCCAGTTCGACCATGCGCTCGTCGAGCTTGCCCTCGCGGAACTGCTGGCGTAGCTTGTCCCTCGTCCGCTGCTCGCGCTCGCCGGGCTTCTCGTCGTCATCGTTCGCCGGAGTGGCCGCGGGCAACTGAATCACATTGCTTCCGGCCTCGTGCGTGGCAGCTGCCGCTGTAGAAGTTGGGGAAGCAGAAGCTGCGGGCGTAGGCGGCAGCAGCAGGTCGAGCAGGCGGTCTTCGGCGGCAAGCTCGGCCTTGTCCTCCACCTCGTCCATCTTCTCTTCGCGCACCATGTCGATGGCGATCTCCACCAGATCGCGGACAATCGACTCGACGTCGCGGCCCACGTAGCCGACCTCGGTAAATTTGCTGGCTTCCACCTTCAGAAAGGGCGAGTTGGTCAGCTTGGCCAGCCGCCGCGCAATCTCGGTCTTGCCGACGCCGGTCGGCCCGATCATGATGATGTTCTTGGGCATGATCTCTTCGGCCAGCTCGGGCGGAAGCTTCTGCCGCCGCATCCGGTTGCGCAGCGCAATGGCCACGGCGCGCTTGGCGGCATGTTGCCCAACGACGTACTTGTCCAGCTCCGCAACGATCTCTCGCGGCGTCATCTCATCGAGCGCAAGCGCCTGGTCTTCCGCAGTTCCCGGTAAAAAAATTGCCATAAAAAAGTGTCCTAGCTTTAGCTGTTAGCTCCTAGCTTTTAGCTAGAAGCGTGGTCCAGTTGAGGTGCAGGTAGATGAAGCTAAAGCTAACGGTAAATCGCTGACAGTCAGCTTCACTCCGCCTTCAACTCTTCAATCGTCATCTGGTCGTTCGTGTAGATGCAAATCTGACCGGCAATCTTTAGACTCTTCACCGCGATCTCACGTGCCGACAGGTCGGTATTTTCCATCAGCGCCCGCGCGCTGGCCAGCGCATAGCTTCCGCCGCTGCCGATGGTGGCGATTCCTTCATCGGGATCGATCACATCGCCCGTACCGCTGAGCAGAAATGTTTGCTTCGGGTCGGCCACAATCAGCAACGCCTCAAGCTGACGCAGCATCTTGTCGGTGCGCCAGTCTTTGGCCAACTCCACGGCAGCGCGGCCAAGGTTTCCGGCATACTGCTCCAGTTTGGTCTCGAAGCGGGCGAACAGTGAGAAGGCGTCCGCCGTCGATCCGGCGAATCCAGCCAGAACTTTATCCTGATAGAGTCGGCGAATCTTCTTCGCGGAACCCTTCATGATCGTGGAGCCGAGCGACACCTGCCCATCGGCAGCCATCACCACCGAGTCGCCGCGCCGCACGCAGATTACGGTGGTCGAGCGGATACGCCGACCTTCACCCAGATCGAGCGGGTGAGCGAGCGGGGTAGAGACGGCCTTCAGGCGGGTTTTCTCACGAATTGGGGACGAGGAAAGAGGCTTCATGGTCACTCCTCAGTATATCGTCAACCCGCTGCCTAGCCGCCAAAGGCGATCTGCCCCAACAGCACGACATTCAGCGTAAGGATGATGCCGACTGCCACCCATCCTGCGATCTTCGTCCGCCTTGCGCTGACAAAGGTGTCCATCACCGAAGGCCGGTTGGTCAAAATCAGCAGGGGAATCAGGGCGAACGGCAGCGTAAAGCTCAGAATGACCTGCGAAAGAAGCAAAATCTTCAGGGGGTCGAGCCCCACTGCAATGACGATCAACGCTGGAATGATGGTAATCAAGCGTCGCAGGAAGATAGAAAACTTGATATCGAGGAAACCCTCGATGATCACCTGCCCAGCCATAACGCCAACGGTAGACGATGAAAGCCCTGAGCAAAGAAGTGCGACGGCAAAAACAATCGCGGCAGCAGGACCAAGTAACGGACCCAGTGTCCGGTAAGCCTGTTCCACATCGGCGACAGGGGAACCCATGTGCACGAACGCGACCGCGGCCATCACGATCATGGCGGAATTAATCAGCCACGCTCCATTCATTGCCACGAGCACATCGATCAGCTCGAACTTCAGGTACTTCCTCCGCCGCGAAAACCCTGCCATGACAGGCTTCTTCTTCAGCTCTTGCACCCTCGGCTGCACCAGCGCTGAGTGGAGGTAAATCACATGCGGCATCACCGTCGCTCCAAGCATGGCGACGGCTGTGTAAATGCTGTCGTGGAAAGCTCTGGAATTACTGACATCAAGCCTTGGAATCAGTGTGGAGAAAGCAACGGCCCGCCAATCCGGATGCACGAGGAAAACCTCAAAGCCATAGCACAGGCCGATGACGCCGACGAAGGCCATAATGCCCCGCTCCAGCCACTGGTACCCCGCTAAATCCAGCGCCAGGATTAGGAACACAGCAACAGCAGAAACCAGCGCTGAAACGAACATCGTCTCCGTACGCGTCCATCCATGCATAAGCATGGTCGGACCGACGAGAAGATAAAACCCTAGGGCTGCACCCAGAAACTCGGCCAGGTCTGTCGCAATGGCGGAGACCTCGGCTGCCACCCAAAGAAAAATCGTCATCGGCCGTGAAAAATGTCTGCGGCAGTTCTGGGGCAGCGTCAGTCCGGTCACGATTCCCAGTTTGGCTGCAAGATACTGGATGAGAATGGCCATCGCATTCGACCAAAGCAATACCCAAAGCAAGCGATAGCCAAACTGGCTGCCGCCTTGAATATTGGCCGCGAAGTTTCCTGGATCGATGTAGGCGACGGAGGCTACAAACGCAGGCCCGAAGTACGTCCACAGCTCGTTTCGCCGAAATTTGAAGCCGCGTGGCTCTGCCGTGGCCAGCGCAACCGCTGAGCCAGCAACCGGTTCCGCCTCCGTACCGGCATACGACGATGATGGAAGGTCCGCCATGCCACTCCAAGAAAAGATGTCAGGGGAGCCGCCTCAATTTAGGTTCCCCTAATATTTAGGTATACCTAAATCATCGGAATGCGTCAAACTAATTCTGGAGCCAGTCCATGTCACCCCGCCGCCAGGCAAACCGGAACAGCGAATCTGTCGACAACTACCTCAAGGCCATCCTCGCGCTGGGTGGCGCGGAGCAGCGCCGTGTCACCAGCACGGCTCTTGCCGACCACCTCGGGGTCGCTCCTGCCTCGATCACCAACATGCTGCAAAAACTGGCGGCGGCGGCAACGCCTCTGGTCGAATACGAGCGCCATCGCGGGGTGCAGCTGTCCGCGGCGGGGAAGCGCAGGGCGCTCGAGGTGCTGCGCCACCATCGCCTGATCGAGACTTTTCTCTACGAGGTCCTCGATTACCCGATTGAAGAGATTCACGAAGAGGCCGAGCGGTTGGAGCACTTTATCTCCGAGCGCTTCGAGGAGCGCATCGCCGCCAAGCTGGGCCATCCTCGCATCGATCCTCATGGACACTCCATCCCGACCATGGAAGGGGAGATGGCCCTGCAGAACTCCATCCTTTTGACCGAAATCGAGCGGGAAGGGGTCTTCACCATCGACAGCGTCTCCGACCGCGATGCGCTTACGCTGCGTCAACTCAAAGCCAGCGGCATCAAGCCCGGAGCCAGGCTCCGCGTCAGAAAGAAGACGGAGGCCCAGGGCTATTTGGTGAGCATTGGCCGCTCTTCCGCAGCCTTCGACCTCTCGCACGAGGCGGCTGGCGATATCCGGCTGTTGGCTGAGCAAATCAATCTGCGTCCGCGCGCGATTTGATACGTGGTTTGACTCCGGGAACGGTGTTGCCTAGGCTCAAAGTGAGAGAACGGAGATACATCTGCAAATGAAAGTTCTGGTAATCGGCGGCGGTGGCCGCGAGCATGCCCTTGTCTGGTCGCTCCTCAAATCGCCGCAGGTCGACGAGGTTGTATGCGCCCCCGGCAACGGCGGCATCGCGAAGATAGCCCGCTGCATCCCCGTAGACGTCAATAGCCTTACCTTGATGGTCGAGGTAGTCGAGGCGGAGCGCCCTGACCTCACCGTCATCGGGCCGGAGGTGCCGCTCTCGCTCGGCATCGTCGATGAGCTTAACCGCCGCAATCTGCGCGTCTTTGGCCCCACGCAGGCTGCTGCCAGGCTCGAATCGAGCAAGGCCTTCGCCAAGGAGTTCATGCAGCGCCACGGCATCCCCACGGCTGCCTACGCCGTCTGCACCAGCCTCGCCGAGGTGCGCGAGCAGCTCAACCACTTCACGCTTCCTGTGGTGGTCAAGGCCGACGGCCTCGCCGCAGGGAAAGGCGTGGTGATCTGCGAGACCCGTTTGCAGGCTGAATCCGCCGCCGCCGAGATGTTCAGCGGAGCGCTGCTCGGCACCCATGAGACCGAGATCGTCCTCGAAGAGTTCCTCACCGGCGAAGAGCTGTCCTTCTTTGCGCTTTGCGACGGAAAGCATGCTGCGCCGATTGCCTCCGCGCAGGACCACAAGCGCGTCGGTGAAGGCGACACCGGCCCCAATACCGGCGGCATGGGAGCCTATTCGACCGACGGACTTACGACTGCCGCCATGCGCGACTGGCTTACCACAAATGTCGCCCAAAAAGTGGTTGACGGCATGGCCTCCGAGGGCCACCCCTTCAAAGGCATCCTCTTCTGCGGCATCATGATGACGCCTCGCGGCCCGATGGTGTTGGAGTTCAACACCCGCTTCGGCGATCCCGAGACCCAGGCCATTCTTCTGCGCATGCAGACCGATATCGTCGATCTCTGTAACGCCTCGATCGACGGCACGGCCAACGCCCTCGACATCAGGATGCATCCGGGAGCCAGCGTCTGCGTCATCGCCGCCAGCGGAGGCTATCCCGGCAAATATGCCTCGGGCAAGCCCATTCACGGCATTGCGGACCAGGCTGGCAACGACGTCGTCGTCTTTCACTCCGGTACTGCCATTAAGGATGGCCAATTGGTCACTGCCGGAGGCCGCGTCCTCGCCATCACATCGATGGCGCCGGATCTGCACACGGCGCTCGACCTGGCCTATGCGCAACTGGCAAAGATTTCGTTCGAGGGAATGCAGTTCCGCCGCGACATCGGCCATCGTGCATTGGCACTGGAGCAGAGATAAAGAAAGATAAGTAGAGATTAAAGAATCGAAGCGAGGGAAAGAAATATGGTTGCGTTGACGGGCGAAGAGTTGCTGGCATGGGCCGATAAGACCGCCGAGCAGTGGCGCAAGCTGTTAGAAGCTCATCCATCCTTGCTGGCCGTGCCATGCGACGTAGCTGGCGTAAAGACCGTGGGCGAGCTGATGCAGCACATCGTCGCGGCGCAACTGCGCTATGCGGAGCGGCTCGCCGGATCGACGGCGACGGCGTACGAGGAGATCAAATACGGCACCGCCGCCGAGCTGTTTGCGACGCACGCGCAGGGAATGGATCTGTTCCGCGCACTTCTCGCCGATCCAGCTTATGTCTGGGACGAAGAGGTAGAGTTCGTCACTCGGCGCGCAGGCACCCTCGTGGCTACGCGTAAGACGTTCTTCATCCATGCGATGACGCACGGCATCCGCCACTATGCGCAACTGGCAACGCTGGTGCGGCAGCATGGAGTTACACCGGACTGGCCCATGGACTACCTGTTCATGGGTGCGCGGTGGGCCTGAATCGCCGCCTGCTCCTGCGCCGAGAGACTCTATTCACATGAAAAGGTACAACCTTTGATTGACATTCTTTCGGCACCACAATAAAGTGGCGCTGACATGAAAAAAGCCGCCGCTCTACTTTGTTTTCTCGCATCCTTCGCCTATGCACAGACGCGTCCCGCCATCACCGGTATCGCGTTCGTCCGCATGTACACGGCAGATCCAACAGCCTCCACTGCCTTTTACAAGGACAAGCTGGGCTTCGACCGCACCACAAAAGACGGCATCGCCCACTACGCCGTCAACGATTCGCAATGGCTTGAAGTAGCTCCGCTGCCCACTCCTGCACCGCAGTCCCGTATCGCTGCGATTGCCTTCACTACTCGCAATGCCGCTGCGCTGGAGCAGTATCTCAAGGCCCATGCCGTAGTCGTCGACCAACCCCTTCACGATGGCAGCTTCGCCGTCCACGACCCGGAGGGCCAGCTTGTCATCTTTGTGCAGCAGCGCCCGGCGTCATCCAAGGCCGTCTCACCCCGTGCCACCGCTCGGCGCGTGATCCATACCGGCTTCTGGGTCCACGACCGCGCCAAAGAAGACCACTTCTGGCGCGACATCCTCGGCTTCCGCCCGCTGTGGTTCGGTGGCCCGCATGACGGCGAGCTGAATTGGATCAGCAGCCAGGTTCCCGACGGCACCGACTGGATCGAGTACATGCTCGACAGCAGTGCCCATCCCAACCCCCATTCTCTGGGCAGCATGAACCACTTCTCCCTTGGCGTGGCCCAGATGAGCGATGCCGAGCAGGCACTGGCCCGCAACGGCTGTACTGGCCCCGAGTGCCGCAAGACCCAGATGGGGCGCGACGGCAAAGTCCAGCTCAACCTCTTCGATCCCGACCTTACGCGGGTGGAGTACATGGAGTTCAAGCCATCTGGACCCATTTGCTGCTCGCCCTTCACAGCCCCGCCACCCACCGCGAAAGAAAACCGCTAACAGCTCTGGGCCAGACGCTCATACAGAACGTGTGGCCCAGTAGTAAATCCTTCGCCTCTCAATCGGCTGCTTCTACTCCGCGGCTAATTCACACACTCACCGTCGCCGGAAGAATCTCCGCCACATCGACCCACTGCGTCGGATAGTTCCCGGTGTAGCAAGCCGTGCAATATGTGTTCGGCTCGGCATCGCCTTCGGTGCAGCAATGGATCAGGCCATCGAGCGAGAGATAGGCCAGCGAGTCTGCCTCGATATATTTGCAGATCTCTTCGACGGAATTATTCGCCGCGATCAAATCTTTCTTGCTGGGCGTATCTACTCCATAGAAACAGGGTGAAATCGTAGGCGGACACGAGATGCGCAGATGCACTTCCTTCGCTCCCGCAGCGCGAACCATGCGCACGATCTTTCGCGAGGTCGTTCCCCGGATAATCGAGTCGTCAATCAAAACGACGCGTTTGCCCTCCAGCAACGGCCGCACGGGATTCAGCTTCATCCTTACGCCAAAGTCGCGCACCCGCTGCTCAGGCTGGATGAAGGTGCGGCCAACATAGTGGTTGCGGATCAGGCCCAGGTTGAAGGGAATCCCCGACTCCTCTGCGTATCCAATCGCCGCGGTCACGCCGGAGTCCGGTACGGGGACGATCAGGTCGGCAGGAACGCCCGACTCCCGCGCCAACTGCCGCCCCATCTCCGCTCGCGACTGCTGCACCCAACGGCCGAAGATCTTCGAGTCGGGACGCGCAAAATAAACGTGCTCGAAGATGCAGCTCGCCTGTTGGGTGGTTGTATCGAAGTAGCGGCTGGTCACGCCGTCTTCCGACACCATGATCAGCTCGCCGGGCTTTACCTCGCGCTCATACTTGGCGTGCAGCAGGTCGAAGGCGCAGGTCTCAGAGGCAAACACAAACGTATCCGGAGCGCCGTTCTCCCCGGAAATTCTTCCCATCGCCAGCGGCCTGAACCCATGCGGATCGCGCGCTGCGAAGATGCGATTGCGCGTCATCATCACAATCGAAAATGCTCCCTCGACCTGCGACAGCGAGTCGGCGATGCAGTCCACCAGTGTGTTCTTTTTCGAGTGCGCGATGAGTTGAATAATGATCTCGGAGTCCGAGGTCGTCTGGAAGAGCGCACCATCGCGCTCCAGCCGCTCCCGTGCCGTACCCAGGTTCACGAGGTTGCCATTATGCGCAATGGCGATTAACCCCTTAGTGCTTTCGACCGAGATAGGCTGCGCGTTCAGCAACGCCGAATCACCCGTCGTCGAGTAGCGTGTATGACCAATCGCAATATGTCCCGGCAGCTTGGCCAGCACATCGTCGGTAAAGATCTCCGACACCAACCCCATGCCCTTGATGTCGTTGACGTTTTGCCCGTCGGCCGAGGCGATACCGCCGGACTCCTGCCCGCGATGCTGCAACGAGTACAGCCCCCAGTAGGTCATCCGCGCCGCGTCGGGATGGTTGTAGATGGCCATCACGCCGCACTCTTCGCGCAGCTTATCGAATGGAGTCTCGTCTTCGTCCATCTCGTCTACCGGATTGTTCTGTAGTGCAAGCGAAGTATCCATTATGCCGTCACCACCTCATCCGCAAGCTGCGCATCGAGCGCGCCAGCCCAAACAGATTTCAATGCAGAGACCGAGTCAGAAATTGCCGAGCCCTTCGGGGTAAAGATATCCAGCACAGGACCCCCGGTGGTGCCGATATCGCGGACGGTGATCGATCCGAACTGGCCGCAGACCTCGGTCAATCGCGTAAAAGTCGCATCGGTGCATGTCACCAGCATCACGCTGGCCTCTTCGCCAAAGAGTTCCGCAGCCACAACGTCGCCATCGAGATGGTCGAGGCTGACTGCCGCGCCCACTCCTCTGGTGAAGCTGGCCTTGGCCAAAGCGACCGCGATGCCGCCGTCGGAGATGTCGCTGGCCGATGTAATCAAACGCTCGTCCGCCAACGCGGCGAGGCATTTGTGAAGCTCTGCCTCTTTCGCGATCTCCAGACGAGGCGGCGTGCCCCAGAAAGAATTCAGAATCGCCTTGGCATAATCCGATGATCCAAAGGACTGAAGCCCGTCCCGCGAACCATTGGTCGAGAGCAGAATGATCCGCTCGCCACCCTTTCGGAATCCGTTCGGTACAGACTTGGTCACATCTTCAATAATTCCGACGATCCCAAGCACTGGAGTCGGATAGATTCCCTCGCCCTTGGTCTCGTTGTAGAGCGAGACATTGCCGCCGGTGATCGGCGTACCTAGCGCGATACAAGCCTCGGCGATGCCATCGATCGCGTTTGAGAGCTGCGCCATAATCTCGGGCTTCTCGGGATTGCCGAAGTTCAGGCAGTTCGTGGCTGCGACCGGAGTCGCCCCCGTACAAGCCACCTTGCGCGCAGCCTCAGCGACGGTATGCATGGCACCCAGCTTCGGATCGAGGTAAGTCCACCGACCGTTGCCCGCCAGAGCCATGGCCAGCCCGCGCTCGTGACCGGCGGAGCCTGAATCCTTGATGCGCATTACGCCAGCCTCGCTGCCCGGTCCCTGTACGGTGTTCGTTTGCACCATCGAATCGTACTGCTCATAGACCCAGCGCTTGTCGCAGATATTCGCGCTCGCCAGCAGCTTCTTCAGGTCGGCGGTGTAGTCGCGAGGCTTCTTCAGCTCTTCCAGCACCGCAGCCGGAGGATCGAGCGGCACCGGGGCCTTCCACGTGCCTACCGGACGGTGGTACAGGGGAGCATCGTCGGTGAGGCTCCTATTAGGAATATCGGCCATCAGCTCACCGTGCTGGGTGATGACCATGTTCGGCTTGGCGGTTACGGTGCCGACGATCGAGGCGTCGAGTCCCCACTTCTTGAAGACGTCGAGGACCTCCTGCGCGCGCGGCTTGTCGGCCACCAGCAGCATCCGCTCCTGCGACTCCGACAGCATGATCTCGTAGCTGGTCATGCCGGTCTCGCGCTGCGGCACCAGGTCGAGCTCGACGGTCAGGCCGAGGTCGCCGCGGCCACCCATCTCGCAGGTCGAGCAGGTCAGGCCCGCTGCGCCCATGTCCTGAATGCCCAACACCGCGCCGGTCGCCATCGCCTCAAGGCACGCCTCGAGCAGCAGCTTCTCCATAAATGGATCGCCCATCTGCACGTTGGGGCGCTTCTGTTCGCTACCCTCGGTGAACTCTTCGCTGGCCATGGTGGCGCCG
>Ga0307373_10014723_pt1 | contig 10717 bp, 13 predicted proteins | sample OX2MG_FD_202534 | JGI IMG/M metagenome (GOLD analysis project Ga0307373, IMG submission 202534) | Soil microbial communities from Risofladan, Vaasa, Finland - OX-2 | ecosystem: Environmental > Terrestrial > Soil > Coastal area > Acid sulfate soil | place: Finland: Risofladan, Vaasa | collected...
CCGACGGCGTAGCGGGGTAGAAGTAGCACGATCCGTGGTCACCTTCGATGACGGTGATGCTGCCCTTGGTCCGCAGCACGCGGCGCAGTTCCGCGAGCGCGCGCGCCGGATCGCGTAGATGCTCGAACAAGAAGCACACGAAGACATGGTCGAAGGCCTCGTCCCCGAACGGCAGGGCGTAGACATCGGCCTCCTGCAGCGTGACACCGCGGAGGCCGGCCGCATCGAGGCGCTCCCGCGCCGCTTCGAGCGAAGCGCCCGCGACGTCGATCGCGGTGATCACCGCGCCGGGGCTCTTGCGCGCGAGCACTGCCGTCTGCGCGCCCACGCCGCAGCCTGCTTCGAGGACCCTCGACCCCGGGGGATACCACGTGTCGGCGTGCAGCAGCCCCTCCAGCGTCTCGGATTGGTCCATGAGACGCGCCGCTTCGCGATTGGAATAGCCGTGCACGTAGTCCACGATATCGCCCCAGCGTTCCTGACGGCACCACTCTAGCGCGCCATGCATCCTGACGGCAAGAGCAGCCTGCTCAAGCCGGCAGGGGCTCCCGCCGGTAGTGATAGCGATAGAGCTCCCGCAGCCCCAGGCTCCGGTAGAGGCTGATCGCCGGTTCGTTGCCGGCCTCTACTTGCAGGCACACGCCCTCGGCACCGGCGGTTCTCGCCCATTCGATGAGCGAAGACAGCATTCGCCGTGCGTGGCCGCGTCGGCGCACGCCTACGTCCGTGATGACGGATTCGATGCACAGCAGCCCGTCGTGCATCGCTCCGTACGCCAGCGCCGCGAGCCGCCCGTCGTTCCGCGCGCCGACGAAGGCCGCGGGATTCGCGATGGACGTGACGATCTTGGCATACGTCGCGCTCTTCTTCTCCGTATGCCGTTGCAGAAGCGACATCGCCCCCAGCCACTCCGCGCCTGGCGCGGCCGCAAGCTCAGCCGCGGCGTCCGATTGCGATGGGACACGCCGGAGATCGGCATGCATCACGGCGCTCTTGCCTTCGACGCTATAGCCGCGTCCTTCGAGCCGTTGGTCCATCGCGGAATCGAGTATCGAAGGGATGCGAAAGAACGTCGGCAGGCCGTGCGCGCGGTAACGTCCTTCGCATGCGGAGATCACGCCGTCCGGATCGCCGATGCCGCCGTGGAGCGGATTGGCGGAGTTCGCGCGGCGGGTGAGGCCCTCGGAGAACCGCAGCACCCACCCCGGGATGCGCTCTTCCCGCAAGGCGGGCCATGCCATCATGCAGGCGTCCTCGATACGCCATGCTAGCGCTTGGTCAGTCATGGCGTCTCCATTCGCCACGCCCTTCCCGATCACTCGTACCGGTAGGCGATCGAGCGTGCCCTCGCCGGCGCTGCGAGCTCGCCTCACGAAGCCTGAGAAGCGGCGAGCTCGCCGCAGCTATCGCGTGGGAGCACTACCGCGCGCGTTTCAACCGCGTCTTCGGTGTGCGCTCGTCGGGCTTCTCCGCAGGCGCGTTCTGCGCCCTACCGGAGATCGAACCGCTACAGGGCAAATAGCGCAAACCTCGCGGCGCCTCCATGGCCCGCACGACACCGCCGCGCAGATCCGCGGGGTGTCGTGCAGCCCTGGGTCGCCTAGCGCGTTCCCGCCAGCACCTTCGCCGGCGCGGCGGTCTCCACGAACTCTTGAGCGTTCATGACTTTGGCGTACAGCGGCAGGATGTCCAACATCGCCTTGTAGTTGCTGTCGGTGAAGCCGCTCGTGCAGTCCTTGAGGAGCGTCGCGTTGTAGCCCTTGTTGAGGGCACGCTTCACCGTCGTGGCGACGACGTGCTCGATGCATTGGCCGCTGACGTAGACGTGATCGATGTTGTGGGCTCGGAGGATCAGGTCCAGGTCCGTGCCTTCAAAGCCGTCGGAGCCGAAGTTGATGACGGTGATGTCGCGCTCTTTGGGTTTGAGCTCGTCGATGACCTCGACGTCCCACGTTCCCACCAGGCCTTTGTTCGCGTCCTTCGCGCCTTGCATCAGCGGATAGTACTGGTTCTCCGGCATCTCGGGGTAGCCCGGCCTCCAGCCGATGTTGACGTAGATCACCAGCATCCCGTGGTCGCGGGCTGCTTTGAGGGCTTTCTTCGTGTGTTTGATCGAGTCGTTCTTCTCGATCTGCGGGTAGAGGTCTTTCCCCCAGATCCCCTTGGGATCGGCGACGCTGTTCTGCCAATGCAGCATCAAGAGCGCCGAGTGATGGACGTGCTTTGACGCAACGTCTCTTGCTTGCATGTTTGTCTCCTTGAGTGACGGCCCCACCAACTTCGTATTCCCAAACCGCGGGGCTCCGCCGCCGACGAGATCGGAAGCAGAAGAGGGCTCTCTACGCTCGCTCGACGGCGATGCGCGCGTCCACCGCAAGCACGCCTTGGTCGTCTTCAACTCGAGGGCATTGGGCCGGTTGGCCATCGCCTGCACGAGGAATCCGTCGATGCGCGCATCCGGACGCGCGGCCTTCAGGGCCGCAGCGCTTGGTGGATCGTGTTGTCGGCTTTGCGGCATCGCCGAGGCGGAGGCTCAGCGCCTGCACCGAGCCGCGATCCGGGCCGAGGGGGAGCGGGTGATCTCCACCTCGACCGCGCCTCTGCCCTAGTCCGTCAAGCCCAACTCGGTCCAAAGCCACGCTACGTCGATCGCCGGATGCCCCTCGGCCCGGCTGCGCTCCGACATGCGCTCCAGATCCTTGAGCAGCGTGACGACCTTGGGGCGCAGCGTCTTCAGCTTGACCGCGTGCCTGGGGGTTCTGCCGCCGAGCGCCGGTATCGGCTCGTCCATCCAACGCCGGTAATGCTCCGTCAGATAATCGGCGGTGATCTGCTGCTCGAGCTCGGGCGGGATCTCACGCTCCCGGCGCCCGCGCTGAGGGCGCTTCCGGTGCTCCGCCAGCGCCTGCTCGATGGACGTGTGCTCGGTGAGGCGGTGCCGCAGCGCGCCGCCCCCGAGGCGTTCCAGCAGATCCTTCGCGAGCTGAGCGCGTGCGCGATTCATCGTCTCGACGGTGAGCCGTCGGGTCGAGAGCGTGAGGCTTCCGAGTATCCGCCGACCGTCGCCGGGCTCGAACCACGTGTAACCCCCGTCGCCATCCGCCGCGAGCGTCTCTTCCCCGGCGAGCGCCGTGCGCAGAACGCCTTCGTCCAGAACGTCGAAGACGATCTTGCACAGCTCGACGGGTTCCCCGTCGGTGGTCGCCAGCTTGGGCAGCGGGCGCAGGAAGACGCGGTGAAGCCAATAGCGGTTGATGAGCGCCCCGCTGGTGCGCTTGAGAAAGTCCTGCTCGCCGGCATCCGGGTTCTTCTTTCTCCACCGACTCCATTCGCCGCGCAGCGCCGTGAGCAGGCCGGCCGCGTCCTCCTGGCTGAAGGGGTAGACGGCTCCATCGATCTCCGTCTCCCCGAGCGGACCCTCCATCAAGCGTGCGCCGAGCACATCGTACCGGACGAGGCTGTGGGTGGCGAGGCGTTCGCTGACCTCGTGTACCTCGTTCGTCCAGAGATCGACGAGCGTCAAGCCCTGGTCGCGGCGCACGTCGCGAACCTCGTAGACGCCCATGCGCGATCGCATCAAGCGCTCGAGATACGTGCGCTGGCCGCGAGTGAGGCGGGCGTTTGGGCTCCTGCTCAAGAGCGACGCGATCGTCTCACCCTCGGCAATCGGGCGGTCGAGCGCCAGCCACCAGATGAAACCGGATGCGCAAGGTTCTTGCGCCGCCGCGCGCTCCTGGTCCGCTTCGGGGACCTGCGCGAACTCCTCGCCGAAGAACTCGATCTGTCCAAACGCGGCGTCGGCGTGGAATGGGCTCGAGCGCTCGAGCACGGAGGCGCCCAGCAACGCCGCGGCATCGTGGCGCTCGCGCTGGCTGAACGCTCGCAAGGGAACGGGCCCTCTGGCGGCGGCGTCCTTGGGGAGGCAGCAGCGCTTGTACTTGCGGCCGCTGCCGCAGTGGCACGGGTCATTACGCCCCAACCCGGTCATGTTCATGGATAAGGAGCTCCACCCTCGAGGCTTCAGGCGAGAACCGGGAGCCGCTCGATCTCGGACTTCGCCTTGGAGTGCTCGGCGTCGAAGAGATCGACGGCCGCCTGGAGGCCAAGCCAGTACGCGGAGCTCGTTCGGAAGGCATGCGCCAGACGCATCGCCATATCCGGAGTGATCGCGCGCCGATCGTTGAGGATCTCGTTGACGGTGGTTCGGTGCACACCCAAGGCCTTCGCAAGGGCCTCCTGCGTCAGCTGCAACGGCTCCACGAAATCCTCACGCAGGACGCGTCCCGGCGTGATTGGGCGGCGATTCTTAGGCGTGCGAAACATGTGGCTGGAACCTCTGTGCTGCTCCCTAGTGATAGTCGGTGATCTCTACCTCGACCGCGGCACTGTGCTCCTCTTCCGGGGACGGAAGCGCTCAACCCGGCCTGGGCTCGCGTCGGTAGTGATAGCGATACAGCTCGGCTAACCCAAGGCTCCGGTAGAGGCTGATCGCGGGTTGATTGTCGGCTTCCACTTGCAGGCACACGCCCTCGGCCCCCGCGGTTCTCGCCCACCCGATGAGAGCGGAAAGCATGCGCCGCGCATAGCCGCGCCTACGAACAGTCACGTCAGTGACGACGGATTCCACGCACAGCAGCCCGGAGAACCGCAGCACCCAACCGGACATTTGTTCTTCCCGCAAGGCGGGCCATGCCTGCAGACAAGCATCCTCTATGCGCCATGCTAGAGCTCTGTCTTTATCACAATTCGGACTCACTCGCAGGGGCCTTCTTCTCGCGCGACGGCGTGGTCGTGGACCCACGCACTGAATTCGTCGTCGCTGGCTGTTCCGGCCGCGGTTTGCCAGATCATGGCGTGGCACTCGGCGTCCGATGCCGTGAAGTCATAGTGGTTGAGATCGAGGAAAAGCTCCACCAGCACCAGCGCCACCCGCTTGTTGCCATCGACGAATGGATGACCCCGAATGATGCCGAGCCCGTACGCGGCCGCGAGCGCCGGTACATCCGACTCAGGCTCGGCGTACGCGGCCAGATGCTGCGGCCGAGCAAGGGCTGATTCCAGGAGCCCAAGGTCACGGACGCCGAGCGATCCGCCGTGCTCGGCGATCTGCGCCTCGTGAACGGCCAGAACGGCATCCTGCCGGAGCCACCGGATGCGGCTATGCAAGCTTGCGCAGCACCGCGCGGCGGCGCTTCATGACCTTCTCCGCCGCCGCCATCTGGGCCGCAAATTCGGGATCGTACGGCGTGATCCGGTAACCTTCCGGCGACTCCGTTAAATACAGCGTATCGCCGGCATCCACGTGAAGGCGCGCCAGCGCCTCCTTCGGGAGGATGGCGCCTACCGAATTCCCGACCCGCGTGAGCTTAATCGTCGTCATGTCTCGATGTTCGTTATAACGTAAGTAAGTACCTCCGCTGCCGAACCTCGCGCGGTTACCCGCCCGGCAGCCGAGGGCCCGGCTACGGAAGCGTGAAGGCGACCGTCTCGTTCTGCTCGCGGTGGTTGGTCCAGAAGCGCTCGCCGTCGAAGGCCAGCGCTCGAGCGCGAAACGGAACCCGCGCGAGGTCTTCGGCCGCAGCGGTGCCGCCTCGCGGGTCGATGCGTGTCAGCCAGTAGTCGGTCGTCTTCTCGTCCTCCGTGGAGATCACATAGAAGACGCCGTCGACGAACGTATGCCCGCAGATTTGATGCGGCGACGCGACCTCGCGCACGGGCGCTCCCCGTTCGTCGAGCTCGAGGATGCGGCGATTGTACCACTGGCTGACGTAGAGGTGCGTGCCGTCGTACGAGAGGTGCGACCCCGTATTGTCGGGGCACGCGATCGCCTCGCGATCCTTGAAGCCGTGACCGGGCACGAAGCGCCTGATGACACGGTCGTCTTCCGCCGTCACACCGCAGATGACGCGCAGTTCGTCGCCCACCGCCGTCATGCCCCAAGGCTTGCCGGGCACGGCGGACTCCTCCCACACCTTCCACTGCTGTGGATCGATCGCGTAGAGGCGCGACGTCTCGATCGAGCCCATCCAGAGACGCTCGCCGTCGAAGGCTAAGGCCTGCGGCTTCGGCGCCGGCGAAGGCAGACGAAGGAGCTCCACGATCTCGTTCATGCAGACGCTCTTCATCGCACGCTATGGCGCCCCTGCTAACATCACGGCTGACCCGCATCTAGTCCGAGTCCAGCAGCGCGGATCCGATGCAGTCTCCAAGCTGATCGCGCAACGTTGTGAGTCGTCGGATGCGATCGTCGGGTAACGTAGCCAAGGCGGCGCGAATATCGGCCAGCGAGATGCCGGCGCGCTGAGCGACTTTGATGATCGCCACGCGCCTAAGCACCGCGCGCTCGAAGCGCCGTTGATTGCCGGGGTTGCAAACGCCTGACGCAGCCGTGGCCGACGGCGGCGCGGACATCGAGGCTGAGCATTCACGCCGTCCAGGGGTACTTGCTGGGTAGGCCCGGGTCGTGAACGCGGGCGACGCGGCGGATGTGGCGTCGTAGAAGGGAACTGGCGGCTGCCGGCATGCGTACCGCACGCAACGCTCGCTAGCTCCGCGAAACGACCCCAGCCATTCCCACGGCCTTCCCCACGACGCCGCATCTCGCGGCTAGAATGACAGGTGTCTCGGAGGGACAATCGGCCATGCGAGCATCGACCTCAGCCGCCCTAGCGCTGCTAGCGCTTCTGCTCTTCGCCTTGCCGGCGGCGCCGGCCGCGGCGCAACGGCCGCCGGGGATCCCCGTGCACGTCGCCAGATGCGAGCCCAGAGCCAGCGCCGCCATGGTACCGGGGTATGTGCCGGGCTACTATCCGCACGGCCCGTACCGGTGGCCAGACGTCTACGGCTATTGGTATTACCAGCCGCCGATCGCGACCAATGCGACCCTGGCGATTGACTTCGTCAACATCACGGAGAAGACGATTCGATCGATCGACTTCGGCCTGCTCGCGCGCGGACAATTGATCGCGGAGATTCGAGACGTCGGAACGTTCTCGCCGAACGTGGAGATCAAGCACGTCTTCGGCTTGGATCCAAACGTCTTCCCCATCGGCACGGCGCTGCCGGCCTGTGTGCCGCTGCGCGTGACCTACCAGGACGGCACCACCTGGACGAATCCGCACCTGCCGTCGCTGCGCCGCTCCATCTACCGCGCGAGATGAAGGGGATGCTACGGGATGGCTACGTGGCTAGGGCAGCCGCCTCGCCGAGCTGCTTTCGCAGGAACTCCATGAAGCGGCCGCCCGCCGCGCCGTCGACCACGCGATGGTCGTAGACGAGCGTCAGCGGCAGCATTAGGCGGGAGACGATCGCGCCGTCGCGATCGACGACCTTGCGGTCGGCACGCCCCACGCCGAGCACGGCGACCTCGGGGGCGTTGATCGTGGGCGTGAAGCCGGTGCCGCCGAGCGCGCCCAGGTTCGAGACGGAGAAGCAGCCGCCTTCGAGATCGCTGAAGGCGAGCCGGCCGGTGCGCGCCCTCTCGGCGAGGCCCGCGATCGCTTCGGCGAGCTCGAGCGGGCCCTTCTTGTCGGCGTCCCTGATCACGGGAACCACCAAGCCAGCGGGCGTGTCGGCCGCGAAGCCGATGTGGCAATACTTCTTGAGGATCAGGTTCTCGCCGCTCTCGTCCAGCGAGGCGTTGAACTCTGGAAAGGCCCTCAGCGCGAGCGCGCACGCTTTGATGATGAAGGCAAGGATGGTGAGCTTCACGCCTTGTGCCTCGGCCTCCGGCTTCAAACGTTGCCGCAGCGCCTCGAGAGCCGTCAGGTCGGCCTCGTCGAACTGCGCCACGTGAGGCACGTTGACCCAAGCCGCCCACATCCGCTGGCCGATGACCTTGCGCATGCTGCTCAGCGGCCTGACCTCCACCTCGCCGAACAGCGCGTAGTCGTAGCCCTCGACCGCCGGCAGGGGGCGCGACGATGGCGACGCCGGCCTCATGGGCACGCGCTCAAGCCTTTTCCAGCGGCGTAAACGCGCCGACGAAGGCGTCGATCTCCGCATCGGCGACGTCCTCCGAGGCCACCACGCCGATGAGCGCCCCGACCGGGAGCACCGTCCCCTTCGCCGCCGTCTGCCGCCGCAAGACCCCGGAGACCGGCGCCTCGTAGGCCGCCGTGATCTTCGACGACTCGATATCGGCGACCGGCTCTCCGGCCTTGACTTGGCCTCCGGGCTCCGCGTACCAGTGGGCGACCGAGCCCTCCTTCATCGTGAGGCCCAGCTTTGGCATGGTCAGCGCGTGGACGTCTGCGGCCATCGGCGCTAGTGCACGGCTGCGTGCACGCGGTACTGCACCGCTTCCTGCACGGCGGCCTGGATCTGCGCCGGACCCGGTACGTAGAGGTCCTCGAGCTGCGGAGAGAAGGGCACCGGCGTATGCGGCGGCGTGACCATCTTGACCGGTGCCTTGAGCGAGCCGAAGGCGCTCTGCGCCGCCAGCGCGGCGATGTCGGTCGCCAGGTTGCAGCGCGGGCTGGCCTCGTCCACGACGATCAAGCGGCCGGTCTTCGTCACGCTCGAGAGAATCGTCTCCGCATCGAGCGGCGAGGTCGTGCGCGGATCGATGACGGTGCAGTTGATGCCGTCCTTCTGCAGAGCCTCGGCGGCGCCGACGGCGAACTGCACCATGCGGCCGATGGCGACGATGGTCGCGTCGCCGCCCTCGCGGACCACGTTCGCCTTTCCCAGCGGGATCGCGTACGGCTCGTCCGGCACCTCCCCGACATCATCGTACATGGCCTTGTGCTCGAAAAAGATGACCGGGTCGTCGTCGCGGATCGAGGCGATCATCAGCCCCTTGGCTTCGTAGGGCGACGACGGAATCACCACCTTGAGGCCGGGGATGTGCGTGAAGATGGGATAGAGGCACTGGCTGTGCTGACTGGCGGCCCTGATTCCCGCGCCGAACAGCGTTCGGATGACGATTGGCGTGGTCGCCCTGCCGCCGAACATGTAGCGGAACTTCGCCATCTGGTTGATGATCTGATCGCCGCAGACGCCGAAGAAATCGACGAACATCAACTGTGCGACGGGACGCAAGCCCGTGACGGCCGCGCCGGCGGCGGCGCCGATGAAGGCGCTCTCGCTGATGGGCGTATCGAAGATGCGGCCGCGCCCGAACTCCGGGAGAAGTCCCTTGCTGGCGCCCAGCACGTCGCCCCAAGCATCCTGCTCGCCCTTGGCGCCCATGCCGCCGGCGATGTCCTCGCCCATCTCGATGACCGAGGGATCCCGCTCCATCTCCTGCCGCATCGCTTCGTTGAGCGCCTGGCGGAACGTCTTCTTGCTCATCTCTGCCTACCTCAGTAGCTCTTGTAGACGTCGGTCGTGAGATCCGCGGCGATCGGAGGCGGCGCCGAACGGGCCTCTTCCACCGATCGATCGATGAGCTTGAGCACCTCGGTGTCGATTTGGTCGAATGCGCTCTGCTCGACGAGGCCGTCACCGGCTATCCGCGCGCGGAAGAACGTCAGGGGGTCCAGGTACCTGCGCTCGTCCGCCACCTCGCCGGGCGGGCGGTAGGTCATCGCGTCGCCTTCGAAGTGGCCGTAGTAGCGCGTGAACTCGATGTGCATGAACTGCGGGCCGCCGCCGGCGCGCATGCGCGCGACCGCCTCCTTGGCGGCGCGGTAGACGGCGAAGAAATCGTGCCCGTCGACGCGCGTGCCGGGAATCCCGAAGCCTTCCGCGCGCCGCACCGGGTTGTGGCCGCCGATCGACCACGAGCTGGCGGTGGTCTCGGCGTAACCGTTGTCCTCGCAGACGAAGAGCACCGGCAGCTGGTAGACGGAGGCGAAGTTCATCGACTCGAGCGTGGTGCCTTGATTGAAGCCGCCGTCGCCGACGAACGCGACGGCCACGCCGTCTCTGCCGCGAACCTTGGCCGTCATGGCCGCTCCGCACGCCAGCGGCGGCCCGCCTCCCACGATGCCATTCGCGCCCAGCATCCCTTTGGAGAGGTCGGCGATGTGCATCGAGCCGCCCTTGCCCTTGCACAGCCCGTCGCGGCGCCCGTAGATCTCCTTCATCATGCCGCCGACGTCGCAGCCCTTCGCGATGCAATGGCCGTGACCGCGATGGGTGCTGGCGATGTGATCGCTTTCGCCAAGCTGCATGCATACGCCGACGGCGGATGCCTCCTCGCCTGCATAGAGGTGGACGAATCCGGGAATCTGACCGGTGGCGAACTCTTTGTGGACACGCTCCTCGAACTCGCGGATGGTACGCATCTGGCGGTACGCGGTGAGGAGCTCCTCGCGACTCAACTGCATGACATCTCTCCAGCGCTGGTCTCCGATGGCACATACGCTATTCCCATTGCGACGTCGTGCCGAAACGTCCGATCCCGGTTCTTCCTTCGGCTGGAATCGAAGCAGGAGAGGGCTCCCCGTGTTCTCAGGCCGCGGTTACCGCAATGAAGTCGCCAGGTGATTGAACAGGCGGCCGAGCTCGTACGTGATGCCTGCCGCGAGGAGCGTGAGCCCGAGCTGACGCAGTGCGCCGCGCAGCCACTGACCGTCCGTGCCGCTGCCCAGGATTCCGCCCATGACCACCGCGGCGGCGCTTGCGCTCGCAAGCGACGACAAGATCGCAACGCGCCCGCTGAGGAAGAACCACGGCAGGATCGGAACCAACGCTCCCGCTGCGGAAGTCACAAAGGTCATCGCGGTCGATCGTAGCGGCGAGCTGTGATCGCGAGGGTTGAATCCGTAGC
>Ga0307373_10014724_pt1 | contig 10717 bp, 7 predicted proteins | sample OX2MG_FD_202534 | JGI IMG/M metagenome (GOLD analysis project Ga0307373, IMG submission 202534) | Soil microbial communities from Risofladan, Vaasa, Finland - OX-2 | ecosystem: Environmental > Terrestrial > Soil > Coastal area > Acid sulfate soil | place: Finland: Risofladan, Vaasa | collected...
CCTCGTCCGTGAGCGTGGCCCCATCCGCCGGCCCAGGCCCCTCCTGTGCGTACCGAACTTCGGTGCGCTTGCGCTCGAAGAGATAGAAGGCGGACGGGACTACGTAGAAGGTGAGGATTGCGGAGAACAAGATACCCCCGAACATGACGATACCGAGATTGCGTCCGAACTCCGATCCCTCGCCGTGACCGAGGACGAGCGGGCCGCTGATGACGAGAATCGTCAAGGTGGTCATGACGATGGGGCGGAAGCGCAGCCGCGCCGACTCGATGAGCGCCTCCTTGAACGGGATCTTCCCGAGCCGCTGGACGACGAAGTCGAGGTAGATTATCGCGTTCTTGGCCGACAGCCCGATCAAGAGGAGCATTCCGAGGATACCGAAGAGGTCGAGCCCTGCGTTGAGCGCGAAGACGAGCCAGAGGGCTCCCGTAAGGGCCAGCGGGACCGGAAGGAGAAGGTAAACCGGGTAGCGCCAGGAGTTGAACTGCGCGCCCATGACGAGGTAGGCGAGGAAGAAGGCGAGCAGGAAGATGAGAGGCCCGGTCACCGCGAGCTGGGCGGCGAGTGCCGCCGGGCCGTACTGGTTGCCGGTGCTCAAATCGACCCCGTTGCCGAGGAGCCCCGCCTTCGTCATGCCGTCGCTGATCTCCTTCTGAAAAGTCAATATCGCCGGGGCATTGGGCTTGACGTTGATCTGCAGGTTCGCGGTGTACAAGCGATTGTAGCGCGAGATGATCGTCGGGGTTTCGCTCAAGACGAAGCCGCCGAGCTGTCCGACCTGGAGGTTGGTGGCAAGGGTCGGGGAGTAGACCGGCAGGTTGAGGAGCGACTGGCTGCCCGACAGGTAGGTCGGATTGATCTCGACCATGATCGGATAGCTTAAGCCTCCGATCCACACGTTCCCCGCCTGAATGCCGGCGGTGTAGTACTGGAGGGCGTCTGCGACGGTGAGGGGACTGATACCCGTGCCCTTCATGCGCTGGTTGTTGGGAACGAAGTCGTCCTCCAGCGTCGTGGCCGAGAGGCTCGACTCGACGTCGGTGACGTACTGGTTATTCTGCAGCCACTGGAGGACCTGGGCATTCCGCGTCGTGAGGAGATTGAGATTCGGCGAAACGAGGCTTAGCTGCACCGTGCTGCCCTGGCCGCCGAAGCCGCCGCCGGCGGCGACCTGCAGATGGGCCGAGGGAACGTCGGCCGTGACCATGCGGAAGAGGGCGGCGCGGTACTCGGGGATGAGGGCGAACACGCTCGGCCTCTGGTTGATCGGGGTGAGCTGGACCACGAGGCTCGCGTCGTTCGACTGGGAGATGCCCGCGAGAAAGACCCCGGCGCTTCCCACGACGGTCTGGACGAGCGCGACGTCGGGCTGCTTGAAGAGGTAGTCCTCGATCTTCCCGGTCTCGATGTTGGTGACGGTCTCTGGGGTGCCGGGAGGGAGGAACATGTTGATGCTTATCGTGCCGCTGTCGGAGTTCGGAACGAAGTTGAAGGGGATGTGCGGAGCGATGAGCATGACCGTGGCCACCAAGAAGGCGGCGGCGCCTATCAACACCCAGACCGCCCGCGAGACGACCCGCCCGAGCGACCGGGCGTATTTCTCCCTGATCCAGTCGAGAACTGCCTCGGTTCCGTTGTGAAGGGTGAAGGTTACCGACTCGAGGAGGTTTAGGACGATGCGCCCCACGTAGTGGAGAAGGCCGAGGGCGAACGGATAGAGAAGAAGGAGCGGCGCGAAGACTATGTGGTGGGTTGCCAGGAGCACGCCGAGCGTGACCAGCCCGATGATGATCCCGAGCGCCTTTCGCCATACCCGGAGGCCCCACTTCATGGAGGTGCGCACCATGCCGAAGCTTTCAAGGAGGTCCCGCCAGGTGCGGGCGCGCGACTCGGGGGTATAGGCGAGCCGCACGGTGAGGAAGAGGATTGCCTCGAGGAGCGAGAAAAGAACCGCGGCGGCGAGCCCCAAGGTGAACTGCCGCAGATAGGCCCCTATGAAGCCCGGGATGAAGCTCACCGGCAGCACGACCGAAAGGATGGAGAGCGAGGCCGCGAGGACCGCGCTGAAGACCTCGCTTGCCCCCTTGAGCACCGCCTCCTTTTGGCTGAACCCCATGACTCGATAGCGCGTTACGTTCTCCGAGACGACGATGGAGTCGTCGACGACTATACCGATCGCGACGATGAGCGCCAGCAGCGAGACCAGGTTGAAGGTGAAGCCCGCAAGATTGTAGAGAAGCGGCGCGGCGGAGAGGGCGATCGGGATGGCGAGGATGACGGAGAGGGCAGTGTTCAGCCTGCCCAGGAAGAGCAGGACTATAAGGGCGACGACGAGCGCCGTGACGAAGAGCTCGTGGTAGGTGGACTGCACCGAGGCGCGGATGGGCCCCGTGGTGTCGTTGCTGTAGACTATCGAATAGCCGGTCGGGAGGTGGGTCTGCGCCAGGAGCTTGCGCACTCCATCCGCGACGGCTACCTCGTTGCTGTCGGAGGTCTGCTGGATCGAGACCAGGACGACCGGCTTTCCGTTCACCCGCGCATAGTCGCCCGGAACGGCAACGTCGCGGACCGTGCCGATGTCCCGCACGGTGATGCCGCGGGCGGGATCGACCAGGTAATCGGCAATCTGGCCGACGTCGGCGGGAACATTCTGGGTCGCGAAGGTGAGCGCGTTGTTGTTGAGCGTGATAGTGCCGATCGGCTGGTTGATTGCCGAGCCCTCGATCGCCGTCACTACCTGCTGCGGGGTCAGGTTGTAAGATTGAAGACGATTCGGATTGAGCAGAACCTGAAATTGGCGGCTCGGGCCTCCATCGATCTGGACGTTTGCAACGCCCGGCACGCGTTCCATGAGGGGCGTCAGATCGTTTTGGACATAGTTGGAGACATCCTCGAGGCTCGCGCCCACCCCCGACATGCCGAACTGCAGGATGGGCAGGGAGTTCGGGTCGAAGGTCTGGACGGTCGGCGGATTGACCCCGGTCGGAAGAAGCTTCACCGATGCCGCCACCAGGGCGGCGACCTGTTGGGCGTCCGCGTTCTTATCGGTGCTTTGGTCGAAGTGGATGATGACGAGGCTCCGCCCGGTGGCGCTTGACGAGTTGATATCGGTGATGCCGCTTAGGGTCGAGACCTGGTTCTCCATGACCTGCGTGATCTGCTGGTCGATGACGCTCGGCGTCGCTCCGGGGTAGAGAGTAATCACCACCACCACGGGGATGTTGAGCTGGGGGAAGAGATCGACGCCGAGGCCAAGGGTCGAGATGAGACCGAACACGACCACGGCGACGAAGAAGCCCACCGCCATGACGTAGCGACGAACGGAAAAGCTTACAGCCGGATTTATCTTCTCGAAAATCTTGTTTTCGAGCTCCCGGATCTTGCTCATCACTGTCCCCCGGTCTGCGAGACGGCGACCGGCCGCACCGGCGAGCCCTCGAGGAGCCCCGGCGGGGGATTGAGGATAACCTGCGCGCCGGACGGAACGCCCGTGACTGCGGCGGTCGTTCCGGACTCCGCGACGACAGTGAGCACCTGCGTCTTCGCCTTCCCGCCCTGGATCGCGTAGACGAAGTCCTGATTGCCGTTCGTCTGCAGCGCGGAGATCGGGACGAGAACGCCGTCGCCAAGGGAGAGCTTGTAATCCACGGTCCCCACGGAGCCGTAGGGGGGGAGCGACGAGGAGGAGAGGAGCGCAACCATGGGCACCACCCCGTTGATGGGGGCCGATGGCGCCTGGCTCACGTGCGCGGCGTAGGGCCGGCCGTCGTAGGTGAAGGTGACGGGGGTTCCGACCGCGAGATTGGGCGCGTCGGAGGGCGGGACGTTGAAGCCGATCTCCCGGTCCGGGCTGACAAGGACAAAGACCGAGGTGTTCTGACCGACGTACTCGCCCGGGGTGACGTTGACCGCAGCCAGCTGTCCGGCAAACGGCGCCTTGATCGAAGAATACTGCAGGTTCAGCTCGGCCTGCCGGAGCTGAGCGTCCGACTGCGTGACCGCCGCCTCGGAGGCAAGGTAGGTCTGGTTGGCCGCCGCGGCGTTGGAGGTGTCGGTGTCGACCTGGTTCTGGGGAATGAGCTTCTGCTTGATCAACGACTCGTCGCGCTGGAGGGTGAGATTGGCGAGGTCCAGCTGCGTCTTGGCCTTGTCCACGCCGATCTTTGCGCTGCTCAGGGCTGCCTGTGCCGTTTCCAGCGCAAGGCGGAGCTGCGAGTCGTCGAGCTGGACGACCACGTCTCCCTCCTTGACCCAAACCCCGGCCAGGTGATAGACCCTGACCACCACGCCGGAAACCTGCGCGGCCACCTGGCTCTGAACGACCGGTACGATGGTCCCCGCGGCCGAGTGGTCGGTGTTGAGCGGGCCGTACTGCACCACCGTTGCCTGCACGGGAATGTCGGCGATCCTGCCGGCCGCGTTCAGAGGCCGCGCGGGATCTGAGCGCTTGGCGCTCCCGGCCGGCGAGCTGCTATGTGAGCCGCACGATACGAGCGCTGCACTGAGCCCGAGCGCCGCTATCCAAAGAAATACCTTGGGAATCCTCGCTTTTTTGCCATCCATCCTGTGACCATCCCGAAACAAGTCATTCTACTCGATTGATTCACAATTTGACGAGTCCCGACGGGCGCAAGTTCCCCTCCGACTACCGGTAGCGCCGCTCGAGCGCGGTCAGGAAGTTGATGAGGGTGAGCTGACACTCTGCGGCAAGGTGGTCGGAGTAGCCCCCGCCCTCGATCTCCTGAACCGTTCGAACAACCACCTCGAAGTTTCGCTCGATGTAATTGCCCTGCGGCGACCAGTATTCGATGCGCCCGCGGTCGCCGAGCAGGCGCTGCATCCGTTGGGCGTGCGCCTTGAGCCAGGCCAGCGCCCGCTCGTCGAGCACTCCCCCTTTGATCCCTTCGACAAGCTTGCGGAAGCGCTCCACGAAGGCGAGCGTGTACTCAAGCTTGTACCTGATTCGGAGGAAGCGAACTACAAGCACGCTTCCGGTTGCGGCGGCACCAGCCAGAAGGAGGGCAAAGAGCCCGTAGACCACCGGCGACTGCATGGAAACCTCCCATTCGCCGGATAGTAGCACGCGGAGCGCCGCTGCGGGTTGACCGGGGGGGGACTCCCGTATAGACTAGTTCCCAACAGCAGCGGAGCGGGAGGAGGACGGCCAAGATGGAGCACCGATCGCTGGGCAATACCGGCCTCTCGGTGTCGATCCTCGGCTATGGAGCGTCGCCGTTGGGCGGCGTGTTCGCCAGTATCGACGAGCGAGAGGGTATCCGGGCCGTCCATACTGCGCTCGACGCAGGGATCAACTACATCGACGTTGCCCCCTACTATGGTCTGACCCGGGCGGAGACCGTGCTCGGCCAGGCGCTCTCCGGTATTCCCCGGGAGCGCTACTTCCTTGCCACGAAGGTCGGCCGCTACGGCGAGAACCTCTTCGACTTCTCTCCCCAGCGCATCGAGCGGAGCATCGACGAGAGCCTCACGCGGCTCGGGGTGGAGTACGTCGATCTTCTCCAGTGCCACGATATCGAATTCACGGACCTCCGCTACATCATCGAAACGACGCTCCCCGCCCTGCAGCGTCTCCGGGAGCGGGGGAAGTTCCGCTTCATCGGGATCACGGGACTTCCTCTTAAGATCTTCCAACAGGTCCTCGCCCGCAGCGAGGCCGACACCATACTTTCCTACTGCCGCTATACCCTGGCGGACAGCTCGCTCGCCGATCTCGCCCCTACCCTGGCCGAGCGGGGGATCGGCATCATCAACGCCTCGCCCCTCGCCATGGGGCTCTTGAGCCTGCGCGGAGCTCCTGCCTGGCATCCCGCGGACGCAGCCGTCAAGAATGCCTGCCGCAAGGCCGCCGAGCTGTGCGCGGCGCGCGGCTATCCGATCGAGAAGCTTGCCGTCCAGTTCGCAATTCGCAACAGAGCAATTCACACGACGCTCGTGGGCACCGCAAGCCCGGCTCACATAGCGAACAACATTCAATGGGCCTCCGAGCCGATCGACGAGGAGCTTCTCGCCGAGGTTCTCGCACTACTCGAACCGATTCACAACCGGACCTGGATTCAGGGACGAACGGAGAACAACTGATGGCGGATCGCAGCCCCGATGGCCGTACCCCGGAGCCTCGGCCGGGACGCAGTCACGTCAAGATCGACGCACACCAGCACTTCTGGCGCTACAGCGCGGCCGAGTTCGGCTGGATCGGGGAGCACCGCTCGCAGCTCAAGCGCGACTACCTGCCGGAGGAGCTGCGCGCCGCCATTTCGAAGTCCGGGGTAGAGGGCACGATCGCGGTTGAGGCGCGTCAAAGCGAAGAGGAGACCGAGGCGCTGCTCGATCTCGCCGATCGATGGAGCTTTGTCAGGGGCGTAGTTGGATGGCTTCCGATTGCCGGAGACGATTTCGGCGAGCGCCTCGAGCGCTTTGCGGCCCGCCCGAAGCTGCGCGGTCTCCGGCACGTGGTTCAAGACGAGTCGGACGAGGAGTTTCTCCTGCGACCGGAGTTCAACCGCGGAATCGACAAGCTGCTTGCCCGCGGGCTTGCCTACGACGTCCTCGTCTTCGAACGGCAGCTACCCCAGGTGATCGGCTTCGTCGACCTGCATCCCTATCAGACCTTCATCCTCGACCACTGCGGCAAGCCGCGGGTTGCCGATCGGGAGATGGAGCCCTGGCGGAGTCGCATGCAGGAGCTTGCCGAGCGCATCAACGTCTACTGCAAGATATCGGGGCTGGTGACCGAGGCACAGCCGGGGCAGTGGAAGGCCGAGGATATCGTCCCCTATATCGAAGTCGTCATCGACCTTTTCGGGCCCGAGCGCGTCATGTTCGGCTCCGATTGGCCGGTCTGCCTGACCGAGACCGACTATCGCGGCTGGCTCGCGCTGTGCGCCGGGTACATCGACACCTATTCCCAGTCCGAACAGCGCCGCTTCTGGGCGGACACCGCGCGGGAGGCCTACCGGCTGTGAGCGGCCGCTACAGCTTCAGAAAGGGGATGGGCTCGCTCACGAGGTGGTTGAGCTTCGGAGCGATGACGAGGCGGCAGTAGGCCGCCAGCGGATTCTTCTCGAAATAACGCTGATGATACTCCTCGGCTCGATAGAACTGGCCGAGGGGGATAACCTCGGTCACGATCTTTCGCCCGAAGCGTCCCGACGCCTGGGCCTCCGCAAGCGCCTGTACGGCGATTTCGCGCTGCCGCTCGCCTGCGTAAAGGATGACGGAGCGATACTGGGTGCCGACGTCCGCCCCCTGCCGGTTCGGGGTCGTCGGATCGTGCGCTCGGAAGAAGATCGACAAGACGTCCGCAAGGGTGATGAGCGCGGGGTCGAAGTCGATGCGGGCGACCTCCGCGTGGCCTGTCCTGCCGGTGCACACCTGCTCGTAGGAGGGGTCGGCCGTCGTACCACCCGCGTAGCCGACCGTCACCGATCTAATTCCCTCCACCTTGCGGTAGACCGCCTCGATGCACCAGAAGCAGCCGCCGCCGAGCACGGCAAAGTCGCTCCCGTCCCCATCGTTTCCCGCCATGCTCTTTCCCCCTTGCGGTCCGCGCTCGAACTGCACGCGCCCGCCGATCCCGCATTAAGCTCACTACAAAAGTAATATAATCCCTCCTTTTGGGCACTACGAACGCCCTCGGGCGGCGCAAAAAACCCAATCCGAAGGCGAGGAATGGCTTGCGTTCCGGCGGGCCGTGCGGTACTATCGAGCTGGAAACGTTACCGGAAACGTTTCCAGTCGCGATCGCCGTGCAAGGAGGCTGCGGGCGTTGGACGTAACCATCAAGGATATTGCGCAGCGCGCCCACGTGTCGGTATCGACCGTCTCGCGCGTCCTCAACAACAAGGCCGACGTTCACGAGGAGACCAAGCGCCGGGTCCAGGAGATCATCGAGGAACTCGGCTACAGCCCCAACAGCATCGCGCGGGGTCTTGTCCTCCAGCGAACCCACACTATCGGACTTCTGATTCCCGATATCACCAACCCTTTTTTCCCGGAGGTGGCCCGCGGCGTCGAAAATCGCGCGAAGGAGCTGGGCTACTCCCTGATCTTCTGCGACTCGGGCAACGATATGCAGTCGGAGAAGGATGCCATCGCCCTCTTCCGCTCCAAGCAGGTGGACGGCATCATCCTGTCGCTATCGCTCGCCAGTCAGGCGGAGCTGTTCCGGCTCCAGAGCGAGCAGTTCCCCGTCGTCCAGATCGACCGCGGGATACCCGAGCTCCGCATCCCCACAGTTGCCGTCGACAACGTTCTTTCCGCTGCGACCGCGACCGGCTACCTCATCCAGCTCGGCCACCGGCGGATCGCCCACATCACCGGGGATCTCGGGACGAAGACCGGGCGGGACCGGCTTCAAGGGTATCGGAAGGCGCTCGCCTCGGCGGGAATCGAGCCCGAGGAGTCCTGGATCGTCGAGGGGGCCTATGACATCGAGTCCGGCGCAGCGGGCGCCACGCGGCTCCTCTTCGGCCCACGTCGCCCGACGGCGATCTTTGCCGCGAACGACCTCATCGCCATGGGGGTCTACCAGGTCGCTCTCGACGGCGGTCTGCGGATCCCCGACGACCTTTCGGTGGTTGGGCACGACGACATCCAGATCGCGGGCATCGTACGGCCGGGACTCACCACCATGAGTCAGCCGAAATACAAGCTGGGGCAGGTCGGCGTCGAGCTGCTCATTAAAGAGATCGACAGCGGGGAGTCCACGGCAGAGGAGATAGTCCTCCTTACCGAGCTCGTGACCCGAGGATCGGCCGCGCCTGCCGGCTAGCCGTGGACGGGAGCGGCGACGGGGGTTATCTTAGAGGCGTGAACAGTCTGACCGGCTACCTGGACGAGCTTCACGAGTCGACCTACCTCTCTCACTACTCTGCGCTCGACACCTACTTTCGAATTCGTCCCTCCAACCCCTTGTTCGCCGTCACGGAGGCAAGCCTTATCGATCTGGCGAAAGCCTTTCCGGGTGTGGACTATCCGGGGACCGAGTGGGCCGACGCGCGTCTGGCCACCGAAGAGGGAACCATCTACTTTCTCTGCGTCGATTCGGTCAAATCGCCCCCGACGCACAGTCTCTCCGTGCTCAATCTCTTCTATGACATAAGGGGCGGCAAATTCCTCGATCCGCGCTCGATCTACCCCTCGCTGCGGGAGCAGGCCCTCGCGATTCTCCCGGAGGCCGGGGACTCGGCGCAGGAGCAGGAGGGGGGCTGGCAGCTGGTGGCCGATGCGGCGGTGCTGCTCTCCCGCTACGACTACACCGTCGCGGAGCCTGCGGTCGCCGTCTCCCCCCGCAGCGGCGAGATGTCCCCTGCAGGCCAGAAGCTTCTCCTCGAGCTCATTCTCACCGGGAGACGCCCCGACAAGGGTCTTCTGCTGCTGCGCGAGAGCGGTTTCGTGGAACGGCACTGGCCCGAGCTTTTTCGAATGGACGGCACGGTGCACAGCAAGTCTCATCACCCTGAGGGTAACGTCTGGCAGCACACGCTCGAGACCTTCGTTCACCGCAAGACCCAGGATCTCGTGCTCTCCCTCGGCCTGCTGTTCCATGACTGTGGCAAGCCGCTCTCGCACCGCAGCGAAGGACGCATGTTCGACGGTCACGCCGAGATCGGGGCTTCCGTCGCGCGGGGCTTCTTGAACCGCCTTGGGTTCAGCTCGGCGGTCGTGGAGGAGGTGTTCTTCCTCGTGCGCCAGCACATGCTTCCGCCCTTCATCTCGAAGCTGGCAACCCGCCGCACCGAGGCGGTGATGTCGTCGCCCCTCTTTCCCCAGCTCCTGGAGCTGTACCGCTGCGACGAGCTCGCGACCTATCGCGGTCCGGACGGCTACTACGAGGCCTGCAAAACCTACCGGGCCTATCTTCGGAACAGCAAGAATCCCTACCGCGGCGCGGACGGGAAGAAGATGGTGAGGCTCTACGTCGAGCGGTAGGCGGTGTGCGGGTGCCGGCGAGCGGGCGGCGCTCCTAGCCGAACGCCGCGAGCAGAAGCTCCGAAAGCTCGGAGATTGTGGCGCCGATCACGGTCGACTTCTTGGGGAGGGTCAGGAGCTCCGCAAGTCCCGCCGGGAGCGGCGGCTTCACGCCGATAGTCTGCTCCACGATCTCGAGGAACTTGCCCGGATGGGCGGTCGCAAGGGTAACGAGGTGGGCCGGCCGCCCGGGCAGGGCACCTGAGTGCTCGTCCGGGCGGGCGAGGAAGCGCTCCGCCGCAAGGTATCCCACGGCGGTGTGGGGATCGAGAATCAGGCCGAGGCTCTCGTGGACCCGCTTGATGGTGGCGACGGTCTCCTCGTCGGTGACAACCTCTTCGGCGATGACCTCCCGCATCTTCTCCCAGCTTCCGTCGAAGATCGCGAGAAGGCGCTCGAAGTTGCTCGGATTCCCGACGTCCATCGCATTGGAGTAGGTGAGCACCGAAGAGCGGGGCTGGAAGCGGCTCGTCTTCAGGTACTCGGGCACCACGTCGTTTCGGTTGGTGGCCGCGACGAAGCGGGTCACCGGCAGCCCCCACTGCCAGGCGAGGAGCCCCGCGGTGAGGTTTCCGAAATTGCCGCTCGGCACGCAGAAGGAGAGGCGGCGGTCGCGCAGCCGGCTCCACGCCCAGGCATAGTAGAAGGACTGGGGAAGCAGCCGGCCGAGGTTTATGCTGTTCGCGGAGGTCAGGGTAAGGCGGGACGAGAGGACCGGGTCGACAAA